>ODAK010001689.1_pt1 | contig 23734 bp, 24 predicted proteins | sample 1539591 | NCBI WGS metagenome assembly ODAK01 (sample SAMEA3539303, study PRJEB22396) | soil metagenome | biome: tundra; feature: field; material: soil | place: USA | collected 2010-05 | depth 0.15 m | reverse complement strand
GACGTTCCGGCCGGCCGCCGGTGCGCCGCACTGTGCGGTCGGTGGTGCTCCGGCTAGCCCCGCCTTCCGCACATGGACATAGGTCAACTTTCGCGGTCCTCGGATATCGGCTGACGATCACCGGCCGGGCGCGCCCGGCGTTCTGCTCTGCCCGTCAAACTCGCCTGCAGTAGCGTCCCGCCAGGACCTTCAAGATCAGCTGGACATACGGGCGGGTAACTGGCAGGATTCCGGGCGTGGCCTCATGGACCCGCGATCTGATGGTACGGCCGGTGCCGTGCGCTGAGATGGCCCGGTTCGATCAGCTGCTGGAGGAGCACCACTGGCTCGGCGCGCGCCTGTTCGGGTCGGTGGTCCGGCACGTCGCGGTCCTGGGCGGCGGCTGGGTCGCGCTGGTGGGGTACGGGTCGGCGGTGCTGCGGTGCACCGCCCGGGACACGGTGATCGGCTGGCCGGACGCCGATCGTCTGGACCGGCTGCCGATGCTGGCCGGCCAGCAGCGGTTCTGCGTGCTGCCCGGCGGGCGGCCGCAGCTGGCCTCGGCGGTGCTGGCCCGGTCGCTGGCCCGGCTGCCGGGGGACTACCTGGAGCTGCACAACCAGATCGTGCTGGCGGTCGAGACGTTCACCGACCCGGCCCGGCACACCGGCGCGTGTTACGCCGCGGCCGGGTTCGCCTGCGCGGGTTCGACCAAGGGGTATGCCCGGGGTGCGGGCGGGCGCGGGTATGCCTTCCACGGCCAGGCGAAGCGGTGCTGGCTGCGTGAGGTGCACCGCGGCGGCCTGGCCGCGCTGGGCGCGCCGGCCCCGTCGGTGCTGTTCAGCCCGCCCGCGCCTTCGGTGTGGCTGGACCTGCCGGCGGCGCACGTCGCCTCGCTGCGCGCCCACCTCGGCACTTGCCTGAGCGATCCGCGCGACGCCCGGGGGATCCGGCACGACCACGCCGCGACGGCGGCGATCACCGGAGTGGCCCTGCTGGCCGGGCACCACCACCCGGCATCGATGGCCGCCTATGCTGCGGGGTTCGGCCAGCAGGCGCTGTCGGTGTTCGGTGTCCGCTGGTCCTCCCGGTCCGGCGGCTACCTCGCGCCGTCGGAGCCGGGTTTCCGCCGCTTCCTGCACGCCCTGCCGCCGGGCGCGCTTCCCGCCGCGATCACCTCCTGGCTCGCCGGCCAGGCCGATGCCGGCAGCCTGGATGCCCGGCGGGCCCGGCGGCTGGCCGCCCGCCTGGCCGCCGCCCCGGCGGTGCGGTGATGGCCGGCCGGCGCCAGGCCACCCCGGCAGCGGACCTGGCCTACGTCGATGCCCCGGCACAGCAGGTCAAGATGCTGGGCTCGCTGCCGGTAGTCTTCTCCTTCTGCACCGGGCTGGGCATCGGGCAGGCCATCGACGATCTGGTGCCGATCCGCGATGTGGCGGCCGTGAGCGCCGGACGCGCCGTCGAGGCGATGATCTGCAACCGGCTGACCTCCCCGGCCCCGCTGGTCCACGTCCAGGACTGGGCACGCAGCTGGGCGGTTCCGGAGGTCCTGGGCATCCCCGCGCTCGCGCTGAACGACGACAAGCCCGGCCGCACCCTGGATGCGATCGCCCCGCACCTGGAGGAGATCACCGGGGCGGTCGCCGTCCGCGCGATCGGCGCCTTCGGCACCGGCATCACCCAGATGCACTGGGACATGACCAGCTTCTCGCTGCACGGCGCCTACCCCGGCACCGACGACGACTACCCGGCCCCCTCCTACGGACACCCCAAAGACCGCAGAACCGATCTGCTGCAGGTGCAGGCGGGCATCGCGGCCGCCAGCGACGGCGGGATCCCGGTCTATGCCCGCGCCTACAGCGGCGGGGCCGCCGAGATCTCCCAGGTGACCGGGGCGATGACTGCCCTGAAGAAGATCGCGGGGACCAAGACGTTCCTGCTGGCCGGCGACTCCAAGCTGATCAGCTACGACAACGTGGCCGCGATCCAGGGTGGCCGCTGCACGTTCCTGGCCCCCGCGTCCAAGACGTACGTGAGCCCCGCCGAGCTGGCCGCCTGTGACCTGGGCAGGGCGACTGAGGTCGGCTACGTCGCCGGACGCGACCAGCACAAGAAGGACACCGGCCAGCTGGGCCGCTGGTACGTCCTGGAAGATGACCAGAGCTTTGCGATCCGCAACTCCAAGCGCAAGAGCGACCCGCCGATCCGCCTGCGCCGCGTGTTCGTGCACTCCACCGCCCGCGCCGGCGCCGCCGCGACCAGCCGGACCAGGAAGCTCACCCGCGCCAAAGACGACCTGGGCCGCCTGGTCTCCGGCCTGGGCGGCCGGTTCTACCCCGGCGAGCAGAAGGTCACCGACCGGATCAAGCAGATCGCCCGCGATCGCAAAACGGGCCCCTACCTGCGCTACACCGTCAGCACCGCCCCCGCCGCGGCGGCCGGCGGCCCCCAGGGCACCGGCACCGGCCAGGCGAGCGGCCAGGCGGCCGGTACCCCCGGCGCGACCGGACCGGGCCCGGCGGACACCTGGCAGGGCAGCGGCAGCGGCGGACCCGGCAAACCTACTCTCACCTGGTGGCCCGGCCAAGCCGCGATCGACGCCGAAGCCGCCACCGACGGCTGGTACGCGCTGCTCACCAACCTTGACACCACCCAAAGCGCAGCCGGGGTCCTGCTGCGTTACAAGGCCCAGGAAGCCGTCGAGCGCCGCTACGGCAACCTCAAAGGGCCGCTGGCGGTCGCCCCGATGTTCCTGAAGAACAACCGGCGGATCGCCGCGCTGATCACCGTGATCAGCCTCGCCTTGCTGGTCTTCTGCCTGATCGAACGGGAAGTCCGCCGCAGCCTCGCCCCGGAAACCAAGGTCGATGGCCTGTACAACCGGCAACCCGCCCGGCCGGCCGGCCGGCTCATCCTGACCGCCCTGGCCAGCCTGCAGCTGATCCCGGCGACCGCGACCAGCCCAGCGCAGATCCCCAGGCCCAACTCCGTCCAGGCCCGGCTGCTGGAACTACTGGGCGTCGACCCGACCCGACCGCCGTAACGCAGAACCCACGCCACGGGACGTGATCTATGCCCATGTGCGAATTACCGGGCTAGCGCGGGAGAACGAGTCATGGGGGTACCGGCGGATCCACGGTGAGCTCGCGGCGCTCGGCATCACGGTGGCGCCGTCAACGGTCTGGCAGATCCTCAAGGACGCCGGGATCGACCCGGCGCCCCGCCGGGACGGCCCTGGCTGGGCGGAGTTCCTGCGGTCCCAGGCGCAGGGGATCCTGGCGCTGGACTTCTTCACCGCTGACCTGCTCAATGGCACGAAGGTATACGTCCTTGCGGTGATCGAGCACGGCAACCGGCGCGTCCGGGTCCTGGGCGCCACGGAGCACCCGGTCCAGTCCTGGGTCGTCCAGCAGGCCCGGAACCTGCTCATGGACCTGGGGGATGCCGGGGCCCGAGCGAAATTCGTCCTGCATGACCGGGACGCCAGCTTCACGCAGGCGTTCGATGCCGTGTTCCAGGCGGCCGGGATCCGGGTCATCCGCTCCGCCGTTCAGGCACCGCGAATGAATTCGATCACGGAGCGGTGGATTGGCAGCTGCCGACGTGAGCTGCTGGACCGGACCCTGATCTGGAACCAGCGCCACCTAATGACGGTGCTGCGGGAGTATGAGGACTTCTGCAATTCCCACCGGCCGCACCGCGCCCTGGACCAGGCCGCGCCACTGCGGCCGCTGCCAGATGGCATCACCGACTTGGATCATTTCCGGGTCCGGCGGCATGACCGCGCGGGTGGCGTCATCCACGAATATCGCCTGGTGGCATAGGTTTTCGGCACCCACAGGGTCAGGCCGCTGGTCAGCAGGGGGCTTCCGACAACGATGTGCACCTGGCCGCCGTGGATTGCGCTGCGCCCCGGCGGCCAGATCCGGCAGGTGCCCTGGATGGTGACCGGCACGATCGGCACCTGGCTGGTGACCGCGATGATGGAGGCGCCATCCTTGAAGTCGCCGATCGTGGCATCTGGCGAGGTCGTCCCCTCCGGATAGACCAGCAGCGAGTGCCCGGCCGCCAGGGACCGGGCGGCCGCCTGGTCGATCCGGCGGAAGTCGGGGGAATCCCGGTCCACCTCGATCATCCCGGCAGTGCGCATCGCGGGGCCGAGCAGCAGGATCTGGAACATCTCACGCTTGGCCAGGACCCGCAGCGACAGTGGCAGCGCCTGCAGGTGGACCATCGGGTCCAGGTTGGACTGGTGATTGGACACCACGACGTATGCGGCGGCCGGCCTGACATGTTCAAGGTCATGGACGGCCACCCGGGCCCCCGCCGCGCGCAGCCACACCGCCGCCCACCACCGCACCATCCGGTCGGTGACAGGCGACTCGGCCCGGGCGGATCCGCGGGCACAGTAGCAAGACGGCGACGGCCAGCGTCGCCAGTACGCCCGCGACGAACGTCGGCACTGTGCGCCAAGATACCCATCCACCCTTCCGGCGCACACCGGCATACGGTTGCGGGGTGCCCATCGGCTCTGCGCAAGCCAGCGCGGCGGCCTCGGTCAGGCTTTGCTGATGGCTATCTTCTTGGCCGGTTCGTGCTTCGGCTCCGGGATGCGGATCTCCAGGACCCCGTCCTTGTAGGTCGCGGTAATGTCAGCCTCGGTCACGCCCTCCGGGAGCGGCAGCGACCGGGACAGCGACCCGTAGCGCAGTTCCCGGCGCACGTTGCCCTTCTCCTCCCGCTTCTCTTCCTGACGGCGTTCGGCTTCGATGTGCAGCATCCCGTGCGAGACGGTCACCTCGACATCGGAGTCCGGGTCGATGCCGGGCAGATCAGCCCGTATCACCAGCGTCCCGTCGTCCCGGAATTCCTCGACCCGGATCAGTTCCTCGGCCTCCCGCCAGCGCGAGAACGGCATCATCCGCGCCCATTCTTCGAACATTCGGTCAAAGCGGCCGAAGACATCGGCTGCTTCCCCGCGAGGCTCGCGTCTTGCCAGACCTGGCATGGTCCTCACCTCCTGGCCGCCAGGCAATGCCGCGACCCGGCGAGCAGATAGGGCCTTTGGTCCCGATTCCGGGACCGGTCCCGGCACCCCTGGGGCATCCCGACACAGGTGACCATGGTCCCTGGCGGTGCCGGCCTGGCTGCGGGGAAGCTTGCCCTGAGGAGTCGTGATGGTTTTCGCCGATCGTGATGATGCGGGGCGGCGGCTTGCCGACCGGCTGGGGCACCTGCGGGACGAGCCGGTCGTTGTCCTGGGCCTGCCGCGGGGCGGCGTCCCGGTCGCGTTTCAGGTGGCGCAGGCGCTGGGCGCGCCGCTGGATGTCATCGTCGTGCGCAAGCTCGGGGTGCCGTTCCAGCCCGAGCTGGGCATGGGCGCGGTCGGGGAGGACGGGGTGCGGGTCCTCAACCCCGAGGTCGTGCAGGCGTCCGGGGTGTCGGAGGACGAGCTCGCGGCCGTCCAGGCTCGGGAGCAGGCTGCGGTGGAAGCCCACGCCGCGCGCTACCGGGTCCGGCGGCCGCGCGAGCCGCTGCACGGCCGGGTGGCCGTGGTGGTCGACGACGGCATCGCCACCGGGTCCACGGCCCGGGCCGCCTGCCAGATCGCCCGGGCGCACGGGGCGGCGCGGGTGGTGCTCGCCGTGCCCGTCGCGCCGCCCGGGTGGCAGGCACGGATCGGCGCGGAGGCCGACGAGCTGGTCTGCGTGGACACGCCGAGAGGGTTCTTCGCCATCGGGCAGTTCTACGCCAGGTTCCCCCAGGTGTCCGACGAGGAGGTCATCGCCTGCCTGGAGCGCGCCGCCGCGCGGCCGTCCCTGGCGCAAGCCAGCACCGCGCGCGCCGCCAGTACCGCCGACCCGCCAGCCCGCAGCGAGGAAGTGGAACCCGATGCCGGCGTCGTCCGGCTGGCCGGCTACCTGACCGTGCCGGAGAACCCCCGGGGGATCGTGGTCTTCGTCCATGGCAGCGGCAGCAGCAGGCACAGCCCCCGCAACCGGCATGTCGCCGGCGTCCTGAACGACGCCGGCCTGGGCACGCTCCTGTTCGACCTGCTCACCCCCGAGGAGGAACTCGACCGGGCCAACGTATTCGACATCGGCCTGCTCGCCCGGCGCCTGGCCGAGGTCACCGGATGGCTGCGCGCCCAGCCGCCCGCGGCACAGGCCGCGGTCGGCTACTTCGGTGCCAGCACCGGCGCCGCGGCGGCGCTGTGGGCGGCGGCCGAGCCGGGCGCCGATATAGCGGCCGTGGTGTCCCGCGGCGGCCGCCCTGACCTTGCCCGCCCCCGGCTTGCCGCGGTGACCGCGCCGACGCTGCTCATCGTTGGCGGGCGTGACGAGGTGGTGCTGGACCTCAACCGCCGGGCCCAGGCGGAGCTACGCTGCGAGAATGACCTGGCCGTGGTGCCCGGTGCCACCCACCTGTTCGAGGAGCCGGGTACCCTCGATGCCGCCGCCGCGCTGGCCAGGGACTGGTTCATCAGCCGCCTCCCGCATGGCCCCGCCTTGAACGGGTAGGTCCTGGCCCGCCGTGCTGGTTACCGGGGCCGGGGGGCGCGCAGTGCTTCCCGGCGGACTATCTGGCGCAGGCGGGGGACCGTGACGATGCCGGTGATCTTGCCGTCGCTGAGGACGATGGCGGCCAGGTCTTCGGTCAGTGGCGGGCGGTTGAGCAGCGGGGCGCCCGGATCGCCGGGGGCGGCCAGGTAGGCGGGCGGGACCGGGTCATGATCTGGCCGAGCGTGGTGCTGGCCCGGCTGGCCGGCGGGACCCGGGCGAGCCTGCTGATCCCGGTAACCCCGGCCAGCGATCCGCCGGGGCCGATGACGGGAAACCCGGTCTGCGCTGAGTTCAGGGCGATCCGGTCGATGAAGTCCGAGACGCTCATCCAGGTGCCGCCGATGTCCGGGTCTGGGGTCATCACGTCGCCGGCTCGCAGCCCGGCAAGGGCGGCGGCCGCGGTTCCCGCCGTGGCCTTGGCGGCGGCCGCGCTCATGACGAACATGCCGATCAGGGCCAGCCACAGCCCGCTGGCATCCGCCCAGATCAGAACCTCACCGATGCCGACGGCGATGAGCACCGCGCCGATGGCGCGGCCCGCCGCGGCTGCCGACTGCGCGGCGCGCACCCGGTCGCCGTGGCGCCGCCACAGGATCGCGCGCAGGATCCGCCCGCCGTCAAGCGGGGCGCCGGGGAGCAGGTTGAAGGCCGCGAGCAGGACGTTCATCACGGCGAGCCAGCCGAGCGCGGCGACGGCGATGGCCGGGCCGCCCCCGGCGCGGACCGCCGCAGCCAGCCCGCCCGATATCAGCCCGGCGGCCAGTGGCCGGCCCCGCCGTGGCGATCCGCGAGTCAGCCCGGGCGGTCGGCGGCTCGCTGCCGAGCTCGGCCACCCCGCCGAGGGCCCACAGCGTGATCGAGGTGACCGGCCCGCCGTAGCGGCGGGCCACCGGCGAATGCGCCAGCTCGTGAGCCAGGAGCGCGGCCATGAACGCGGCCGCGCAGGGAACGGCCACCGCCCAGTACGCGACCGCGAGCTGGTGAGGTGTCATCGCCGGCAGGACCTGGGCGCCCAGCAGCCAGCCGATCAGGATGACCATGACCAGGACGCTCCAGTGCATGCCGATCCGGATGCCTGCCATCCGGCCCAGCGGCACCGTCTGCCTCATCGATCCCGCCGCCCTTCACCGCACGTGCGGCCAGGCCGCCTGTCCGGGGCCCTGACTGGTCCGGCTCTGTTCGTGCGCCCAGCCCGGCCCGCGCCTGGCGGGAGACCTGCTGCTTAGCCGCCGGCCTCATGCGGCCTGACCCCGGCGGGCAGGGCCGTAGGTCACATGCAAGGTGGGAGTTATGCCCTGCTGCATGAAGGGCAGGTGCGCGAGCTGCTACACGTCGATGGTGATCCCGCATGATCACCGGCCCGCCGCGTCCGGCGCGCAGCGCAGGTCGTGCAGCGACGCTGCCTTGGGCGCCGCCCCGGTGATCTCCGCCTCGCTCACCTCGGCCAGCGGCAAGACCAGGATGACCCCGCCGTCCGGCGCCGGCCGGACGGTCACGGCGACCGGGATCTCGCCATCGGCGTCCAGCCGGTAGATCACCTCATCGACGATCGCAGGTCAGGAGCTGTGACACAGTTCTGGAACCCTACAGGCCGGGACTAGGTCCCGGATCCGCCGCCGGCTACTTGCTGGGCTGCGGCACGGTGCAGTTGATCTTCGGGTTCACGCCCGTGTAGTTGAGGGGGCCCGCGAGGATCGTCACCGCGATCGTGCCGGCCTTGGTGCAGCTGCCGATGGATCCGCTGTAATAGCCGCGCTGCCCGGCGGCGATAGCGCCGATGATCAGCCATATGGCAAGAAGCACCGATCCGATGTGCATTTGGGTCTCCGGTCTCCTCGGGCTCAAGGTCGCGGTGGAGCTGGCCGTCTGCGGCCGCCTGGCCACAGCCTGGGGGGCGGTCGGCTGCGCCGCGGCCATCGGCTGTGCCGAAGCTGAGCCTTCTAATGGTTCCGGCTGCGCGCTGCGCGCTGCTACGGCGGGGCGGGCACTGTTGCCTGGTCAAAGAAATGGGCCCGCGGGGCGATCTCCCTTCGCCGGCATTGCCCGGATCAGGTCCTGGGGGTCGCCGTTCAGCTTCTCAGCTGCCTGGCTTCTCAGCTTTCCGGCGCGACTCCCGGGTCCCCCCGGCAGTTCGTCCGGTCCAGCTCCCTCTCTCGCCTCGCAGACGTTTTTATGCTGCACGGCGTCAAGCAGAGTGCCTAGGGCCGGAAGTCCCGGCTACGGGGGCCGAACGTCGGTTGTCTGCCTCCGCTGCCGCTCTGGCATGGACAGGAAGGTCCGGATCGCATCGGCGGTCGTGCACGGCGGGCACCGGTCAGGCTGCCTTTGGCACTGGGGCCTGCATCGATGGGGACGACGGGCGCCGGAAGCCCGGCAGGTCCTTACCGCCCGGTCGGCACCGGGCGCTCCGCGCAGCCGTGGTCTCACCGGCGGCGGCTGGGTCACTGGCCCGGGGGCTCGGCTCCGGCGGCGCCTTGCACCGTTGCGGTTATGCCCAGCAGGCCGGCGCGCCGCTTGCGCTCGCCCAGGGCCCAGAACGCCAGCCCGAGCGCGATCATGACGGCCAGGGAGCCCAGCGTCACCGACTCGAAGAATACCCGGGACACGCCCCAGCTGGACTTGATCGAATACGACTGGCCGAACAGCGCGTTGATCGCTCCCGGCCACAGCAAGGTGATCACGGTGACGACGACGAAGGCCTCGGTGATGATCACCGCGAGCCATGCGCCCGCCTGCCCGCCGGGCACCCGGTACGGCCGTTCGGTGCCGGGGTACTTGCGGCGCAGGATGACCAGTGCCGGGAAGATAAAGAAATAAGCCAGCACCGTAGTGGAGATCGTCAGGGCCAGCATCACCGCGAAGAAGCTGGCCAGGCTGCCCCTTGGACAGGACAAAGACGAGCACGCACATCACGGAGCCGATCACCCCGGAGGTGAGGTTTACCGTGATCGGCGTGCCGAAGCTGGCGAACCGCCCCATCCAGGCCGGTGCCGCGCCGTCCAGTGCCGCGATGGCCTGCGTGCGGTCGGCGCCCTCGAGCCACACCGAGCCGCTGCCCACCAGCGTCAAGATCACCAGGACCGCGAAGAACGCGTCCAGCGGCCGCGAGTGCAGCACCCCGGCCACGGCGCTGTAGGCGTCGGTGAAGCCGCTTACCGTAGACAGCCCTGATCTCGGGATCACCAGGACGATGCCCAGGATCACCAGGCCGTACAGCACGGCTCCGAGGACGCCGGACTTGGCGATCATGACGGGCACGTCCCGCCGCGGGTTGCGCATCTCCTCCGACGCGCCGCTGGAGACCTCGAACCCGACCCACAAGAACACCAAGATCCCGATCGCGGTCAGGAAACCGGTCATCGACGGTTTCAGGTCGGCGGCCGTCGAGGCCCCGGCCGGGCGGCCGTGCTGGACCAGGAACGTGATGAACAGCACGGCGAACAGGCCCACGACCGCGATCTTGACGAAGGTGCCGATGTTGGGACCCCACTTGCCGATCCGGAACGCCATGATCGCGATCCCGACCGTCACCCAGGTGAACACCAGGCCGACCGCGATCTCCCAGCCCGTCCCCAGCGGCTTGTGCAGGATGAAGCTGTCCAGGGCGGCGATCGTCGTGGCCGTCAGCGTGCCGCCCACCCAGATCGGGTTCGACAGCCAGTACAACACGGCGGTCACCGCGCCGGCGGCCCGGCCGAAGGACATGCGCGCCCACTCCTACGGGTTTGCCTGCCGGCGTGGGGCCTACGTCACCGGGCCCGAGGGGAAAGGTCGGCAGGACGATGCAGACGTCCAGCCCTTCGGCGCAAGCTCTAAGAACCTCGTGCTCGGCGGTGAACCTGGATCATTTGTAGGGGCCGAACAGATGCGCGATGTCGGTGTAGCACGTCTCGTCGGCCGGCCTGCCCTCCCGCGTCCTGCCCAGCCCGAGGACGCCGACGGTGGAGGGAACACCAGCCGCTCGCACCCTGCGGCCCGGGCCGCGTCGAGCACATTTAGCGTCCCGCTGACGTGGATGTCGTAGTAGATGGGTTTCTCCAGGACTCCCACGCCGTAGTTCACGCTGGATGCCGCGAACCCGGGCCCGGGTGGCTATGACGGCTCCATTCGGCCCCACCAAGACGGCCTGAAGTGGCTCCACCTGGAGCTTGCGTGACGGCCTGATGTGGCTCCGCTTTAAATTTAAAGCAGCAGCGAGAAGGAAGACCAGATCAGGGATGGGGCCGGATCTAGACGTCAGGAGCATCCCGTCCGACAGGGTGGGGCCGCTTCAAGGCGTCCGAGTGGCGCCATGTCGAGCCGTCCTAACCACCCGGGCGAGAAACAGGGAACCCGCCGCCGATGCAAAAGCCGATGACACCGATCTTGCCCGCATCCGTCCTGGCCGCCCAGCCAGGTGTGCACCGCTTCCTGCGCCGTCATCGAAGAATCCGCGGTTCAGCCGCTATTCGGATGGGTGAGGACCAGCCTGCTGTTAAGATCGTCGGCTTAGCCTGGCCCCTGCCCGGGTGAACTGGCGCTTGACGCGCACCCTCTGTCTCAGTGCCTGGCCGGTCAGGTGCGGGTCAACAGGTCCCCCAGCGGTTGTTCGTGGTGCAGGCGGCTGATGGCATCGGCCAGCAGCGGGGCGATGGACTCCACCTGGAGCGGGGGCGCCGGGGGGTGGCCGCGGGGCAGGCTGTCGGTGGTGACCATGCATCGCACGGGCAGCCGCCCGAGCCGGCTGGCGGCTCCTGCCACCAGCAGGCCGTGGGTCGCGGCGACGACAATGGCGGGCGCGGCCCCGTGAGCGAGGAGAACCCGGGCGGCTGCCTCGATGGTGGCGCCGGTGCTGATCATGTCGTCGACGATGACGGCGGGGTGGCCGGCGACGTCACCGGCTATCTCCTCGGCGCGGACGGTGGCACCGGTCATCCGGGTCTTGCGCACCACTGCGACCGGCCGGTGCAGCAGCGAGGCGTAGTGCTCGGCGAGCTTGACCGCGCCGAGGTCGGGTGCGACGACTACCGCGCCGCCGGGAACCTGGGGGGCGAGCGCGCCGGCCAGGGCGGGCACGGCGGTCAGCATCTCCACCGGTATGCCGCACATGGCCTCCAGCGCGGCGGTGTGCGGGTCCACCACGACGAGGCGCTGGGCTCCTGAGGCCGCTAGGGCGTCGGCGACGACCCGGGCACCGACGGCTTCGCCGGCCTGGCTCCGGCGGTCCTGCCGGGCATACCCGAAATATGGCAGGACGGCGGTGATTCTCCCCGCGCCACCCCGGCGGCAGGCGTCGAGCAGCAGGAGCAGTTCTACCAGGTGGTCGCTGACCGGGGGCCCGGTGGGCTGGATCACGTAGACGTCGTCGCCGCGCAGGTGATCCACGACCGGGTGCAGCTCACCGTCCGGGAACCGGTCCAGCTCGCAGGCCGCCGGCTCGGTACGCAGTGTCCTGGCGACGGCGGCGGCGAGCAGCGGGTTAGCGGTCCCCGGCACGATCCGAAGGCCCATCCGTCACCTCTCAAACCGTTATGAGCTGCCGGGCGCCCGGGCTCAGCCGGCGGGTCCTATGAGGCCGTAGTGGCCGTCGTAGCGGTGGTACAAGAGGTCGCCGCGGGTGGGCCAGCGCCAGCCGGTACCCGTCCTCGGCCCGGTAGATCACGCTGTCCTCGCCGGCTGACTTCTCGGTGAACAGGTGGAAGCCGTAGTCCACCAGTTCGGCGTCGGCGGTCGGCTCATCCGGGGTCTGGTGCGCCAGCCGCCACTCACCAGGCTCGCCCGCCGGCTGGCCGCCCGGATCACCGCCCAGTTCTGCGCCGCGCGTCCGAGCCGGATCCGTAGCCGGTCGCAGGCATGCCCGACCGCCTCGCGCATCGTCTGCCCGGCTGCCCGGGCAGGGATCAGCCGCCCGTTCAGGTCGATGTTGGCCTGAGCGATCAGCGGGTGCTCCACCGCCGGGTCCGCCGCCATGGTCAGCTTGACCCGGGCGAGCAGCACTGGTTCGGGAGCCATCCGCGGCAGCGAGCTGACCCGCTGCACAGCCAGCCTGACCGCTCGATCGGGCCCAGCGCCCCGGGTCTCGGTCTGCACCTGCAAAGGCTTGCGCGTCTGCCATGACGTTTACCTCCATTCACCCTCGGCCTGGGATCGCTCCGCCCCGGGCCTTCGAGACCCGTCAGATGAGCGGGCGGCCAGCCGGATGACGTCTTCGCCTGGCGGGTGGTTAGCGCCTTCCCCCTCGGCTGGCTCGGCCGCTGCCGGCTCCAGCAGTTCCCGCACTTCGGCGGGAGCAGCGCGAACGCTTTCCTCCTTGTCTACCCGCCACGGCCTTGATGCCCAGAGGCGAAGGTCCCGGCGCGTCGCGACTGCTCGTGCCGGGCGAGGCACCGCGCGATGTCAAGTCTGAAGGACCTGCGGGACGATTTCCCCCCGCCGGCATTGCCCGGATCAGGTACTAGGGGTCGCCTTGTGAGCCTCTCAGCCTCCCGCGTCCATGACCTGGCCGAAGACCGGGGCGAGCTCGCCCGCGGCGAGGTCGGCCGCGAGCAGCCGCACCGCGGCAGGAGATGTCGGAACCCACGTCCACTGGCGAGACGACACCGCCCTGGGCGATGTGGGTCGCGGTGACGCCGCCGATCGGGAGCCCGTAGCCCGGTGCATATCCGGCATCGCATACGACACTGTCACACTTGAGATCGCGGGCTGAGGGGGCTAACAGTCCCCATGCCCGCCCCCAGGCCGTCGAGAACCACCCGTCCGCCGCGTGGGCGCCGGGTGGGCTGCATGCGGCCGCGCCACTATGCGCCGGCAGAGGCTTGGCATCGCCTGCCGTGAGCTTCGGCGGCAGGGTGAGGCCGTTTGGCCCTGCCCTGCCCGGTCCGGCCGTGCTCATCTGGGATAGGCGGGTGATGTCATCCCTGACGGACGGAGGCGGACCGGTGACTAAGCAGATTGGCCAGCGATACCAGGAATCGCCGATGGCCGCCCTCGAAGAGCGCGTCACGTCCTTGAGGACCGCGTGACGGCCCTCGCCGACGTGGTCCGCGTCCTGGCACGCGGGCTCGAAGACCTTCCCACCGCCGAACCCGGGCAGCGGCCTGCTGCGGAGGCAGCCAGGCGAGCCTATGACCTGCTGCTGGCGGCCGAGCCGCGGATGCCCGGCCCGCAGGCCGGTGCGGACGACCGGGATGCATGACAGGCAGGTGGCGCGCCGCGTATCACGGGGGAGGCCATGGCGGGCGGGCTGACGACCCCTGTTCCTGTGCGGCGACGTGATGCCCGGCCGCGGCGTCGACCAGATCCTGCCCTACCCCGGCGACCCGGAACTGCGGGAAGAATACCTCGACGATGCCAGGACCTACGTCCGGCTGGCTGAACGCGCCAACGGCCCGATTCCCTATCCGGTCAGCTTCTCCTGGCCCTGGGGTGACGCCCTCGAGGTGCTTGCCGCTATGGCACCGGATGTGCGTGTGATCAACCTGGAGACCAGCGTCACCCGCAGCGCTGATTTCGCGCCCGGTAAGGCCGTGCACTACCGGATGAGCCCGCAAAACCTGCCCTGCGTGACCGCGATCCGGCCGGACGCATGCGCGCTAGCCAACAACCACGTGCTCGATTTCGGCCGCACCGGGCTAGCGGAAACTCTCGGTGCCCTGGCCGGCGCCGGGCTGCCGGCCGTGGGAGCCGGACCCGACGCCGCCCGCGCGCGGCAGCCCGCGGTCGTCCCGGTGCCCGGAGGCGGCCGTGCCGTGATCTTCTCCTGCGGGGCGGTGTCCAGCGGCATCCCAGCGGGATGGGCCGCTACCGCCACCCGGCCCGGCGTGGATCTGCTGCCCGACCTGTCCGGCGCGGCCGCCGACGCGGTCATCGCCCGGGCGAGCGCCGCCAGGCAACCCGGCGACGTCGTCGTTGTCTCCATCCACTGGGGCTCCAACTGGGGGTATGACGTGGGCCGTGACCAGGCCCGCTTCGCCCGCCGCCTCATCAACGGCGGTGTCGACCTGATCCACGGCCACTCCTCGCACCACCCCCGGCCGATCGAGACCTACCGGGGCAAGCTCATCCTCTACGGCTGCGGCGACTGCATCGACGACTACGAGGGCATCAGCGGCTCCCAGAAGACGTACCGGGACGACCTGCGCCTGCTGTACTTCGCCTCGGTCCGGCCGGACACGCGGGAACTGGCTGCCCTGCGCATGGTGCCGATGCAAGCCAGGAAGATGCGGCTGCACCGGGCCCGGCCCGCCGACAGCAGGTGGCTCGCGACGGTCCTCGGGGAGATCAGCCGTCCTAATGAGTCTTTCGGGGCACGGATCAACCGTGAGCCCGGCGGCGCGCTCGGCCTGTGCCTCTGACGCCCGGCCTAAATCCCCGGTACCGGCACTGGCGGCGGCACTACGAGCGCCTGGAATCTCGAGCCCGCGAAGCGGCGCACATGGCCCTCAGCCTCTGCGCACCCGCGTCGCAGATCACTCCCAGGGCTTCCATCGGCTGCTCGGCGCCGCACTGTCCGGTAGGCGGCGCAGGTCCGCGGGAAGCAACGCGAACGCCCGAGCGCGCCGGCGACGTGGCCCTGCCGCGGCCGGGTCACGCGGCGGGGATCGTCGCGACCGCTGCGGCCGGGCCGGCGGGGCAGGTGGCAGGCGTGGCGCGGTATGAGCGCGCGGCCGGGGACACCGCCAGGTTCCTGGTGTTCGTCGACGCGTCCTGGCGGCGCGCCGGGCTGGGCACCCTGCTGCTGCGCCGGCTAGCCGAATCGGCCCGGAACGCCGGGGTGCGGCGGCTGGCCGGCGACGTGCCCAAGGGCGATGCGGGAATCCTGGGCCTGCTGGAGGAACTGGGCCTGGAATACCAGGAGGAGGTGACGGCGGCCACCGTGCACGCCAGCTTCGCGGTGCAGGAAACCGATGCCTATCTTGACGCGGTGCTGGCCGACCAGCGCGCCGCGGCCCGCGTCGAGCCGCAGCAGGGCGCAGTCGACGCTGCCGAGGTGACCGCTGGTGCACACCAGGAGAAGGCGGCTGCAGGCGGTCATCGCGGCTTCGAGGACCCAGGGGTTGATAGGCGACCTGGACGGCCTTACGGAGTGCAAGGTCGCCCGGCAGGACGACGTCTTCTCGCCGGAGCGCGATGATGAGGGCGCCCTGCACGGTCCAGGGGCCGATCCCCGGAATCGCGGTGAGCTCTGCCATGAACTCGTCGTCTGGCAGCCTGCTCAAGACGTCCGGGTTCAGCCGGCCGTTCGACAGCCGCCCGGCGAGGTCGCGGAGCGTGCTGGTCTTCCGCCACGACAGCCCGGCCTCGCGGAGCGTGCCGGGATCGACTGCCAGCAGTTCGGCGGGTGAGGGGAGGTGGCCGCCGAACAGTGCCTCCGATGCGGGCCAGGGTCCGGCTCGCGGTAGCCTGGCCTGGATCCGCCAGACCCTCACGCTGCTCGCCGTACCCCGCCTGGCCGCGTCCGCCGTCCGGCCGCAGAGCGCTGATGAGATCGGGGCCAAGGCCCGGACATCAAGCAGCATGCAAGGCAATCCCGTCGCGTTGAGCCACGACGACCCGAAAGCCGCTCTCCTGCGGGCACTGTGAACCACGCACGCTCCAGCTGACGCCACCCGCGGGCAGCCCCGGAGAAAGCCCTTGCGCTTGCAGGTACCGGCGGGCGGGCGCTGCATGCCAGTTCCTCCGCGCCGTGCTTCAGCACGCCCCGCCCCGAAACGTATCTCCGGCCACCGGCACGGCCGGACCCTGACCTCCGGCTAATCCGATGCCCGCAGGACCGCCCGGCATCATCAAGATCAATACGACCTCCGCCTCCAACTCACATATATCCCCGGTCGGCGCGGGCAGGGCAGCCATGCTGGCCACCCGGCCTGCCGTCCAGAACGGCGGATATTGGACCCTTTGCCGCAAGGGCGTATCGCGGTATGTATCGGTACGTGGCCGAACGAGCCGTGGTGCACGTTGGAATCGCCGATGACCGTTTCGCGGTAGCGGCCGCCGGCGGCGTAGCCGTCGAGCATGGTGCGGGTCTGGCCGACCATCGGTTGCGATCCCCTCCATCGCGTCCATCGCGCGCCCTGGGCCGTGGCAGGGTGCGGCTGGCGGCGAACAGTCGCCTGTCCATAGCTGTCTGTCTGTTGGCTATGAGCGCGGCGAGAATGCGGCTCTCCGGTCCCGCAGCGAGCGTTCGCGACCCCGAACTCCAGCCAGCAGCGGCCCGCACAACGCACACGGCGGGAGGGGATCCAGTTTTCAGTAGGCAGGGCACGCGGGGTCGTCTTCCCGGGCCGGCGCACCGCGCTCCCGCCGGAGGACCTCAATCAGCACGGAGTCGTCGAGGCGGCCCAGGCCCAGGTCGTGGCCGCGGACGTAGAGCCGGCGCGCGGCGGCGGCCAGCGGCGCCGCGGCCCCGGCCTGTTCCGCCGCGGCGCCCACCAGTCCCATGTCCTTCACGAAGATGTCCAGCGCGCTGCGCGCCGGCTCGAACTGGCCCTCCACCATCCGGGCCCCCCGGTCGTCGAGCATGAAGGACGCCGCGGCGCCCTCCCGCAGCACCCGCCAGCACTCCGCCGCGGTCAGGCCGAGCGCCTCCGCGAATGCCAGGGCCTCGGCGGCCGCGGCGATGTGCACGCCGCACAGCAACTGATTGACGAGCTTCATCCGCTGGCCATCGCCGGGGGAGGACCCGACCACAGGAGCGCTGCGCGCCAGCGCGGAGAGCACCGGCTGTGCCCGCGCCACCGGCTCTTCCGGGCCGGACACCATGATCAGCAGGTCGCCGGTGGCGGCCCGCGCCGTGCCCCCGGACACCGGGGCGTCGACCACGGCCACGCCACCCGCGGCGAGACGGTCCGCGGCGGAGATGACCGCCTCGGGCCCGACCGTCGCCATGACCACCACGATGCTCCCGGCCGCCAGCGCACTGGCCGCCCCGCCGGGCGCGAACAGCGCCTGCTCCACCTGCTCGGGCGTGGCGACCATGATCACGATCAGATCCGCGCCGCCGACCGCGGCGGCCACCGTGTCCACGGGCCGCACCCCGTCCGCCGCCAGAAACGCAGCACGCCCCGGCATGACGTCGTAGCCGCGGACCACGTGTCCCGCGCGGGCCGCCCGCGCCGCCATGGGCGCCCCCATCGCGCCCAGCCCCAGCCAGCCGACCTGCATCAGCGCTCCTCCCGCTCGCCCTTGAGGATGGCTACCACGTCCGCCAGGGTGCCGTCGTCGCCGACGTTGCCGGCGAACACCACGTACGGCACGCCGATCGCCTCGGGCGCCGCATCCAGCGGCCGCAGCAGGGAGATGATGCCGGGAAACAGCTGGCCGGCCACCTCGGCGCGCCGGATGCCCAGCCCGTGCCGTGCCACGTCGTGCGAGGTGATCCCGCCCTTGGCGACGACCCAGGCGGGCCGGGCGGCCAGCGCTTCGCGGACGGTCCGGGACAGGGCGGCGGACACCGTGCGGGCGATGGCCAGGCTGCCGGCTCCGTCCCGGCCCGTGGCCACGGCGCGGCTGGTGTACAGCAGCACATCCGAATCGCGCAGCGCGGCGGCCACCTGCCGCGCCGTCCCGGCCGCTACCTCGCGGCCGCCGACGATGGCCGGGACGTCCAGCTCGAAGGCGGTGATCCCGCCCCGGGCGCGGAGCGCCGACAGCTGGCGGCTGGTCTGGCCGACGTGCGACCCCACCACGACCAGGCCGTGCCCGCCCTGCGGGGGCCGTCCCGCCGGCCAGATGTCCGCGCCGCGCAGCGGCGCCCGCGGGCCCATGCCGGTCAGCGCGCGCACGAACGAGGGGCCGGTGCGGAACAGGAACGACGCGCCCGCACGCTCGGCCATCAGCACCCCGGCCGCCACCGTGTCCAGGTCGGAGTATTCGGTGGCGTTGACCACGGCCCAGCTGCCGTCCCGCACCCCGGCCAGCAGCTCGCGGACTCGCTGCGGGCCGCCGAGCCTGATGTCGGCCAGGCCGATGCTGCCGACGTCGCCCCGCCGGATCGTGCCGCCGCTCTTCTCCGCCACGAAGTCACGCAGGTCCGATGCGCTGTAGCCGAACGCGGCATCCTGCGCGAACTCGGTCTCGCCCACCGGGACCAGACCGCCGCCCACCCGGGCCCAGTGGATGTCCCCCGCGGTCAGCCGCCCCGCCTCCAGGAACGCCGGCACGAACAGCACGCCGTCATAGCCGCGGCGCGCCGTCTCCCGGCGCACCGAGTCCAGGGCCGTCACCTCCGCCATCACGTGCCCGCGCAGGGTCGAGTCGCTCCGGCTGAGGAGCTGCAAACGCGCACCGCGCCGTCCGGCCACGGAAAGAAGGCCCCGTGCGGCCAGGACATTGATCTCAGCCGCGGCCGGCTCCTCCATGCTGCGGGTGTTGGTCAGGACGAAGCAGGTCGCAGCCGGGCCGGCCAGCGCCGCCTGGTACGCCGCCTCCTCCAGGACGGTCACCACCTGAACGCCGTGCACCGCCTGCGACCCGGTCGGGTCATCATCGAGCACGCCCAGCAGCAGGCCGTCCGCGGCCCGCATCGCGCGGATGGAAGCGCGCAAGCCGTCGTCGTCGGGCCGGGGTTCCGGAAGCCCGGCAAACACCTCGGTCGCGGAGGGCGGACTGTCGCGCACAGCGCGCCTCCCTTCCTGCGGGTACCGGGACGTAAGACCACCGTATTCCACGGCCCATGGCCGGGCGGGAAAGGTGGGCGCGCCGGGCCGTCGAACAGGACGACGGCACGGCATTCTCCTTGATCCAATTCAAGTCCGCATGCACGCAGATCGGGCCGCCCGAGGTCTCACCGAAGATGCACAGCGCCCGGCGGCCCGCCGAGATCTGCCGCGCCAGTATGGCGGCCCGCTGCCGCAGCGCCCAGCCGGGCCGGAGCGGCTAACCACCCGTCGCCGTCTGGTCCAGTCGCGCGGCCACCTCGTCAGTAACCGGAAGCATTGTCAGCCCGGTGAATTGTCAGCCCGGTGAGCAGCGGAACGGTGCGAAGCCCCGGCGGGAAGCGCCGCCGGGCGGGAATCGCCGTCATAGAGGATGGCCTCGGTCAGTGACGCCATGAAAGAACGATCCGGCATCCGGCCTGCCGGGCGCAACCTCGATTCCTGCCCGGCAGCAGAACGCGGCCGCGCAAACGCCGGCAGCCTGGCCTGAGATCACCAGCACTGCAGATTAATCATCCACACAGGTCACGAGCTTGATCGCCGGTCCCGTGCGTCCCGCGATCTCGCCGTTTACACCTCTGCGGCTCGCGTGGACAGCGGACTGCCGACATGATGATCTGTCGTGCTGCTGCGCCTGGCCTACCTCGCCCTGACGAACACGTTCACGCTCATGCGCTTGCTGCCCATGCGCGATCAGGACAAGGACATCGAGATCCTGGCCCTGCGGCACCAGCTCGCCAGGGGCCAGGCCGGCTGCGGCGGCCGGGGTCCCGGCTGTGACTTCGACGATGTCGGCCCGGTGCTGGCTGACTGGCCTGGCACCGGGATGCCGCACGACACGACGAAGACGCCGAGCAAAGCGGTGGCGCCGATGTGGGACCGTCACCGAAGCCTTGCCCGCTACGATCCGGGCGGCGATGGAGACAGCCTGACGGGCCGGGATCGCGAACGCCTGGGTCGTTCCTGAAGTGATCTGGAACTGTGACGACGCCGCGGTGTTCATGCCGATCACCTGTCCCGCGGGACTGACGCGGACCGCCCGAGTCGCCTGGCTGGAGGGGTACGTTGGTGCGGATCAGCCCGGTCAGCTGATCGGTGATGCCGGCCGGCTGATCGGCGGCGGTGATCGACTGGCCTGGTCCTCTGGAGCGGGTCAGGCGTAGAGGGCCTCGACGTCGGCGGCGAACGTGGCCAGCACGTAGTCGCGGCGGACCTTCTGGGTCGGGGTCAGCTCGGCGCCGACGGCGAAGCCGCCGGGCAGGATGCGGAACCGCTTGATGGCTTCCGCGTGTGATACGGCCGTGTTCGCCCGGTCGACGGCCTCGCCGACGGCGGCGAGCAGGTCCGGGTCCTGGCTCAGGTCGCCGGCGGTCGCGCTGGCCGGCTTACCCTGCCGCCGCTTCCACCGGGCGAAGGCCTCCTGATCCAGCGTGACGAGCGCGGCGATGTAGGGCCGCTGGTCGCCGACGACGACGCCCTCCTCGATGAGCCAGTGCTCGCGCAGCCGGTCTTCCAGGACCTCGGGTGCCACGTTCTTGCCGCCTGCGGTGATGATCAGGTCCTTCTTCCTGCCGGTGAGGTAGAGGAACCCGTCGTCGTCCAGCCGGCCGAGGTCGCCGGTGCGGAGCCACCGGCCGTCGAACGCCTGGGTGGTGGCCTGCGGGTCGTGCCAGTAGCCACCGAACACGACCGGTCCGATGACCTCGACCTCGCCGTCGGGCGCGATCCGCAGCGCGCAGCCGGGCAGCGGCAGGCCGGTCGAGCCGATCTTCTGGACCGCGGGCGGGTTCATGGTCACCCCGCCTGTCGTCTCGGTCAGCCCCCAGCCCTCCATGATGGTGATCCCGGCGCCGCGCAGGAAATGCCCCAGCTCCTGGTTCAGCGGCGCGCCGCCGCTGACCGCCCAGGCCACCCGTCCCCCCAGCGCCGCGCGCAGCCGCGCGTAAACCAGCCGACCGAACACCGCGTGCCGCAGCCGCAGCAGCGGACCGGCCCGGTGTCCTGCCCGGCTGCACGCGATCGCGGTGGCCTCGGCGGCGGCGAACAGCCGCCGGTGGCCCTCGGCTTCGGCCCGCTCGCGAGCTGCGGCGACGACCTTCTCGAACACGCGGGGCACCGCGAGCAGGATCGTGGGGCGGAAGGCGACGAGCTCCGCGGGCAGCTCGCCGGTATCGGCGAGGAAACCAATCCGCCGGCCGTCGTGCACCAGGCACAGGGCGACTATCCGGGCCAGGATGTGGGACAGCGGCAGGAAGAACAAGCTGGAGGACCCGTCCGTCAGCACCCGCTCCCGGACCCCCGGTATACCGGTGACGGCGCGGACCGCCTCGGTCAGGTTGCCGTGGCTGATCATGCAGCCTTTCGGCCGGCCTGTCGTCCCCGACGTGTACACGATGGTCGCGAGCGTCGCCGCGGTCACCGCGCCGCGGCGGCGGCCGATCTCCCCGGCGGTGACGCCTTGCCCGGTCCTGGCTAGCGCGTCCAGCCCGCCGCCGTCGAGCTGCCACACCGCTTCGACCTTGGCCGCCTGCGCGGCCGCGATGCCCTCGGCGCACCGCGCATCGCCCGCGAACACGGCGACCGCGCCGGAGTCGGCCAGGATCCAGCGGATCTGCTCCACCGACGAGGTCTCATAGACCGGGACGGTCACGGCTCCCGCCGCCCAGATCGCCAAGTCGCACACCACCCAGTCCAGGCTGGTGGCCGACATCAGGCCAACCCGGTCACCAGGCTGGATCGCGGCGGCGATCAGGCCGGCCGCGACTGCGGTAACCCGGTCGGCAAACTCCTTCGCCGTAACCGGCTGCCATATGCCGCCAGCCTTGACGGCGAACATCGCACGGCCCGGATCCCTGGCAGCCCAGCCGAAGACGTCATCGCACGCGTTGCCGCCCATGAATCACCACCTGTATCAGAGCTATGCCAGGGCTCCAGCCTGCCCTGCTCCGTCTGGCCTGCCCAGGGACCAAGGCCCGCAGAGACACCAGGCCAGCTCGACCCAAACGTCCCGCCCGCATATCCGGCCGCCGCTAGCGGCCCTGCAGACCGCGAACCCCGGGGCGCGGCTGGTCGCGCTGCGCAAAGACGGGACCACGTTCCCGGTCGAGATCAGCCTCAGCCCGGTGGCGACCGGGACCGGCAGCTTCACCCTCACCGTCATCCGCGACGTCACCGAGGCCCGCAGGCTCGCCGACCTCGTCCGCGCCGCGGTCACGGCCAAGCATGCACGCCTCGGCCAGGAACTTCTCGACTCGATCACCAGCTTGTGCAACGTCGGCCTCAGCCTGCAAGCTGCCTCGGACCTGCCCCGCGACGTGGCCGGCCAGGCCATCGCCGAAGCCTTCGGGCAGCTAGACGATACGATCCGCGAGATCGGCAACAACGCATTCGCCGCCTGCAGCCAGGAAACCCATCCCGCACCCCGAAACGATGCCGGGTGACCCTGCCCTCACTCCCTAATCACCGTGTGGCGCTGAATCCCAGGTGCGATTCGCCGTCGCCGCTGCCGTGATGGTCGCCGAAGACACGGACCGCGTAGGCGGCGGCCTGGGTACGGCGCTCCATGCCCAGCTTGGCGAACAGCGCGGACACGTAGTTCTTCACCGTCTTCTCGGCCAGGAACATCCGCTCGCCGATCTGCCGGTTGGTCAGCCCGTCCCCGATCAGCTCCAGGATCTTGCGCTCCTGCGTGCTGAGCCCGGCCAGCGGATCGCGCTTGGCCGACTGATCCCGAAGCCTGGCCATCAGCTGGCTGGCCGCCCGCGGGTCCAGCATCGACTGGCCGGCGGCCACCGTGCGCACCGCGCCGACCAGATCGGTGCCGCGGATCTGCTTGAGCACGTAACCGGCCGCCCCGGCCATGATCGCGTCGAACAGCGCCTCATCGTCGCCGAACGAGGTGAGCATCAGGCACGCGACCTCGGGCATCCGGGACCTGATCTCCCGGCACACCGATACCCCGTCCCCGTCCGGCAGCCGCACATCCAAGACGGCCACGTCGGGGCGCAACGCCTCGATCCGGGCCAGCGCCGAGGCCGAGGTCCCGGCCTCGCCCACCACCCGGATGTCCGGCTCAGCCTCCAGCAGGTCACGGACACCCCGGCGGACCACCTCGTGGTCATCGAGAAGGAACACCGCGATCGACTTCTGAGCCTCGTCGGCGAACGTGGCATCGCTCACCGGGCTTCTTACCGTAACCCCTGACATTCGCGGGTACCCCTTCTAGAGTTCATGCCGGACCTATGTCTTTGGCCCCTTTCAACCTAGGTACTCCGCCCGGGGGAGGATATGGACCAAGGTCCCCGGTCAGGAGTGCGGACGGCACGGCGGAACAGCCCAGCCTTTGTCCCGTGGTCATGGTCAGCTCAAGCAGTGCGCGGCATGCGCCTCGTCCAAGATGAGGCGCGACGGCCCTGAGCTGAGCGAGATAACCAAGCCGCTGGCGTCCGGACATCGGCATGCATGTGAGCGAGACACCGGGCAGCACGCCACGCCGGCCAGACCGCGGTGATGGTGGTCGGGAGTTCGTCGCACGCCACGCACCGTATGGCCGGTTCG
>ODAK010001688.1_pt1 | contig 23737 bp, 25 predicted proteins | sample 1539591 | NCBI WGS metagenome assembly ODAK01 (sample SAMEA3539303, study PRJEB22396) | soil metagenome | biome: tundra; feature: field; material: soil | place: USA | collected 2010-05 | depth 0.15 m | reverse complement strand
CAGGACCCGGTGCTGCGCGCGAGATTTGCCGGTCGACCCGAGCATGTCGTGGCGTTCATGCTCTTCCTCGCGGAGGACGTGCGCCGCCGGATGTCGCGCCTCGGCTTTCGCCGTTTCGAGGACATGATCGGTCGCGTCGACCTCATCGAGGCGAAGCCCGCCGTGGAGCACTGGAAGGCGCGCGGGATCGACCTGCAACCGCTGCTGATGGTGCCCGAGGTGGACGCTCCTGAGGACCGCCGCCACAGCACGCATCAGATCGCCGACCTCGGCGACATGCTCGACAACGAAATCCTGGCGCGATGCGGCGGCTCGCTCGACAGCCGCACTCCGGTGCGCATGCGGCTGCGGGTGCGCAACGTGCACCGATGCGTCGGCGCGATGCTGAGCGGCGAGATCGCCAGGCGTCACGGGGCGGCGGGACTTCCCGATGGGACCATCGAGGTCGAGCTCGACGGCGCTGCCGGGCAGTCGTTCGGGGCCTGGCTCGCGCACGGGATCACCCTGACGCTGCGCGGGGAGGCCAACGACTACGTGGGCAAGGGACTGTCCGGCGGCCGTCTCGTGATCGTGCCACCGGAGGCGGCCCGGCGGCGCGCCGAGGACAACATCATCATCGGCAACGTCGCGCTGTATGGCGCCACCTCCGGCGAGGCATTCTTCCGCGGCGTGGCCGGCGAACGGTTCTGCGTCCGCAACTCAGGAGCGGTCGCCGTCGTCGAGGGCGTCGGCGACCACGGCTGCGAATACATGACCGGGGGAACCGTGGTGGTGCTCGGCGCGACCGGCCGCAACTTTGCCGCGGGCATGAGCGGCGGAGTCGCCTACGTTCTCGACGAGGAGCGCACCTTCTCGGCGCGCTGCAATCGTGCGTCCGTTGCGCTCGAGCCGCTGGGTCTCGAGGACCAGGATCTGGTGCGCGGCCTGCTCGAACGCCACGCGGAGCTCACCGGCAGTGCGGTGGCGCAGCGGTTGCTTCGGACCTGGCCGCAGGAGCGCGAGCGGTTCGTCAAGGTGATGCCCGAGGAATACCGGCGCGCGCTCCGTGCGCAACTCGAGCTGGTGAGCTGATGCCGGCCCGCACCGGTTTTCTGGAGCACACGCGACACACCGCGCAGAAGCGACCGGTGGCGGAGCGCATCGGTGACTACCGCGAGGTCTACCTCCCACTGCCGCTGCAGATGCTGCGCGACCAGGGCTCGCGCTGCATGGACTGCGGCGTTGCCTTCTGTCACCACGGATGTCCGCTCGGGAATCTCATCCCGGAGTGGAACGACCTCGTCTTCCGTGACGACTGGAAGGCGGCCGTCGAGCGACTCCACGCCACCAACAACTTCCCGGAGTTCACCGGCCGCCTGTGTCCTGCCCCGTGCGAACCGGCATGTGTCCTTGCCATCAACGACGACCCGGTGGCGATCAAGCAGATCGAACAGTCCATCATCGACCGCGCTTTCGACGAGGGATGGATCCGCGCCGAACCGCCGGCACATCGCACCGGCCGGCGAGTCGCCGTGGTCGGCTCAGGGCCGGCCGGGCTCGCCGCGGCGCAACAGTTGAACCGTGCCGGTCACCGCGTGACCGTGTTCGAGCGCTCGGATCGCGTGGGCGGCCTGCTGCGCTACGGGATCCCGGATTTCAAGATGGAGAAGTGGGTCCTCGACCGGCGGATCGACCTGCTCGAGGCCGAGGGCATCACGTTCGAGACCGGGTATGACATCGGCGTCGACATCAGGGCCGAGCAACTGCGTGAGCGTTTCAACGCGGTCGTCCTGGCAATCGGCGCCGATCGGCCGCGCGATATCAACGTGCCCGGACGCGAGCTGCGCGGGATCCATTTCGCCATGGACTACCTGGTGCAGCAGAACCGTCGTGTAGCGGGGGAGCGCGTCGTCGCCCAGCCGCAGATCGCCGCTCAAGGGCGCAAGGTGATCATCATCGGGGGTGGTGACACCGGCGCGGACTGCCTCGGCAATGTCATCCGCGAGCAGTGCAGCGAGGTGCAGCAGCTGTACATCTACCCCCAGCCGCCGGACGCGCGGCCCGACGGGAATCCGTGGCCGCAGTGGCCGTTGATCCTGCGCACCTACCCGGCCCACGACGAGGGAGGGTCACGCGAATTCGGACTCATGGTCACGAGCTTCGAGGGCGAAGACGGCTCCGTGCGACGGGTCCGAGCAGCCCGGGTGGAGGCGCGGCGCGAAAACGGTACTCGAACCTTTGTCGCCCTGCCGGGCGAGGAGGTGCATCTGGACGCCGACCTCGTGCTCATCGCGATCGGCTACGACGGCGCGATTCAATCCCCGCTCCTCGACGAGTTGCCGGTGACCTTCGACGGCACCGGCAACGTCGCTGTCGACGGCTCGTTCGCCTGCACCGCACCCGGCGTGTTCGCGGCGGGGGACGCCGTCCGCGGCGCCTCGCTCATCGTCTGGGCGATTGCGGACGGGCGCGCCGCGGCACGCAGCTGCGACACGTATCTGACCGGCTCCGTCCGGCTCCCACAGATCGGGTCGCCAGTCGGATCGAGGCGTCGGGTTGATTTCGCCGGCACAGGCTCGGCGGACGGCGCTGGCCCTTCCCGAAGTGGTCGAGCAGGATCATCACGGGTTTCCGTCATTTCGCCACGCACCCTGCGCTAAGGGTCCGGGCCACAGGCCCCGTCCGGGCGCCGACGCCGGCTGCTGCTGGGTGATACCGGCACGGGCCGCGCCGAGCGACTTGCCGACCGGAGCCGGTCTTCTGGTCGTCCTGGGGCGGACCGGGATATCTGCGGCGAGACGGAACCACCGTCGACAACCGGCCGCTGTGACGCTGTTGGCGTCCGGTTCCGACACTGACATCACCATGAATGCCGCAAAGCAAGGAGGCGACGCATGATCGTTCTGGGCATCATCCTGCTCATCATCGGACTGCTGGCGGCGGTCCCCGTCCTGGTGACCATCGGGGTCATTCTCATCGTCATCGGGCTCGTGCTCGAGCTGCTCAGCATGGCGGGGCACGCGGTGGGCGGCCGGCGCCACTACTACTGAGGGCGATCCCCTCGAAACGCGTCTCAGAGACACGTCCCGTTCGTCGGGGCGTGTCTCTTCGGTGTGCTCGGATATCCTTCTCTTCATGACGGCTGGGTCGCGGCTGATCGTCGACGAGAGCTCGGCCTCGGGAGCGTTCTCGCCGATCCCCGCGAGTCAGAATGCCGAAGCGCTTGCCACTCTGGTCTCAGCATTCTCGGACGACCCGGTGGAACGGTGGCTCTGGCCGGAAACGCAGAGCTACCTCGATCATTTTCCGACGTTTCTTGCCGCGTTCGGCGGCGAGAGTTTCACGCAACAGACGGCGTGGCGCGTCGGCGACTGCTCGGCGGTGGCGCTCTGGCTACCACCCGGTGCGGAAGCAGACGGCGAAGCCGTGGTTGCGGTCCTCACCGAGACGGTGGCGCCAGAGCTTCACGCGGACGTATTCGCCGTCATGGAGCAGATCGATGCTGCGCATCCGAGGTATGAGCACTGGTACCTCCCGTGGCTCGGTGTCCGCGCCGCCGAACAGGGACAGGGTCTCGGCGGTGAACTGCTACGGGCGTGTCTGCGCGTCGTCGACGCGAGTCACCTGCCCGCGTATCTCGAAACCCCGAACCCGCGCACCATTTCCTTCTACGGCCGACACGGGTTCGTGGTCACGGGCGTGACGCAAACGGAAGCCTGTCCTCCTCTGTCGTTCATGCTCAGGTCCGCACGCTGATCGGCACGGCCGATTTACACTGTTCGTGAGGCTATGCCCGAAAATCCGGACGCTGTCCGCGACGAACAACCGCAGGATGCGAGGGGATCGGAAGGACGCGGTGGCGTCTTGTCGTGGCCGGAAATACGTCGCGGGACTCCACTCCGGATCCTGATCGATCTCGTCCAGTACGGCGTCGCGATCGTGCTCCTGATCCTCGCCGCGGACGTGCTGGTGCGGAGTTTCATCGATTTCTTCACCTCGCCGTTCACCTACACGACGGCGCTCATCAGTGCCGTCGACGGCGTGCTCGTCGTGATCATCCTCGTCGACATCATGCGGACGGTGCTCACCCATCTGGAGGGATGGGGTTTCCCGTTCCGGCCCTTCCTTGTCATCGGGATCATCGCAGCGGTTCGGGACATCCTGGCCGTCTCGACGCGCCTGACCTTCTCATCCGGTGCCCAGCCCGCCGGGGCCCCGACGATCTCACAGTCGCTGTTCGAGCTCGGCACCAACGCCGGTGTGATCCTCGTCCTGGCGGTCGCGCTCCTGCTCACCCGCGGGCAGGACGTCGACGCGGAGACCGAGACCAGGCAGTAAAGCGCGGTTGATCAGGGTCGTCTCGTCGACGGGCTCACCCATGGTCCAGTACTCCCATTCACCCAATTCGAGGTAGGTGTGGTGGTAGCGGGGGTGGCTCGAATCGCGCGGCCACGGCTTGACGACACCCGCACTCTGCCGGCCTTGCGCGTTACGCCGTTCTCCCGGCGATGCGAGACGCAGGAGCCTCGGGCGCAAAACCAACCGCGAGCAGCACCACTGCTGAGGCTGCGTGCAGGGCGATGTCGAGGCCACCGATCGGAACGATCCCGAGGAAGTTCCCGGTGTTGAAGATCGCGCCGACGATCGCGAGCACCAGGTACACAGCGCCGATGCCGCGTGCTAACAGGCGCGACTCACTCGCGCCCCGCGAGTATGCGAGCAAGCCGAGCGCACCAACTGCCATGTGCACGACGTTGTGGACCGCGTTCACCGGGAAGAGCCCGAGCAGGTTGTGCGCGGTGATCCCATTGGCGCCCCCCACCACCGGAAGGAAGATCGCGCCCCTGATCACCAACGTGCTCGCCTATGCCGTGTACATCGGTGCGGGCTGGGAGAGCGTCGACCTGGTCGGCATCGCGACCAAGCTGGTGGAGCTCGCCGCGATCGCGGTGGTGCTCCGCTCGTCCCGACAGGCGCGTGTCCGGGGCTGGGAAGCCGCGGCGAGGGCGCGCGCTTCCTGACCGGCTAGCGCGGGTTGGGCCGGCCGAGGTTCCAGTGCCGAAGCCCGCGTCGCCGGCAGGAACGTAGATGTCGCGAGTCAGCCGCCGGAATTCCTTGGGATCCGGAGGCTCGACGCCGGCAAGCCGTTCCGGGTAGAAATACCAGCCATGGAGCACCGCGATGCCGGACCCCGCGTTGCGAAGGCCGATGACCAGGTAGATCGCTTCAGCGCCGACTTCGAAGGCTGCATGCCCGCCGGCGATGGTCACCCAGTGCTGGTCGAAGAACGACACCTTCTGGGCGGGGTCCTGGAGGCGCGAGGGCATGAGGACGGGGCGCAACCCGGCGAGCATCGACCGCTCCGCGGCGCGGGCCGCCCGGTTGGCGGAGCGCACCGACGCGAAGGTGGCCACCGCAAGAATCAGGGTGCCGCCGGCGGTCGCCAGAGCGGAGATTGTCACCCAGTCTGCCATGACGCCGGAGCTTACGCATCCTCCGCGAGAGGGCGCGAGCCTGGGCCGGCTACGCCCGCTGGGGAATGATTCCGGCGGCCTCGTGCCCGTGGCTCGGGAACGCCTCGACGTCACGCGGTCCGAGCTGCTCGCCGCACGAGGAGCAGACCATCACCGCGTCGGACACCGCGCCGCACGATTTGTGCCTCACCTGGAGCGGAGGGCCGTCCGGCGCGGCGTATCGATCTCCCCACTGGCGCATTGCGGTGAGCACCGGCCACAGGTCGCGGCCCTTGGCAGTCAGGCGGTAATCGTCCCGCGGCGGATGCTCGGAGTAGGGGACTCGCACCAGCACACCTGCCTCGACGAGCGTGTTGAGCCGCTCACGAAGGATGTTGCGCGAGATGCCGAGACGGCGCTGGAAGCCGTCGAATCGAGTCACGCCCAGGAACGCGTCGCGGACGATGAGCATGCTCCACCACTCGCCCACCACCTCGAGGCACTGGGCCACCGAGCAGTCCATCCCGGAGAAGCTCTTGCGATCCACTGTTTCAGCATAGTGAGTTGCATAATAGAACGCAAGTCGATAGAGTTGGCCCGATGACCCGGGCGACCACTGCTGTCGAGACAACCCTGGCCGCCACGCCGGTGACCCGCCGCAGGCTCGTCTTCCTCGTCACGGCGCTGGGCGCGTTCATGGCGTCGCTCGACCTCTCGATCGTCAACGTCGCGTTCCCCGCGCTCGAGCGCTCGTTTCCAAACGACCCACGCGCCACGCTCGCGTGGGTGATCACGAGCTACGGCATCGTGTTCGGCTCCCTGCTCGTTGTCGCGGGACGGACGGCCGACCGCATGGGGAGTCGCAGGGTGTTCTTCGCCGGACTAGGCGTTTTCACGGCAGGCTCGGCGCTCTGCGGCCTTGCTCCCTCGGTCGCGCTGCTCGTGGTTGGGCGTGTCATCCAGGGCTGCGGCGCGGCCGCGCTGTTGCCGGCGTCACTCAGCCTCCTCCTCGCCGCATTCCCGGTCGAACGGCGCTCCCAGGTCGTCGCCCTGTGGGGTGGCGTCGGCGCGCTGGCTGTGGCCACGGGCCCTTCCCTCGGTGCAGCGCTCATCACCGTCGGGGGATGGCGCTCGGCGTTCTTCGTCAACGTGCCGATCGGCGCCGTGGCCTGGTTCGCGGGCCGTCGCGTCCTGGTCAGGCCGCGGGCGGGCGCAGCAGGAGCGGCCCCTGATTACCTGGGAGCGCTGCTCATCGCGCTGGCGCTTTCGGCCCTTGTCCTCGGCATCACCGAAGGGCCGGCCTGGGGCTGGTCGACGCCACCGATCATCGGGTGCTTCTCCGGTGCGCTGATCGTCGGCACCGTCTTCATCCTTCGCTCGGCGCGACATCCCGAACCGGTCCTCGACCTGACGCTCTTCAGGGCCCGCTCGTTCAGCGTGGCCAACGTGGCGACGTTCCTGTACGCGATGGGGTTCTTCGCGATGCTGCTGGGGAACATCCTGTTTCTCACCAGCGTCTGGCACTATCCGATCCTCGAAGCCGGGCTCGCGGTGACACCCGGCCCGCTCGTGGTTGCCGTGGTGTCAGGACCAGCCGGCCGTCTCGCGTCGCGGGTCGGCTTCCGCACGGTGCTGCTGGCCGGTTTCACCGTCTTTGTCGGGGGCCTCGTCTGGTTCGCGACTCGGGTGGGACTCGAGCACGACTACCTCACCACGTGGCTGCCGGGGACGCTGATCATCGGGCTCGGGATCGGGCTGACCTTTCCGGTGCTGAGCGCGGCGGCGGTCTCGAGCCTCCATCCCAATCGCTTCGCGGTCGGTAGCGCTGTCAACCAGACCGCTCGCCAGATCGGAGGTGCGTTCGGGCGTGGCGGTACTGGTCGTCGTCCTGGGAACGCCCAAAGATCCTTGGGACGCGCTCGTCCACTTCCAGCACCTGTGGTGGTACGCGGCCGGCACCGCCGCGCTCTCCGGCCTCGCCTGCACGCTCATCAGCCACGAGCCGCGCCGGCAGGTGGAGTCGATCGCGGCAGCCGATGCGGAGACCCGCGTCGCGGTCTAGCGAGCCAGCACCTCGCGCGCCTCGCGCGCCATCTCGGCGTCCTCCCTCGCCGTGACCACGACGACTCCCGGCGCACCGCCTGCAGGCCCGATGACCGCGTCGCCATCCGCCGGAAGCAGGGTCTTCGGGATCCCGAGCAGGCTGAGGCGCGCGCACACCCGGCTTCGGATGAGGGTTGAATGCTCGCCGACCCCGCCGGTGAAGACGAGGGCATCGACGCGATCGAGGGACATGGCAAGACCACCGATGACCCGGCTGAGCACATGGACATAGACGTCGAGCGCCAGGACGCATGCCGCGTCGCCGCGCGCGGCCTCACGCTCGACGTCGCGCATGTCGGACTTGCCGCAGAGGCCGAAGAGGCCGCTGCCGCGCTCCAGTGAGCGGGTCATCGCTCCCACGGTGAGCCCGTGGTGCTCCTGGAGCCAGAGGAGCGCCCCCGGGTCCACCGTCCCGCTGCGAGACGCCATGACCGCGCCTTCGAGCGGTGTGAACCCCATGCTGGTGTCCGCACTCCGGCCGTCTCGAACCGCGCACGCGGAGACGCCGGAGCCGATGTGGGCGATGAGCATGTGCAACCCGTCGGGTGATCGCTGCAGCAGCTCGGCGCTGCGCCGGGTCGCCCACGCATAGGAAAGCCCGTGGAATCCATAGCGACGCACGCCCCACGCGCGCCAGTGCGACGGCAGTGCGTACGTGGTCGCGAAGTCCGGGATCGTGGCGTGGAAGGCGGTGTCGACGCACACGATCTGGGGCCGGTCGATGCCGGCGCGCGCCGCGTCGAGCAGCGCCAGCGCCGGCGGGACGTGGAGCGGTGCCAGCTCGACTGCGGCGTCGAGCCGCCGGCGAACCTCGTCGTCGACGAGCGCGGCGTGCCTGACGGCAGCGCCACCGTGGACCAGGCGATGCGCGACCGCGTCGACCTCGCCCACCCGTGCCGCGAAGTCGCGCAGCGTTGCAGTGGGATCGGCATCGCCGTCGGTCTCCTGCGCGTCCACGACACGGTCGTCGCTGTCGACGACGCTCAGCTTCAGGCTGCTCGAGCCCGCGTTCACGGCCAGGATGCGCATCGATCAGTCCGGTGCGATCAGCCGCGCCGGGCTCGGACTCACCCCGGCCACCGCCAGTCGCGGATCTCGGGCATATCCTCGAAGTACTCGCGGACGTACTCATGGTGCCGCTGGAGCTGCGCTGCGCAGTAACGGTTCAGGTCCTCGGCGCCCGCGGGGATGCGGCGCGAGCGGCGGAGCGCCTCCATCACCAGGTGATAGCGGCTCATCTCGTTCAGCACCACCATGTCGAACGGGGTCGTGGTCGTTCCGTGTTCGTTGAACCCACGAACATGGAACCGTCCGGCGTTCGGCCGCCCGTGCACCACCTGGTGAAACGCCCGAGCGTAGCCGTGGAACGCCATCACCACGTCGAGATCATCGGTGAACAGCTCCGTGAAGGTCTCGGGAGTCAACGCGTGAGGATGAAACGACTCCGGACTCATGGCAAGCAGGTCCACGACGTTGACCACGCGGAACCGCAGGTCGGGGACGTGCTCGCGCAGCAGCGCCGCGGCGGCGAGTGTCTCGAGTGTCGGAATGTCGCCGGCGCAGCCGAGCACCACATCCGGATCACCCGCGGCGTCATTTGATGCCCATCCCCATGCCGACGCGCCGCGCGCGCAATGGTCGATCGCATCGTCCATGGAGAGGTACTGGAGCTGCGGCTGCTTGTCGATGACGATCACGTTGAGATTGTTGATGTTCGTGAAGGCGCGATTGGCCACGGCGAGCAGGCAGTTCGCGTCCGGGGGCAGATACACGCGGACCACGTCACCGCTCATGGCCATCACCGTGTCGATGAGCCCGGGACCCTGGTGGCTGAAACCGTTGTGGTCGTTGCGCCAGCAGGTGGACGTCAGCAGGATGTTGAGGGACGCCACCGGCTCACGCCAGCGGAGTCCACGGGCCGCCTCGAGCCATTTGGCGTGCTGCACCGTCATCGATGCGGAGACCATTGCGAAGGCCTCGTACGTCGCGAACAGACCGTGCCGGCCGGTGAGCAGGTATCCCTCGAGCCAGCCCTCGCAGAGATGCTCGGAGAGCACCTCCATGACGCGGCCGCCGGCGCTGACGTGGTCGTCGATCGGGATGATCTGCTCCTCGAAGCAGCGGTTCTCGATGTCGAACACGGCGCTGAGCCGGTTGCTGTTGGTCTCGTCGGGGCAGAACAGGCGGAAGTTGTCCGGGTTGTCACGATAGATATCGCGGACCCACTCACCGAGCCTTCGCGTCGACTCGCCGACGGTGACACCCGGATCGACGGTCATCGCGTAGTCGGTGAACGGCGGGAGCCGCAGCGGGCGGAGCAGCTTGCCGCCGTTGGCGTGCGCGGACGACCCCATGCGCTTGTCGCCACGCGGCATGATCGATGTGACCGCGTCCACGGGTCTGCCCCGATCGTCGAAGAGCTCCTCGGGGTGGTAGCTGCGCATCCACTCCTCGAGCAGCGCGAGGTGCTTGGGATTGGTGCGCACGTTGTCGAGTGGCACCTGGTGGGCGCGGAACGTGCCCTCGACCGGGAGCCCGTCGACGAACTTCGGCCCCGTCCATCCCTTGGGCGTGCGGAGCACGATCGCGGGCCAGGTGGCGCGGCCGGCGCTCGCTCCACTGCGCGAAGCCGCCTGGATCTCGCGGATCCGGTCGTAGCAGCGGTCGAGCGTGCGCGCGAATTCCTCGTGCACGGTCCGCGGATCGTCACCGGCAACGAAGTGGACGTCGTATCCGTGCGCGCTCAGCAGCCCACGAACGTCCTCCTCGCGGGCTCGCCCGAGCACCGTCGGGCCGCTGATCTTGTAGCCTTTGAGTTGGAGGATGGGGAGCACAGCACCATCACGGCGAGGGTCGAGGAAGCTCACCCCCTTCCACGAGCCCTCGAGCGGCCCGGTCTCCGCCTCACCGTCGCCGATGACACACGCCGCGATCAAGTCGGGATTGTCAAAAACTGCGCCGAACGCATGCACCAGCGCGTAGCCGAGCTCGCCACCCTCGTGGATCGAGCCCGGGGTTGGGACGCTCACGTGGCTCGGGATGCCGCCTGGTGTCGAGAACTGGCGCACGAGCCGGAGCAGGCCCGCATCGTCGAGCGTGACCGCGGGGTAGATCTCGGAGTACGTCCCCTCGAGGTAGACGTTGGCGACGATCGCAGGCCCCCCGTGACCCGGGCCGGCGATGTAAAGGACGTCGCAGTTGCGCTGCTGGATCAGGCGGTTGAGCTGGACGTAGATCAGGCTCAGGGCGGGCGAAGTGCCCCAGTGACCGAGCAGTCGCGGCTTGATGTGCTCCACGCGCAGCGGCTCGCGCAGGAGCGGGTTCGCCTGGAGGTAGATCTGCGCGACGGTCAAGTAGTTCGCAGCCCGCCAGGAGGTCACCAGCGCCTCCAGGTCGGTGGTGTCGATCGAAGGCGTCAGGGTGCTCACGGCGTCCATCCTAGCCGGGGTGGTCGGCCCGCTTGGTTTCGAGCCGGTTATGGCCCCGACGGATCAGTGTCCCGGAAGGTCAGCGAGTATCCCTTTCCCGGCTTGTTCACCAGGTCGCAGGGGATCGCGAGACGGACCAGGATCTTCCTGATCCGGAGCACGTAATTACGGACCTCCTCGGGGAACAGCGCTGCGTCCGACCATGCAAGCGCGGTGATCTGCGACGCCGTGAAGTACCGGTGGGGGTGATCCAGCAGGAACTGCAGCAGCTCGAACTCCCGATGGGTCAGGACGGCTTCCTGCCCCTTGTGGCGCACGACTCGACCGTCGGGATCGAGCCAGAGGCCGTGCAGCTGCCACACGCGCTGGTACCAGAGGTCGAGGCGAGCGTAGTACCCGGCCATCTGCGCCTCGATGAAGCCGATGTCCTCGTCGGCGGCGGTCTGTGCCACCGGGTGCAGCTTGGGCAGTTCGCGTTTCACGCGCTGGAGCAAGCCCAGCTTGAAGCGGATGAGATCGTCGTAGATGCTCATCCAGTGCCGCGCGTCTTCCCAGTGCTCGGTCTGGATGTCCTCGCCCTCGAGCGGGCGTGTCGCCGGCGCGCCGCGGCCCGTCTCCATGGCTGTGACTATACGGAAGCTGTTGCTGATCTTCTTATGGCCGCGGGTGTATGTGAGGCCCATGAAGGAGAACGTCGAGCAGGAACGACCCGACATCGTCGCGGCAATCCGGGGCGGTGACCACGCGCTCGGCATGGAGGGCGAAGTCGACTTCGCCACCGCAACGCTGGAACAGGCGCTGTTCTGGAGAAACGTCTACACGGAGATCCTGGCGATGGAGGAGTCGGTCCTCGCCCGCATTCAGCAGTTGATGTCCGGTCAGTCACCGCAGTCCCGACAGGAGGTCGCGCTCACCAACGTGCCCGTCGTGGTCGCCCAGGCGGAGCGATTTCGAGCGCGCCTCGGCCTCTGGACGTCCGCATGCGGCCGCATCGAGCAACGCGGTGGCGTAGCAGCGCCGGTCGTGCGCGTGCACCCGGGATAGCGTCGAGCTCAGACCACGCTGTTACTGCAATTGTTGCGCTCCCCGGCCGACACTCTCGGCGTGTGGCTTCGGCAGGCTGGATTTCAGTGCCCGGCGGCCACAGAGGAGCCGGCACATGACCGACACGCAGATCGAGGACCAGTCCGTCACGAGCTACGGTTCGAACCGGACCGGTGTCAACACCACGACCCAGACTGCCGCCGATCCAGCCACCGGGGCGAGCGTGCGCCGGAGCACAACCAGCGTTTGGTCGGGGCGGTCTCCAGGGATTGAGTTCGTCTGGCTCATCGCCGGGATCGTCGTCGTGTTCCTTGCTCTCGACTTCATCTTCCATGCAGCCGGAGCCAACAACGTCGGGTTTGCGTCGTTCGTGTTCTCGGTCGGGAAGGCTCTCGCAGCACCGTTCGCCGGCATCTTCAAGACGGCGACCGCGGCGCGCGGAAACCTGATCGTCTGGGCAGACGTCCTTGCGATGGTCATCTACGTGCTCGCGGCAGCAGTGATCGTCAAGGTCGTCACGCTCATCTCGGCCGGCAGCGCGACTGCGGCCAACTAGCAGACACTCGAATCCTGAGGGCGGACTGAACATGCTTGCACTCGTATCGGTGACATTCGACCCCGGTTCGATCCTCGTCTGGGTGCTGATCGGCCTCATCGCGGGCTTCCTCGCGAGCAAGGTCATGACCGGCCACGGCAAGGGCATCGTCACCGACGTGGTGATCGGCGTCATCGGCGCGCTTGGCGGCGGGTTCCTTGCCCGCTATGTCGGCGTCACGTCGAGTCTCACCAGCCACTCGATCATCGTGGAAATCGTGATCGCATTCGCCGGCGCCGTCATCCTGCTCGCGATCCTGCGGTTGGCCGGCGTCGGCAAGCGCCGAAGCCTGTTCCGCTGAGGGACCGGCCACTCCACCTCGGCTGATCGCCGAGCTCCTGCCTGCCCAGCAGCACGAACGCCGGGCGTCTCCGCGGGCGCACGCCGCACCGCGGGGTACCGGAAGCAGAGACTGGGAGCCACCAGCAGGAAGTGGGTTGCCTCGTTGCGGGCGATGCACGAGGTGACGACGTGATCGACGTCTCGTCGCAGCATCCTGCTCCGAGGGCCACCACTTGCCACACGAGGACAGGGCATGAGTTCTACCCGGCTGAGGGTCTCTTCGTCCTCAGCGACCAGCCCGGGACCGCAAACGACACCATCGGTGACAACACCTTCCAGGGCTATGCCGGCCTCGGTCTTGCGGCCAACGCCGGGTATGCCGGGGGCAACTGCTCCGGATCGAACGGCCACTGCTCGGGCAACACCAACCTCATTGGGAACGGCAACCACTTCGCGCTCGCCGCGTGCGGTTCTGCCGCTGACGAGTGCGACGCCATCGTGCTCGATGCCCTCTCGGGAAATGAGCTCACCGCGCACCTCCAGGGCAACAAGGGGACGGTGCAGTCACCCGACGGCACGATCGTTGAGAAGGCGGACAGCGGCGTGTACAGCGTCACGGAGATCAACAACCGCATCCACGTCACCCCATAGCCTGACCGCTTGAGGTGCCACTCTCACGCCACACCGCGTGGGAGTGGCACATTCTCCTGCACACGACATGCAGGAACGCCCAGGCAGCGATGATGGAGAGAGGGGCGGCGGGCGCCGCCGGAACACGAGGTCGACGCTCGCCCTCGCCGGCGTCATCGCCGTCGCGTGCGTCGCCGGCATCGCGGTCTCGTTCGGGCAGCACGCTCCGGCGCAGGTCGCGCACCCGGGTGCAATCGCTTTCCCGCCGCGCGTGATCACGCCGAGCCCCGTGCCGGGGGCGCCGCAGTCCGGTGACGGGTTCACCCTCGCCGACGACCTGGCGACGCACCAGGTCGTGCTCTTCGGCGGCGTCGGTGACTACGGCAACACCTGGCTCTGGAACGGCAGCACCTGGCTGCTCGCGCACCCGCCGCTGAGCCCGGCGGGACGCTTCGGCGCGTCCGCAGCCTATGACCCGGAGACGAGGACGGTGCTGCTCTTCGGTGGCCGCCTCGAGCCGGGAACGCCCGTCCGGGACACGTGGGCATGGAACGGCACCACCTGGGCTGAGCTCGACGGCGGTGGCGGGGGCCCGCAACCGGGCGAAGGCTCGGATATGGCGTGGGATCCCGCGGTCATGCAGATGGTGCTGCTCACGCGCTCCGGAGTCATCTCGGATCCCGCCGAGACATGGGTCTGGTCGGGAACGCACTGGAGCCGGACGGTCGGCGGCGATCTGCCTGCCGCCGCGTCCTACAGCCCGATGGGCTACGACCCGGTGAGCGGATCGCTTGTGGCGGTCGGTTGCTGTGTCGGCCCGCCGCCGTCCACCGGCCGCTCGAACACGACCTGGAGATGGAGCGGCGGAGCCTGGACGCTCCTGCCGACACCTGCCGACGCACCCGTGGAGGGATCGACCATGGCGCTGGACCCGGCGCTCGGACGCCTGGTGCTGTGCGCGTGCGGCCTGTCCGCGACACCGCAGCCCGAGCTCTGGGAATGGGACGGCGGCCGGTGGGACCCCCTTCACGCCGCCGAGTTGCCGGCGGACTCCGGGACCGGCATCTCCGACGCCGATCGTGGCGACCTGCTCCTGCTCGGCACACCGAAGTCTGCGCAGTCGGGACAGTCTCCCGTCGATGTCTGGTCGCTGAGCGGGTCGACGTGGCGTCACCTCGACGGGGCCGGATAGAACCGGGCCTGCGTCAGCCCGGCGCTTTCGCGGGCGACCCGCCCAGGCGGGGCGGGAGTGCGGAGTCGATACCCTCATCCGGTCAGCCGACCGTTCAGAACACCGGAGCAGCGACGACGCCACCCACAACTCGAGACGTCACGTTCCCATCGCGCGGATCCACGTTTGGCGCGTACATCGCCGTGCCCGGTGGCGCGGGACCGCACCCCGGCGTCGTTGTCATTCACGAAGCATTCGGTCTCAACGACAACATCCGAGACATCACCAGGCGCTTTGCCGGCGAAGGATACGTCGCCCTCGCCGTCGATCTGTTCACCGACCACAGCCGAGCGATCTGCATGGCCCAGCTCATGGGTTCGATGCTCACCGGCCGCGAACCGTCAGCGATCGCCGACCTCATGGCAGCGATGGACTACCTCGTCACGCAGCCCGAGGTGGATCCGGATCGCGTCGGGGCGATCGGGTTCTGCATGGGCGGGGGGTTCGCGATCGCCTGGGGCCGGCGCGACCGGCGGCTTCGCGCCATCGCACCCTTCTACGGCACCAACCCGCGGCCCGTGGAAGCAATTCGCAGGATGTGCCCGGTGGTGGGGAGCTACCCCGGCAAGGACTTCACCGCCCGCGCCGGCCGCAAGCTCGACGCCCGGGTTGCGCAGCTCGGAGTCGCTCGCGACATCAAGGTGTATCCAGGCGCGCGGCACTCATTCTTCAACGACACGAGCAGGGCGTATGACGCCGACGCTTCCGCCGACGCCTGGCGGAGGACGCTGCAGTTCTTTGCCGAGCACGTGCGGTTGCCCCGCTCCGTGCAATGAGCGAGCCCATCGACGTTCGCGAACGCCTGGAGCTCTGTGACCTGTTCGTCGAACTCGGCCCCGACGCGCCGACGCTGTGCGAGGGGTGGACGACCGCGGACCTCGCGGCGCACCTGGTGCTTCGGGAGCACTACCGCCGCTGGTCGGATGCGCAGCGCGCTGTGGAGAAAGCCAAGGGATTCCCGGCGATGGTCGCCCGTCTGCGCGCCGGGGCGCCGCTGATTCCCTGGCGGCTGCCGCGCCTTCGCGAGGTGCTCAACGGGTTGGAGTACTTCATTCACCACGAGGACGTCCGGCGCGCCAACGGTCGTGGTCCGCGTGCGCCGATCGAGGATCTCGAGGCGCTGTCGTGGCGGATGACCGGCTACAGCGCTCGCCGCCTCGAGCGGCGGATCCGTCCGCACGGTCTCGAATTGATCCGCCCCGACGGTGAGCGCCGCCGCTACGGGTCGGGCGAGATGGCGACACTGAGCGGACCGGCGACCGAGCTCATCCTCTACCTCGGGGGCCGGCGCTCGGCTGCGCAGGTCACGCTCGGCGGCGCGGCCGGCGCCGCGACTGCTGTCGAGCGGACCAAAATAGCGCTCTGACATCGCGCAGCTGCGTCGAGCGCACCCGCGGGAGGATCCATGACGGAGTCGGTGACCCGGATGCTCGCCGATGACGCCGCGTCACGAGCGCTCGGCATCGAGGTGCGTGACGTCGGTGTCGGCGTCGCCACGGCCATCATGGTCATCCGCAAGGACATGGTCAACGGCCACGGGATCACCCACGGGGCGTTCGTCTTCGCGGTCGCGGACACGGCCTTCGCATGCGCGTGCAACAGCCACGGACCGTTGACAGTGGCGGCCGCTGTGGACATCACGTTTGTCGCACCGTCTCGTGCCGGCGATGTCCTCGAGGCGCGCGCCGTTGAGCGCACCCGGTTCGGACGCTCGGGCATCTACGACGTCACCGTTCGCCGCGGTGACGTCGTGATCGCCGAGTTTCGCGGTACCAGCCGAACCATCGGACGGGTCCCCTCATGACCGGCATAGCGGTAGCCCCGGCTCCCGAGTTGCTTGACGCAGGTGAACGTCTGAGCCGCGAGGCCATGCTCGCGCTGCAGCTTGAGCGGCTGCGCTGGTCACTGCGCCACGCATACACAAATGTCCCGCACTATCGCCGCGCCTTCGACGCTGCCGGAGTCACGCCCGACGACTGCGAGTCGCTCGCCGACATCGCGCGATTTCCCTTGACCAGCAAGCTCGATCTCCGCGACAACTACCCGTTCGGCATGTTCGCGGTTCCCCGGTCGGAGGTGCGGCGCATCCACGCGTCCAGCGGAACCACGGGACGGCCGACGGTAGTCGGCTACACGCAGGACGATCTCAACACCTGGGCGGATCTCATGGCGCGGTCCATCCGCGCAGCCGGTGGACGCCCAGGAGACATCGTCCACGTCGCCTACGGCTACGGCCTGTTCACCGGCGGGTTGGGCGCGCACTACGGTGCCGAACGCCTGGGCTGCACGGTCGTGCCGGTCTCCGGCGGGATGACCCCACGCCAGGTGCAGTTGATCCGCGACTTCGAGCCCTCGATCATCATGGTGACGCCCTCCTACATGCTCGCCCTCATCGACGAGTTCGAACGGCAGGGCGTGGACCCGCGGACATGCTCGTTGCGCGTCGGGATCTTCGGCGCCGAGCCGTGGACCGAAGCGATGCGCGCCGAGATCGAAGATCGAATGGACATGCACGCGGTGGACATCTACGGACTGTCCGAGGTGATGGGCCCGGGGGTCTCCCAGGAATGCGTGGAGACCAAGGACGGCCTGCACATCTGGGAGGACCATTTCTACCCCGAGGTGATCGACCCGATCACCGGAGCGGTGCTCCCCGACGGCGAGATCGGTGAGCTGGTGTTCACGTCCCTCACCAAGCAGGCGATGCCGGTCGTGCGGTACCGGACGCGAGACCTCACCCGGCTGCTGCCGGGGACGGCTCGGCCGGCGTTCCGGCGCATGGAGAAGGTGACCGGGCGCAGCGACGACATGATCATCCTGCGCGGCGTCAACGTCTTTCCGACGCAGCTCGAGGAGCTCGTGGTGCGCACCGCCGGTCTCTCGCCGCACTTCCAGCTCATCCTCGGCCGGGAGGGCCGGCTCGACACGCTGACCGTGCGTGTCGAGGCGCGCGCCGACTGCCCCCGCGAGCGGCGCGACCCGGCTGCGCATGGCCTGGCTCGTGACGTCAAGAACAGCGTCGGGGTCACCGTCGCGGTGGAGGTCGTCGACCCCGACACCCTCGAGCGTTCGGTGGGGAAGCTCCAGCGAGTCATCGACCGCCGGTCGTAGACTGCGCCAGCCCGCCGATCGTCCAGGCCAGGCGGGGTCACAGGAGGCATATCGGGTGGATCGGTTTCTCCTGTACCGGACCTTCGACGAGCTGGAGGTCGGTCAGACCCAGCGCACCCGGGGCAGGACCATCACCGAGACCGACATCGTCAACTGGTGCGCGCTGACCGGTGACTGGTTCTACCCGCACATCGACAAGGTGGCCGCTGAGCGATCGATGTTCGGTCAGCGAGTCGCGCCCGGCATCATGGTTTTCGCGCTCGGCACCGGGCTCGGCGTTCCCAGCGACGCGACCACGATTCTCGCCAATTACGGGACGGATCGCCTGCGCTACACGGCACCGACCTGGATCAACGACACCATCTATCTCGACATCGAGGTGATCGAGAAATCCGACCGCGATGCGAGGTCGGGGCTGGTCGCGTATCGCTGGGACGTGCTCAATCAGAACGGCGTGACCGTCTGTGCCAGCCAGCTGAAGATCCTCACCGCCAAGGAGCGCGCAGCGTATGCCGGAATCTGAGCAGCCGACGGTCCGCGTCAGCATCGAGGACGGCGTTGCCGAGTTCGTGCTCGATCGCCCCGACAAGATGAACGCGATGAGCAACGCGATGGTGCGCGAGCTCATGGAGAGCCTCGACTCCGCGGAGAAAGCCGGTGCTCGCGCGCTGCTCGTCCGCGGTGAGGGACGCGCCTTCTGCAGCGGGCGCGACCTCACCGACGCCGATCCACTCCACGAAGACGGCGAAGCGATCCTCCGCGATTTTCTGAATCCGCTCATGGCGCGGATGGCAGATGTCGCCATCCCGACCATCGCCGCGGTCCACGGCGCGTGTCTCGGCACCGGGCTCGGTCTCGCGCTCGCGTGCGACATTGTGTACGCCGCCGACGACGCACGGATCGGCTCGCCGTTCGCGCGGATCGGCGCCGTCCTCGACAGCGGCGCCCACGCCGCCTTCGTCTCGCGGGTCGGCCCGCACCGCGCGCTCGAGCTCGTCTACACGGGGCGGCTCCTTTCCGGACGCGAGGCGGCCGAGTGGGGACTCGTCAATCGCAGCGTCGCCGGGGCCGACCTCGTCCGCAGGACCCGCGAGATGGCACGGTCGATAGCGCACGGCCCGACCGCGGCCTTCCTCGAGTCCAAGCGGATCGTGCGGCTGATCCAGGACGCATCGCCGTCGCTGGCGGACCTGCTCGCCGCCGAAGCCGCGGCGCAGGGTCGCGCCTCACGCACCCACGATTACCAGGACGGCATCACCGCCTTCCAGGAAAAGCGCAAGCCGGCCTTCACCGGCCGGTAGGCGGCACTCGATGACAGACCTCGCGACCTCCTTTCCAAGCCTCGTCTTCGACCGTCCCGAGGATGGCCTCCTGGTGATCACGATGAAGGCGGAGGGACGTTTGAATGCTGCTGACGCGGCCATGCATCGCGACCTCGCCGCAGTGTGGCGCGCGGTGGACGCCGACGCCGAGACGCGTGCCGTGATCATCCGCGGCGCCGGCGGCACGTTCTCGTCGGGCGGCGACTTCGACCTCATCGAGGAGATGGCAGCCGACTTCGCGGTCAGGGCACGTGTCCTTCGCGAGGCACGCGACCTTGTCTACAACCTGATCAACTGCGGCAAGCCGATCGTCTCCGCAATGGACGGCGTGGCGGTGGGCGCCGGGCTCGTCGTCGGCCTGCTCGCCGACATCTCGATCGCCGGTCGGACGGCACGACTCATCGACGGCCACACCCGGATCGGTGTCGCGGCCGGCGATCACGCGGCCATCATCTGGCCGCTGCTCTGCGGCATCGCCAAGGCCAAATACCACCTGCTGCTCTGCGAGCCGGTCACCGGTGAGGAGGCCGAACGCATCGGCCTGGTCTCGCTGAGCGTGCCGGACGACGAGGTCCACGCCAGAGCCCTCGAGGTGGCCCGGAAGCTCGCCGCGGGCTCCTCGACTGCGATCAGCTGGACGAAATACGCGCTCAACAACTGGCTGCGCGCCGCCGGCCCGATCTTCGACAGCTCGCTCGCACTCGAATTGCGCGCCGCGGGTCCGATCTTCGACAGCTCGCTCGCACTCGAATTCCTCGGTTTCACCGGTCCGGACGTCGCTGAGGGCGTGGCCGCGAGAAGGGCCAAACGCCCACCGGACTTCGGCGGCCACGGTCCGCAGCGGTAGGATCGGTCAACGTGACTGTGGAGGTGTCGTCGGCGGCCAGCGGGCCGTCCTCATTTCGCGGGCTGCCCAAGGCGGCCTGGCAGGATGTCGCCGCGGAGGGTGCGCTCGGCGCGGTCCAGACCCACGACGTCGACCTGACCACGGCGCAGCTGCGTTCGCTCTACCGCCTGATGGTGCTGAGCCGTCGGGTCGACCGCCAGGCGATCAATCTCACCCGGCAGGGAGCGCTCGGCGTCTTCGCCTCGAGCCAGGGCCAGGAGGCGGCGCAGGTGGGGGCTGTCTACGCGCTCGAGGCTGACGACTGGCTTTTCCCGACCTATCGCGAGACGGTCGGGACCTTCGCCCGCGGCGTCGACGTCGTGGAGCTCCTCGCGCTCTTCTCGGGGAGCTGGCACTGCGGCTTCGACCCGTACCAGTACCGCGTGGCGCCGCTCACCACCCCGCTGGCGACCCAGGCGCTGCACGCGGTCGGCCTGGCGATGGCGGCGAAGATGAAGCACGACCCGATCGTCGCGCTGACGTTCTTCGGTGACGGCGCCGCCAGCGAGGGGGACGCGCACGAAGCGCTCAACCTGGCCGGTGCCTACGGCGCGCCGGTGGTGTTCGTCGTTCAGAACAACGGGTACGCGATCAGCGTTCCCTTCCGCCTGCAGACCAGGACGTCGTCGATCGCGCTGCGCGCTGCGGGTGTCGGCATGCCGGGCATTCGCGTCGACGGCAACGACGTCATCTCGGTGTACGGGGCCGTGAAGACGGCGGTCGACCGGGCGCGTCGCGGCGACGGGCCGACGCTCATCGAAGCGGTCACGTACCGCCTCGAAGCCCACACCACGGCGGACGACGCGAGCCGCTACCGAAGCGAGGACGAGGCCACAGAGTGGCGCGCGCGCGATCCGGTGGAACGGCTTCTGCGCGTTCTGCGCGAGGGGGAGATCGTCGACGACGCCTTCCTCGCCGAGGTCGAGGCCGAGGGCGAGGCGACAGCCGCGCGGATGCGTGACTTCCTCTTCGGCGCCCCGGCCGGAGATCCGCGCGAGATGTTCGACCACGTGTACGCGCAACGCACGCCGCAACTCGACGCCCAGCGCGCGTTGCTCGAACAGGAATTGCGTGCGGCCGAGGAGAGCTGATGGAGCTGACCATGGCCGGTGCGCTCAACGCAGCCCTTCGCGACTCGATGCGCGAGGACGACTCCGTGGTCGTCTACGGTGAGGACGTCGGCAGGCTGGGCGGTGTGTTCCGCGTCACCGACGGGCTCCAGGCGGAGATGGGCGCGGAGCGTTGCTTCGACACCCCGGTCGCCGAGGCCGGCATCGCAGGTACCGCCATCGGTATGGCGCTCTACGGACTGCGTCCGGTGGTGGAGATGCAGTTCGACGGCTTCTCGTATCCGGCCCTCAACCAGGTGATCAGCCACGTCGCCAAGTACCGCAACCGCACCCGCGGCCGGGTCGGTCTGCCCCTGGTGATCCGCATCCCCTATGGCGGTGGCATCGGCGCGGTCGAGCACCACTCCGAGAGTCCCGAGGCGTACTACGCGCACACCGCGGGGCTCACCGTGGTCTCGCCGGGAACACCGGCCGACGCCTACGCGCTGCTCCGGGCGTCGATCGCGTTCGACGACCCGGTCATCTTCCTGGAGCCGAAGCGCCGGTACTGGTTGAAGGAGGACCTCGACCTGCCCGTGACCGCCGCCGGCATCGGCGAGGCGATTGTGCGCCGCCCCGGTTCGAGCGCGACCGTGATCGCCTACGGTCCGATGGTCACGACCGCCATGGAGGCGGCTGCACGCGCTGCCGAGGAGAGCGGCTGGGACCTCGAGGTTGTCGATGTGCGGACGCTGTCGCCCGTCGACATGGGAACTTTGGTGGCGAGCGCGACCAAGACGGGACGGGCGCTGGTGGTCCACGAGGCGGCTCGCTTCGCCGGATATGGCGCGGAGATCGCCGCCGAGTTGAGCGAGCGCGCCTTCGGATACCTCGCCGCCCCCGTGCTGCGCGTCACCGGCTTTGACGTCCCGTATCCGTCGGCCAAGATCGAGCGTCATTTCCTGCCCGACGCGGATCGGATCCTCGACGCCGTCGCGCGGCTGCTCGAGTACTGATCGATGCTCACGATCCGCGACTTCCTCATGCCGGACCTGGGCGAGGGGTTGACCGAGGGAGAGATCAATCGCTGGCTGGTGGCTGAGGGTGATGTCGTCGTGGTCGACCAGCCGGTCGCTGAGATCACAACGGAGAAGGCGGTCGTCGAGGTCCCAACCCCGTTCGCGGGGCGCGTCGCGACCCTTCACGGCTCGGCCGGCGACAGCATCGCGGTCGGCAGCCCGCTGATCAGCATCGAGGTCGCGGGCGCCCCGGCCTCGACCGCATCCGGGAACGTGCTGGTCGGCTATGGAACGAGCGAGTCGGCGCCGCGGCAGCGCCGGAGCGCGCCGCCATCGCCCGTGGGCGGGCCGAGAGCCACCGCTGCGCAACCACCAGCCTCACCCCTGGTGCGTCGCCGGGCGGCCGAATTGGGTATCGACCTGAGCACGATCGCCGGGACGGGACCGGGGGGGATGGTGACCCGGGCGGACCTCGAGCGTGCCGGCAGTCCCGCCGCCGCCCCGGCCGGCGACGGGGCGCCGGCGCCGATCGGCGGCGGCACGCGAACCCCGCTGACCGGTGTCGACCGCATCGCTGCGGAACGCCTCACGCGTTCGCATCACGAGGTGCCCGCCGCGACAGCCTGGCTCACCGCCGATGCGACCCGGGTCATGGCGATCCGCTCCGAGCTCGCGGAGTCGAGCGGTGTGCGGGTCACTCCGTTCGCCGTGATCCTCCACCTCTGCGTGCAAGCACTTCAGAAGTTTCCCCGGCTCAACGCCCACTTCGACACGCAGGCCAACGAGATCATCACCTTCGACGCGATTCAACTCGGAGTCGCGGTGCAGACGGAGCGCGGTCTGGTGGTCGCCGTCATCCGCGATGCGCAGCGCCGATCGCCGGTGGATCTTTCCAACGAGCTGAACCGGCTCGCGACCGCCGCTCGAGACGGCTCCATCGACGCGACCGAGCTCCGGGGCAGCACCTTCACCGTGTCGAACTTCGGCGCATTCGGGGTTGACGGCGGGACGGCGATCATCAATCCGCCCGAGGCGGCGATCCTCGGCGTCGGGCAGATCGCGACACGGCCGTGGGTCGTCGACGGCGCGGTTGTGCCACGCTCGGTCGTGGAGCTCTCACTCGTGTTCGATCACCGCGTTGCCGACGGTGGCATCGCAGGCGGTTTCATCCGACACGTTGCGGACCTCATCGAGGCTCCTGACGAGGCACTTGCGAATGATTGAATCACCGGCCCCGAAGACGGAGCTCCGCCGCGCGCAGGCCGACACGTGGGTGTATTTCGATGGCAGGCTCTGCCGCTATGGTGACGCGCATCTCGGGCTGCTCACCCACGCGCTCCACTACGGGACCGGCTGCTTCGAGGGGATCCGGGCGTACTGGAGCGAGCGCCAGCAGCGGATCAACGCCTTCCGCATGTCCGATCACTTCGCGCGCATGACCGGCAACGCCCGCATGCTTCACATGCAACTGCCGCACAGCGTCGACGAGCTGTGCGACATCACCGTCGAGCTGCTCCGGCGCAATGCGTTCACCACCGACGTGTATGTGCGCCCGCTCTGCTACAAGGCGACCGAGGAGATCGGGATTCGATTTCACAACCTGCG
>ODAK010001687.1_pt1 | contig 23741 bp, 18 predicted proteins | sample 1539591 | NCBI WGS metagenome assembly ODAK01 (sample SAMEA3539303, study PRJEB22396) | soil metagenome | biome: tundra; feature: field; material: soil | place: USA | collected 2010-05 | depth 0.15 m | reverse complement strand
TGCCCAACGCATGAATGGTCTCGTCTTTCGGACGGCCCGCGAGATCGCGGAGATGCGGCCGCGGATCCGGTCGCCGTTCAGGGTGAAGGCGAAGTCGCGCTCGACGTAGGCCGGAATCACCGCCTCCGGCTCGAGCTGTTCCCGGCGGAACCGGCGCAGGGCGGCCCGGCCGGCCTCGAGGCGCGCGGCCTCATGGTCCCGGTTGAGGAATCCCTCGTTCGACCAGGCGGCCTCGAACGAGGCGCACAGCTCCGTTTCCGACATCACCTCGCCCCGGGCGTGGCGCTTGTGGAATTCCTGGACGGCCCGATGCAGGGCGGCTCCATAGACAATCGAGTGGTGCGGCGCAATGGGCACCCGCAGGACGTGCACGAACTTGTATTTGAGCGGACAGGTCAGGTAGTCATCGACCTGGTAGAAGCTGAGCGAGAGCGGCTCGCCGGTCGGTGGCCGGAGCGCATCGACCGGACTGTCGACGGCCGCAAATGCCGCCAGGCGTTCGAGCGGTGCGGCCGGCTCTGCGCTGGCCAGCCGCGCGGGCGCGCTCGGCAGGTCGAGCGCCTCGAGCACGAACTGCGAGACCCGTCGGGCCCGGCGGCCGCCGTAGTCCGCCGCATGGCTGAGGATCAGCTCGTCGCGCGCCCGAGTCATCCCGACGTAGAACAGGCGGCGTTCTTCCTGGAGGTGGTGATCCCCTTCCGGTTGCGTCTGGCGAAGCAGCTGGTCCGGGATCTGCAGGCCCTCCCGGCGCGAGCTCGCGGGGAAGCGGCCCTCCACCAGGCCGGCCAGGAAGACCGTGGGGAACTCGAGCCCCTTGGCCTTGTGGACCGTCAGGACGGCGACGGCGTCTGCCTCGGCATCGAGCTCGACGGTCGGCGGCTCGTCGCCCGCCTCGATCAGGGTCTGCAGGTGGCGGGCGACGAAAACCGTCCGATCGTCGGGCAGCAACGCCGACTGGCCACGCACGATCTCGAAGAACCGGGCGATGTTCTGGAGGGCTTCCTCGCCGGCAACGGTCTCGGCCCCGGCCAGCCGTGCGAGCAGCCCCGAGCCCTTCAGGAACGCGTACAGCACCTCCCCCGCCGGGCGTTCGTGGGCAAGCTCGCTATAGGCACGCAGATCGGCGACGAGCCGGGCTGCGGTGGCCCGCGACTCGGTCGAGATCCGCAGGATGCCGGGCTGTCGGTCGAGCTCCTCGAGGATCTCCCAGAGCGAGCGACTGCGCCGCCTGGCGGCGGTCATGATCGCCGTCAGGTCCGGCCCGTGGAGGCCGTACACCTCGCTGGCGGCGAGTCCATACACGTCGACGCTTGATGACAGGTCGGCGATCGAACGCAGGAAGGCGAGCAGGAGCCGGATCTCTGCGCGAGCGTACAGGCCAGACGTGCCGCTGAAGCGCCACGGCAGGCCAACCATGTTCAGGCTGCGCAGGATTGCGTCCGCGCCGGCGTTCGTCCGGACGAGCACGGCGTGGTCGCGCGGCCGCGCCCCGGCCGCCACCCGGGCAGCGATCTCGGCGGCGATCCAGTCCGCCTCCTCGGAGCCTGTCGCAAACGACTCATGGCGAACCGCGGGTACCTGGCGTCCACCCACTGGCTCGGGCCGCTGGGCTCGGAGCTGCTTCGAGATGCCGACCCGGACCTCGAGGCGGTCCGGGTCGTTGAACCGTACGAGGCGGTGGCTGGCGGCGAGGATCTCCGCCCGGGACCGATAGTTCCGGCGGAGGACCACGAGTCGGGCTCGCCGGTAACGCTGGCGGAACTCCAGGATGTTGCTGATCGCGGCGCCCCGGAAGCGGTAGATCGACTGGTCGTCGTCGCCCACCACCGTCACGTTGCGGTGGCCTTCGGCAAGCAGCGCCACGAGCTCGGCCTGGGCCGGGTTCGTGTCCTGGAATTCGTCGACCAGGATGTAGCGATAGCGCTGCTGCAACTCGAGCCGGGCCGCCGGCGAGTCGCGCAGGAGGCGCAGGGCCAGGCTCACCTGGTCGCCGAAGTCGATCAGGCCGGCCTCGCCCAGGAGGGCCTGGTAACGAGCATAGGCCCGGGCAAGCTCGAGCTGGCGGGCGGCCACATCTGCCGCGGCGTCGGCGGCCGCGCGCTGGGCGCCACCGGCCGACGGCCGGCCGGCTGCGAGTGCCAGCTGGTCGGCCTGACCGACCAGGCGATCGGCGCAGGCGAGGTAGGCCGCCGGGCTGATGTCCTCGTCCTTGCACCGGCTGAAGTGGCCGGCCAGGGCGGCCAGGAAGCGGGTCGGGTCGCCCAGCGGTCGGTAGGTGTCGAGCTCGAAATCGAACAGTCGCTCGCGCAGGAAGATCACGACCTCCGGCCTCGACAGGACCCGGGCATCGGGCGGCAGTCCGAGCTCCAGGGCGAACTCGCGGATCAGTCGATCGCCAAAGGCATGGAACGTGGCGATCGTCGTGTCCGCGTAGCCATACGGCACGAGCTGATCGACCCGGACCTGCATCTCGGCCGCGGCCTTATCGGTGAATGTCAGGGCGAGGATCTCCGAGGGCCGGGCGGCCCGCGAGGCGATCAGCCAGGCGATCCGGCGGGTGATGACCTGGGTCTTGCCTGTCCCGGCCCCGGCTACCACGAGGAGCGGACCCGGCCCATGGACGACCGCTCGGCGCTGCTCCGGGTTGAGGCCGGCCAGGAGTCCGTCCAGCCCACCGCCCGGGCCGAGCTCGGCCGCCGGACCCTTCGCTCCGACGAGCGGAAGCGCGCCCCACAGCGGCACCTGCTCGAGGGGTCGGCTCCCGAGGCGAGCCCGGCGGCCGGCTGCGGCGCGAGCCGGGGTCATCGTTTCAGGGGGCATACAGCGAGGATCGCCGAGCGTTGTGACAGCTCTGGCGTCACCGGCCTCCGCGGACGCCCGCCGGCGCAGCAGCGGCCGCCCGGCCCCGGATCGCGACCCGGCCACCCGTCGCGTCCCGGGCGAGGCCGAGGGCCTCGGTCTCCTCGTCCGACAGGGCGGCCTCGGGCCGGCCGGCCGCGACGGCCTTGGCATAGATCCTGGTCGCACCCCGGGCGTGGAGGCTCGAGATCACGATCCCGTCCTCCTCGGCGTCGAGCAGGGCGAGGGCAAAGCTCTGGTTGCCGCCGGTGTCCTCGAAGGGATTGAAGCGGACGAGGCCGATCCGCTGGAATGCGCGCCGGCCGTCGACCTCGAGTCGGTCGGTCCGGCGACCAAGCTCGACGACCTCCGCCTGGACCTCGACGACCCGCCCGAGGTGGGTCTCGAGAACTCCCTGGAGGCTCTGGCCGTCCTCACCCCGGGTCACCCGGTCGAGGCGGCCCTGGAGGGTCCCCGAGCGCCGCCACAGGACTACGACGGCCACCAGGCAGACGCTCAGCCCGACGATCAGGAAGGGCAGCAGTGTCGCGGGGTCGGGCACGCCGCCGAGTCTAGCAGGGCCGAGTGCTATCCTCTGCGGTCGGCGGACCGACGCCGGATTCGACACGGAGGACCAAGGTACCAATGGCCAAACGCGCTCGCGGGACGACTCGACCCGGCCAGCGCCGGCCCATCCAGCGCGCTGGACGCGCTGTGCCCGGCAGGCCCCTCGTCGGGCCGCCGCCCGAGGGCCTGTCCGACGTCGAGGTCGCCCGCGCCGCCGACCTAGAGGCCGTGCTGGTCGCCTCGCAGCGGGCCGCGCTGGCGACGGCGAGCCGCCGGACCGAACACGATCGGCCCCGGGCGACGGAAGAGGCTCTCTCGGCGCGGCGGCGGCCCATCGGCCCCAGCCGCCTCGCGACGGAGGCTGCCGAGGAGTACCGCTACGTCGCGCGTGACGTCCGCCGGATCGCCCTGATCGGCGGTTCGATGTTCGGGATCCTGGCCGTGCTGTACGTCATCCTTGAAGTGGCCGGGGTCGCCCAGCACTGACGGGCCAGGCCGCGCCGGCAGGCCCGGGCGGCGCTCGAGCCGTGGCGGCCCGGTCGTAGACTGACTGGGTGCCGACGCGCCGACCAGCTCCTGACCAGGCCGCCCTGTTCCAGCCCCCGGCCGGCGTCCAGCCGCTCGCCGCCCGGATGCGTCCGCGGACGCTGGCCGAGTACGTCGGCCAGGCTCACCTCGTCGGTGAGGACGGCCCGCTGCGCCGCTCGGTGGAGCGTGGCTATCTTGGCTCGATCCTGCTGTGGGGGCCACCAGGAACAGGCAAGACCAGCCTCGCCCGGCTCCTCGCCGACGCGGTCGGTGCCGAGTTCATGAGCCTGTCGGCGGTGATGAGCGGGGTCGCCGAGATTCGCTCGACCGTGGCTGCAGCCCGCGAGCGGCTGAGCATGAACGGCGCCCGGAGCGTCCTGTTCATCGACGAGATCCACCGCTTCAACAAGTCCCAGCAGGACGGCCTCCTGCCCCATGTCGAGGACGGCACGATCATCCTGATCGGGGCGACGACCGAGAATCCCTATTTCGAGCTGAACGGCGCGCTCCTGTCGCGGCTTCGCGTCTGGCGCCTGGAGCCGTTGTCCGACGATGACGTGGGCACCGTGGTCCGCCGTGCGATCGCCGATCCGGAGCGCGGCCTGGCCGGCGCGCTCGGTCCAGGCGGCGGAGTGAGCCTCCCCGACGACGCCTTCGAGCACCTCATTGGGCTGGCCGGCGGGGACGCCCGGCAGGCACTCAACGTGCTCGAGGGCGCGACGGCCCTGGCGGAATCCGCCGCCCTGCGCGATGGCGAGGGCCGGGTCACGCCCCGGCTGGCCGACGTCGAGGCCGCCGCCCAGCAACGGGTCCTCGCCTACGACCGGGCCGGAGACGGCCACTACGACACCGCCTCGGCGTTCATCAAGAGCCTCCGCGGCAACGACCCCGACGGAGCGCTGTACTGGCTGGCCACGATGGTCGCCGCCGGCGAGGATCCCCGGTTCATCGTTCGCCGGCTGATCATCAGCGCCTCCGAGGACGTGGGCAACGCCGATCCCCGTGCCCTCCAGGTGGCCGTCGCGGCAGCCCAGGCGCTCGACCATGTCGGCCTGCCCGAGGCCCAGTACGCCCTGGCCCAGGCGACCACCTATATCGCCAGCGCTCCGAAGTCGAACCGATCCGGGGCGGCCTACTGGGCCGCCGTGGCGGACCTTGATGCCGGCGGGGCATTGCCCGTGCCGCTCCACCTGCGCAGTGCAGGCCATCCTGCGCTGAAGCACCACGGCTACGGCGTGGGCTATCGCTATCCGCCTGACTACGAGGACTCGGACATCGCGCAGCTGTACCTGCCCGAGGCACTGGCCGAGCGGCTGTACTACCGGCCGAGCGACCAGGGCTACGAAGCGACGATCGGGTCGCGGATGGCCGCTCGGGCCACGGCCCGCCAGGCTGCCCGGGAGCTGGGCCGCCAGCGCCGCGTGGCGAATCCGGGTCCCGCGGTCGACTCGATGCGGGCGGCCGGCGCGATCCAGAAGACGCGCGAAACGAACCGGCGCAAGCTGGCCGAGACCGAGAAGCGCGACGCGGGCGGTGCGGTCAGGGGCGGAGAGCCGGTCGAGCCTTCCGGCTGACCCATCGATCCGAGCGCCGGGGCTACGGCTCCAGGTCGAGCGCCCGGACGTGGCGCGGCTTGAAGATCGCGATCGGACGCCGATCGAACGTCGCCACCCGACGGATCCCCAGCCGCTCGGCGGTTGCCACCAGGACCGCCTCGGACAGGCGCGGTCGATGCTCGGCGGCCTCGGTCATCAGGGTGGCCGCCCGCTCGAGGTCGGCCGCGCTCGGCGCAACGAGCCGGATCGCGCCATTCACGATCGCGGCGACCACAGCCAAAGATGCCTCGAGGCCCAGTTCGCGCTGGAGGACGTGATCGAGCTCGGCCAGGGTGAGCGCACCGAGCAGGAGCGGCTCGTCGATCCGGCGAAACCAGGCGACGGCAGCCGCATGGTTGAGGTCGGCGGCGTCGGCGGCCGCCAGCACCGCGCTCGCGTCGAGGAGCGCGGCCATCAGCGCTGCCGGGGCGCGTCCCGCCGACCGAGCTCGCGCCGGGCGATCGAGCGGCCGTCCAGCGACAAGCGGCCGCTGCTGCTCCGACCGATCCCCACGAACGGCAGCTCACCGACGGTCTCGTGGGCGGCGAGCCAGGCCTCGATCGCCGCGCTGATCACGGCTGTCTTCGTCGTACGTTCGTGGCGGGCGTGCCGGTCGAGTCGGTCGAGCAGGTCGGCGTCGGCCAGGATCGTGGTTCGTCGGGTCGGCATATGCCGGCATATATACCACGATGGCGGCGATCCCCGGCCCCATGGCACGATTCAGGGGTCCGCTTCACCACAGGAGCCGCTTCGTGAACCGCTTTGAACCGAACCTCCGGATCCCGGGACCAACCACCCTGCCACCCAGCGTTCGCGAAGCCGGCGCCCGCCAGATGATCAACCATCGCGGACCGGAGTTCGCGGCGATGCTGGGCCGGATCCTGGCCCGGATGAAGCCCTACTTCGGGACGACCAGCGACGTCGCCATGCTCTCCTGTGCCGGTTCGGGCGGGCTCGAGGCGGCCGTCGTCAATACGCTCTCACCGGGCGACCGGGTCCTGGGCGTGTCGATCGGCTCGTTCGGCGATCGGATCGCCAAGATCGCCCAGGTCTACGGGGCCGATGTCACCAAGCTGTCCATCGAGTGGGGCCGGGCGGCTGACCCAGCGGAGGTGCGCGCCCACCTCGAGGCCAATCCGGGGTATCGGGCCGTCCTGCTCACCCACAACGAGACGTCCACCGCGGTGATGAACCCGATCGCCGAGCTGGCGGCCGCGATCCGCGCGGTCCAGCCCGAGGCCCTGATCATCGTCGACAGCGTCTCCAGCCTGGGGGCCGTGCCGTTCCAGATGGACGCCTGGGGGGTGGACGTCGTCGTCACCGGATCCCAGAAAGCGTGGATGGCCGCGCCCGGCCTGGCCATGGTGGCGGCGTCAGAGCGGGCCTGGGCCGCGATGGAGACGGCCACGATGCCCCGCTTCTACCTCGACCTGCGCAAGCATCGCGACGCCCATGCCCTGGGCCAGACGCCGTGGACACCGGCGATCGCGGTCGTCTTCCAGGTCGATGCCGGCCTGGAGCTGATGGAAGGGGAAGGCGCCGAGGCAATCTTCGCCCGTCACGAAACCTGCGCGGCGGCCACCCGAGCGGGGCTCGAGGCACTCGGCTTCGAGCTGTTCGGCGACCCGGACCACTACTCGCGCACGGTCACCGCGGCGCGGGTGCCCGCCGGCTTCGACTGGAAGGCGATCAACGCCGCGATGAAGGGCGAGGGGGTCGTCCTGGCCGGCGGCCAGGGCCCGCTGGCCGGCCAGATCTTCCGGCTCGGCCACCTCGGCTCGGTCACCCTTGGTGAGATCCTCGATGCGATCGGCGTGCTCGAGCAGGTCTCGATCCGCTTCGAGCGGCAGGTCGAGCCGGGCGCTGGAATCGCGGCGGCCCAGTCTGCCGCGCTCGAGAGAATGGGCATCCACGCAGCTGCCGCTGCCACGGCAGCGACCGCCGGGAGCGGCGCGTGAGGATCCTCGTCGCCGAAGCGGTGGCAGCGGAGGGCGTCGCGATCCTCCGCCAGCATCACGAGGTCGACGAGCGAATCGGCCTGACCAAGGACGACTATCGGGCCCTGCTGCCCGACTACGACGCGCTCGTCGTCCGCAGCCAGGTCCAGGTCGACGCCGACCTGATCGAGGCCGGACGCCGGCTGGTCGTCATCGGGCGAGCTGGGGTTGGCGTCGACAACGTCGACCTCGACGCCGCAACGCGGGCCGGGATCACGGTCGTGAACGCCCCGACCGGCAACACGATCGCGGCCGCCGAGCACACCCTTGCCCTGCTCTACGTCCTGGCCCGCCGGGTGGCCGCCGCCGACGCCTCGGTCCGGCGGGGCGAATGGAAGCGCAGCCAGTTCACCGGCGTCGAGCTGCGCGGCCGGACGCTCGGGATCATCGGCCTGGGCAAGATCGGCCAGGCAATCGCCAAGCGAGCGCGGGCGATGGAGATGACGGTCCTCGCCGTCGACCCCTACGTCTCGACCGACGGCGCCGCCCTCCACGGGGTCGAGCTGGTCACGTTGGACGCCCTGCTCGAGCGCGCCGACGCGATCACGGTCCACGTGCCGCTCACCCGGCAGACACGGGGGATGATCGGGGCGCCGGAGATTGCCCGGATGAAGGCCGGCGCGTTCCTGCTCAACGTGGCCCGCGGCGGCATCCTCGATGAGGCCGCGGTCGCCGACGCCCTCCGCTCGGGCCATCTCGGCGGTGCCGGCATCGACGTGTTCGAGCGCGAGCCGCCGGTCGGCTCGCCCCTGCTCGACGCGCCGCACACCGTCCTGACCCCGCACCTGGGCGCATCGACAGCCGAGGCCCAGGTCCTGGTGGCCGAGGAGGTCGCCGCCCAGATCATCGACGTCCTTGCGGGTCGGCCGGCCCGCTATGCGGTCAACGCCACCGCGCTCGCCCGAGCCCGCGGAATCTCGATCGTCGAGCGGAAGTCCTCCGACGCCGATGCCTATAGCTCGCTGCTCACCCTGACCGGGGAATCCGACGGGACGACGACCACGATCGCCGGGACGGTCGCCAACGGCGAGGCCCGGCTCACTCGCCTTGGTGAGCACCAGACCGACATGGCGCCGAGCCCGGTGATGCTGGTCACCCGCCACCAGGACCGGCCGGGCACGATGGGCCGGATCGGGCTGATCCTGGGCGAGGCGGATGTCAACATCAGCGCGATGCACCTTGCCCGGTCCGCCCCGCGGGCCGACGCCCTGATGATCCTGGCCCTCGACGACGACGTGCCGCCCGCGGTGGCCAATGCGATCCGCGCCGAGGAGGCCGTCCTTGACCTGTGGCTGATCCGGCTGGGGACCGACCGCTGAACCAGCCGCTCGTCCCGGCCGGCCTCAACGCGACGCTGGCCCTGCTTCGCCACGGCGAGTCGGTCGCGATCACCGAGGGCCGATTCCAGGGCCGCCTCGACACGCCGCTCAGCCCGCTCGGTGAGCGCCAGGCTCGTCTGGCCGGCGAACGCCTGGCCCATCCCGATCGGCCACCCCACATCGCGCTGCCCAAATCGGCGCCGATCGAGATTGCCCATTCCCCGCTGGCCCGGACCGCCGCCACGGCGATCGCCGCCAGCCGGGCATTGCGCACGGTTCACGGCCAGGGCGTGCCGGCGCCACGCGCCGAACTCGGCCTCTTCGAGGTGGGCCAGGGCGCCTGGGAAGGACTTCACCGCGAGGATGTCGAGGCCCGCTACGGGGCCGAGCTCGAGGCCTGGCGGCAGTCACCGCAGGAGCACACGGCACCGGGTGGCGAGCCGCTGATCGAGGTCGATCGCCGGGTTCGGCAGGCACTATCCGGGATCATCGGTCGGTTGGCCGCCGCCGGCCCGGCGACCCCCGCGGCCCGGACATCTGCCGCCGGCTATCCGCCACCGAGCAACAGCCCGGCCTGGTCGCTGCTGGTCGGCCACGACGGTGTCTTCAAGGTGGTCCTGCTGGCCCTGCTCGACCTGCCGCTCGAGCGATTCTGGTCGTTCGCGTTCGGACTGACCGGGATCACGATCGTGGGCATCCACGACGGGGTCGTGGTGCTCCAGGCGCACAACCTGCTGGATCACCTCGCCCCGCTCCAGGACGCCGGCCCAGGCGACGACGAGGAAGCCGACCGGGCGGCGAGCGGCGCACTCTAGGCGGCGGCGGGGCGCGGCGCGCCTGGATCGCGGCCGGCTACTCGCTCCGCGTTGAACTCACTTGCTCCACGGCCGACCACGCCCGCGGGCGCGTCGCTCGGCGCGCTGGAAGATCAGGCCGAGGAGCACGACGCGCAGGTGGCGCTGGGCCTGGCGGAGTGCGTCGATCCGGGCAGGCTCGAGCGTCCGCCGGCCGTAGGCAACCTCGACCTTGGCCAGGGCGACCGTGTGCAGATCCGGTCGCGCCGAGGGCAGGATGTCAGCCAGCCCGCCGGCGTACTCGTAAACGGTCTGATTCGGTCGAGGACCGAAGCCGAACCGGCGAGCCAGGCCAACGACTCCGCCATAGACCCGGTCCGGTTCCTGGGGAGCGCGCGGCCCGCGCTGCCAGGCGATGAACACGAGGCCGCCCATGATCGCCACGAGGAGCAGCCCGACCAGGACATAGCCGCCCGTGCCCGGCCCGGAGCCCGTGACGGTCCCCGCGCCGGTCGACGTCTGGCCGTCGGGCCGAATCGTCCGGCGCGGGTCCTGCGCCCCGGCGTCGGCGCTGCCAGCCGGTGACGCACTGACCGTGGGCAAGGGCGTCACGACCGGCCCCGCGGGCAGCGTCTGTGCCTCGCCCACGCCGCCGCCGGTCGGATCGAAGGTGATCCAGCCGTAGTTCGGGAAATACACCTCGACCCAGGCGTGCGAGGCGCTCCGCCGGATGAACTCGACCCCATTGGCGTCGGGCGTGCTGGGCAGGAAGCCCTCGGCCAGCCGGGCCGGAATGCCCTCCATCCGGAGGAGGACAACCATCGTGCTCGCGTAGTACTCGCAGTAGCCGAGCTTGGTCCGGGCGAAGCACTCGACAACTCCGTCGTTGGCGCAGTCGACCCCCGACACGTTGGCCTGGTAGGTGAAGCCGCCTTCGTCCTTGAGGTAGGCCTCGACCGCGCGGCTGAGATCGTACGGACTCGTCGCATCCGGATGGGCGGCCTTGATCGCGGCCAGGAGCTTGACCGTATTCGGCCCCCGGGCGACGGCCGGATCGAGCTGCAGGAAGTAGCGCGAGATCCCCGCTGGGTAGTTGGTTCCGGCGACGCGCAACTCGTTCGCGGTCAGCCCATGGATCGGGTCGCTGGCGAACTCGGCCGGCACCTCGGCCGTGACCTGGTACTCATTCGATGAGGACTTCGTCACGGTCCCGACGAAACGATTGGGCGAGGTACCGACGAGCGAGACCGTGGTGTCGGTCGACACCTTCAGCGGTGCGTCCGGGGTGAAGATCGCCTCCGGGTCGTAGTTCAGCTCCTGGACGGTGAAGGTGACGTCATGCCGGCCGGCCTGCGGCCCGGGATCGTCGAGCGTCCCGGTCAGCAACGAGTCACCAGCCAGCACGCCCGTCTGCTGGGGGTTCGTGATGCTCCAGTTGTGGCCGTCGAAGTTGTCGTAGGCCACCGCCCGCCAGTGGTAGTTGCCCGCGTCGGGCACCGTGATCGCGAGCACGGGCGTGTCATCGGTGACCCACTCGCCGGTGATCCGGGTCGAAGGCAGGAAGTCAACCGGCGAGATCCGCGTGCCCGGCCCCCCGCCACGGAAGACGGCTTCGAGGCCATGGGTCATCTCGACGAGCTTCTGGTCCAGGCCCCGCCCCAGGCCGGCCAGGGGCGCCGAGGCCGCCGTCGAGGTCAGGATCAGTGCACCGACGACGGCAATACCGATGAAGACGGTCCCGGCGCGCAGGTAGATCCCCGACAGCGAGCCGGCGTCGCCCAGTCGGTGGCGCAGCCAGGTCGACTTCTCGTCGAGAGCGTGCAGCCGGATCAGCAGGAACAGGGCGGCCAGGCTGAACCAGATCAGGATCCCGAGTTGCTCGTCGCGGGTCAGGCTCATGTTGAGGACGAGCGCGACCCCGGCGATGACCACCGCGTTCAGCGGCCGATGATGCCCGAACACGGCGTAGCTCGTGAACTGGCCGGTACCCCAGCACAGGATCCCCAGGACGAGCATGAAGTGGCCATATTGCTGCGTGAACGCGAGCCCCCGGAAGGCAAGGTCGAGGTACGCCTCGACGCTCGACGACGCCGTGGCCACGAACGCCGGGCCCGGACTGAAGTTGCCGTTCAGCAGGATGCCGCCGACCGCAACCGGCAGGAGCAACGCCGCGAAGACGGCGCCCAGCAGGTGCGCCAGCCAGCGCGGCCAGCCGACCTTGGCCGAGATGAACCCCCAGACCGCGCCACCGGCCGCGGCATAGGGCAGGAACACGGTCAGGGCGCCGCGGCCAACCACCCAGCGGGCGTCCGCGATCGACCAGGCGAGGCACAGGACCATGGCCAGGACCAGCCCGAGGCTCGGCCAGCCTTCGGCCGGTCCGCGTGGAATCTCGCGCGACCGCCAGGATGTCATCGGCTCACCCGGGCCAGCTGGGCGCCGAGGCTGCGCTCAGGGCTGATCGCATAGGTCGCCAGCTCGTACTCGGCCAGGGCGTGGCCGAGCGCCCGCGTCGCCACGGCGGCGTCGGAGCCAGGTTCCGGCACCCCGGCCGCCCGGACGGTCACGACGACGGTCGCGATCCCCCGGCCGCGCAGGCTGGCCAGCGGCCGGACCCAGGACCGGTCGAGCGAAGGCGTGATCACAACGGCGGTCATCCCCCGGCGAAGCCGGGCCAGGCTCGACAGGAGGCCCTCGACGAGCGGCGTCGTCCCGTCGCCATCGACCGCGGCCAGGAGCTGCATCACCTTGAGATACTGCCGCCCACCCCGGTCGGCGGGCAGGACCGCCAACCGATGGCCGTACGCCGTGAGGCCGACGGCACGGTTCTCACCGAGTGACTTGTCGGCGATCGAGGCGGCTGCCCGGACGGCCAGCTCAACGCTCGCCGTGGCGCCGCTGCCTTCCTGGACCCGGCCGTCGAGGTCGAGGAAGAGCCACACGTCAGCGGTCTGCTCGAGGTCGAATTCCTTGACCTGGATCTCGCCCTGACGGGCGGTCGACTTCCAGTGGATCCGGTTGAAACCGTCGCCCGGGGCATACGGTCGGACGCTCGTGGCCAGCGGGCTGGTCTGGATCGTTCGCTCCGGCGCGGCGTGGCTGCCCTCGATGTTGGCCGACGGGAGCCGCCACATCGGCAGCGGATCGATCCGCGGATAGACGACCAGGGTGATCGGCTGGCCGACGACCGCCGAGGCCTCGAAGAAGCCGAATGGATCGCCGGTCCGGACCTGGAGGGGCTCGATCCGGAAGTGGCCGCGGCGGGTCAGAGGCACCCTGGCGATCCACGATCGTTCGGCCCGCGAACCGATCCCGATCGCCCGACCGGGGATCGCCACTGGCAGACTGGTCGGGTTATGGACTTCCAGCCAGGGCTTCGGCATCCGGCCGGCATTGCGCAGGGTGTACGTGACCTTGAGTTGCTCACCGACATGACCGGTGACCTGCCCAACTGCGTAACCCGCCTCGAGGTCGGCCAGGCCTAACCGGGTCAGGACGTAGCTCCCGCCGATGACCAGGATGCCAAGGTAGAGCAGGTAGAACAGGAACGGCAGGCCCGACGAGAACGCAGCCAGGACAAGGAGGACGGCCAGTGCGACGATCGGCAACCGGCGCAGCACCGAACCGCGACCTCAGCGAGCCAGTCGTTCAGCGGGATCGTCCCAGGAAGTGGCCCGGATCTCGCGCGGACCGTGGAGCGTGGGCGACAGCGCCCCGACCGGCAGGGTGTCGAGCAGCTCCCGAACGATCTGGGCGGGCAGCACGTCGTGGATCGTGGCGCTCGTCTTGATGATCAGGCGGTGGGCAAGGCAGGGCTCGGCCAGGGCCTTGACGTCATCCGGGATGACGTAGTCGCGGCCAAGCAACCCGGCGTAGGCCTGACTCGCCCGGTACAGCGCAATCGAGCCGCGGGGCGAAGCACCCAGATAGACGTCGGCATGATGGCGCGTGCCGTTCACCAGCCGGACGATGTACTCGCTGACCGAGCTATCGACGTACACCTCGCGAACCGCGGCCTGCATCTCGCGCAGCTCGTTGTTCGAGCAGACCTCGGCCAGTTCGTCGAGGGGATGGGTCCGCTTCTGCTCGTCGAGGATCACGATCTCCTCGATCGGCTGAGGATAGCCCAGGCGCAGCCGGAGCATGAACCGGTCGAGTTGCGCCTCGGGCAGCGCAAACGTGCCTTCGTACTCGATCGGGTTCTGGGTGGCGATCACGAGAAATGGATCGGGCATCGGGTAGGTCGTGCCGTCGATCGTCGCCTGGTGCTCTTCCATGCACTCGAGGAGGCTCGACTGGGTCTTGGGCGTCGCCCGGTTGATCTCGTCGGCGAGGACCACCTGGGCCATGATCGGCCCGGGTCGGAACTCGAACTCCTGGGTCTTCTGGTTGTAGATCGACAGGCCGGTCACGTCGGACGGCAGCAGGTCCGGGGTGAACTGGATCCGCCGGAATGTGCAGTCGAGGCTTCGGGCAAGCGCTTTGGCCAGGACGGTCTTGCCGGTCCCGGGCACGTCCTCGATCAGGAGGTGACCGCGGCACATCAGCGCGACGAGGGCAAGGCGCACTTCGTGGTGCTTGCCCACGATCACGCGCTCGACATTGGCGACGACCTTCTCGCCGGTCTCCTGGATCTTCGTCATCGGGCTCCCTCGGTGACGGGTGCCGATCGGTAGCCGACCGGCTGGGCTGGACCGGTGGGGACCGGCAGGTTGAGAGTGTCGGGAGATCGTACGCCAGTGACGTACGTTCGGTTCCCACCGTGACGCGAGCCGGCAAATCAGCACGGGATCGGCGGACGCGCCACGATAGACCCGATGAGCACCCGACCCAAGTACGAGTCCGACCCGGAACGGCGGCGCCTGGCCGAGCGCGACGCGGACACAGTCCAGTGGGAACGCTGGGGCCCGTACCTGTCGAGTCGCGCATGGGGAACGGTCCGTGAGGATTACTCGGCCGATGGCGAGCCATGGACCTACCTGACCCACGACCAGGCCCGCTCCCGGGCCTATCGCTGGGGCGAGGACGGCCTGCTCGGCATCAGCGACGATCACGGCCGGCTGTGCTTTGCCCTGGCCCTCTGGAACGAGCACGACCCGATCCTCAAGGAGCGACCGTTCGGCTTGTCCGGACCCGAGGGCAATCACGGCGAGGACGTCAAGGAGCTCTACTGGTTCCTCGATGCAACGCCCAGTCATAGCTACCTCAAGGCGGCCTACGCCTATCCCCAGGTTGCGTTCCCATATGCCGACCTCGTGGCCGAGAATGCCCGGCGGACCCGGGCCGACGACGAGTACGAGCTGGTCGACACCGGCGCGTTTGCCGGCGGACGTTGGTTCGACGTGGTGGTCGAATACGCCAAAGCGGGTCCGGACGACATCCTCGTCCGGATCCAGGTCACAAATATGGGCCCTGATCCGGCCCCGATCCGGCTGCTGCCGACACTCTGGTTCCGCAACACCTGGTCGTGGGGCCGGGACCAGCCGCGGCCGCGCCTCCAGGCGGGACCGCCGGCACCGGGCATGGATCAGTCAAGCATCGTCGGCGACGACGCGCGCCTGGGAGAGATCCGGCTCGACATCGATGGCGGGGGCGAGCTCCTGTTCACGGAGAACGAGTCGAATGCCGAGCGGCTGTGGGGCTTGCCCAACGCCGGACCGTACGTCAAGGATGCCTTCCATCGGGCCATCGTTGATGGCCAAGCCGCCGCCACGAACCCGGAGCCCTGCGGTTCGAAGGCGGCCAGCCATCACCGGCTGGTCGTTGCACCGGGTGCGAGCGAGACCCTTCGGCTGCGCCTCCGCCTCGGCGCCGCCGCCCGGGCGGCCGCCAGTGGGCCCGATCCATTCAGCCTGTTCGATGCCACGTTCGAAGCGCGGATCGCCGAGGCCGACGCGTTCCATGCCAGCTTAGGCGGCGACACCTTGACCGAGGATGAGCGGCTCGTCCAGCGACAGGCATTCGCCGGGCTGATCTGGTGCAAGCAGTTCTATCACTACGACGTGAACGAGTGGCTCGACGGCGACCCGACCAAACCACCGCCGGCCTCCCGTCGGGTCGGCCGCAACGCCGACTGGCGCGAGCTCAACACAAAGGACATCCTCTCGATGCCCGACAACTGGGAGTACCCCTGGTTCGCGGCGTGGGACCTTGCCTTCCATTGCGTCACCCTGGCGGTCATCGACCCGAGCTTCGCCAAGGCCCAGCTGCTGTTGCTCACTCGCGAGTGGTACATGCACCCGAACGGGCAGCTGCCCGCTTACGAGTGGCGCTTCGGAGACGTCAATCCGCCAGTCCATGCATGGGCCGCCTGGCGGGTCTACCAGATCGATCGACGGGCGACCGGGACGGGCGACGTGGGCTTTCTCGAGCGGGTCTTTCACAAGCTCCTGCTCAACTTCACGTGGTGGGTAAACCGCAAGGACATCGACGGCGCGAACGTCTTCCAGGGTGGCTTCCTCGGCCTCGACAACATCGGCCTGTTCGACCGGGACGCTCCCCTCCCAGGTGGGGGCCACCTCGGCCAGGCGGATGGAACGGCCTGGATGGGCATGTTCTGCCTGAACATGCTGGCGATCGCCCTCGAGCTGGCCCAGGGCGACATGGTCTACGAAGACATCGCCACGAAGTTCTTCGAGCACTTCCTGTACATCGCGGGCGCCCTCAACAACCTCGGCGGGACCGGGCTCTCCCTGTGGAACGAGAAGGACAGCTTCTACTACGACGTGATCCACTTCGACTCTGGCGAGGTGGTGCCGCTCCCGATTCGCTCACTCGTCGGGCTGATCCCGCTGCTGGCGGTCCACGTCCTCGAGCCCGAGGTGATCGCCGCGCTACCGGGCTTCCGGCGCCGGATGCGCTGGTTCCTGGCCAATCGGCCCGAGCTCGCCGCGCACGTCGCGAGCTGGACCGAGCCAGGCGTGGGGGAACGGCGGCTGTTATCGCTCGTCCACGAAGATCGGCTGCACAAGATCACCCGCCGGATCGTCGATCCTGACGAGTTCCTCAGTCCCCACGGGGTCCGCTCACTGAGTCGCGAGCACCTTGCCAACCCGGTCAGCCTGACCCTGCCGGGCGGCCAGCAATACATGATCGGCTACGAGCCGGCCGAATCCCGATCAGGGCTGTTTGGGGGCAACTCGAACTGGCGGGGGCCAGTCTGGTTCCCGATCAACTACCTGCTGATCGAGGCTTATCTGACCTTCCACCACTACCACGGCGGTGCACTCAAGGTGGAGCTGCCGTTTGGGTCGGGCAATCTGCGCGAGCTGGACGAGCTGGCCTGGGACCTGTCCGACCGGCTGGTCGGCCTGTTCCTGCGCGATGCCGAGGGCCGGCGCCCCGTCCTGGGATCGACCGCTCACCTCCAGCCCGACCCGAACTGGGCCGACCGGATCCCGTTCTACGAATACTTCGACGGCGACAACGGCCGGGGTGTCGGAGCCAGCCACCAGACCGGCTGGACGGCGCTCGTCGCCAAGCTCCTCGAGCAGACGGCCCGCCGCCGCCGGGCCGACCGGAACCCGGGCGGCCGCACTGATCTAGAACCCTGATCGCGGCCGGCCCGACGCCACGCAGCCGGACCGACTGCCTCCCAGCGTCACGCCGGTGGATCAGCGGGCGAGGGTCCGCCGTGGTCGAGCCGTTAATATCCGGGCCCTCCTGCGGACGCGTCTGAGGTCAGCCCCGGACCAGGGTCAGCCCACCCACCCACAGGGTCATCCCGCAGCCGATCCCACCCATCACCGCGAGAAACAGGTCACCACCGATGAAGGCAGCCACCGCCATCCCGCCGAACAGCCCGGCCAGGACGAGCGCGATGACGGCCAGGCCCAGCCGCTCGAGGATCGGCCGCTTCTCGGGCGAGTCGCCCCGGTCCGGGGCCCCCGGTTCCGGCGCCTCCGGTTCCGACCCACCCGACGCGCTCGCGCCGCCACGGTCGCCGCTCACGGGTTAAGCGTCTTGAGCCACAGGCTCATCAGGGAGCCGGCGATCGGCGCCGCCTGGGCCGAGCCGTGGCCACCCTGCTCAACGATCACTGCAATCGCGACCTCGGGATTGTCGGCCGGGGCATAGCCAATGAACCACGAGTTCGGCTCGGCGCTGCCGCCGATCTCGGCCGTGCCGGTCTTGCCGGCGGTGAGGATGCCGGGGATGGCGGCGCCGGTTGTGAAGATCCGACCCCAATCGCTCTCCACGGCGAGCTCCATCGCGTTGCCGATCGTGCCGGCCACAGCCGGGGTCATCACGGTCCCCAGAGCCGCTGGTCCAATCGTCTCATTACCGGCCGGCCCACTGATCCCGGTGACGAGCTCGGGCTTCATCAGCACCCCGCCGTTGGCCACACTGGCGGCGACGAGGGCCATCTGGAGCGGTGTGACCAGGGTCTCTGCCTGGCCATAAGCGGCATTCGCGAGCTCCACATCGTCGCTGAAGCCTCCACCGAATGAACCGCCCCCGTTCGTCACCTGGCTGGTCGCAGTCGGCAGGTCGAATGGGATTGGTGCCCCGAAGCCCAGCCGGTCGGCCCAGTCGGCCAGGGCGGCGCCGCCCGTGCGCAGGCCGGTCAGGGCGAAGTAGATGTTGCACGAGACCTCGATCGCCTGGTCGTAATCGAGCACCTGCGAACCGGTGAAATCGTGATGTCCGTCATGGATCCGAAAGCCGGATACGAGCAGGCCCGTCTGCTCCGCGGCCGGCTGTTGCGGATAGCTCGTCGAGGCGTTGATCGCACCCGAGCCGAGAGCCGCAATCGAGGTCACGATCTTGAATACGGAGCCGGGCACGTAGCGGCCCATCGTCGCCCGGTTAAGGAACGGCTGCCCGGCTGCCGCCGAGGTCCGGGCAAAGGCGGCCTGGGCGGTAATCGGGTTGGCGATCGCGCTTGCGTCGAAGACGGGCGTCGAGGCCATGGCCAGGACGCGCCCGGTCCGCGGGTCCAGCATGACCACAGCCCCGCGGTAGGCACCAAGCGCCTTGACGGCGGCTTCCTGCAGCTTGAGTGAGAGGCTCAGGGTCAGGTCATCGCCCTGACGGCGCTGGGGGGCCAGCTTGTACAGCAGGTCCTCGAGGGAGTTGTTGCTGCCGAGGCCACTGAGTTCAGCGTTATCGGCGCGCTCAAGGCCGGCCGTCCCATATACCGGCGAAGCGTAGCCGATGAGCGGCGCGAGCGAGCGATCGGCGTAGACACGGTAGGGTTCGCCGTTCGCGTCGTACCGGTTGCTGGCCAGGATCGCCCCTGAACGGTCGACGATCGTGCCCCGGACCACGTCCCGGGCCGCGGCGATGACCAGCGGGTTGTCGGCCGCCCGGCTGAGCTCGGATGCGCGAACCACCTGCCAGTAGCCCGCGCCGACGGCGATCAGGCCGAAGAGCACGCTGAGGATCAGGCCAGTTCGGGCGATCCCCCGTCCAATCGGCGCCCGATCCAGGGTGTTCATCCTGCCCCCTGCCGCGATCCACGCAGGAATGCGAATCGACGCCGGCCGGCAGGTGCGGGCGGTGGGGGCTCCACCCCGCGATCGGACAGGGCGAGGAGCAGGCCGATCACGACGCCGTTGGCGAGCAGCGACGAGCCGCCGTAGCTGATGAACGGCAGGGTGACCCCAGTCAGCGGGATGAGCTTGAGGTTGCCCGCCGCGATGATGAACGCCTGGACACCTACGACCAGGGTCAAGCCGGCCGCGAGCAGCGAGCGGAAGTCGTCGGCCGCTGAGGCGGCAACCCGCAGGCCCCGCTCGATCACGATCAGATAGAGGCCCAGGATCGCGACCACGCCGATCAGGCCAAGCTCCTCGCCGAGCGCGGCGAACGGGAAATCGGTGTGGATCGCCGGGATCGGCAGGCGGCCACCCACCAGGGGCAGACCGGCGCCCAACCCGGTGCCGATGATCCCGCCGCGGGCGAAGGCGTACAGCGACTGGACCACCTGGTAACCCTTGCCGCTGGCGTCCGCGAACGGATTGATCCAGATGTCCACCCGGTCGCGGACGGTGCCGAAGAGCTGGTAGGCGACGACACTCCCGGCCGCGAACAGGATCAGGCCGACGACGACGTAGCTGGCCCGAGCCGTCGCGATATAGACGAGGGCCAGGAAGACCGCGAAGAAGAGCAGAGCGGCGCCCAGGTCGCGCTGGATCACGACGATCCCGAGGGCCATCGCCCACATCGCCAACATCGGCAGCAGATAGGGCAAGGGCGGCAGTCGCAGCGGACCCAGGCGCATGCTCGCCTCGACCAGCAACGGCCGGAATTCCGACAGGTAGCCGGCCAGGAAGATGACCAGGATTACCTTGATCAGCTCGGTCGGCTGGCCACTCAGTGGTCCGATCTGGATCGTCAGGAGCGCGCCGTTCACCTCGTTGCCGAACAGGAAGGTCAGCAGCAGCAAGGCGATCCCAGCCGCGGCCCAGGTGTATTTGTAACGCCGCAGCCAGGCATCGGAGCGGACGGCGAGCGCGACGATCGTGATCACGGCCAGCGCCAGCAGCAGCCAGCCGAGCTGGATCGAGGCCAGTCCGAACGTGCGCCCGGCCAGCGATTGGGTCACGAGCGACTGGGGCAGCCGCTCCATCAACAGCAGACTGATGCCCGCGAGCAGCCCGATCGTGGGCAGGAGCACCTGGTCGGAGCGTCGGCCGGCCAGGACCAGGGCGAGGTGCGCGCCGAAGAGCGCGCTGAGGTAGACGACGAGCTGACCCGCGTCAGCCGGCAGCCAGGTGACCTTCTGGCCCGCCAGCTCCCGCTGAGTCGCGCCAAGTGACACGCTCCCGAGGAGGAGCACCAGGGCAACGATGATCAGCAGGCCGGACTCACGCCGGCGGGCGCGGGGTCGGATCGCAGCCACCGCCGGACGAGTCCGGGTGCCGGCCGAGGCGGTCATCGTCGAGACCGCTCGAAGCGGAAGCGAACCCGGCCCACCTGCAGCTCGTCACCGTAGGTGATGGCGCTCAATCCGTCGGTGCGCAGCCCGTTGACGAACGTCCCGTTTGTGCTACCGAGATCCTCGACGTACCAGGCCCGGCCGCGAAAAGCGAGGGCGGCATGCTCCGCCGAGGCAAAGTCATCCTCGACCACGATCGAGTTGTTCACATCCCGGCCGATTGTGGCCACCGCATCCAGGCCGAACACCGTTCCGCGCGGGGGCTCACTGACATCGGACCACACGACCACCAGGCGGGCGAGCGCCCCACCTGGGTCTCGGGCCGCAGCCCGGAGGTCGCGCAGCAGCAGTCGGGCGACGCCGAACATGAACAGGTACAGGCCGCCGAGAAAGGCAATCCGGACGATCCAGATCGCGACGACATACGGATCCATCAACCGGGCAAGACGGCTTCGATCAGGAAGACGCTCGTGCCGATTTCAATTCGATCGCCTGCCCCCAGCGCCGCTTCCGACACAGCCACCCCATTGACCCTCGAGCCGTTGGCGCTGCCGAGGTCGGTCAGGACCAGCATCCCCCTGCGGGCCTGGAGGCGAGCGTGGTGACGCGACACTCGGCGGTCGTCAAGGACGAGGTCGTTGTCGGCGGCCCGCCCAATCGTGAGCGGCCCACCGTCGAGTACCAGCCGCCGCCCGGTCCCGTCGGACCGCTGCTCGAGGAGCGTGGCCGCGGGAGCAGCAACGGGTTGGATCTCGAAGGCCTGGGTGTTGGTCAACTCATTGCGGCCAGTGGGCGCGCCATGCCCTTCCTCGGACGGCCCGGGTCGGATGTCGACCCGATCGGCCTCAACCCGGACTTCGCCGGCGGGCACCGATCGATCGACCAGCAGCTCAACCGTCGGTGCCTGGTCGAGGGCGTAGCCGTGGCTGCGAGCAAAGGCGAGGGCTGCGTCGGCCAGATCCGCGGCGAGTTGCGGCGCCCGGGACCCCAAGGCGGCAACATCGGCAGGCGCCAGGTGCACCCGATACCGATCCGGCACTCGAGTCCGCGAGTTGAGCACATGGCGCTCGTTCTCCATCGCTCGCTCGATCCGGCGTTGGATCTGGATCGGCTGGAGCGGCGAGCGGAACAGACGAGCTGTAGGACGCTCGAGCAAGCGCTCGAGGAATCGCTCCACCATGGCGATCGGCTGCATGATCGGCCGGAGTCTAGCAGGCAACCGGAGGCACAGAATCCAGCGGGCCATGGCGGCTGGTCGTGCGGACGGGCCGGCCAGGGGTACCATCGGAAGCCTGGCTGCGGTACCAGCGGCTCAAGGTCCGGCGGGACCCCTGCGCTATACTTCCGCCCCGCTCCGGGAGCGCGATACCCCGGGGCCGTGTCCCACGCGTGGAAGTCGCATGACCGAGATCCTGACCGAGTCGTTCTGTGAACGGTGTGGCACTCGCTACACGTTTGAGGCGGCCATTCGGAAGAAGCGCCGCATCGGCAAGCTCAAGGTCCTCTCGAAAGGCCTGAAGAACTATGTCCTGAGCGACGACGCATCGCTTGACGAGGCGCTCGCGGAGGCACGCTCCGATGAACAGCGCGAGGTCAGCGGCGGGCAGCTTGACGCGTTCCACCAGACGTTCCAATTCTGCATGGCTTGCCGGCAGTACACCTGCTCGAACTGCTGGAACGAGGCCGAGGGTCGCTGCCTGAGCTGCGCCCCGCTCTCGACCGGCGCCGGACCGCTCCGGTCGCCCCTCGACGACCTGCTCGCCGGCGGCGGTATGGCGCCATTGATCACTCAGCACTTCGACACGGACGCGCCCGCGGCCCAGCTTGCCAACGGCAACGGCCACGCCTCGCTGCAAGAGCCGGCGCCGACGGTGGTCGGCTCCGCCTGGCCGACAATTGACCTCTTCCGGACCACCCGGGCTGAACCCATCGTCGAGCCAACACCGGAGCCACGCGCCGAACCGATCGTCGAAGGGCAGCCAGAGGCGGTCGTTGAGCCCCAGTCGCAGGCAGCCGTCGAGTCGCGGGCCGGGGACCCAGCCGCCGCCGCTCCCGGAGACGGCCTCCCAGCCAATTTCTGGACCCAGCCGTTTACCGGCTACGCTCCAATCCCCGAACCGGCGTCCATCGCAGAACCCACCGTGGACGCCCGGGCCGACGAGCTGGCCGCGCGCACCACCCGACTGCTCGGCCGGTTCCGGGTCCAGGCACCGATCGGCGAGTCTGGGCCGAAGGCTCGACCTGCCCCCGTCGCCGAGGTGGTGCCCGAGCTGCCAGCCGAGGCCGGCAGGATTTCCGCGGCTCCACCCGAACCCGAGCCGCCCGAACCCGCCGAGCCGGCGGCCGAGCCGCTCCTGCCCCAGCCGAAACCTGGCGAGGCTGCCGCCGACCGGATCGAGAGACCGCTCTGGGCGATCCCGCAGCGTCCGTCCACGAATGGCCAGCCCCTCGTCGCACCGCCCGCCAGCCAGTCGCCCGCGATCCAGTCAGCCCCAGGGCCGTCGGTCCAGGTTCAGGCCGTCGTCGGGCCGGCTCGATCGCCCGGCGTGGCTCCGCAGTGGCCCGCACCACTCCGGCCGGGCGTGGACCTGAGCATTCCCGCGTTCTGGGCGTCGGGCGATGTCGCCCCCGGGACCCGGGATGCTGGCCTGTGGGCTGCCTCGGCCCAGGAGGTCGTGGGTTTGCCCGGCCAGACAGCCGTCCAGGGCGGGATCCAGTCGTGCGTCAGCTGTGGTCTGTCACTGTCGGCGACGGCCCGCTTCTGCCGCCGGTGCGGATCGCGCCAAAGCTGATCGGCCGGCCTGGCTGGGCCCCCGCTCCGGCCAGCCTTCTTCGCGAAAGCGGACCCAGACGAGCCCGATCAGGAGCAGCTGCGCCACGGTCGACAGCCAGGCGAGCACAGCAAACACGGCTGCGATGGCACCGTACAGGACAGCGATCCCGATCAACCTTGGCGCGACGAACGCAAACACCTGGGTGAACAAGGCCGCCGCTACGCCAACAACGAGGGCCGGCAGCCGGATCGCCCGCCAGCGTGGATGGTGGGCCGGCACGAACCGATAGACGGCCGCCACACCAACCGACGCGGCCAGGGCGGTTGCCAGTGGGTTGAGCAATCCGAGGCGGCCAAGATCGGCTTCGGCCGTGGGATCGCCGAGGCCGCTGGTCACGACCGAAGCGATCGACGCCAGTCCCAGCGCGACCACGACGGCCACGATCAG
>ODAK010001685.1_pt1 | contig 23751 bp, 26 predicted proteins | sample 1539591 | NCBI WGS metagenome assembly ODAK01 (sample SAMEA3539303, study PRJEB22396) | soil metagenome | biome: tundra; feature: field; material: soil | place: USA | collected 2010-05 | depth 0.15 m | reverse complement strand
GGCAGCCGCGCGCAGCGGCTGGCGGGGTTTTAGCCGGCGCGGCGGCGAGACGGCGCGGGCTTGGCCGGCGCGGGCGCCGGCGGCGGCGCCGGCGTCGAGGGCGCCGGCGGCACGGGTGCGCCGGCGTCGATCATCACGCACTCGCCGGTGTCATGCAGCACATGCTCGCCCAGGCAGAAGATGTCCTCGTAGTAGGGCTTGGCCACGGCCAGGCACTGATAGAGGTTCAGCTTGGCCATGTTCAGGCAGTTGGCGCTGGTCGGGTCGGTCAAGAGCGGCGCGACCAGGGTTTCGTTCTCCTCGCCGGCCTCGCCCAGCAGCGCCAGGGCCGCAACCGCAAGGCCGCGGATCACCACCGGCGGGTAGGGCGCGGTGGCCGGCGGGGCGTTCAGCGCCAGGGGTTCGAACCCGGCGGCCGCGCGCTGCAGGTGCGCCAGTTCGTCCGCCCGGCCGGTGAAGGTGAATCCGGATGAGTTCTTGGCCGAGGCCAGGCGCTCGTCGCGATCGGGCACGAACTCCTTCGACCAGGCCTGATGCTGCACGTCATACGCCGACTGTTTCACCGCTGCACCCGCGGCCTTCAGCTTCTGCCCCTGGTCGGTCAGGGCGGCGATGGCCAGCCCCGCGGCGGTATTGGCGCCCGGCAGGCCGAGCACATAGCGCGGATCCTGCTCGATCAACCCGGCCAGTTGCCGGCGCGCCGCATCGTTTTCGGAATAGTTGCGGACGCTGGCGACGTAGTTGGGATCCTGCAGGGCGGCGATGGCGGCATAGGCGATCTCACCGCGCAGCAGCGCTTGCGGGTCGTCGCTAGCGCCCAGCTTCAGCGCTTGGGCGACGTCGGCGCCGCTCTTGAAGTTCGGGTCAACCAGGGCCGCCCTGGCCATATAATCCTCATAGGCCGCAGCGTTGGCGATGACCCGGGTCGACAGCGAAAAGGCGGCGGGCGTCGGCGGCGGCGTGAGCGGCGGCGGGGGCGGCGGAGCCGGCTCGCTGCAGCTGGCCAGGCTGACGCCGCAAAGGGCCACGCCGGCGATCAAAGCCATGCGGATGGGCGCGATCAATGTCATTTGTCCTGCCGTCCTGGCGCCGAAAAGCGCGCCCTAGATCACGATGATTTTGGATTGAATCAATCCAAAATCATAAACGTGATCGATTCCTAAGGGTTAGAGCGGGTTGCGGGCGGAAAACCGCTTCGCACTTTTCCTCAACCCGCTCTAGGTGTGGATAGTCAAGATTATGACGCGCCGGGCAAGTGCGGCCTCATTGTTTGCCTCAGCGGAGTCCCCGGCCTTGTCAATCGAACAGCGTGGAAACCGATTCCTCGTTGGCGATTCGGCGGATGGCCTCGCCGATCAACGGCGCGATGCTAACCACCCGGATCCTGTCGCAATCCTGAACATGCAAGGGCGCTTCGATCGAATCGGTGACCACCAGCTCCTTTAGCGCCGAGGCCCGCACTCGCTCGGTCGCCGCGCCGGAAAGGACGCCGTGGGTGACGTAGGCCGCGACCTCGATGGCGCCATTGTCCATCAGCGCCTGGGCCGCGGTGCAGAGCGTGCCGGCCGAATCGACGATGTCGTCGAACAGGATGCAGCGACGCCCCGAGACGTCGCCGATGATGTTCATCACCTCGCTCTGGCCCGGCGCCGAGCGGCGTTTCTCGACGATGGCGATGTCGGTATCGAGGCGATTGCCCAATGCGCGCGCGCGCACCACGCCGCCGACATCGGGCGACACGATCAGGAGCTCGCCCGAATGGCGATAATGTTCGCGGATGTCCTCCGACAACACCGGCGTCGCCACCAGGTTATCGGTCGGAATGTCGAAGAAGCCCTGGATCTGGCCGGCATGCAGGTCGACGGTCAGCACCCGGTCGGCGCCGGCGCGGGTAATGAGATTAGCCACTAATTTAGCCGAAATCGGCGTGCGGCCGCCGGTCTTCCGGTCCTGCCGCGCATAGCCGAAATAGGGCATCACCGCGGTAATCCGCCTGGCCGAGGCGCGCGTCAGCGCGTCGATGCAGATCAAGAGCTCCATCAGGTTGTCGTTGGCCGGATAGCTGGTCGACTGGATGACGAAGACGTCCTCGCCGCGGACGTTCTCGTCGATGACGATAAAGACCTCGTTGTCGGCGAAGCGGCGCATCTGCGCCTTGGTCAGGGGCAGGCCCAGATAGGCGGCGATCGCCTCGGCGAGCGTCCGGTTCGAATTGCCGGCCAGAAGCTTCATCTACGAATCGGCCCCATTCGCTTTCGTCGCCATGGCGAGGCTTCTAGCAGCGCTTGACCGGCGGGCAAGTCCCACCGCATGACGGCAGGGTGCAAACGATCCGTCGGGCCGCATGACCACGCTGCAAGCCACTATCCGCCCCGCCTGGGGCGCCGATCAGACCAGCCTCGGCCGGATCGACCCGCAACTCGCCCAGCAAGCCTATGGCCGCAAGGCCGCGCGGCTGCTCAACCAGGGCCGCGCCTGGGTCGCCGACGTCAATGGCGCGCCAGTCGGCTATGCCCTGACCAGCCAGGATTTCTTCACCCGGCCGCTGGTGGAGATGATTTTCGTGGCCGAGCGCTATCGCCGCCAGGGTCTGGGCCTTGCCCTGCTCATGCGCTGCGAGACGGCGCACCAGGACGATCGGATGTTCGTCACCATCAAGGTGTCGGACGCGCCCATGCAGGGCCTCCTGGCCAAGGCCGGATTCCAGGGCAGCGGGATCGTCTACAACCTCAGCCCGGACGACCCCGAGCTGGTCTATGTCAAGCTGCGCGCCCCGCCGCTGACCTTCGTCAAGTATCAGCCGCCAGCATGATGGCCGAGAGCAGCCGGCCGTAGTCGGCCTCGCCGCGATGCAGGGCGCGGCGGTTGGAATAGAACCGGTCCGCGTCGGCATAGGTGTCCAGGCCGATCCATTCGCTGGCGCCGACCCCGGCCTGGCTCAGACGATCGAGTACGAAGCCCGGCAGGTCGAACAAGCGCTTGTCAGCCGCCGCGCCGGCGCGGAAAAAACGCGCCGCGCCCGGCGCCTCGGCGACAAATCGGTCGAGGAATTCGAGCCCCACCTCGTAGGATTCGGGCCCGATGCAGGGGCCAACGGCGGCGGTCATGCGCTCTGGCCGCGCGCCAAGCGCCGTCATGGCCGCGACGGCCGAGGCGACCACCCCGCCGAGCGCGCCCTTCCAGCCGGCGTGCGCCGCCGCGACGACGCCGGCCCCGGCGTCGGCGATCAACACTGGCGCGCAGTCGGCGGCCAGGGCGCCGCAGGCGATACCGGGCGTCGCCGTGGCGATGGCGTCCCCCTCCGGCGGCCCATCTTGCCATGGGCTTTCGACGGTCATCGTGCGCGCGGAATGAATCTGGTAGCCGGTGAGCAGCCGGGCCGGCTGAACCGCAAAATAGTTGGCCGCTCGGCGGCGGTTCTCCTGGACGTCAGCCGCATCGTCATTGGAGCCCGGCCCGAGGTTCAGACTGGCATAGACGCCCTGGCTGACGCCGCCGCGGCGCGTGAAGAAGGCGTGGCGGATGCCCGTTTGGGCGGCCAGCAGCGGCGACAACAGCGCCTCGACCTCGCTCAAGTCCCGCCCTCGAAACCGGGCGGGATCAGGCCCGCGGAATGGATGCAGGCCGCCTTGAACAGCAGGCCCATCTGGTCGTCGCCGATCAGCCGGTCGAGCTGGCGGCCGATGCGGGCCGCCTGATCCGGCCGCGACGATTTCAACGACGCCGCCCTCTGCTCGATGCCCAGCCGGCGCAGGAACTCGCCCTGGGTTACGAGCACGGTCGAGGCCTCGGCCTTCCAGGCGGCGGCGAGCACGGCGGGAAAGTCCACGTGAACGGTGAGGTCCGCTTCGCCGGGGCAGGCGAGGGGGTCGACCGTCTCATGGCCTTTCAGAGCCTGCAGCGTGTCGCCGAAACCCGGCTCGTCGCGGCCATAGTCGATCACCAGCACAGCCCCGCCCTGGCGCGCCACCAGGCCGCCGAGTTCGGCGCCGAAGGCCTGCTGGGCCAGGGAGATTTCGGTGACCTGGCCGATCCGGTCGTCGGCCTCGTTGCGGCGGTCGAGGATGCGCGCCAGACCAAAGGCCAGGTTGCCGTGCGCGTCCAGCCCGACCTGGCGCTCGGCCCAGCCGTCGGGGTCGCGCACCAGCTGGCGGGCCGGCAGGCAGTCGAGCAGCTCATTGGCGATCAGCACCACGGGTGCGTCGTCCGGAACCTCTGACAGACTCTCGATCCAGCGGGGCTCGAGCGGCGAGTCCGCCAGCGCGACCTTCTGATTTGTAATCAGAGGCCGCGACGTCTCGATCAGCCAAAGCTCGGCGGCGGCCAGGAAGTCGGGCGAGAGGCTGGCGGCGCGCAGCGCATCGCTCATCAGGGTGCCGTCGCCCGGCCCAGCCTCGACCAGCAGCAGCCGCCCTGGTGCGCCCATCCGCCGCCAGGTCTCGACGGCCCAGAGCCCGATCAGTTCGCCGAACATCTGCGAGACCAGCGGGGCGGTGATGAAGTCGCCGTCCTCGCCCAGCGCCGGCCGGGTGGCGTAATAGCCGAAGGTCGGGTCGTGCAGGCAGCGCGTCATATAGTCGGCGACGCTGATCGGCCCGCCGACCGCGATCTCGGTCTTGAGCCGTTCAAGCAGGCTCATGGGCCGGCTGGTCCGGAGCCGGCGCCTTCAGGCCCTGCCAGAGCAGGACGGCGCCGATCAGCACCATGGGTGCCGAGAGCATCATCCCCATGGTCAGGCCGAACGGAAAGGCCGGCATGGTCAGGTCGGGGTTGCGCACCTGTTCGAGCAGGATCCGGATGGCCCCGTAGAGGATGAGGAAGAGGCCGGTGATGGCCCCGCGCCGCTGCAGCCAATGCCATCTGTGGGTGGCCAGGCGCAGGACCAGGAAGATCAGCACGCCCTCCAGCGCCGCCTCGTAGAGCTGGCTTGGATGGCGTGGGTCGAGGCCCGCCGGGCAGTCGCCGCCGTTGCTCATGCGGATGTGCGGGCTGCAGAAGATCATGCCCCAGGGCCCGTGCGTCACCCGCCCCCAGAGCTCGCCATTGATGAAGTTGGCGATGCGGCCGAAGAACTGCCCGATCGGCTGGCAGGGCGCCACCACGTCGGCCAGCAGCAGCATGTCGATCCGGTTGACGCGCGCAAAGCCGATGACCGCCAGCGCCACCCCGATCGCCCCGCCGTGGAAGCTCATGCCGCCGTGCCAGATCTCCAGAATCTCCCAGGGATGGGCGAACAGAAATGGTCGCTCCTGCGCCGAGGGCAGCATGTAGAAGAGCACATAGCCCAACCGCCCGCCGATGATGACGCCAAGCGTGATCCATAAGACCAGGTCGTCGATCTGCGGCACGGTCACCGTAGGCGTGCGCCGCCCCCAGAGCTTGGCGTTGCGCACCAGGCCCACCCCATAGCGCCAGCCGAGCAGAATCCCCGCGACATAGGCGAGCGCGTACCAGCGCAGCGCGAAGGGTCCGAGCTGGACAATGACAGGGTTGAAATCTGGAAAGACCAAGGCGACCGGGCTCCTAGATCACGATGATTTTGGATTGAAACAATCCAAAATCATAAACGTGATCGATTCCTAAGGTTAGAGCGGGCTGCGGGCGGAAAACCGCTTCGCACGTTTCCTCAACCCGCTCTTTGCAACCACCGTATACGGCCGGGGATTTAACAGGCGGGTCCAATCCCTTCGCATTAAATTTCTGTTTCCCATATAAGGGGCCATGCAGAGCCAAAACCCCTTTCTCGACGAGTTCGCCAAGCTGACCAACGCCGCGCTCGGGCTTGCGCAAGCCGCCGGCGAGGAGGCCAAGACCGCATTCCGCGCGCAGGCCGACAAGATGGCGACGGACTTCGATCTGATCCGCCGCGACGAATTCGAGGCCGTAAAGGCCGAACTGGCCGCGCTGCGCGAGGAGGTCGCCAGTCTGAAGGCGGCGGCGAAGACGACGAAGCCCAAGGCCGCGAACGGGGATGCCGCTCGCGCGTAGGAAGAAGCCGGTTGAGACGCCGGCCGCGAAGCAGATTAGGTACTGATTCACTAAGGCGGTCGCCGACGCGGTCGCCTCGCAGGAGCAACCCCGAGGCCCCATGGACCTTCCCCACTCCGAAGAAGATGATATCGAAACCGGCTCCGATCCGCTGGAGGTCGTCGAGCATGTGCTGAACGCCGAGAACCTCAGCTTCGACCGCACCGAGGACGGCGATCTGGCCTTTGCGCTGACCGGCGACTGGAAGGACTACGAGCTGTGGTTCGCCTGGCGCCCCGAGGCCGATTGCCTGCAGCTCTGCCTGGCGCTCGACCTGCAGGCTGCGAAGGCGCAGCGCACCGCGGCCTGCGAACTGCTGTCGCTGGTTAATCAGCGTATCTGGCTCGGCCATTTCGAGGTCTGGACCGACGACGGCGAGGTGGTTTTCCGCCACGCGCTGGGACTGCCGCACGGCGAACGCCCGACGCTGGCCCAGGCCGCCTCGATGATCGACGCGGCGGTGGAGGCGGCCGACCACTTCTACCCGGCCTTCTCGTTTCTCCTGAAGGGCGGCAAGAGCCCAGAGGACGCCATGGCCGCCTGCATGTTCGAAACGGTCGGCCAGGCTTAAGAGCCATTCGATGACGCCGATCCTGGTCCTCGGCGCGGGCCACATGGGCGGAGCCTTGATCGAGGGCTGGCTGGCTACGGGCGCGTTCGAAGCCTCCCACCTCATCGTCAGCGACCCGCGAGCCCCCGCCGCCGCAACGGACGCCGCCGCCAAGGGCGCGCGGCTGAATCCACCGATCGCGGCCCTGGCCGAGGCGCCGCTGGTGGTGCTGGCGGTCCGACCGCAGGACTGGCGCGCCATGGCGGCCGAGGTCGCACCGCTGCTGGCCCCGGACGCCGTGGTGGTCTCGGTGGCCGCCGGCGTCCGTATCGAGGACCTGGCCGCCGTCTTCGGGCCCCGGCCTGTCGCACGGGTGATGCCGACCACCGGCGTCGCCGTCGGCAAGGGCGCGGTCTCCATCTTCGCCCATGACGCCAGCGCCCGCGCCGCCGCGCACGTGCTGTTCGACCCGGTGGCGACGACGGTCGATCTGGCCGACGAGGCGCTGATGGACGCCGCCGTCGCCGTCTCGGGCTCGGCGCCGGCCTATCTCTACGCCTTCATGGAAGCCCTGGCCGCGGCCGGCGTCGCCGAGGGCCTGACGCCCGAAGCGTCCAAGGCGCTGGTCCGCGCCACCATGGTCGGTGCCGCGGCCCTGCTCGACCGCTCGGGCGAAGACCCCGCCGACCTACGCCGCAAAGTCGCCTCCCCCGGCGGCACCACCGAGGCGGCGCTGACGGTGCTGATGGGCGAGGACGGGCTGGGCCCGCTCCTGGCTGAAACCGTGGCGGCCGCGGTGCGCCGGTCGCGGGAATTGGGCTAGCCCGGCAATCGCACCACGGCGCGCAGGCCGCCCATGGGGCTGCGGTCCAGGGTGACGTCGCCGCCGAGGGCGCGGGCGAGGTCGCGGGCGATGGCGAGGCCGAGGCCGACGCCTTTTTCGTTCTGGTTGCGGGCGTCGTCCAGGCGGCTGAAGGGCTTGAAGGCGTCTTCGTAGCGGTCGGCGGGAATGCCCGGCCCGTCGTCATCGACCAGGATCTCGACCCCGCCCGAGGGTCGCGCGGTGGCGGAGACCTCGACGTGCTCGCCATGCACCGCGGCGTTCATCACCAGGTTGGACAGCGCCCGCTTGAAGGCGTTGGGGCGGATATTGGCGGCGAGCTCGCCGTCAGCCTCGACCTGGACCTGGGCGCCGGCCCTTGTGGCGCCCTCGCTGACCTCCTGGATCAACCCGCGCAGGCCGACCATCTCCAGCGCCTCGCCATCCTCGCCGCGGGCGAAGGCGAGGTATTCGTCGATCATGTGCTCCATCTCGGCCAGGTCGCGCTTGATCGCCTTCACCTGCGGCGTCGGCTCGGCCAGGGCCGCCTCCAGCTTGAGGCGGGTCAGCGGGGTGCGCAGATCGTGGCTGACCGAGGCCAGCAGCAGGGTGCGCTGGTCGACATAGCGCTGGATACGCTCCTTCATGGCGATGAAGGCGTGGGCGGCCTTGCGCACCTCACGCGCGCCGTGTGGCTTGAACTGGGGTACGTCGCCGCCGCGCCCGAAGGCGTCGGCCGCGTCCGCCAGCCGCTCGATGGCGCGAACCTGGTTGCGGATGAACAGCAGCGAGACGCCGGTCAGGAGCACCGTCGCCATGGCCATCCAGATGATGAAGATGTGTCCCTGGGTGGCGAAGGCGCGGTCGCGCGGCGCGATGACCCGCAGCACGCCCTGTTTCAGCTGCACGCGGATGTCGACATAGTTCGGGTAGCGGGTGGTGTCGAACCAGAAGGGCTGGTCGATCTGGTTCTCCAGCGCGCGCTTGATCGACCAGTCGACCGGCCCGAACAGCGAGGCGCGCTTGGAGTGCGGCAGGCCACGACCCTCCTGCAGGGCGACCGAGAGGCCGAGCGAGTGCTCGGCGCGATCCTCCAGCTTGGTCAGCGTCGCGGGCGTTGGATCGGCCTCATAGGCGTCCACCAGCCAGGAGACGTCGCCGGCCAGGTCTTCCGAGAGCCGGCTGGTCACCGTCTGCCAGTGGGCGTCGAAAAAGGCCCAGGTGACGGCGATCTGCATGATCGCCACTGGCAGCACGATGATCAGCAGCGAGCGGCCGAACAGCGAGGTCGGCATCCAGCGCTTGAGCAGGCGCGGCCAGAACAGCTGCGACAGCCGGGCCATCAGTCGGGCGCCAGCATGTAGCCGATGCCGCGCACGGTCTGCAGGTAGCGCGGCGCCTTCGGATCGGCCTCGATCTTGCGCCGCAGCCGGGTAACCTGGACGTCGACCGCGCGGCCGCTCGGGTCGGCGGTCTCGCGCGCCAGTTCGATCCGGTCGACCGGCGCATGCGCATTGGCGGCCAGCCGGCGGAGCAGCCGGGTCTCGGCCTCGGTCAGGCGTACGGGTTCCTCGTCGCGGGAAAGCTCGCCGCGGCCGGGATCGAAGCTGCAGCGGCCGAGCGTCAGCCGTTCCGCCGCTTGCGGCTGCGCGCCGGCCCGCCGCAGGATGGCTTCGATGCGCAGCAGAAGCTCCTCCGGCTCGAACGGTTTGGGCAGATAGTCGTCGGCGCCAAGGCGCAGCCCCTCGATGCGGTCGGTTGCGCTGTCGCGGGCGGTCAGCATCAGCACGGGGGCTGCCTTGGACGGCCCTGATTTGCGCAGCCATTCGGTCAGCGCGAAGCCGTCCTCTCCGGGCATCATCACATCGAAGACCAGCAGGTCGAAGTCGAACATCGCCAGCATGCGCCTGGCCGCCGCGGCGTCGGCCGCCACCGAAACCCGGAACCCGGCGCGCGCCAGATATTCCTTCAAAAGCGCGCGGATGCGGTTGTCGTCGTCGACCACCAGCAGATGGCGGTCGCGCGCGGCCGAGGGGGGCTGGCCGTTCACAATTCGGCTCTTATGCTATAGCGCCCGAAGTCGAAGGAGCACCGACCATGACCACGCAGCCTTTCCACGACCGCGACGGCTGGATCTGGCTGGACGGGAAGTTCGTGCCCTGGCGCGAGGCCACGGTTCACGTGCTCACCCACGCCATGCACTACGCCTCGGCGGTGTTCGAGGGCGCCCGCATGTATGGCGGCGAAATCTTCGAGCTGACCGAGCATACGAAACGTCTACACCGTTCGGCGGAAATCCTCGACTTCACGATCCCCTACAGCGTGGCCGAGATCGATCAGGCCTGCAAGGAGGCCTGCACCCGGAACGGTTTCGAGGACTGTTACCTGCGGCCCATCGCCTGGCGTGGCTCCGAAATGATCGGGGTCTCGGCGCAGAATACCCAGATCCACATGTCCATCGCCGCCTGGGAATGGCCGAGCTACTTCAATCCTGAAGAAAAGAAGCGCGGCATCCGCCTGACTCACGCCAAGTACAAGCGGCCTTCGCCGGAGACCTCGCCGACGGCGGCGAAAGCGGCCGGCCTCTACATGATCTGCACGCTGTCCAAACACGCCGCCGAGCGCGAGGGCTATGCCGACGCCCTGATGCTGGACTGGCGCGGCTATGTGGCCGAGGCGACCGGCGCCAACATCTTCCTGGTCCGCGACGGCGTGCTCCACACCCCGACGCCGGACTGTTTCCTCGACGGCATCACCCGCCAGAGCGTCATCAAGATCGCCAAGAAGCGCGGCTTCGAGGTGGTCGAGCGGCACATTCCGGCCGAGGAGCTTTCCACCTTTTCCGAGGTCTTCATCTGCGGCACCGCCGCCGAGGTGACCCCGGTCGCCGAGATCGCCGAGCACCGCTACACGCCTGGCAATATCTCGCTGTCGCTGATGGACGACTATTCCAAGCTGGTGCGGCGTCAACTTCAGATGGCCTAGGCCAGTGGCTTCGCCGCCGTTCAACCTGCGCAAGCTCGACCACGTCGTCCTGCGCGTCATGGACCTTCAGGCCAGCCTCGGATTCTACGTCGGCGCGCTCGGCTGCACGATGGAGAAAGAGCAGGCGAGTATTGGCCTCTATCAGGTGCGCGCCGGGGATTCGCTGATCGATCTCGTGCCGATCGACCAGCCGCTTGGCCGGATGGGCGGGACGGCGCCGGCGGTCGAAGGCCGAAACCTGGACCATTTCGCCATCCAGATCGCGCCGTTCGATCTGGACGCCATTCGCGCCCATCTCGGGGTATCCGGTATCGAGATCGGCGAGGTCGGGCAGCGTTACGGCGCCGAGGGATCCGGACCCTCGGTCTATATCCGCGACCCTGACGGCAATGTGGTCGAACTCAAAGGCCCGCCCGAGCGATAGCGTGGATCGAACTGCGGTCCTGGGGCGTTTCAGTCGCACAATCGCGCGACGGCCGCCGCGCGCCGCGACCAAGGAGCACGTCATGCTGGGAACCACCACCAAACACGCCATGCTGGGAGACAGCCAGGCCGTCGCCACCATTCCGGTGACCGATGCGGCCCGCGCCAAGGCCTTCTATGAAGGCAAGCTGGGTCTCGAACTCAACGAAACCCGCCCCGGCGTCGCCACCTACAAGAGCGGCGGCACGGTGCTCTACGTCTATGAGACCGACAAGGCCGGGACCAACAAGGCCACCGCCGCCACCTGGCCGGTCGCCGACGTCGATGCGGTGGTCGCCGAACTGAAGAGCCGCGGCGTCGCCTTCGAGCGCTATGACAACCTGCCGAATACGGAAATGCACGGCGACATCCATGTCAGCGGCGCGATGAAGATCGCCTGGTTCAAGGATCCCGACGGCAACATCCTGTCGATCGTCAGCGGCGACTAGGCTCGCGCTGCTCTTGCCCGATGTGCGGCGACCCTCGATAGAGGGACGATGAAGCTCATCATCGATACCGACATAGGCGACGACTACGACGACATCGTTACCCTGGCCGTCGCCCTGGCCAGCCCGGAACTGGACATACTGGGCGTGACCACGGTCGCGGGTGACGCAGCCCTCAGGGCGCGGCTGACCAAGCGCTTCCTCAATCTCGCCGGCCGCGAGGACATCCCCGTGGCGATCGGCTCGACCTTGCGCACGGGCGCGCCCTTCACCCACCGGCGCTGGGCGCACGGCGGCCCCGAGCTGGAGGGCGACGAGCCGGAGGCCGTGGATTTCCTGCTGCGGCTGATCGCGGCCAATCCGGGCCAGATCACCCTGCTGGCCATCGGTCCGCTGACCAACCTGGCCGCCGCTCTGGACCGCGACCCGGCCACATTCCGACGCCTGGAACGCATCGTGCTGATGGGCGGCTCGGTCCACCGCGGCTATCGCGACCTGTCGTGGCAGGGCGAGGGCAAGCCCTCGACCGAGTACAACATCCTCTCCGACATCAAGGCCGCCCAGGCGGTGTTCGAGGCCGGCGTGCCCCTGGGCGTGGCGCCCCTGGACGCGACCATGGTCGCGCTCGACGAACTGAAGCGCCAGCTTCTCTTCACCCGCTCGACTCCGATCACCGACGCCCTGGCGCTCACCTATCTGCAATGGTCAGCCGTCGCCGGTCGCACCACGCCCATCCTGTTCGACACCGCGGCCCTGGCCTTCGCCATCGACCCGTCGATGTTCAAGGTCGAATCCTTACGCCTCAGCGTCGACGACGCCGGCTATACCCGCGAAACCGACGGCCCCGCCAATGCCGATGTCTGCCTCGACTGCGACGAGGACGCCTTCCAGCGCTGGCTGATGCCCCGGCTGGTGGGCCGGTCGGCGCGGGGGTAGAGCCTAGTCTTCGGGATCAGGGGACCTAAACCTTGGCGGCGGACATGGAAACCCTCTGGGCGGTTGTTGTCGGGGCTGTCCTGGCCACGGTCGGCGGCTTCGCGGCGACGCAGCTGGAGCAGTTCTTCCGACGGCGGGAACGCCGACGCAGCGCGGCCCTGCTGTTCGGCGAAATCCTTTCGGTGATCGAACTGATCACGGCGCTGGCCGACGATGCGCGCGGGCGTGGCGATCCTTACGGCCAGCTGACCATGCGGCTGCTGCGCGCGGTGCGGCGCGAAGCAGACGCCTACGACCGCAATCGCGAGAAGCTCTACGATCTGCCCGACGCCAAGCTCCGCGCCCAGATCCATGCGCTGATGGTGCGGGTGACCCTGACGCTCGACGGCGTCTTCGACACCACCGCCGAGATCGTCGCGGCGGAAAGCGTCGCCAAGGCGCTCGGTGTGGATGATCCCGCGCGAGCCGAGATACTGCAGCGGCTGGATGGCCTGCGCGAGACTCGCGCCGGCGGTTTCGACTTCGTGGTCGAGACGGTCGGGGAGATCAAACCCATCATCGTCGTCCTGCGCCCGCTGGCGAAGGAGTCCTTCGAGGCCTATGCGACCGTGGCCGACCGTCCGACGGCCCTCAACCAGAGCCAAGGCAAGCCAGGATGAGTGACCAGGGACCTCTGAGCGATCTGAAGGTGGTCGAGATGGGCCAGCTGATCGCCGGGCCCTTCTGCGGGCAATTGCTGGGCGACATGGGCGCCGAGGTGGTCAAGATCGAGCCGCCGGGCGCCGGCGATCCCATGCGGGTCTGGGGCCAGGGTGCGCCGGTCTGGTGGGAGGTGATCGCCCGCAACAAGCTCTCGGTGTCGCTGAACCTGCGGGTCACCCAGGGCCAGGCGCTGGCGCGGCGGCTGATCGGCGAGGCCGACGTGCTGATCGAGAACTTCAAGCCCGGCACGCTGGAGGGCTGGAACCTGGCGCCCGACGATCTGCGCCGGGAGTTCCCGCGCCTGATCGTTGTGCGCATGTCGGGCTACGGCCAGACCGGGCCCTATTCGGACCGGGCCGGGTTCGGCGGCATCGCCGAGGCCTTCGGCGGCTGGCGCCGGCTGGTCGGCGATCCCGACCGGCCGCCGTCGCGCATGGGCGTATCAATCGGCGACACCCTGGCGGCCAGCTATGGCTGCATGGGCGTGCTGGCCGCCCTGCACCACCGCGAGCGCACCGGCCGCGGCCAGGTGATAGACGTGGCCCTCTATGAATCGGTGCTGCAGGTGATGGAGGGCATGGTGGCCGAATACAGCGCCGCCGGTGTCACGCGGCAGCGGTCGGGGGCCATATTGCCGGGCATCGCGCCCTCGAACGTCTATCCGTGCGCGGACGGCGAATTCATGATCGGGGCCAACCAGGACAGCCTGTTCAGGCGCCTGTGCGGCGTCATGGGCCGCCCCGAGCTGGCCGAAGACTCGCGCTACGCCGATCATCGCTCGCGCGGAGACAACCAGGTCGAACTCGACGAACTGATCGCGGCCTGGACCCGGACCCGGACCGTGGATTTCGTCGAGCGCAGCATGCTGGAGGCCGGCATTCCCGGCGGCCGGCTGTTCGCCCCCGCCGACATGCTGGAAGACCCGCACTTCGCCGCGCGCGAGGCGATCGTCGCTGTCGATCACCCGCGCTGGCCCGGCCTGAAGATGCAGGCGCCCTTTCCGAAATTCTCGGAGACACCGGGCGCGGTGCGTTCGATCGCGCCGCAGGCGGTCGGCGAGCACAATGGCGCCATCCTGGGCGAGCGCCTGGGCCTGAGCGCCGCCGAGCTGGCGCGGCTTGCGGACGACGGAGTGATCTGAAGGTCATGTTCGAGGGCTGGGACAACTTCTACCTGATGCTCGGGCCCGCGGCGGTGGGGCTGATCGGGCTGTTGTTCGTGGTGGTCACCCTGACCGCGGGGTTCGACCGGTCGAAGACCATGCGCGGTCAGGCGCTTTATCTGACGCCCACGGCGCTGCACTTCGGGATGGTGATGGTGATCAGCGCCATAGCCATGGCGCCCAGACTCGGCCCCGGCGCGACGGCCGCCGCCATCGAAGTCGCCGTCCTGGCGGGTCTTGCCGGCGCGGTTCGCGCCTGCATCGGCATCCGCGGCCTGAGAACCAGCAAGGACGACCCGCATTGGTCGGACTTCTGGTGCTACGGCGTCCTCCCCATCGTGATCTATCTGGCCCTTTTCGCCGCCGCCCTCGCGCTTTGTTGGCGGGCGGCATGGGCCCCGGAGGCGATCGCGGCTGTGTTGCTGATCCTGCTCTCGCTCAATGTCCGAAACGCCTGGGACCTGGTCACCGCTATTGCGGCGGCGTCGAGAGACGGCGGCTAGCTCACCGTCTCGGCGCTGTAGCGCGCGATCAGGCCGGTGCGGATGGCGTAGCGATAGACGCTTGCGAAGAAGAGGCAGGCGAGCCCCAGATAGATGATGGACAGGCCGCCGCCGATGGCCAGGCGATCCCAGGCGGCGGGCTTGCCGGCGACCACCGCGCGCATGGAGTCGAAGACGTAGGATGGCGGCAGGACCCGCGAGATGACCTGCATCCAGCCGGGCAGCACCGAGATCGGATAGAAGACCCCGGCGAATGGCGAGATCAGGGTCGGGATCGGCCAGACCAGCCACTCCGAGGCGGGCCCGAGCCGCAGCACAATGGCCGCGCCGGTGATGCCCAGCGCTATCCCAGTCACGAACAGCACCATCAGAAACGGCGCCAGCGCCGCGCCGTAGCTGAGGAAGGACAAGCCGAACGCCCCCCAGGCCAGGGCCAGCATGACCACAAGGCCGACCAGGCTGGTGCCGACGCCGACTACCACCAAGCCGGCGACGTACTCCGAGGTGCGCAGCGGCGTGGCGAAGAAGTTGAGGAAGTTGCGCGACCAGACGTCCTCGAAAAAGGCCGTTGTGACCCCTTGCATCACCCGGGTGAGGAAATCCCACAACAGGATCGCGCCCAGCAGCGCCGGCACGAAGTTGAAGCCCGTGTGCGAGACCCCGTTCAAATAGCGGCTGATGAAACCCCAGAGCAGGATGTCGACGGCCACCCAGGCGAAGATGGGCAGCACCCGCTGGGGGCTGCCGCTATAGAGGTATAGCTGGCGCAGCACGATGGCGGCGACGCGCGACGGGTTCATGGCGCGTGTTCCGGCAAAAGCGCCTCATGCGCCACCTGGACGAAAAGGTCGTCGAGGCTGGCCGCGCCATGCTGGTGGGGCAGGGTCTTGGGGTCGCCCTCGAGCACCACCTTGCCGCGGGCCAGGAAGAGCACGCGGTCGCAGACGGCCTCGACCTCGTACATGTTGTGGCTGGTCCACACGACCCCGCCATGGCCCTCGGCCACGAAGGCGGTGACGCTGGCGCGGATGTCGCGCGCCGTCGCGGGGTCGATGGAGGCGGTGGGTTCGTCGAGCAGCAAAAGCCGCGGCCGGTTCAGCATCGCCTTGGCCAGGCCCAGCCGGGTCTGCTCGCCCGAGGACAGCACGCCGGCCTTGGTCTTGCGGTAGCGGGCGAGGTCGTAGGCGGCGAGCAGCTGCTCGATCCGTTCGGAAAGGCCCTCGACCGCGTAGATCATGCCGAAGACGCGCAGGTTCTGCTCGACCGTCAGATTGCCGGGCAGGGGCGCATAGACGGCGGCGAAGTTGGTCCTGGCCAGGGCGCGGCTGCGGTTGGCCGCCAGGTCGACACCGTCGATCTCGATCCGGCCGCTGGTTGGGGCCAGCACGCCCAGGATCATGTTGATGGTGGTGGTCTTGCCGGCTCCGTTCGGGCCAACCAGCCCGACGATCTCGCCCGGCGCGACGTGAAAGCTGACGGCGTCCACGGCGCGCAGGCCCCCGAAGGCCTTGCACAGCTTGTCGACCGAGAGGACGGCGGCGGCGGTCATCCCAGCCTTAGTAGCGGGCCGCTCCCGCCCGGTCACGCGGCCGTGACGGCTCCGGCCTCGTCGGTCGCCGCCTCGCGGCCGGCCGACCAGCGGGAGAGCACGGCCAGCAGGGCGGCGGGGCTGATTGGCTTGCCCAGATGGTCGTCCATGCCGGCATCGAGGCATTTCCGCACCTGCTCGGGCAGGACATTGGCGGTCATGGCGATGATCGGGGTCGAGCGCGCACTGGCCTGGGGCAAGGCGCGGATCGTGCGGGCGGCGGTGAGGCCGTCCATCACCGGCATCTGAACGTCCATAAGCACCAGGTCGAAGCTGGCGCGCTGCATGGCTTCGACGGCGAGCAGGCCGTTCTCGGCCATCTCGATGGTGACATCGAAGGGCGCCAGCAGAGTGGCGATCAGTTCGCGATTCACCGCAACGTCCTCGACCAGCAGCATGCGCAAGGGGGCGTCGGGAACGGCCGTCGCCTCCGCCTCCGCCTCCTCGACCAGGGCGTCGGCGCGAGGCAGCACGATCTCGAACCAGAAGGTCGAGCCCTGGCCCGGCCGGCTGTCGCAGCCGACGGCGCCGCCCATCAGTTCGATGGTGCGCTTGCAGATGGCCAGGCCAAGGCCCGTACCGCCATAGCGGCGTGAGACGGTCGCATCGGCCTGGGTGAAGCGGTCGAACAGGGTGTCGATCTTGTCGCGATCGATGCCGATGCCGGTGTCGGAGACCTCGATTCGCAGCGTGTCGTGATCGGCGTCCCTCCGGGTCTGGCGCACGGCTATCGTGACGCCGCCCTCGGCGGTGAACTTGATCGCGTTGGACAGGAAGTTCATCAGCACCTGGCGGATCCGGGCCGCGTCGCCGACCAGGGGCGAGGTCTCGCCCTGGGCCTCGACCGCGATCATCAGGTCCTTGGAGTCGGCCTGCTGGGTCAGCAGCGCGGCCGTGGCGCGCGCCGCCTCTATCGCATCGAACGGCTTAGCCTCCAGCTCGACCGCGCCGGCCTCCAGCCTGGAGAAGTCCAGCACGGTGTTGACCAGCTCCAGCAGGGTGGCGCTGGCGTCGCGGATCAGGCCGGCGTGGCGCGCGTCTTCGACCGCCAGCCTTGGCGAGCCCGCCAGCACCCCGGAAAAGCCGATGATGGCGTTCAGCGGCGTGCGCAGCTCGTGGGTCATGTTGGCCAGGAAGTCGGACTTGGCCGCCGCCGCCTCTTCGGCGCGCCGCCGGGCCTCGACCAGCTCGGTCTCCATGGCCTTGCGCGCGGTGATGTTGCGCGAGAGCGAAACCACCTCGCCCGCGCCATCCGGGCCCGCGCCCGGGATCAGGGTGAAACAGGTCTCCGCCCAGATCATGCCGCCGTCCTTGCGCATGACGCGATAGTCGATGGTGCGCTGCGGCGCTTCCGGGGTCAGCGAGGCGACGGTCTGCGCCACGAAGTCGCGATCCTCCGGGTGGAGGTAGGTGTAGCCCGGCGTCTGCAGCAGCTCCTCGGCGGTGAAGCCGAGCGCTTGCTGGATCGACGGCGAAATATAGCGCCGCTCGCCGTTGACGCCCGACAGCGCGATCACGTCGGTGACATTGTCGGCCAGCAGCCGGTAGTGGGCCTCGGACGCGGCGATGCTGCGCTGGGCCGCCTCGAAACTTCGCCGAACGCCCAGGCTGCGCATGACGCCGTCGGCGACGAAACTCAGGGCCAGGATCAGCAGCCCGACGACGGGGATCAGCGGCAGGTGAAAGGGATTGGGTCCGGCGATGACGAAGACCAGCATGGCAAGGGCGGGGAAGGCGCCGCCGACGACAAACCCCGTGGTCGATTGATAGGCGTTGTTCTGGGCGAAGAAGACCACCGCGACCCAGATTATCATGGCGCAGATCGGTCCGCCCGGCGCCTTGTCGATCCATAGGGCCGCGCCCAGGCCCATCCAGAGCATGGATCCGACCACCAGGTCGGCCAGGTGAGCGATGCGCACCGCCGAGCCGACCTTGCGGCCCAGGGCCTGTGGGCGGGTGACGAAGATCGACAACCCCTCCGACACCACCTGTAGACACAGCCACGCCAAGCACAGCCGCCAGGGCAGCAAAAGGGTGACGACGCCGGCGACGCAGGTGGTCACCACCATGCGCAACGGCAGGCCCTGATAGGCGCGGGCGGCCATCTCATCGAGGCCGTCATCGAGTATTTTTATCAAGGTCGCGACCTCTTCAGGGGCTCGTCGGCCGCACCATGCCCGATGGGCTCTTGAGATCGCGTTACTTGCCGATTGCGGCGCGCGGCGTCCCTGCCTAGCCTTTGCTCACAGCTTCCTAGAGCGGCAAAGGCGTCCCATGCACATCGACCTCGGCTCCGCGCGGCTCTTTTTCGACGTCGTGGGCGCGAAGTTCGCGGTCGATGGCGAGCGGATGGTCGAGCGGCCGACCCTGATCGTCATGCACGGCGGTCCCGGCTTCGATCATTCGACGCTGCGGCCCTATTTCGACCGCTTCGCCGACACCCATCAGGTGATCTATATCGACCACCGGGGAAACGGCCGCTCGACCGGCGATGCGGACACCTGGACGCTGGCCCAGTGGGGCGACGACGTGAAGGCCTTCTGCGACGCGTTGGGCATCACCGCGCCCGTCGTCTACGGCAACTCGTTCGGCGGCATGGTGGCCATGGCCTATGCCAGCCGGCATCCGGAGCATCCGGCCAAGCTGATCCTGTCCTCGACGGCCGCCAGCCTGAAGCTGGAGGTGACCTACGACATGATGCAGGCGCGCGGCGGCGTCCGCGCCCGCCAGATCGCCGAGAAGTTCTGGACCGCGCCGGACGACGCGCTTGTGACCGAATATCAGGAGGTCTGCATGCCGCTCTACAATCCCCAGCCGAACCCGGCCGACGCGGTCGCCCGCCGCCGCGCCATCCGCCGGACCGCGGTGATGAGCCATTTCATCCTGGGCGAGATGCGCAGCATGGACCTGAGCGGCGGCCTGTCGGCGATTCGCGTTCCCACCCTGATCCTCGCCGGCGCCCACGACCCGATCACCCCGGTCGCCTGCAGCGAGGAGATCGCCGCCGCCCTGCCCGAAGGCGTCGCCGAACTCCATGTCTTCGAGAACGCCGGCCACGGCGTGCACCGCGACGAACCGGACCGGGCGGAAGCGGTGCTGCGGCGGTTTATGGGCTGACCGGCCGCCGCAACGGAACGGCCAGATAGCAGCCGAATTCCTTGGCAAAATCCACCGAGACGCGGGCGTGGACGCGGCCCTGGCGGTCCAGAAACACCGCCTCGTCATCGTGCGGGACAAAGGCGCCATGCCAGACGTTCGGGTGGATGTAGAGGCCCCGGCTTCCATCGCACCAGAAGGCGACGAACTGCTCCGGCGTCACATCGTCGCCCGGCAGGGCCATGGGCGCGACAAAGCTTTGACCGTTGACAGGATAGATCAGCTGGCCGCCGTCGGGATGGTAGTTGGCGCGCCAGATCAGCGCCCGGTCGCGTGGTCTGGCCGGGCCTTCGGTCGCCGCGACGTCCGGCCAGACGCTCCAGCCGAACAGATAGCTGTCGCCGACCGCGTTGTTGCGCGCGTAGAGGGTTTCGCCCCGCCAGGCGAACTCGAACAGCCCCTCGGTCGCGCCGCCCTGATCGCCTGAGTTTGCATCGACCGGCCGCCAGCCTTGCGCCGGCCAGCGGACGATCTCGATGGGAAAGTCCGGCGTATCGACCAGCCGGCCATAGCCCGTAAGGATGGCCTCGGTCGCCACCACCAGCGGCGCCTCGCGCGCCCGCCGCACGCCGGTGGTCGGCGCGTAGGCTATGTCCTCCAGGTCGATCGTCACGACGAGCCCATCGCCTCGCTGAAAAACGACACCGCCAGCCTGTGCGAACGCGCCGCCGCTTGCGCGTTGTAGGCCATGGTAAGCAGGCCGCCCTGGCCGCGGTTGCCGGCGGGGTCCTGCACCTGGCGAGCCTCGCCGGGCATGTCGAAGCCGTGATGGGCTTCGGCCATCACCTCGGTGCGGACCTTGGCGCGGTCGGCGTCGCTCAGCGAGGCGACCAGGGTCTCGCCGGCCTTCGGGTCGTTGTCATAGCCATCCAGGGCGCCAGTGACGATCAGCACCGGCGCATCGACCAGATCGCCGAACTCGAAGCCGCGCACCCGGTTGTACAGATGGCAGATCGGATAGACCGGCATCAGCGCGGCGAAATGCGCGTCGCCGAGAAAGGGGTCGTTCTGCGCGTGGGTCGCCGCCAGCATGGTCGCCACCGCGCCGAAGGAAAATCCGATCACCCCGATCCGCGCCGCATCGACCCTGGGGTGGGCGGCCAGCCAGGCGCGGGCGCCATAGAGGTCGGGCAGGGTCTCGACCACCGTGCGCGGCCGGCCCTCGGCGCCGCCGACCAGGCCGCGCGGCGACCACTGGTCCAGCTCCAGGGTGATGAAGCCGGCGGCGTTCAGCGGCTCGGCATAGCCGCCCTCGCGCGCGCTGGGCCCGGCCGAGCCGTGCAGCAGGATCACGGCGGGGAGGCGACCCTCGATCTCCGGAACGCGCAGCCGCCCGGCTATGCTCAGCGGCGACTCGTGCAGCGACGGAAGGGCGACGTAATGCAGGCTGGTCATGGCCGCCTCACCGTTTCATCAGCGACAGCGCCAGTTCGGCCAGGCCGCGGGTGCCGGAATTGTCCCGGCTGGCGTTGCCGGTGCCGATCCCATCCAGATTGCGCTTGAACACCCCCTGGCCGATCGAGGCCAGGCGGAAGGCCGCGAAGCCGACATAGAAGTTGAAGTCCTCGATGCCGTCCCGCCCGGTGCGCCGGCAATAGGCGGCGACGTACGCGTCCTCGGTGGGGATGCCGGAGGTCTTGAAGTCGACGCCGGTCAGCGTGCCCCAGCTCTCCGAGACCGAATGCCACAGCAGTCCGCCATAGCCGATGTCGGCCAGGGGATTGCCAAGGGTCGACAGCTCCCAGTCGAGCACCGCGATGATCCGGGGCTCGGTCTGGTGGAACATGACGTTTTCCAACCGATAGTCGCCGTGGGCGATGGTGGTGGTCTCTTCGGTCGGCGCGCGCTCGGGCAGGAGCGCGATCAGCTCTTCCATCGCCTCGATCGTCTCGGTCTCGGCGCCGCGGTACTGCTTGGTCCAGCGATCGATCTGGCGGGTGAAATAGTTGCCTGGCCGGCCGTAGTCGCCCAAACCGATCGCCGCGTAGTCGACCCCGTGCAGCTGGGCCAGGACCGCGTTCAGCTCGTCATAGACCGCCGTGCGCTCCGCCGGCGCCAGGCCCGGCAGGCGCGCGTCGCGGAAGATGCGGCCCTGCAGGAAGTCCATCACATAGAAGGTCGTGCCGATGATCGCCTCGTCCAGGCAGAGCGCCCGCATGACCGGCACCGGAAAGCCAGCGCCGCCCAGCGCCTTCATCACCCGGTATTCACGATCCACCTGGTGGGCGCTGGCCAAGAGCTGGCCTGGCGGCTTCTTGCGCAGCACATAGCGCCGCTCGCCGGCGTCGATCAGGAAGGTCGGGTTGGAGGCGCCGCCGCGAAACTGGCGCACGCCCATAGGGCCACGAAAGCCGTCAACATTCCGCGAAAGCCAGGCCTCCAGGCCCGCCTCGTCGAAGCGGTGGTTGTCGCGCACGTCGCCGACTTCGGGCGGATAGTCTTCGGCCATTGCCTTCCCCATCGTCATCCGTCGCCACACTATGCCACGGCCTTGAACCCCGGCGACCTGCTTAGCAAGCTGACCACGGGACAGGGCAAGAGGAGACGCAAGACCATGCCCGCCATCGCCACCGAAGATTTCGTGCACGTCCTCTACGAGGTGCGCGATCATATCTGTCGCATCACGCTGAACCGGCCGGAGCGGCGCAATGCGCTGAACCCGCGCGCCTATGCCGAGATCGAGTCGGCCTTCCGCCATGCCTCCGCCGATGTCGAGGTCCGCTGCGTGGTGGTCACCGGCGCCGATCCGGCCTTCTGCTCGGGCGAGGACATCAAGGAGATGATGACTGGAGACGCGCGCCCGGCGCCGGCGACGCCCAGGGTGCGGTTCGAGCCGACCCCGGCGGCTATGGCGACGATCGAGTGCGACAAGCCGGTGATCGCGGCGGTGAACGGGCCGGCCGTCGGTTGGGGCATGGAGCTGGCCCTCTATGCCGACATGCGTATCGCCTCGGAAAAGGCCGTGTTCGCCGAGCTGTTCATCAAGCGCGGCGTGGTCTGCGACGTCGGCGGCTTCTGGAAGCTGCCGGCCATTGTCGGCCCCGACAAGGCGGCCGAACTGCTGTTCACAGGCGACCCGATCGACGCGGCCGAAGCACAACGGATCGGCCTGGTCGGGCGCGTCGTCCCGCATGGCGAACTGATGACCGCCGCCATGGGCCTGGCGGGGCGCATCGCCGCCAACCCGCCGCTGGCGCTCACGGCGATGAAGGCGGGCTTGAGGCGAACCAGCCCCGGCGATCCGCGCGAGATCGGATCCTGGGCGATCGAGACCATCTACCGGCTATTCGCCACCGAGGATCACCGCGAGGGCGTGCGCAGCTTCACCGAAAAGCGCGCCGCGGTGTTCACCGGCCGCTAGCTACTCCGTCCGCAACACCGGCGCCGGCCGTCGCGCCAGGGCGGCGAAGGCGGCGACCGCGCCGGCGCAGACGCCGACGGCGGCCACGGCGGCGAGCACGACGACGATCCCGTTCCAGTCGACCGCCCAATGGGTGTGGAAGACGAAGGTGATGACCGGCCAGGCGGCCGCAGCGCCGAGCAGCACGCCGGCCATCCCGGCGATGGCGCCCACCGCACCATACTCCACGCAATAGGCGGCGAGGATCTGCGCGCGCGTCGAGCCTAGCACCTTGAGCACCGCTGCCTCCCGCGCGCGGGCCTGGGCGGTGGCGGCGATGGCGCCGATCAGCACCAGCAGGCCCGCCAGCGCCGCCACGGCCGCCGCGCCGCGCACCGCCCAAGCCAGCTGGTCGAATATCTTCGTCGCCGCCTCCAGCTGTTCGCGCACGCTGATCACGTCGACACTCGGAAAGTCGCGGCCGAGATTGGCCAGAATCGCCGACTCCTGGGCCTTGCTGGCCTTGGCGATGGCCACTTCGCGCAGGTTGGCGCCCTTCAACGCCGCCGCGTCGAGGACGATGGGAAAGCTTGCGCCAAAGCCGCTGAACTCGACCTTGCGCAGGCCGGCGATGCGGACGTCAAGGTCGCGGCCGAGCAGGGAGATGGTGACCATGTCGCCCGGCTTCAGCCCCGCCGCGCGGGCGATGTCGGCCTCCAGCATCACCAGCGGCGGCCCGTCATAGCCGGCCGGCCACCAGGCGCCGGCGGTGACGTTCGCGTCCGGCGGCGCGGCGTCGATGGCTGTCAGGCTGATATCCTGGTCGAAGGCCCAGCGCTGCGTCCGCGCCACCTTGTCCTTATCGACGGGCCCGCCGCCGATCCGGGTGATGCGGCCGGTGGCGAACGGATAGCGACGATAATCGTCGGGTCTGAGCGGCCCCATGGCGGCGGCGATATCGGCGTCGAACTTCGCCCCGGTCTCCGGCGCGATCTGGGTGAAGACCAGCGACGGCGCGGTGTTGGGCGCGACGTCCTTGACCTCCGACAGCAGCCTGGACTGGATCAGCACCAC
>ODAK010001684.1_pt1 | contig 23754 bp, 16 predicted proteins | sample 1539591 | NCBI WGS metagenome assembly ODAK01 (sample SAMEA3539303, study PRJEB22396) | soil metagenome | biome: tundra; feature: field; material: soil | place: USA | collected 2010-05 | depth 0.15 m | reverse complement strand
AATTTCCAATTACGAGACGGATATTTTTCGTCCGATTTTCGACGAACTGGAAAAACTGAGCGGCAAAAAATACGGCAGCACGCTGCCCGGCGACGAAGTCGCCTCCGGGAGCACACGCGTCCCGCGTGTCGTTTCCGGCGTCGCGCCGGAAACCCGTCCAACAAACCTCCCAACCACCATCGAATCCGTCGTCGGCTCAAAATACTCCAGACGCAATCTACCGCACTTCGAGCGACCATGGGCGAAATACATGGTCACATTTGCGACCATCAATCACCGTCAACTTTCGCCCAAAGCCCGCGACCTTGTGATAGAAAGCCTTCTGTTCACCGACCGGCAGCGGCGCTGGCAATTGTTCGCCGCCTGCGTGATGCCCGACCATGTCCACGTCCTGTTCGAGCCGCAGATCAAAGAGCAAGACCCCGACGGCAAGCCCATCTTCTGGTCGCTGACCGAACTGATGCACTCGGTCAAATCATTCACCGCCCACGAAATTAACAAGGTCGAAAACACCACTGGCGGCGTATGGGAAAAGGAGTCGTTCGACCGCATGATGCGCTCGGATGCCGACCTCGAGGAAAAGTTTCATTACATCTGTCGCAACCCGTGGGACAATGGCATTGTTCCAATCACCGAACCCTACCCGTGGCTCTGGACTCCCGGCGCGGAAACGGGGAGCGCACGCGTCCCGCGTGCCGTTTCCGGCGTCACGCCGGAAACTTTGTCATCACAAATTTCACCCGAAAAATTAGTTGGAACGAGCTTCTCGGCGGGACGCCTCGAAGAACACGCGAGACGCGTGTGCTCCCCGGAGCAGATCGCGCTCGACATCGCCTTCCGCGTCATCGCCGACCACATCCGCACGTTGAGTTTTGCGATTGCCGACGGCATCCAGCCCGGCAACAACGACCGCAACTACGTTTTGCGCCGCATCCTGCGCCGCGCCGTGCGTTACGGCCGCACGCTCGGCTTCCACGAACCGTTCTTCTACAAACTCGTGGACGTGCTCGCCGACACGATGGGCGACGTCTTCCCCGAAATCCGCGCCCGCAAGAAGCAGGTGCAGGAAACCATCCGCACCGAGGAAGAGGCGTTTAACAAGACGTTGGATAACGGAATCGAAATGTTTAATGCTGAGGCGGCGCGTTTGACTGGTTTCGGTGATGGGAGCGGGAAGGGTGACGGAACTGGTTACGGAATGGGAAGTGCAACTGGAGCAGGATTCGCTGACGGAAGCGGTTTCGGGGGGAGCGCGCCCGCCCCGGGCGCAGCCGACCGCGCCCTCGCGGTCGGCATTGAGTCGTCCAATAACCGAGGCGCAAAGTATTCCAAGAGACGCCTCCCACATTTCGAGCGTCCGTGGGGCAAATACATGGTGACGTTTTCGACGCGCCAGAAACGTCAACTCACTCCTGCCGAGCGCGACATCGTGTTGCAGAGCGTTCTCTATGCACATGAACATCACCAGTATCAGTTGTTCGCCGCCAGTGTGATGCCTGACCACGTTCATCTCTTGTTTGAGCCACAAATTAAAGAACAGGACGAGGATGGCCAGCCGGTGTTTTTCTCACTCGGCGAAATTTTGCACAGCATCAAGTCTACCTCCGCGCATCGCATCAACAAAGCTCTGAAAGTGACCGGCGCTCACGTTTGGGAAGACGAATCTTTTGACCGTCTGATGCGCGGCGATTCTGACTTGGAGGAGAAGTTTCATTACATTTGTAGCAATCCTTGGGACAACGGAGTTGTTCCGCTGACGGAGAATTATCAGTGGTTGTGGACTCCAGCGCCACCGGCTCAAGCGACGTCGCACGAGGTTTCCCGCGAGGGCGCGGGAAACAGCGCCCGGGGCGGGCGCGCTCCCCAGATTGCCGGTGACTTCGCTTTCAAGCTTTACGACACCTACGGTTTCCCGCTCGACCTCACCGAGTTGATGGCGCGCGAACGCGGCTTGACCGTGGACAAGGACGGTTTTGAAAATTTGATGGAAGAACAGCGCGCCCGCGCCCGCGCCGCGCAGAAGAAGGAAGTCATTTCGCTTTCGCAAATCGAGACCACCACGCCCACGAAGTTCGTTGGCTTCGACACCCTCGCGGTGCAGGCCACGGTCTTGGAAGTCGTGTCGCTCAAGGACAAGACCGCCGTCATCCTCGACAGCAGCTCGTGCTACGCCGAGATGGGCGGCCAGGTCGGCGACACCGGCGAGTTGACCGGCAGCGGCCAGTTCTGGCGCGTCACCAACACGCAGAAATCTGGAAACACATGGTTGCATTTTATTCGGGATGAGGTGGAACAGGCCACCAGCCTGTTCTGTCCGGCCACTGGCCGGACGGAACGGGGAGACGCGTCCGTTGAAACAGCGAAGATTCAATTGCAATCGAGCGTCGCCCCCGTTCCGGTCGGCGGGTCGCCGACCGGCACAGGCGAGTCGCCTGTGCTACCCGTTCCCGGTTCGTCCGTCACACTCTCGGTTGATGCTGCCCGCCGCAACGCCATCCAGCGGCATCACACCGTCACGCATTTGCTGCATTGGGCTTTGCACGAAGTCGCGAGCAAGGAGGCTTCGCAAAAAGGTTCCTTCGTCGGCCCCGACAAGTTGACCTTCGACTTCAACAGCGCGCCGCTCACGCCCGCGCAGGTTGCCGACATCGAGAAGCTCGTCAACGAGCGCATCGTCGAAAACGCGCCGGTGTCGTGGCTGGAAGTGAAACACAATCACGTCAAGGATCGCAAAGACGTGATGCAATTCTTCGGCGACAAATACGGCGAATGGGTCCGCGTGGTGCAAATCGGCGGCAAACCCACGGCGCTGGACGGTTATTCCATGGAACTTTGCGGCGGCACTCACACGCGCGCGACCGGCGAGATTGGCTTGTTTCGGATTGTCGGTGAAAGCGCCATTGCTGCCGGGGTTCGCCGTATCGAAGCGGTGGCGGGCATGACCGCCTACGATCTTGCCAATCAGCAGTTGCAACTCATCCGCAGTCTCGCGGGCAAAATCAATTCGCCCATGCACGAACTGGAAAAGAAAGTGGAATTACTGCTCGCGCACCAAAAAGAATTGGAGAAGTCCTTGCGGACGGCCACCTTGCGCGAAGCCTCGAATGCCGCGAGCGAATTGCTGGAGCGCGTTCAGACGATCAACGGCACGCCGGCCATCGTTCACAACGTCGGCGGCGTGGACGGTGATTTTCTGCAAATCGTGACCGACTCGCTGAAAGGCCGGTTCCAGGGCGTCATCGTGCTTGGTGGCGCGGCCAACGGCGCGGTCGCCTTGGTCGCATCCGTCTCATCCGATTTCACCGCGAAGTTTCAAGCCGGCAAAATCATCCAGGCCATCGCGCCGATTGTCGGCGGCAAAGGTGGCGGCAAGCCGGACAACGCGCGCGGCGGCGGCAAGGACGCCGGCAAACTTGACGAGGCGCTGGCGAAGGCGAGAGGGTTGCTGTAAATCTAGTTCTCCAGCACAGCCATGAAAAAGTTGAACATTGCCGATCTGCCCTGGGTTGAAGGGAAATCACCCAAGGGAAAGTTTCATCGTTTTCGCAAAGATATTTCAGCCCGACTCGGCTCTGCCCGTGCGCCGCTGCCGGATTCGGGGCGGCACCCGTTTGAAATCGAACTGGTGAAACTTCCGGCGGGTGCCATCAACTGGCCGTATCACTCGCACAGCGTCGAGCATGAGCTTCATGTGATCGTAAGCGGCATTGGACGAGTGCGGACGCCAGAAGGCGAGTCGGAGGTTCGGGCCGGAGACGTGATTCATCATCCGCCGGGCGAGCCGCACCACATGAGTAATCCTAGCCCGGATGAGCTGCTTTACTATGTGATCGCAAACAATGTGATCGCGGGCGATGCCGTTGCCGATGAGTGCTATTACCCCGACAGCGACAAGTGGGCGACCAGCAGCATTGACCGGTGTTTTCGTCCGGCCAAGGTTGACTATTACGACGGGGAGGAATGACGCGTGCCACAATTCCAAAATACGACCGGCAAGGCCGACAACAGATTCGACGCGGCGCTGGCGAAGGGCTTGCTCTGGTTGCTTTCTTAAAGACAGTTTTTTGAGACTTACCATGGAATCTTCCACGCCAGTTCGTCGCAAGCGCGCCAAGCCATTGCCGCCGGTCGAAATCCGCGAGATGGAATTGAAGGACGTGCCGGAAGTGTTTGAACTGGGCCAATCGCTGTTCACCGCCGAGGAATGGCCGTCGCTCTATCGTTCGTGGGACGACCACGAACTGGCGCTGCTGTTCAGCAACGATGCGGAAACCTGCCTCGTCGCGGTGGCGGACGAACGCGTGATCGGCTTCGCGCTGGGTCGCGTAATGGAAAAACCCCGCAGTGCCTGGCGTTACGGTTGGCTGCTGTGGCTGGGCGTGGACCGGCGTTTCAAGCGCAGCGGCATCGCGACGCGGCTGGTCAAACAACTGACCGGCCTGTTCATCGAGCGCGATGCGCGGATCATGCTGGTGGACACGGCGGCGAAAAATCACAGCGCGGTGGCGTTTTTCCGGCGCAACGGTTTCGGCCAGGAAATCCGGCACGTTTATCTCTCGCAGAATCTGGAGAACGATCCGCGCTACATCGAGCGCAATGGCGACAATTTTGAGGATGACACGGAAGATTGAGTGGGTTTGCCTTCGTTGGTAGGGCGCGTCACTCCGTGCGCGCCGGGTTGAGTCGGCAGATGGCGGCGCGCGCGGAGCGACGCGCCCTACCAGCTCCTGTCGTCAGTCGGCTTCCAGATTTTCGATGTCCAGAAAACCGTGCAGTTGCTTGAGCCGCGTCGGATGACGCATCTTGCGCAGCGCCTTGGCCTCGATTTGGCGGATGCGCTCGCGCGTGACGCGGAACTGCTGGCCGACTTCTTCCAGCGTGCGCGCGTTGCCGTCGCCGATGCCGAAACGCAGTTCCAACACCTGCCGCTCGCGTTCGTTCAGGCTGCACAGCACGTCGCCAAGCCGGTCTTTCAGGAGGCTGAAGCTCGTGAGATCCAGCGGACTTTCCGCCGCCTTGTCCTCGATGAAATCGCCGAAGCTCGCCTCGTCGCCGTCGCCCACCGGCGTCTGCAACGACACCGGCTGCTGCGCCATTTTCAAAACGCCCCGGATGCGTTCGACCGGCATCTGCAGCTCGTCCGCGATTTCTTCCGGCTGCGCCTCGCGGCCCAGCTCCTGCAATAATTTTTTCTGCGCCCGCATCAGCTTGTTGATGATCTCGATCATGTGGACCGGGATGCGGATGGTGCGCGCCTGGTCCGCAATCGAGCGCGTGATGGCCTGGCGGATCCACCAGGTTGAATAAGTCGAAAATTTGTAGCCGCGCTTGTATTCAAATTTTTCCACGGCCTTCATCAAGCCGATGTTGCCTTCCTGAATGAGATCGAGGAACGACAGGCCGCGGTTCGTATATTTTTTGGCGATGGAAATGACCAGGCGCAGGTTGGCCTCGACCATTTCCGTCTTGGCCTGCAACGCCTGTGCCGCCGCGTCGCCCAGCCGGTCGAACGCCTGTAAAAAATCCTGGTGCGGCATCCGCACAAATTCCTCCAGCGCCCGCAGCGTCTGCTGTTCCGCCTCGACCAGGTGCTTTTGCGCGCTGGATTCGCGCTGGATGCGCGCGTCGGCCAGCGCCCGCACGCTGTATTGCATCTTGTCGTGGATGTTTTCGGCCACCAGCGCCATTTCCTCGATGACCTTCTGCTTGAAGCAAAACTTGGGGAAGAGCGCCTGCAATTTATTGTCGAGCTTCGCAAACTCGTCGTGCTCGCGGTTGCGCTTGGCGTTCTGGTGCGCGTCCCGCCAGCGGTTGAAATGCCGGTCCACGTCCTGGTCCACTTCCCGCAGCCGGCCAATCAGCCGCTGCAGCGTCTTCTGGTGCGTGTCGCGGCTGTGAACTTTTTTGTCGAGCACCACGCGGTCGAACCGTTCGCGCGGCGGGTCGGCCAGCAGTTTTTCCGCGAGCGCGATATGCTCCTTGCCGGCGAAGCCGAAACTGTAAACCACTTCGCGCAGCTTGGTTTCCGCCGCCTCGATGCGCTTGGAAATCTCCACCTCCTGCTCGCGCGTCAGCAGCGCCACCGCGCCCATCTGCTTGAGATACATCCGCACCGGATCATCCAGCATGTCCAGCCGGTTGTCGTCTTCCTCGGGTTCCTCCTTGTCCACCGGCTTCACGCGGTCCACCTCGGCGGCGTCCACCACCTCGATGTCCAGTTCGCGCAGCTTGGCGAAAACCTGGTCCAGCAGCGCGGGCATGGAAAACTCCTCCGTCAGCACTTCGTTCACATCGTCGAAGGTCAACTGGCCTTGCTCCTGTGCGAGCCGGACGAGTTCCTTGATTTTTTCGGCGAGCGTGGCCGCCGGGTCGGGGGTGGCGCCATTCTTTCCCAGCCCGGCGGGAGCGGCCGGGTCGGTTGGGCGGAGTTTCGACTTGGACATGGTGGCAACGGAGCCTGGCGACAATCACCGAGGCGCGGCGAATATGGGAAGCCGGGGCGACTTCGTCAAGCGGCGAAATTCAGATCGTGGTGTTATTTGGAGCGCCGAGCATTGCTTGGCGCGTCGAAGGGGAGGCAGATTCGAGCCGGGCGATGCACGGCGTTCCGTTTAACCAGCAGGCCGTGCCCATTCACAACTTCACTTTTTTGGGCACGATATAAAGGTCGCGCCGGGCTAGCTCCGGCAAAATCATGTCCACCGTGCGCTCGACCGCGCCAAGGTTTTCCGCGACGATTTCCAGCGCGGCGCGGCCCAGCGCGTCGCGTCGCGTCGGATTGGCCAGCAGTTCCGTCAGCGCGCGTTCCAGCTCCTCCGGGTTTTTCACCTGCACGGCGGCGTTTTTTTTGAGAAAGCTCCGCGTGATGTCCGCAAAATTCTGCATGTGCGGCCCGAACACAATGGCCTTGCCCTGCGCGCCCGGCTCGATGGGATTCTGCCCGCCGACGGACGTCAAACTTTTGCCAACGAAAACCACCGACGCCGGTTCATAGAAAAATTTCAGTTCGCCGGTCGTGTTCACCACCAGGCAGTCCACCTCGCCGGCGCGCAACTGGGTGTTGGCAAAAATGGCGTTGCGCAGGATGAACTTGACGCCGCGCGCCTTCAATTTCAGGCCGAGATCATTGCAGCGTTCAAAGTGGCGCGGCACGAGCACGAGAAAAAGGTTCGGGAATTTCTGCCGCAGCCGCGCCGCCATGTCCGCCAGCAAAAGCTCCTCGCCGTCGTGCGTGCTGCCCGCCACCAGAATCAGGGCATCATCGGCCACGCCGATCTGCCGCAGCAGGCCGCGCACGTCGAGTTTGCGCTGCTCGTTTAGTTTGGCCGCGTCAAATTTCAGGTTGCCCACCACTTGCACGCATTCGGGGCGGCAGCCCACGTCGCGGAGCCGTTGCGCGTCCTCCTCGTTCTGGCAGCCGACGCCGGTGAACGACGCGAAGAGCGGGCGGAACAGCCAGCCGAATTTTTTGTAGCGCGGATACGAGCGGTCGGACAGCCGGGCGTTGGCGAGGAACAGCGGAATTTTGAGGTCGCGCGCCCGCCAGAGAAAATTCGGCCAGATTTCCGCCTCCACCAGCACGATGACTTTCGGATCGAACGTGGCCAGCGCGCGGCGCACATATTTGCGGCGGTCCAGCGGATAATAAATCTTGGTGATGCGCGTCGGCAGCCGGCGGCGCAGTTCCGCCATGCCGGTGGTGGTGGTGCAGGAGACGACGATCTTGACGTTGGGCACGCGCGGCTCCAGCGCGTTGATGAGCTGGGTGCAAAGGTTGACTTCGCCGACGCTGACCGCGTGCAGCCAGATGATGTCACGGTTCGTCAACGCCTGTTTGACGGACGGATCGTAACTGGCGAACCGCTGGCCGAAACCGCGCAGCCAGTCACCGCGCCGCCGCAGCCGCCAAAAATAATACGGCGACGACAGCGCGAAAAAGACCAGAAATAATATGTTGTAAAGCGTCCGCACTCCGGTTCCCAAGGTTCCATTAATTCAATTCTGCCCAAATAGGACGAATGAGTCGCCAGAATGTTTCACAATTGTCACCAGTTATCAATCCCGGAAAAAAAGTAACCAGACGGTTATCAGCACCGGCAGAAGAAACGGCAGCGAAAATTTCCAGACAAATTCCAGGAACGACGGCAAGCGGACGCCGCGCTGCTCCGCGATGGCTTTGACCATGAAATTGGGGCCGTTGCCAATGTAAGTCGCCGCGCCGAAGAACACCGCGCCGATGCTGATGGCCAGGACGTGCGCCGTGTTCTGGTCGAGCAATTCGGAGACATGCCGCGCACCGGTCACGCCAAAAAGCGCGCTCAAAAAGCCAAGATACGTTGGCGCATTGTCCAGCACGGCGGAAAGTCCGCCGGTGCCCCAGTAAAAAATTCCCGGCGTGGGGTTGTGTCCGAGCAGCGTGGACCCGCGATGATCCAGCCACGCGAGCGCCGGGATCATGGTCGCAAAAATGCCGGCGAACAAAACGGCGACTTCGATGACCGGATGAAAATTAAACTCATTCGCCGCGTGGACGGACTTTTTGGTGGTGAAATACGAGCCTGCCGCCGCCGCCAGCATCAAAATTTCCCGCAGAAAAACCGGCTGGTTCACAAACACCGCGCCGAGGATGACCGCGAGAAAAAACAAATTCGGCAGCCCGGCGAACCGCCAGCTTCCGGGCAAGACTTCGCTTGCGCGGACAATTTTAGGCGTGCGGGAAAAATGGATTTTGTCCACGACGTAAAAAATCGCGAGCAGCAGTCCGGTGCCGGTGGCCCACATCGGCCAGCATTTTTGGGCGACCCACCAGAACGGAATGCCCTGCAAAAAACCGAGAAAGAGCGGGGGATCGCCAATGGGCGTCAGGCAGCCGCCGACATTGGCGACCAGAAAAATGAAGAACGCGACATGATGCGCCGCGATGCGGCTTTGGTTCAGGTGAATCCACGGGCGGATGAACAGCATCGCCGCGCCGGTGGTGCCGAGGACATTGGCGGCAACCGCGCCGGTGAACAGAAAAACCACGTTTGCCAACGGCGTTGCCCCGCCAGGAAGCTGGATGCGGATGCCGCCGGCGACGACGAAGAGCGAGCCAACGAGCGCGATGAAGCTGATGTATTCATGCGCCGCGTGGCCGAGGCTGGCGGTGTCGTGTAAAACCAAAAAATAAAATCCCGCCGTGACCGCGCCCAGGCCGAGAGAGACCCTGGCGTAATGCTTCGCCCACCAACGCGGCGCGGCGACCGGCGCGAGCGCCATCGCGCCGAGCAGCAGCGCGAAGGGCAAAATCAAGATAGGATGCGGCACCGCCATGGCAAAATTCTCACGAACGCGCGCGGGCGGGTCAACTGAAACCGGCAAATGTGTGAAACCGGCAAATGGTATGGCAATGATTTGGCCAAACGGCGGATTAACTCAATCCGCAGCGGCTGGATCGCGCGAAAGTGCTGCAATCCGGGACAACTCACGCTCCACTCGAATCATGTTTCAGCCAAATTCATAAACCACATGACAGTTCCGGCTTTTTAATTCTCCATTTTTCATTTTTAATCAAGCCATGATTACGCGTTACTCGCGCCCCGAAATGCGGGCGATTTGGACGGACGAAAATAAACTCAAGATCTGGCTGCAAATTGAACTCCTCGCCAGCGAAGCGCTGGTGAAGGAAGGCGTCGTGCCCGCCAAAGATTTCGCGAAGATCAAAGCCGGCTGCGACAAATGGTTTGCCGACCTGCCCGGCCTCGTCGCCCGCCAGCGCGAGTTGGAAAAAGTTCTCAACCACGACGTCATCGCCTTCACCACCGCCGTGGCCGAAGTCATCAACGACGACGCCAGCCGCTGGTTTCATTTCGGCCTGACGAGCAGCGACGTGGGCGACACCTGTTACGCCGTGCAGATGCTGCAATCGGCAGACATCCTGATTGCTGACGTGAAAAAACTTTTGCCCGTCATCGCCCGGCGTGCGAAGGAACACAAGTTCACGCCGTGCATCGGTCGCAGCCACGGCATTCACGGCGAGCCGACGACGTTCGGTTTGAAAATGGCGCTCATGCACGATGAATTTGGCCGTGCGCTGCGCCGCTTGGAATCCGTTCGTGAAGTCGTGTCCGTTGGTAAGATTTCCGGCGCAGTCGGAACCAGCGCGCACCTTTCGCCGCGCGTGGAGGTTTACGTTTGCAAGAAACTTGGCGTGCAGCCCGCGCCCATCGCCACGCAAGTGGTGCAGCGCGACATCCATGCGGAGTTTCAACTCGCGATGGCCCTCGTCGGCGCAAGCATCGAGCGCTGGGCTGTGGAATTCCGTCATCTCCAGCGCACCGAAGTTCTCGAAGCCGAAGAGCCGTTCACCAAAGGCCAGAAAGGCAGCAGCGCCATGCCACACAAGCGCAACCCCATCACGTGGGAACGCCTCACCGGCCTCGCGCGGGTGCTGCGTGGCAACGCGATGGCTTCGCTGGAAAACGTCGCCCTGTGGCACGAACGTGATATCAGCCACAGCAGCGTCGAGCGCATCATCTTCCCCGATTCCTGCACGCTGCTCGATTACATGTTCGGCCTGCTCACGCGCCTGATGGACGGTCTTGTCGTCTATCCCGCGAACATGAAGAAGAATCTCGGCCTCTCGCTCGGCATGTGGAACAGCCAGACCGTCCTGCTCGCGCTCATCAAGAAAGGTCTCACCCGCGAGGCCGCCTACAAACTCTGCCAGGACGCCGCGATGAAAACCTGGGAAGTGAAACACGCCGGCCGCGACGACGCTGATTTTGTCGAACAACTCCAAGCCGACCCCGCCGTGGCGAAACATTTCAAGAAAGGCGAACTCGAAGCGCTTTGCTCGCTCGATTTTCATTTCAAGGAAGTGAACAACCGGTTCAAGAAGCTGGGACTTTGATTGCCGAACTCAACCAGAGCAGGCACAATCATTTCATTCCGAACGAACCGAACTCGTGAAAGGCGAAAGCAGAACAAGAAAATACGATCCGCCGATTCTGAAACTCATTTGGGGGTTGTCGGATGGTATTTGTGCCTACCCCGGCTGTGGCCGTCCGCTGATCATGCCTGCGACTGAGAATGACCCGCACGCCATAATCGGAAAGATCTGCCACATTATTTCATTGAGTCCAACTGGGCCGAGGGCCGATACGTCGAAGTCCATTCCGTATCTGAACTCTTATGACAACCTGATTTTGTTCTGTGGAGCGCATCACGATGAAGTGGATTTGCAGGAGAACACTTTCACGGTTGAAACACTCCAACAATGGAAAGCCGACCACGAAAAGCGAGCACTCATGCGGATTCAGCAGGCAATGCCTGGTGTTGGTTTCCATGAATTAGAAATCGTGTGTCGTGGGATTCTTGGTTCTGCCGGCCAGCCCAGCGACCCGGCGATACCAACGCCGCCGATCAAAAAGATGGAGAAGAACGGACTGACTGAGCGGCTGCGGTTTAAGATGTCTATCGGCTTGAGCAAGTTTCCGGAAGTTGAAAACTACGTCAGCGGAATCAGTCGCCTTGACCCACCATTTCCCGAACGCTTGAAGGCAGGATTCATTAAGAGCTACAACGAGTTCTTGGAACAGGATTTCAAAGGGGATTCTCTCTTTGAGGCGATGGTGGAATTTGCGAATGGTGGCAGCGGGAGCTTTGACCGGAAGGCTGCGGGGTTGGCGGTGCTCTGCTATCTTTTTCACAAATGCGAGGTGTTTGAGCCATGATTCTGCCAACCAAACACATCAATCCACTGGACTCGCTGCTTGGCATCGGTGCGCTGATTTTAGAGCGGTTGAGAGTGACGAAGACCGTGACACAGCTTTGGGATGAAATGCGCGATGTGCCGCAGATTGTCACGTTCGAGCGCTTGGTGCTTGGGCTGGATTTGCTTTATACGATGGGGTTGGTTGAACTTGACGGCGGTTTGATTCGGAGGGTTGCGAAATGATGCGATCTGTCAGAGCCAACAAGGCGACGTTTCGCACGGTCAAGTTTGAACCGGGATTCAACGTCGTTCTGGCAGACAAAACAGACAAGTCGAGCCAGAAGGACTCGCGCAATGGCGCGGGCAAATCGTTGCTGGTTGAAATAATCCATTTCTGTCTCGGCGGCAGCGCGGGCACAAGCCTGAAAAAGAAGGAGCTTCACGACTGGAGATTCACTTTGGATTTGCGGCTTGGCGGCAAAGACGTGTCGGTGACGCGCGGCCTTGATCATCCGAACAAGGTTGAAATTGACGGTGACGTTATGTTCGCTTCGACTGATCTGCTATTGCCGCTCCCGGGCGGGAGTTTCCAGATGAAGGCAACTGAATGGGCGCGATGTTTGGGGGCGGCGATGTTTGGCTTGTCAGCGGAAGAAAAACCACAGCCGTTTGCACCTCGTTTCCGCAGCCTCTTCCCTTTCTTTGCGAGAAGCGGGCGCGATGCGTTCAGTTCAGCGTTTAGACACAATCGCCAGACGAAAGTGGGCGAACAGCAAATCAGCAACTCATTCCTGCTGGGTTTGGGCTGGGATTACGCACGGCAATGGCAACTGCTACGTGAAAAAAGCACACTTCTGAATGTCTATAAAAAAGCCTCGGTAGCAGGTGTTGCCCAACTGGTATCGGGTTCGCTCGGCGAACTGGAAGCTGAGCGTGTTCGCTTGGAGCAATCCGCGAAACGAACTGAGGATAATCTCCGCGCGTTCAAAGTGCATCCCGAATATGACCGCATCGAAGAACAAGCATCGGCGTTGACCCGGCAGATTCACGGGCTTGCCAACCAGAACGTGACGGACGGACGGCTCTTGGAACACTATCGCCGCAGCATTGCAGAGGAGACTGGACCTGCTGATGCCGACCGAGCAACCAAGACGCTTGAAGAAGCTTACAGCGAAGCTGGTGTCGTTTTGCCAGACCTTGTGAAGAAGCGACTTGAGGATGTGAAGCAATTCCATCATGCGCTTGTCCGGGGACGTCGAGATTTTCTTTCAACTGAAGTCGAGCGGTTGGAGCGCGAGGTGGCGAAGCGCAAGCAGGAGATTGTTGAACTGGATGGACGGCGGGGTTCGTTCATGCAGGTTCTTGAAACGCACGGCGCGCTTGCCGAATACAACCGGCTACAAGCGCTGCGGCAAGAAGCTCAGAACAAGCTTGCGGAGGTTGGTCGTCGCATTAAACAACTCAAGGAACTCGAACAAGGTCGAAGCCAGATAAAAATCGAACTTGAAACCCTGCGTCAGACGACGCAACAAGATTTGGAAGACCGTTCATCAGCAAAAGAGAAAGCCATCTCCCTGTTCAACGCGAATTCCGAAGCGCTTTACGACGCGCCCGGCAATTTGATCATCGAAGTCCAAAAGAACGGTTACTACTTTGATGTCGAAATTCAACGCACTGGCGCTACCGGCATCGAGAACATGAAAGTGTTCTGCTACGATCTCACGTTGGCCCAACTTTGGACCGAGCAGCCTAATCATCCAGGACTGTTGTTGCACGACAGCCCGATGTTCGACGGCGTGGATGAACGACAGAAGGCCGCAGCGTGGGCGCGAGCAAAAGCCGAATCAGAGCGACTAGGATTCCAATATATCTGCATGGTGAACACTGACGACATCCCTGAAAAGGAAGTCATGGGCGGTTTGGATATGCACGACCCGGAGTTTGTTCGTGCCGCATTGACCGACCAGCCAGATGGATGTTTGCTAGGGGTTCGGTTTTAGCGAGATCGCTTGTCTTACAATGACACCCGTGGAACTGAACGAACAACCGTTCGCGCCGACACTCGCCCATAAGCTGGGAGATGGTCCGCACGTTTCCGGGTTGTTGCGCCGTATCTTGCAGGTCTGGGGTGCGCTGGTAGTGTTGCTCTCCGGCCAGATCTTCGCGGCCGATTACCCGGCGGTGGTCAGCACAAACTTCGTCATCCACGATTTCAAGTTCCATTCCGGCGAAGTTGCGCCCGATCTCCGTATTCATTACCGCACGCCGGGAACACCCGGGCGCGACGCCAATGGCGTGGTCACCAAACTATTCCGGTCGGCGGGTCGCCGACCGGAACGGGCGAGTCGCCCGTTCCACCGATTTTGAAAACACGCCCTGGCAATTCCTTGCAGGGCTTTGATCTTTTCCGCCAAGGGTTTTGCCGTGACTATTCTGTTCTCATAACCTTACCCCTTTAACTTCCGCTCCAGAATTTCGCCGACGAGCGCGGGATTAGCTTTGCCCTTGCTCAATTTCATCACCTGGCCCTTGAGGAAATTCAGCGCGGCCACCTTGCCGGACTTGAAATCGTTCGCCGGGCCGGGATGGGCGGCGATGACTTCGTCGCAGAGCTTTTCAATTGCGCCGGTGTCGCTGACCTGCGCCAGTCCCTTTTCCTGAACAATAGCGGCGGGCGATTTGCCGCTCTCGAACATTTCGGCAAAAACCTGCTGCGCGGCGGAACTGCTGATGGTTTTGGATTCGACCAAATTCACCAGTTCCAAAAGCGCCTCCGGTTTGAATTTCAAATCTTCGAGCGTTGTAGCAGCCGACGTAAGGAGACTCTGACTTTCTCCGTGATCGGTGCCAAAAGCTTGAGCCTCCTCACGTCGGCTGCTACTTTCAGCGAGTTTTGCCCTCAGATTGTTGATCACCCAATTGGCCACGGCCTTCGGATTTTTCGACTGCCTGGCCACCGGCTCAAAATAATTTCCGAGCGGCACGTCATTCACAAACGTTTCGGCGTCGGATGCCGGCAGTTGATAATCGCGCATGAACCGCTGTTTGCGGGCGAGCGGCAGTTCCACGACACGCTGCTGCACGGCGGCCAGCCAGTCGTCCGTTGGCGCGAGCGGCATCAGGTCGGGATCGGGAAAATAGCGGTAGTCGTGCGCGTCTTCCTTCGTCCGCATTTCTTCGGTCACGCCCGCCACGTCATCCCAGCGGCGCGTGGATTGGATGAGCTTGCCGCCCGCCTTGAGCACGGCGATCTGGCGCGGGATTTCATACTGCAACGCCGCGCGTGCGCCGCTGAAGCTGTTCATGTTTTTGATCTCAATCTTCGCGCCGAGTTCCTTCGTGCCGACCGGACGCACCGAAATATTCACATCACAGCGCACCATGCCTTTTTCCATGTCGCAATCGCTCACGCCACCGTAGATCAAAATGTCCTTGAGCGCGTTGAGATATTCGTAGGCCATGTCCGCGCTGGTGAGGTCCGGCTCAGAAACAATTTCCATGAGCGGCACGCCGGCGCGGTTGAAGTCCACGCCGCTGTGCCGGTCGAAATGCGTGCTCTTGCCGACGTCCTCCTCCAGGTGCGCGCGGGTGATGCGGACGCGTGAAATGCCGCCATTGAATTCAAACTCAACGAAGCCGTTGGCCGTGGACGGCTTGTCGTATTGCGTGAGCTGATAGTTCTTCGGCATGTCCGGATAGAAATAACTTTTCCGGTCGAACTTGGCGAAGCAGGGAATCTGGCAGTTGAGCAGCAGGCCGGTCAGGACGGTTTTGCGCAGCGCCTCGTCGTTGGGCACGGGCAGCACGCCGGGCAGGCCGAGGCAGACGGGGCAGACGTTGGTGTTCGGCTCGGAACCGTATTGGTTCGCGCAACCGCACCACATCTTCGATTTCGTTTTAAGCTGGACGTGCGTTTCCAGTCCGATGACGGCTTCGTATTCCATAATGACGGAGGAAATTTAACCACGGATGGACACGGATGCACACGGATTTTTTGCGCCGGAAAGCCGCGTTTGCCCCGTCGCCTCCCGGACCCGCGCAATTCCGCTCAATCTAAACTTGACAGGCACGCGATTGTGCGGCTAATTCCCTAGACCAAAAGGAATTCTAAACAATTGTATTAGCAATGAAATAAAACCGTCGTGCAACCAACAAACGAAAGGACTCGATCATGAAACGAAACTGGTTCCATCTCGCTCTTGTGTCTCCCGTCAACTGGAGCGGCTTCTTCCGGCTCGTGGCTCCGTGAAGCGCGGCGCCTGCTTGCTGGCGACCGGCAATTCGCAGGTCAAGTCAGGTCACACAGAACAGATCTTTGGGTTCAGCGTCGAGCCAAATGCATTGGCGCAACCGCACCACATCTTCGATTTTGTTTTGAGCTGGGCGTGCGTTTCCAGTCCGATGACAGCTTCGTCCATGCGGGGAAAGTTCAACCCGAAATCCGAAGTTGAGTTGAAGCCATGCCTGTTTTCCATTCGTCTGCCCCCTCATTCGTTTGCCTGATTTTTTGGACACACGAATGAGGGGCACGCGAATGAAGACCGGGGCCGGATATGGAAAAATATTTTCCGCGCCATGCCCAATCACCTCCGCATGGTTTCGCTCTCCCCTGGTGGATGACCACCCTTTTCTGCCGGCGAAACGGGCGTTCTATTTCGGAATCCGGGTTTAACCACGAATGCATGCGGGCACACGGTTTTTTCAAGCCGCGGCAGGAGCGGCAACCGGCGCCACGGATTTGCCTCTGAAGCGTTGCTGGAAATTTTCCATGTAGAGATAAACCACCGGCGTGATGAAAAGCGTGAGCAGTTGCGAGACGACCAGGCCGCCGGTGACGGTGAGGCCGAGTTCGCGGCGCGATTCGCCGCCCGAACCGAGGCCGAGCGCGATGGGCAGCGACGCCATGAGCGCGGACATCGTGGTCATCATGATCGGGCGGAACCGCAGCAGACAGCCTTCGTAAATCGCGTCGTAAGGTTTTTTGCCCTGATGCTGCGCCTCAATGGCGAAGTCAATCATCATGATGGCGTTTTTCTTGACGATGCCGACAAGCATGATTAGGCCGACAAAGCCGTAAATGTTCAGGTCCAGATGAAAAATCATCAGCGTGATCAGCGCGCCAAATCCCGCCGACGGCAGGCCGGACAAAATCGTCAGCGGATGAATGAAGCTTTCGTAAAGCACGCCGAGGATGATGTAGATGACCAGCACGGACATGATCAGCAACCAGCCCATGCCGGCCAACGAGGATTGAAAGACCGCCGCCGAACCTTGAAAACTCGCGCTGATGGTTGCGGGCAGATGCAGCTCGTCCTGCAACGCGCGGATTTTTGCCACCGCCGTGCCGAGCGCGATGCCCGGCGGGAGGTTGAACGAGATGGTCACGGACGGCAGTTGCCCGACATGCGAAATCGTGGTCGCGCCGACGGTGCGCGTCAGTTTGGCAACCGCGCTCAACGGAATCAGCTTGCCACTGACGGAGGTGATGTAGAGCCGCGCGAGCGCATCCGGGTCACGCTGAAATTGAGGCAGCACCTCGAACACGACCCAGTATTCGGCGATGTCGGTGTAAATCGTCGAGGCCTGCCGTGAACCGAAGGCGTCGTAGAGACCGCTCTCGATCTGGCCGGCGGTGACGCCAAGCGCGGCGGCCTTGTCGCGGTCAATGTCCACGGTGACTTGCGGGCTGGAGATTTGCAGATCGCTGGTCACGTCCTGAAACGTGGTTTTGTCCTCGGCGATTTTTTTCATCAGCTTCGGCGCCGACTCGAACAGCTCCTTGGTGTCCGTGTCTTGCAGGCTGAATTGATACAGCGCCTTGGTGATCTGGCCGCCGACGCGGATGAGCGGCGGGTTTTGCATGTAAACATTGATGCCCGGAATCTGCGCCAGTTGCGGACGAAGTTTCTGGATGATCTGGTTCGCGCTCAACGTGCGGTGTGCGCGATCCTGCAGGCGCATGATGATGCGGCCCTGGTTACCGCCGACGGACGCCCCGCCGGCGCCGATGGCCGAGACAAACGCCGCGACGTTCGTTTCGGCGAGAACAATTTTCGCCGCCGCCTGCTGGTGTTCCTTCATCGCATCAAACGAAATGTCTTGCGACGCCTCGGTGATGGCAAAAATCTGGCCGGTGTCCTCGTCGGGGAAAAAACCCTTGGGAATCAGCACGAACAAAAACACCGTCGCAACAAACGTCGCCAGTGCCACTCCGAGCGTGGTGCGTTTGTGCCGCAAGGCTTTTTGGAGCGTGCGGTCGTAAAGTGAATGGACCCCGTCAAAGAATTTTTCAAACACGTTGTAAAGCCGGCCGTGTTTTTGCTGGCGCACGGAATGCACGAAGCGGCTGCACATCATCGGCGTCAGCGTCAGCGACACGAAACCCGACACCAGCACGGCGGAAATGATGGTGACCGCAAATTCATGCAGCAGCCGCCCAAGCAGCCCGCTCATGAACAGCACGGGAATGAACACCGCCGAAAGCGACAGCGTCATTGAGATGATGGTGAAGCCGATTTCCTTCGAGCCTTTCAAGGCCGCCGCCATCGGCGGCTCGCCATTTTCCATGTGCCGCACGATGTTTTCGAGCATCACAATCGCGTCATCCACCACGAAGCCGACCGACAGCGTGAGCGCCATCAGCGACAGATTGTCGAGACTGTAGCCGAGCACGCCCATGACGGCGAACGTGCCGACGATGGACATCGGCAGCGCCAGGCTCGGAATCACCGTCGCGGACAGATTGCGCAGGAAAATAAAAATCACCATGACGACCAGCGCCACCGTGATGAACAACGTGTGCTCCACGTCCAGGACCGACTGGCGGATGGTTTGTGAGCGGTCGAACAGCACGTCCAGGTTGATCGCCGCCGGGATCTGCTCGCGGAATTTCGGCAGCAGTCTCGTGATGCTGTCCACCACCTCGACGGTGTTCGCGCCGGGTTGGCGCTGCACGGCCAGCGCAATGCCGCGCGTGCTGTTGATCCACGCGGCGGCCTTGTCGTTCTGCACGCTGTCTATGACGTTGCCCAGTTCCTGCAAACGCACCGGGTTGCCGTTGCGATAGGCGACGATCAGCGGCCGGAACGCGGCGGCGTTTTTCAACTGGCCGTTGGCCTGGATGGTGAACGACTGGTGCGTGCCGTAAAGCGTGCCCAGCGGCTGGTTCACATTGCCCAGTTCAACCGCCGATTCAACCGCGTCAATGCCCAGGCCGTAAGCCGCGAGTTTGTTCGGATCCACCTGGATGCGCACGGCGTATTGCTGCGAGCCAAACACATTCACCTGGGCGACGCCGGTGACCATCGAGAGGCGCTGCGCCAGCATGTTTTCCGCATAGTCATCCACCGTCGAAAGCGGCAGCGTCGGCGACGTCAGCGAGAGAATCAGCACCGGCTGGTCGGCGGGATTGACCTTGTTGTAAGTCGGCGGCGTGGGCATCTGCGGCGGCAACTGCCGCGCAGCCTTGGCAATCGCCGACTGCACGTCCTGCGCAGCCCCGTCAATGCTACGGTTGAGCGAAAACTGGATTGTGATCTGCGACACGCCCAGCGAACTGACCGACGACATCGAATCCACGCCGGCGATGGTGGAGAATTGTTTTTCCAGCGGCGTGGCGACGGCGGACGCCATCGTTTCGGGACTCGCGCCGGGCAGGCCGGCGGAAACGGAAATGGTCGGATAGTCCACGCTGGGCAGATCGCTCACCGGCAGTTGATGAAAGCCGACGAAGCCAAACAGCAAAATGCCGGACATGACCAGCGTGGTCATCACCGGCCGGCGGATGAAAAGTTCCGGGACGCTCATGGCGCGTTCGTCGCGGACTGGCTTTTGTCGCTGACCGTCACGCCGGGCACGAGGCGCAACTGACCGTCCGTCACGACGGTTTCGCCCGCGCTCACGCCGGAAGCAATCACCGTCTGGTTGCGATAATTCACGCCGGTCTTCACCGCGCGTGTCTCAACGGTCTGATCCGGCTTCACGACGAAAATAAACGGTCCGTTCTGCCCGACCTGGACCGCCTGCGTGGGCACAGCCACCGCGTTCGTCAACTCGTCAAGCTGGATGGATACTGTCACGAACTGCCCCGGCCACAACGTGCCGCGCGTGTTCGGAAAGGTCGCCTTGAGCGCGATGGTGCCGGTCGTCGCGTCCACCGCGTTGTCCACGAACGTCAGTTCGCCGTGCGGCGGCTTGCCCTCCATGTTTTCAAAGCTCGCTGTGACCGGCAGCGTGTGTCCCTGCATCTGTTTTTGAATTTCCGGCAAATATCGTTCCGGCACGGCGAACATTGCATAGATCGGATGAATCTGGTTGATGGTCAGCAGCACGTCGTCCGGCGCCTTGACGACGTTGCCTTCGTGAAATTGCAAGCCGCCCGTGCGCCCGTCAATCGGCGAGCGGATGGCGGTGTATTCCAGGTTCAACTCCGCATTCGTCACCGCCGCGCGATCGGCGGCCACCGTGCCGGCCAGCGCATCGTGGCCCGCCTTGCTCGTGTCGTATTCGTCCTGCGAAACCAGTTTCTGGTCGAATAGTTTTTGTTCGCGGTCGAACTGGATTCTTGAATTCGCCAGTTGTGCCACGTCACGTTGCAAATTCGCTTTCGCCTGGTCCAGCGCCGCCTGCATCGGTCGCGCATCAATGGTAAAAAGCAAATCGCCCGCCTTGACCTCCTGGCCTTCCTTGAAACCAATCCGGCTGATGACGCCGCCGATCTGCGGGCGGATGGTGACGCTCGAAATCGGCATGACATGGCCGACCGGCGGCGGCTCGATCAGCACCGGCATGGTTTTGGTCACGGCTTTCGCCGTCAGCACCGGGACGGGCGCGACGGCTTTGGCGGCCGGAGCGCGCGAACAGCCGGCCGCAACCGCGAGCACAAAGCCCGTCGCCATCAGACAAAATATTTTATTCGCTTCCACCGGATCACCTGGATTTTATTTTTTGCGTCCGGGTAGGCAGACGAAAGGCCGCCGAAATAGTTTCAAGAAACCGCGCATATTCCCGCTGAAATTTGGGATCGTGCGGCGAACACCCGACGATGATCCGGACAAGCTGCGGCAGCGCCAACGGGAACATGGCGAGCGAAACTTTCGCCAACTGGAGATGCACGGCGGCCACATCATCGCGCAGGACGCCAGTTACCTGTCTTTGCCGGATGCGGTCGGTCGCCCGCCGGGACACGCGGCGACGCTCCGTTTCATCCAGCACCTTTTCGCCCGTCGTTTGGAGCGATTCCCACGCCAGCAACCGCACCCAGTCGGCATCCTGGCAATTTTGTTGAAACCACAACGGCACGGTGGACACCTGGTCGGTTTTGGGAGCCTGCGCCTCGGCACGGCTCATCCGCTCGTTGATTTTGTGGCGCAGGACGGCGCGGAACAATCCTTCCTTGTCGCTGAAATAGTGGTAGAGCATGCGCTTGTTGATTTTCGCGCGGCGGGCAATGACATCCACGCGGGCGCCGGCAAATCCGCCCGCGGAAAACTCCTGCAACGCGGCGTCGAGAATGGCGCGGCGGGTGCGGTCCGGATTACGGATCCCACCGGCAACAGTTCCCTTTAATTTTCGGTGCATCAACTATAAGTAACAACCCGGTTACTTGAACACAACTGGAATTTTCCGGCGGCGCGCTTCGTCTCCGTCGGCAGACCCATGTTCGAAACCAGCCGCGTTCAAAGTGGAGCCTTCTCCTGGTGCCAGGGCGTGCTTTGCTCGTAGGCGTGCGCGACGCGCAGCATGGTTTCCTCGCCGAACGGCTGGCCCAGCAACTGCAAGCCAATGGGCAGCTTCGGATTTTTTGTAAATCCGCACGGCACACTCACGCCGCAGATGCCCGCGAGATTGCACGAAATGGTGAAGATGTCGGACAAATACATTTGCAGCGGGTCGTCGGATTTTTCGCCGATCGTGAATGCCGCCGTTGGTGAAGTGGGCGTGACAATGGCGTCCACTTTTTCAAACGCCTTCAGAAAATCGTTGCGGATGAGCGTGCGAACTTTCTGCGCGCGCAGATAATAAGCGTCGTAGTAACCGCTGCTCAAAACGTAAGTGCCTAAAATTATTCTCCGCTTCACTTCCGCGCCAAAACCCGCGCCGCGCGTCCGGCAATAAAGTTCAATCGGGTCAGCGCCGTCCACTCTCGCGCCATAGCGGATGCCGTCGAAACGCGCGAGGTTCGCCGACGCCTCGGCGGTGGCGATGATGTAATACGTCGCAATCGCGTAGTCCGTGTGCGGCAAAGAAATTTCCACGATCTCCGCCCCGAGTTCGGAAAACTTTTTCACGGCGGCGTCCACGGCGGATTTCACTTCCGCGTCGAGGCCGCCGACCATGTATTCCTTGGGCAAACCGAGCTTGAGTCCGCGAATGTCGCCAGTGAGCGCGGCCGCATAATCCGGCACCGGCTGCGGCACGCTCGTCGAGTCGCGCGGGTCCACGCCGCTGATGGCGCCCAGCAACATCGCCGCGTCGCGCACGTCTTTCGTGACCGGGCCGATTTGATCGAGCGAACTCGCATAAGCCACGAGGCCATAGCGCGAGACGCGGCCGTAAGTCGGCTTGAGGCCCACGCAGCCGCAGAGCGCGGCGGGCTGGCGCACCGAACCGCCGGTGTCCGTGCCAAGCGCGGCGACGCATTCGTGCGCCGCGACCGCCGCCGCCGAACCGCCGGACGAGCCGCCGGGAATCCGCGTATTGTCCCATGGATTGTGTGTGACGCCGAACGCGGAATTTTCCGTGGAGCTGCCCATCGCAAATTCGTCGCAATTCAAGCGGCCAAAAACAATCGCGCCGGCCGCTTTCAATTTTTCAACGGCCGTCGCGTCGTAGGGCGAAACAAAATTGCCGAGGATTTTGGAGCCGCAATTGAGCGGCTGGCCTTTGACGGCGAGAACGTCTTTTACGGCGATCGGAATTCCGAGCAGGGGACGGCTGGTGCCGCTGCCACCCTCGGAAAGCAGTTTGTCGGCGGCGCCCGCCTGCGCGAGCGCGTCGGCGGGATCGTGGCTGATGAAGGCGTGGAGTTCTCCGTCCACGCGGGCAATCTGGTCGAGGCACGACTGCATGGCCTCGCGCGCGGAGACTTCGCGGCGCGACAGTCTGGCGGCAAGGGCGGAAAGGGTCAGTTGATTCAGCATGTCTGCCGCAAAAATTAGCCGGATGGCGGCGAAAGGCAAAGAAGTTTAACCACGCATGGATACGGATGAGCAATAATCAAGAGTCAGAACGCGACCGCCCTCGGCACGAAATCAGATTGACAAAGTGTGTTGTTTGACGGAAGGGTATTCCATATGAAACGGGTTGGACTTCATGGCGGTTGTAGAGGTAAAACCCATTCGATCAGTTACCTGGCAGCAGGGGTGTGCCTCTTGGTAGCGGTTGCCAGTCCTGCTCAAGTTGGCCCTTTACCTTGGCCGCCGCAGTTTTACGAGTATGCGGCTCCCACAATGGCGTTCCCTGATACCACCATCATGTTCACCCTCTATGCCGGAACCCGCCAGACCAATGGGACTTGCGGGGCTCTGTATGAGCTTTTGTCGGCACCAAGCAACACGAGCTTTTTTACATTCATGCAGGACCGTCCGTGCAACCAGTTTTGCCGTGTATTTTGGAATACACCTTCCCGGACCGCCATTGGCACGACCAGTGTTTTTGTTGTGCGGGCCACCGATCAAGGCACTCCACCACTTTCGTCCACCACCACCGTGAGTATTGCGATCATTGACGTGCCACCGCTCCATACGATTTCCCTCTCCAACAGTGCGCCGGTGCTGCAGTTTACAAATCCATTCACTATATTTACCAATCCAACCACCGGAAACTCTCATCAGCGCTATCTGGTTGAATCAAGCACCAATCTTGCCGCGACCAACTGGTCCCAGCGCCAGATAATTTACTCCAGTTCGCCCTGGGTCACGTTTACGGACACCAATCCGCCGACGCCACAATGTTTTTACCGCTTGCGGCCGTATTCAGGCTGGGATTGGTGGTATCCCGCTATTAATACTAGGTTAAGTGTATTGACATGGTTTGTCGTGTTTGTTAGTGTCGGTGCG
>ODAK010001683.1_pt1 | contig 23755 bp, 16 predicted proteins | sample 1539591 | NCBI WGS metagenome assembly ODAK01 (sample SAMEA3539303, study PRJEB22396) | soil metagenome | biome: tundra; feature: field; material: soil | place: USA | collected 2010-05 | depth 0.15 m | reverse complement strand
GACCCCCAGGGGATTCGCAAGGGGATTTTCCGGATTTCCGTCGAGTCGGGGTATACCATAATTCGACGGTGCGCACCGACACCTTTATTCGTACGCGCGGACTGACGAGCAATGAGGTCATTCGCGTCAACCGCGTACTCAAGGCGGGGGCGAAGCGGTATATCGCCGCCGGCAAAGCGGAATGGCTCTACCCGGAGACCGCGTCTGCTGAACCCTGGGTCGACCTGCGCAGTACCTTCCTTCCACCCAAGAATGATCTTTGGCACTTCGGCGGTGAGCTGTACGCTCGCTTCAAGAGCGGCGAATTCTACTATCAGGACGCTTTTGGCAGGACCGAAAAGGAACGCGAGTTTCTAAAGAAGAAGCCGCCATCGAAGACGCCCCACGCTCGCGATCTCTGCGGTTGCGGGTCGGGCCGCGCGTTTGGCGCATGCTGTGAGCACAAGCGCGTTGCCCTCCGCCCCACATGGGAGGAGCGCAGTATCCGCGAGCGCAACTTGATGCTGTTCACTGGCATGTCCAAAATACTCGGGGTCACGGAAGACCGTGATTGGGCCACTGTGCGCCGCGAAATCACGGACGAGAAGATCAAAGACGTCTACGGTCTCTATGACGCCTTGTGGCCGCGCGAGACAAACCTGATAGCGATGCTGCCGAAGCCCGACGGGGAGGCGCGCGGCATTTACACCGGCGTTCTTCACCCGTCGGTCATTTCGAATTGTGCGCTCGGCCTGTCACTCTATTTCGACGAACTGCTGATCGAGCACCCCTTCATCCATCCTCGGACCGTCGCCAAGGAGTTCAGTCCGCTGGAGAACCCCAAATCTTATCGGCAGGAATTCTTGAAGTCGGTCGTCTTGTTCATGGCGATCATGCCGCTTGTTGAGCAAGGGTTCGTCACCCTATTTCCCGATCCTTGCAATTTCGATTTTCACCTGCGCGACCAGATGTTCCAAATGGCCAAGTTTCGATCGCAGGGAATGAAAGTCGATCCCAAGGAAGAAGCCGGTATCATGGAGATGATGAAGGAGGACCATAAGCGGAGCATGTTGCTGTTGCCACGCGAGGCGCTTCGGCACCAAGTTCTTCGGGATTCTCCTGAACTGGACGAAAAGGCTCTGGAGGGTGTTCTCGATGGTTTCGATATGATTCGGGAACGAGACCCGCTTGCAGTGCTGCAAGAGGGATCGCTCGAAGGCGGGAAGAGCGGCGGACAACTCATGCCGCTGAAGATGGCGCCAAACTTCGAGATCACGATGTACCTCGCGCAGGCCACCGGCTCATGCATCGTCACCGACAGCGTATTCCGTTGGCGGGAACTAATGGCGGCCGCTGGGCGCGGCATTCAGGGCGCATCACCGCTTACCCAGCTACGAGTTGCCATGGAGAGAGCGGAGTTTGTCTTCCCGCACGATGTTCGTGAAATCGGCGCGCTTGCCGAGAATGGGATATTTCGAGGTTATCCGGGCATAATGCGAAAGGTCTTCAAGTACCTTTCGGTGCTGTCGGAGAGAGGCCCGAAGCCCAATGTCGAAGCCAGCCTCAATGCTGAATTCAAGCGCGTCCAAGCCTCAACAGTGCCGGCCGCAAGGAAGTCCGGAGCGCAGCTATCGGAAGCGAGGGTATCGTGTCTTTGGCCCGCAAGCGGCATTCAAGACAACACCGTCAATCGGCTCCTCTTGATGTCCAACTCCGAGCACCATCTCGCCAGTGCGCCGATGGCCTTGTTTGTTAAGAGTAATCGGAATGGTGATTTACAGACATCGCCAACTCGATTGCCCGCCTGACCATCTGCTCCTGGCGCATTCCTACCATCCGGGGGCTGGCTGCTGTCGATCTCGAAGCAGACCTTCGAGCTATTCCCGCTTCCCACCCACCACAGACCCCTTGGTATTGCACCGATCGAAGCTTCCTGAATGTCCGCTGTTGAGAATGGACATCACGAACTTGAACGACCAACATGGGCGCGAAGCCGACTCGGGAGGAGCCGGCCGACCAATTCACTGGCCGATGCTCCAACTCAACCAGGCCCGCCCCAAAGATTCGGCTCGCCCGGACGGATCGTGCTGCCCTCATAGCGCAGTCCCGGAACGCGATCGGATGCCAAATGCAACGGCCCGTCGAGATCGACGATCTCGGCAAGCTGCGCGACGAGCAGCGCCGGCGCGATCCCAAGCGACGTGCCGATCGTGCCACCGACCATGATCCGCAAGCCGCGCCGCTTCGCTTCCGCCGCCAGCGCGAGCGCCTCGGTCAGCCCGCCCACCTTATCAAGCTTGATATTGATGGCCTCGTATTTCCCGTCGAGCCGGTCGAGATCGGCAAGCGTCCGGCAGGATTCGTCGGCGCAGAGCGGGATCGCATGCTCCAACCGCGCCAGCGCGTCATCAGCGTCGGCCGGCAGCGGCTGCTCTATCAGTTCGACCCTGCAATCGATGAGCGCCGGCATGAATTCGCGAAGCTGGGCCTCATTCCAGCTCTCATTGGCATCGACGATCAGACGCGACGCCGGCACCGCGTGCCGCACCGCCCGCACGCGTTCGACATCGCCGTCGCCACCCAGTTTCAATTTGAGCAATGGCCGGGCGCGATTGGCGGCCGCGAGCTCAGCCATCTTCTCCGGTGTATCGAAGGCGATCGTGAACGCCGTCATGAGCGGCGGCACCGCGCCGAGCCCGGCCAGCTCCGCTACACTGCGATAAGCGCGCTTCGCATCGATGTCCCAGAATGCGCAGTCGAGAGCGTTGCGCGCCGCGCCCGGCGGCAGCGCATGTTGTAGCGTGTCACGGTTGAGCCCCGAGAAGACCGCGCCTTTCATCGCATCAAGCGCGGCGGCGACGCTGTCGAAGCTCTCGCCGTACCGCCGAAGCGGTACGCCTTCGGCGCGGCCACGTGAGTCTCCATCGGAGATTTCGGCGACAACGACGTCGACCGTGGTCTTGACCCCGTGCGCGGTCATCAACGGTCGCGCGAGCGGCCACGCACGGCGGGTGACTGTTAGTCGTTGAGGATGCGGCGCCATCTCCGTCCCGACCCTTTCGGCAAATTTCCACGCAAGTGATCTTATGCGGAACCTGCGGGCCATTGGCTTGTGTCTCGGCGACCCGGCTGCACGCCTGCAGCCGCATTCCCGGCCGCGACCCGATCCTGACCGCGGCGATGGAACAAGAGGAGGCCACGCGCCTCGCCGCCCGCATGAAATGGCACATTCCGCGGCTCGCCGGTTTCATCACGGTGTTGCTGTTCGCCGTCGGCGGCCTTTATCAACGTGGTTCCGAACTGGCCAGGGTCCGATTGCGAAGCCAGGCCGAAGACCAGGCCGACCTGGCGGCCGCCAACACGCGATAGCACGTCGCCAAGGCCGAGGCCGAAGCGAAGGCCGAACATCCGGAAGCCGCGCCCGGCGGCATGGCCGACGGCGTCACCATGGTCACAGCGGCCAGCCGCATTATAGCGCATGGTTGAAGCTGGCGCGGGCGATGCCCTCGATGGACTTACGGGTGTTGTGCATGGCCATCGCCACACCGCCACCCTCGCCGAAGTCGATCACGTCCAGCGTCTGGGCTGGTCGGCCGCCCTCCGGTTGGTAGGACATCGTGACCTTGCCCTTGCCGGGCGCTCGCGGTTCGGTGGCGCGATCCGATGTCGCCGTGGGCGTGGCGGCCGACCGAGATCGGTTGGACCTGACCCGGCACCAGCCGAGGCACGTTCTCACAGATGATCGGCTCACGGAAGATGGTGCCGTCTAAAATATTGCGCAGAGTGCCGTTCGGGCTGCGATACATGCGCTTCAGGTTGAACTCCTTCACCCGCGCCTCGTCCGGCGTGATGGTGGCGCATTTCACGCCGACCCCGTACTGGGCGATGGCGTGCGCCGCGTCGACGGTGACCTGATCGTCCGTCTGGTCGCGATACTCGATGCTGAGGTCGTAATACTTCAGGTCGATATCGAGGTAGGGCAGGATGAGCTTGTCTTTGATGAACCCCCAGATAATGCGGGTCATCTCATCCCCGTCGAGTTCCACGACAGGCGTCTTAACCTTGATCTTCGCCATACCGACCTCATTGCCCCCATTGGACATATTTGACACAGTGTCAGCCTCACGTCATCGCACCCGACGGGATCAAGGGCAAGAGTATACCTCCGGCACTCGCGCGAGCGCCGGCACCCAGGGCGCTACCGGCCCGTGAAGGCAATTTTTGTCCCAATTCTTACAAAAACTATACAGCGGCATGCTAAATATCGTATCTTGGTCCACGATCTTAATCGGATGGAAAGCTGATCGGCAGATGAAGCAGGTTTGTATCAAGATGGACGTTAGGGGTCAGCATCCCGCCAATCTGTCTCACTGACTTAAACCAATGGAAGTCCGCTCTCCGTGACATCGCCCGGTTTCCTGCGTTCCGCCCGCTTCGCCCTGACCGCCCTGATGACGCTCGGTCTTGCCGTGGGCGTGATCGCGTTCACCTGGTACGCCGTTGAACGGACCACCAAAACACAGCGGCTCGACACGATCCGCAGGACGAACGCGATCGTGAGCGGTCTCGCCGCCAGCTACGCCGAACAGCTCAGCCGCCAGACCCTCGCGCTCGACCAGACCCTCGACATGATGGTGCGGGACTGGGAGGCGGACCCGCGCCGGTTCAATCTCGAGACCGAGCGGGCGCGCGCCGTGATCCTTCAGGGAATCTCCCGCGATATGTTCCTCGCGGACGAGAACGGGATCATCCGCCAATCATCGGTGCCCGATTTCATCGGCCAGCGCGTTGGCGATCTTGACGTCTTCCGCGACGCCGCCGAGCACACCAACGACAAGCCAACGCTTTATCTGGGTGGCGCATCGGTCAATCCGATCATGCGGCAGTGGCATCTCGACGCGGCGCGCACTCTGCACCATCCGGACGGCTCCTTCGCCGGCATCATCGACGCCGACTATCGGGTGTCGGCGCTGACCGACATGTTCTCGGCCTCGGCGCCGGCGGGCGACGAGTTCGCCGCCGTGATCGGTCTGAGCGACGGCAAGCTGCGCGCGGCCTGGGGTACGGCGGGCGGCACGCCGGACGCCAGCATCGCCGATACCAAGATGTTCGCGGCGATCGACGCCGAGGATGCCGGCCTCTGGACGGGACCGTCCGCCACCGACGCGACCGTTCGTTTTCACGGCTTCCGGCGAATACCCGGTCGCGATCTGGCGGTGATCACCGGCGTGAACGAGCAGGAAGCTCTGGGGCCAGTCGCGATCTGGCGCTTTCAGGCGCGGTTGTTCGCCGGCGGCATCACCGGCCTCACCGTGCTGTTGACCATCCTCGTACTCGCCGCGCTGCGCGCGGGCCGGCGGCGTGAGGTGAAGGCTGCCGATGCCCAGGCCCATCTTGCCGCCGCCCATGCGCTGGCCGAGGTTTCGCGCGCCCATGCCGACGCCATCGAGCGGCGTTTGCACGCCACGTTCGAGGCGGTCGCCGACGGTGTCGCCATCTTTGACGCGCATCTGAACCTGGTCGAATGGAACGCGCTGTTTCCCGAGCGCTCCGGCGTCAACGCCAGCTTCATCCGCACCGGCATGCCGATGGAAGACGTGCTGAAAACCCAGGCCCTGGCGGGGTATTTCGGTGAGGTCGGGGATGTGGACGCGGAAGTGGACCGGCGGATCACGCTGCTCCGCGCCGGCAATTTCGGCGCCAGCCTGAGTTTCCACGCCGCCGAGCGGGTCATCGAGCTGCGGTGCCGGCCGCTGGCCGAAGGCGGTTTCGTCGCACTCTATACCGACGTCACCGAAGCCCGCCGGGCCAGGCAGGCGTTGCGGGACGCGCGCGAAGCGCTGCGCCGGGAACAATTGTCCCGGATGCGATTCCTCGACGTGATCTCGTACGAACTGAGTTCGCGGGTGGACATGCTGACGCGATCGATCGCTCGGCTTCGCGGCATGGGCATATCGGCGAGCGCGCTCGGCCCCATTGGCCGCGTGGGGGATAGCCTGGCGAGCCTCGCGACCGAGGCCGTGGAGGTGCCGCTGATGGAGGCGGGCGCCGTGGTGCCGCAGCCGGCACTGATCGCGGTCGGACCATTGTTGCGGGACATCGTCGATACGATCCAACCGGCCGCGCTGGATCGCGGTATCACGGTTTATCAGGTCGTGAACGGGACCACGCCCGCTGAATTGATCGCTGATCCCGATCGGATCCGCCAGATCCTGACCGTGTTGCTGTCCGAGGCGCTGCGGTTCGCGGGACCGGACACGATGTGGCTGCTGGCGGACGGCGGCGAGGACGAACATGGCGATCGGGTCGCGCTTCGGGTAACCATTCGCGGCTTCGGCCCACCAATCTCGGATGAAATGCGCGCCGCCATGTTCCCCACGTTCGACGCCATCGCCGTGCCCGGTCAATCGAATGAAGAAGTGGGGTCGGATGGTGCCGGCACCCGTGTCGCCGGAGGCCATGTCATGGGCACCGGTCTTGGCCCCGCCATCGCCCACCACCTGACGACATTAATGGGTGGACAGCTGCGGTGCGAACGGTGGTCGACGATCGACGGCCGCACCGGCAACGACTTCATCCTGACCCTCCCACCCGACCTGTTGCCCGGTCAGCGCGGCCGTGCGCCTGGGCAGGCGCCCGCCGAGGGACGGCCCTTGCCGCGCACGCGGATTCTGCTGGTCGGCGTCGCGACCGGCCTACGGTCGGCGGCGGTGACGATGCTTCGACGCGACGGCCACATGGTCGATGCCGTCACGACAGGTGAGGACGCGGTGCAGGCGCTGAAGAACGCGCCGTATGACGTGGCCTTCATCGATACGCTGCTGCCCGACCTGACCGTGGAGGCCACTCTCGAAACCATTCGCGACCTGCCGGGACCGGCGCGGCTTTCACCGACGATCGTGCTGGCGCCGCCGCATGAGGAAGTCGATGAACGTTCCTGGCGTGACGCGGGCGCGGACGACGTTCTCGCCGCGAACCCGACGTTGGAAGAACTCGCCGGCGCGGTCGCCCGGCACGTCTGGCTGAGCCGGTCGTTCGGCCCAGTACTGGGATCCATGTCTGGGCTGGAGGAGGAGTCGGAGCAGGGGATTCCGATCCTGGCAGCCGAGCGGATCGTGGAATTGCGGTCCAATCTCCCGCGCGAAGAACTGCTGGAGATGGTGGAGGAATGTATCGCCGACATGTTCCACCGGCTACCGGCGTTGCGGCGGTCGCTCGCGGCGGGCTCCGTCGGTTCGATCACCGCCCAGGCGCATGCGATGGTTGGCATGGCGGGGGGTTATGGGATGGCGGTGCTGGAAGCGCGGCTGCGCGCGATCCTGACCGCGGTTCGCGGACGGCGCCTGGACACGATCGATGGCGCCGCCGCCGTGGTCGAGGCCGATCTGACCCGCGCGGCGGCGGCTCTGCGGCGGGCGTTGCGGATTACGCAGCCGGCGAGATCCGGGGTGCAGACGTAGCCTCTCACGCGGCACGGCCCGAGAGTTTGCGCTTCCCGCGAATGGGTTTACGCTCCGAGCCCAATTCGTCGGGAGGACGCCATGGCGATCACCATCACACCGCTGCGGCCCACTCTGGGCGCCGAGATTTCCGGCGTCGATCTGAGCCGGCCGCTCGACGCGGCAACGAAGGATGCGCTGTCTCGGGCGTTGGCTGAGCATCTGGCACTGGTGTTCCATGATCAGTCGCTGACTCCGGAGCAATATTTGGCGGCGGCGGCGGCGTTCGGGCCGCCGATGCGGCAGCATTACTCACAGCACAACATGCCGGATCATCCCGATATCGGACTGGTCTGGCACCGTAATGGACAGCAACCGGCCGAGCGCTGGCATACCGATCACACCAACCGCGAGCGGCCGCCGGCGGCGACCATGCTTTATGGCGTGGAAATCCCCTCCCGGGGTGGCGGCACCAGTGTCGCGAACATGCGGGCGGCGTACGCCGCGCTGCCGGACGCGGAACAGGCGAAATTGCGGGAACTGCGCACGGTCAACACGTTGGACGATCATCACAAGGATGTTCGGCCGGAGGACGCCGAGAAATTCGGCAAACCGATCATGCATCCCATGGTGCGGATCCATCCGGTGCATGGCTCGCCGGCGATGTATTTTCACATCACCAAGACCGCGTACATCGAGGGCATGTCGCCCGGTGACAGTCGCGCGTATTTGGCCGATCTGCTGGACAGAATGATCCGGCCGGAGATCGTTTATACGCACCAGTGGCGCAAGGGCGACGTGCTGGTCATCGACGATCGCGCGACCATGCATCGCGCGCATGGCGACTACGACCGAAGCGAGAGCCGGATCCTGTGGCGGATCATCGTCGAGGGCGACCGGCCCATGGCGGCATAATACACGTTCATGAAAGGAGCAAAGCATGGCCAAGGGCATCCTTCTCGTCGCGTTCGATTATTCGAAGGCTCAGGCTGACGAGTTCCATGACTGGTATGACCTGGAGCACATCCCGGAACGGCGGCGGGTCCCCGGCTTCGGAACGTGTGAGCGCTGGATCAGCGTGGCCAACCCGAAGCACGCTGTGGCGAGCTACGAACTGGACAGCCTGGATGTGCTGCGAAGCGCGCCGTATCGCGCGATCGCCTATGAGAACCTGTCGGTGTGGTCGAAGCGGATGGGCAAGATCGCGCAACGATTGATGCGCCATGATGGCGAGCAAATTCTGCCGGGCGATCTGGTCGCGCCGGCCGGTACGGGCGGATTGCTGGTCAACGCGATGAACGTCGATCCGGCGCACGAACAAGAGTTCAACGAATGGTACGATAACGAACACATTCCGGGCCTTGCCGCGGTGCCGGGGACGCTTTGCGCCCGGCGGTTCCGCGATACCAAGGGAACACACCGCTATCTGGCGCTATATCATCTTGAGTCGCCGGATTTGCCGTTGACCGCCGCGTGGAAGAAGGCGGCCGGGACCCCGTGGACGGAACGGCTGCGGCCGCATTTCCGGGATCACCTGCGGATATTAACGAAGCGGTACGTGCGCGGGGGGTAGCGAAGCGCCGACGCGAGGCGGGTCATTCCGATCGTCCGTGCCGGTCAACGGTTCCATATATCACAAAGCGCACGAAGCCCCCAAAGCTCACGAAGTTTTCTTCAATCACACTCGCAATCTTCGTGAGCTTTGGGGGCTTCGTGCGCTTCGCGACAAATGTGGCCGTCCAGCGCGCACAAATCCGCGATTGACCCCCAAGTACCTCGCTGCCCGTCAACTCACTGACACGGTCGGATGATTTTGAGCCGGTGGCCACCAAACGGTTGAGGCAACTCGGCCTCAGCCAATCGCCCCTTCCCGCTTCAACGCCCGGATCGTCGCCTGGAACGCATCGACGGTCAGCCCCATCTCCTCCTCCCCATGCGTCGCCGAGATCGTGCCGGACGGGCCAGTATTCACGTCGACGCCGTTGACCAGCAGCCCCATGCGCACCTTCACCGGCATCCCGTCATGCCGCGGCTTATTGATCATGCGCGGCACGAACGACACCGCATCGAACCGCGACGGCACGATGTCCTCGCCATCCGGATTGGTGAAGATGTGCATGCCGGAATAAGACCCATGCACCGCCCATTTCACATGCTCGTCTTCCAGCACTTCGTTCATCTTCGCCCGCAGTGCCGCGCCATACGCATTGGCCTTCTCGCACGCATCGGTCGTCGACAGGATCTCCAACGTCGCGATCCCCGCCGCCGCCGACACCGGGTTCGCGTTGAACGTCCCCTGATGCCCGACCTTCTCCTTCCCCTGAGCTTTCATCACCTGGAAGTCGAGCAAATCGAAAATGTCCTTTCGCCCCACCACCGCGCCGCCCGGCAGACCACCCGACAGGATCTTTGCCAGTGTCGTCATGTCAGGCGTGACGCCGATCACTTTCTGTAGTCCGCCGGGCGACACCCGGAACCCGGTCACCACCTCGTCGAAGATCAGGATCGTTCCGGCCTGTTTGGTCAGATCGCGCAGATGCCGCAGGAACGAGGTCTCGATTGGCATTTTGCCGAAGCTGGCGCCGGTCGGCTCCAGGATCACGGCGGCGATATCCTTGTGATCGGAGAACAACCGGTCGATCCCCGCGACATCGTTCGGATCGGCCATCAGCACGTTGTCGGCGATACCGGTCAGCACGCCGACAGTCGGTGAGCCATCGAAATGGTTCGAGTAGCCGCTCGACACGTGATCGTGCCAGCCATGGAAATGCCCGCGGAAATGCACGATCTTCTGGCGCCCGGTGTACGCCCGCGCCAACCGGAGCGCCATCAGTGTCGCCTCGGTACCGGAATTGGTGAAGCGCACTCGTTCCGCTGACGGAATCATGGCGGTGATCAGTTCCGCCCAGCGAATTTCGGCTTCATGACCGGCGCCAAAGTGGGTGCCGCGATCGTAGGCCGCGTGCACCGCCGCGGTCACCGCGGGATGATGGTGGCCGAGGATCAGCGACCCATGCCCGCCGAAATAATCCACGTAGCGGTTGCCATCCACGTCCCACTTCACCGGCCCTTGCCCATGCGTGATGTAGAGCGGGTACGGATCGAAATGCCGGCTGTCATGCGTCAGCCCACTGGGAAACAGGCCGCGCGCCTTCTCGGTCAAACGCGCGGAACCGGGGGTCATCGCCTGATACGCCTCGAGCAGTGTGGTGTTCGGCAGTGTGGTCGCGGACATCGCGAATTCCTTTCGTCAGTAACGGGTCAGATTCGATAACGGTCGTTGTGGCGCTTCAGGAACTGACGCACCCGTTCGGTTTTCGGAGTGGAGAACATGGTCTCCGGCGGGCCTTCCTCGACGATCACCCCGCCGTCCATGAACACGACGCGGTCGGCGACATCCCGGGCGAAACTCATTTCATGGGTTACCACGACCATCGTCATCCCGTCGCGAGCGAGCTGTCGCATCGCCGCCAGCACTTCGCCCACCAGCTCCGGATCGAGCGCCGAGGTGACCTCGTCGAACAGCATGATCTTCGGTTCCATCGCCAGGGCCCGCGCGATGGCGACACGTTGCTGCTGACCGCCGGAGAGCCGCGCCGGATACTCTTTCTCCTTATCCGACAGTCCGACCATGGCGAGCAACTCACGCGCACGGGTCTCCGCTTGCGGGCGCGACACGCCTTTTACCCGGATCGGGGCGGCGATGATGTTGCTCAATACCGACATGTGCGGGAACAGGTTATAACTTTGGAAGACAATGCCGATGGTTTCGCGGGCGGCGGCGATGGCGCGCTCAGCCATGCGCTGCCGGCGGCCGCTTTTCTCATCGACCGCGTAACCGATCGGCACGCCGTCCACGGCGACGATGCCCGCCTCGTAGTCCTCCAGCATGTTGATGCAGCGGAGCAACGTCGTTTTCCCCGATCCGCTCGGCCCGATCACCACCACGGTCTGACCGCGCGGCACCGAAAGTGACACACCCCGCAGCACCTCGTTGGCACCGAAGCGCTTGGCGACTCCCCGCATCTCCAGCATGAGGCGGGGCATGGTCGCCATACGGCCTGGTTCAGTGTCCGGCAAGGACCCGGCCCTCCAGGTACTTGCCGTAGCGTGACAGTGCGAAGCACATGCAGAAGTACAGGAACGCGGCACCGATAAAGATCTGGAACGGCGCGAGAGTCCGCTCCACGATTTCCCGGCTCGCCATTGTCAGTTCCCACAGTCCGACCACCGACACCAGCGATGTCGCCTTGATCAGATTGGCGCACAGGTTGACGAAAGGCGGCGCCGCCAGCCGGAACGCCTGTGGAAATATGACAATCCACAACATCTGCCGCCGGTTCATCCCAAGTCCACGCGCCGCGTCCCACTGGGCTTGCGGCAAGGACAGGATCCCCGCGCGGAACACCTCCGCCATGAACGCGGCGTAATAGCAGGCCATCACCAGCACGACACCCCAGAACGGCGGCAGATCGATCCCGGTCAGCGGCAGCAAATAATAGACGAAGGTCAACAGAACCAGCAGCGGAATGCCGCGGACCACGAAAATGTAAGTGACGATCGCCGCCCGGCTGATCCGGCCGCCGAAGATCTGGCCCAGAGCGAACAGCATGCCGAGGAGCGTGGCCGGAACAACCGATGCCCCCGCCATGAGCAACGTCATTCCGGCCCCGCGCAGCAGGTACCAATAACCATGAATCAGCGGCGCGAAGGTCCTCATGCCACGAACGCCAGCCGCCGCTCGGCGAACCGCGCGCCAAACGATACGATCGTGGTGAGGCTGAGATAGATCAGCCCAACAGTCAGGAACACGTCGTAGGTATTGGCCGACGACTCGACCCAGATCTGCGCCACTTTCATGATGTCCATGACCGCGATGGCAGCGACCTGCGACGTGTCCTTGATAATGCTGATCCCCTGATTGGCCAGCGGCGGGATGACCCGGGCGATGACCTGCGGCAGCACCACGACGCGATACAGCGTCCAGCGCCGCATCCCGAGCGCGCGCCCCGATTCATACTGCCGCGCACTGACCGATTGCAGCCCCCCGCGATAGATTTCCGCGACGTAGCCACCGTTTTGCAGGCACAGCGCGAGCAGCCCGCACATGAACCCGGACAGCGGCAATCCGGCGAACCCGAGACCGAAATACACCAGATACATCTGGATCAGCAGCGGCGTGTTGCGCACGATCTGAATATAGGCCGCCGCGAGCCAGGCCAGCGGGCCTCGCGTCGCATTCGCCAGCGCGACCAGCAGGCCCCAGACCAGGCAGATCGCGATCGTCAGGACGGAAAGTTCGATCGTGATCTCGGCGCCCTCCAGCAGCGCGGGGAGCAGGCGGCGGATGAAATTCGGATCGAACGGCACGCGGCCTCAGTACTTGTTGAAATCGTACGGCCGCTGCGGGGGCGGATCCTTGTGCAGCCACTTCTGGTACCACTCGACATATTTCGCGTAGCGTGAGCCGTAGCGCAGTTCGCCCACCCAGGTGTCAAGGTATAGCCACCACTTGAAGTCGCCGGGCTTGAGGAAGATCGCGTCCTGCGCGACGTAGGAAAACACCGAGCCGGCCACGTCCAGCCGCGTCAGATCGTCATTCTCGTGCTCGTAATAATCCGCGATCGGCTTGTCGATGTTGAACGCGGTCGCGCGTCCCGACTTGACCGCCAGGAACAGCGCCGAGGGGCTGTCCAGCAGCAAGGTTTTTACCCGTGGCAGCACCTGCCTCGCACGGTCGATCGCCGGTGGCACGTTCAGGATCGCGTAAGTATATTTCGGGTCGTTCAGCTCCTGGATCGTTTTGATGCCCGCGTCCTTGCGCACGATCAGGCTGTTGCCGGTGTCGATGTACGGCCGGGTGAACGCGATCCGCACCGCCCGCTCCGGGTAAATCGTCGTCGAACACAGGCCGAAATCCACTTTGCCGGATAGCGCCGCGGGGAAGCGGCCGTCGGACTGCACGACCACGAACTCAACCTTGTTCGGATCGCCCAGAAGGTCTTTGGCGATTTCGTGGGCCATGTCGATCTCGAACCCGACAAGCTCGCCCTTCTCATCGGCATAAGCCAACGGCGGCGAGGTGCTGTAGGTCGCGACGATGATCTTGTCGCGTTTCAGCACCACGTCCAGCAGCGAGTCCTCGGCCCGCACTTGCGGGGAGGCGGCGAGGCAGGCAACAAACAGCAACCCCAGAACGAGACGCATGATGGCTCCCTTTATGTCGCGGTTCATGAAAGTGTGCCCAGGTATTGGGCTTGTGTCCATCCGCAAAGCACCCGACGCGATGAGGATTCGCACATGACGCAGGCAACGTGGCAATTCTGGATCGACCGCGGCGGCACGTTCACCGACATCGTCGCTCGGGCACCGGACGGCGTTCTGTCCACCCATAAACTGCTGTCGGAGAACCCCGGCCGTTACGAGGATGCCGCCATCGCCGGTATTCGGACAATCCTCGGCGTGGCGCCGGACCAGCCAATTCCCTTGGGGCTGATCGACGCGGTGAAGATGGGCACCACGGTCGCCACCAATGCTCTGCTGGAACGCAAAGGCGACCGTACCCTGCTGATCGTCAACCGCGGGTTCGCGGATGCGTTGCGTATCGGCAACCAGGCGCGGCCGCGGCTGTTCGACCTCGCGATCACCCTGCCGACGATGCTGTACGAACGCGTCGAGGAGATCGGCGGCCGGGTGGACGTACAAGGCGCCGAGATCGAACCGCTGGACGAAGCCGCGGCCCGCGCCGTGTTCGCCAAAGCGGTGGCCGACGGCATCGGCGCCTGCGCCATCGTGCTGATGCACGCGTGGAAATATCCCGCGCACGAACAGCGCCTCGCGGCACTCGCGCGAGAGGCCGGACTGGCTCAGGTGTCCGCCAGCCACGCGGTCAGTCCGCTGCTGCGGCTGGTGCCGCGCGGCGACACGACCGTTGTCGATGCGTATCTGTCCCCGATCCTGCGGCGCTACGTCGATCAGGTGGCGTCCGAGCTGCACGGCACAAGGCTCTACTTCATGCAGTCCAACGGCGGCCTCGCCGAGGCGGGCGGCTTCCAGGGCAAGGATGCGATCCTGTCCGGTCCGGCGGGGGGCATCGTCGGCGCCGCGCGGACGGCTGAAATGGCGGGCCTGACCCGGATCATCGGCTTCGACATGGGCGGCACCTCGACCGATGTCGCGCTCTACGCCGGCGGGTTCGAGCGCGCGTTCGAAACCGCCGTGGCGGGCGTGCGTATCCGGGCGCCGATGATGGCGATCAACACGGTGGCGGCGGGCGGCGGCTCGATCCTGCATTTCGACGGGTCCCGCATGCGGGTCGGCCCGGACTCGGCGGGCGCCGACCCGGGTCCGGCGAGTTACCGCCGCGGTGGACCGCTGACCGTCACCGACGCCAATGTGTGCGTGGGCAAGATCCAGCCCAATCACTTTCCGGCGATCTTTGGCCCCAATGGCGACGAGCCGCTGGACAGCACGGTCGTGCAGGCGAAATTCGCGGTCCTCGCGGAGGACATTTCCCGCGCCACCGGGGAGGCTCGCACGCCGCGCGCGGTCGCCGAGGGCTTCCTGCGTATCGCGGTCGCCAACATGGCCAACGCCATCAAGCAGGTCTCGGTGCAAAAGGGTTACGACGTCACCCGCTTCGCCCTGCAATGTTTCGGCGGCGCGGCGGGACAGCACGCCTGCCTGGTGGCCGATGCGCTCGGGATGGAAACGGTGTTCATCCATCCTTACGCGGGCGTGCTGTCGGCGTATGGCATGGGACTCGCCGATCAGTCCGCGATGCGCGAGCAGGCGGTGGAAAAAACCCTGAACGCCGAACTGATGCCCGAACTGGACGCACTGGCGGAGCAACTCGCGCACCGGGCGCGCCAGGCGTTGCTGGACCAGGGCGCCGACCCCGGCCTCATCGAGCACACCAGCACGCTGCATCTACGCTACGCCGGTACCGAGGCCGCCCTGCCCGTCCCATTGCGGGACGTTGCTTCGGTAACGCGCGACTTCACGGAGGCACACCGCGCCCGCTTCGGGTTCGCCACCCCGGAGCGGCCGCTGATCGCCGAGCAGGTCTCGGTCGAGGCCACCGCGCGCGGCGATCAGGTGCGCGAGACCACCCTGCCCTCCCGCTCAACCGGTGCGCCCGAGCCGATCGATGTCGTGTCGTTGTTCACTCTCGGACGCGACCATCATGCGCGCGTGTTCGAGCGCACCGGGCTGCGCGCCGGCGATACCATCCCGGGACCGGCGCTGATCCGCGAGGCGAACGCGACCACCGTGATCGAGCCGGGCTGGACCGCCGAGGTCACCGCTTTGGATCACATGATCCTGCGGCGCACCGAGGCCGCGCCCGACCGCGTGCCGGCGGACAGCGGCCGCCCCGATCCGGTGCTGCTGGAGCTGTTCAACAACCTGTTCATGAGCGTCGCGGAACAAACCGGCGCGGTGCTGCAAAACACCTCACTTTCGGTCAACATCAAGGAGCGGCTGGATTTCTCCTGCGCGATCTTCGACGCCGAGGGCCGCCTGGTCGCCAACGCCCCGCACGTCCCGGTGCATCTTGGCGCGATGGGGGAGAGCGTACGAACCGTGCTGCGCGACCGCGGCGCCACGTTGAAGCCAGGCGATGTGGTGGCGTTGAACAATCCATTCAACGGCGGCACGCATTTGCCGGATATCACCGTTATCACGCCAGTCTTCGACGAAGCCGGAGGGAAGATTTTGTTCTTCCTCGGCAGCCGCGGCCATCACGCGGATATCGGCGGGATCACGCCCGGCTCGACGCCGCCGCTGTCGCGGACGCTGGAGGAAGAAGGCGTCATCATCAATGATTTCCTGCTGGTGGATGGCGGCACGTTCCGGGAAGCGCCGTTCCGCGCGCTGCTGGCCGGCGCGAAATACCCCGCGCGCAGCCCCGATGTGAACGTCGCCGACATCAAGGCGCAGGTCGCGGCAAATGAAAAAGGCGTCCAGGAACTGCGCAAGGTGGTCGAACAGTTCGGCTGGCCGACGGTCAGCGCCTACATGCGCCACGTCATGGACAACGCCGAGGAATCGGTGCGGCGGGTGATCGACCGGATCGGCGGCGGTTCGTTCGACTACCGGATGGACAATGGCAAGCCGCTTCGGGTGGCGATCCACGTCGATCACGCGACCCGCACCGCGGTGGTCGACTTCACCGGCACCGGCGAGCAGGACTCGGGCAACTTCAATTCGCCGCCCGCGGTGACCCAGGCAGCCGTTTTGTACGTGTTCCGATGCCTGGTGGGTGATGACATACCGCTGAACGATGGCTGCCTCAAACCGCTGAAACTGATCATCCCCGAGGGCACGTTCCTGTCGCCTCGTCCAGGGGCGGCGGTGGTCGCGGGCAACACCGAGGTCTCGCAGGCCACCTGCAACGCGATCTTCGGCGCTCTGGGCTCGATCGCCTGCTCGCAGGCGACGATGAACAATTTTCTGTTCGGCGACGCGACGCGGCAATATTACGAGACGATCTGCGGCGGCACCGGGGCGGGACCTGGCTTCAACGGCACCGCCGCGGTGCAAACCCACATGACCAACACGCGGATGACCGACCCGGAGGTGTTCGAACTGCGCTATCCGGTGCGGCTGGAACGGTTCGCGATCCGCCGCGGCTCGGGCGGGCATGGCAAATGGACTGGTGGTGACGGCGCGATCCGGCGCGTGCGTTTCCTGGAGCCGATGACCGCGATCATCGTCTCCTCGCGCCGGAATGTCGCGCCGTTTGGGTTGGCCGGAGGCGCCGACGGTGCGCCCGGACACCAATGGGTGGAGCGGGTGGGCGGACGGCGGGAGGCGCTGACCGGCACCGACAAGGCCGAAATGAATCCTGGCGACGTGTTCGTGATCGAAACGCCGGGCGGCGGCGGGTATGGTGCCGCTTCATGACCGCGCCGTGACATCGGATCGAAAACAGAATGACATACGTGGCTTTCGATCAATACAAGCCCGCTTGAAACACGCCGCGTGATCCCGCACGTCATGCGGTCGCCAAGGGGCTCTGCCCGGACCGGCGGCTGCGTCGAACAGGCATCTCCCTGCTTCAGAAATTCATGAAGGCGGATACGTGAAGAGATACAGGCCGGCCTGGAAACGCTCGCGGGATTTTAATGTCCGAAGGAATTGTCGCCGTACCTGCACGTGGATAAGATTTATGTTGGTGGCGGAATGACGTACAGAACCGCATGGTACGCCAGGCACATCATGCATGATGTCGGGAAATCATTAAGTTCCCGCGGATGGCGCTCCCGTCACCCGGACGCGAAAGCGGAATGGCGACTTCGGCCGGCCCGCGATCACCTCGTTGTCGTCCTTATGCAACGGAACGAATGGCTCACGCGACCCGCGGTTGAGCACGACACCGTTGACGATGGTGCCATCGCGGCTGCCGAGATCGCGCACGCCCAATACCCCGCCGCGGCGCAGCAACTCGAAATGCGGCGCCGCCAACTCGATCTCTCCGCGTGCCGGGATGCAAAAGCAGTGATTGGAGCCGAACGGAATGATCTCCCCACCGAAACGGTTGCCGACCTGGAACGGCAAATGCCGCACGCCGAGCGGCTTCATGGCATACTCCGAGATCAGCCGTTCATGATCGGGCAGCAGTTGGATGGAAGCCCCCGCCTGGGCCGAAGCCGCCGGGGCCAAAGTCGCCTGGCCGGGTTTGACGACGCGCTCGTTCGCGCCGCGCAGGCGGCTACAGAGCAGCCTGACCAGTGACAGCGCGCGGTCGTTTTCCATGCCAAAAGCATGAACGAACGTCTCAGCGTCGGTCACGAGCAATGTCGTCACGGTGACCGCCGTCGCGGTCGCGGCGCGGGCACGGAACTCCAGCACGCCCGATTCACCGAACAGGGCGCCGGCATGCAGGCGGGCGACCTCGATGGACGCGGGGGCCTCGCCAACCGAGATCGCGACCTCGCCATCCTCGATGACGTAGACCGCCAGGCTGGGGTCGCCGGTGCGAAACACCGTCGCACCAGCAGGGACTATCATCGGTTGCATGGCGTCGTTCTCCACCTCCGCCTCCGCCTCCGGCCCCCTCCCCCGGGCGGCGCCCGGCGGCGACGACCGGATCTGTTGCCTCACGCCGCGCGTCGCATGTCCGCCAGGAAGCGCGACACCTCGGTCTTCAGTTCCTCCGCCTGACCGGTCAGTTCGGTCGCCGCGTCAAGCACCGCGACCGCCCGGCGGCCAGTGTCGGTCACCGCGTCGTTGACCACCACGATGTTGTCGTTCACCTCGGTGGTCCCCATCGCCGCCTGCTGCACCGCCTGAGCGATTTCCCTTGTCGCGCCGCCTTGTTCCTCGACCGCGCCGGCGATGGCGACCGCGATCTCGTTCATCCGCTGGATCGTTCCGCCAATCGACCGCAATGCCGCCGCCGCCAACCCCGTCGCTTCTCGCATCGATTCGATCTGCGCCGCGATCACCCCGGTCGCCTGGGCTGTCTGCGTGGCAAGATTCTTGACCTCGCTGGCGACCACGGCGAAGCCCCTGCCGGCATCGCCAGCCCGCGCCGCCTCGATCGTCGCGTTCAGCGCCAGAAGATTGGTGCGCGCCGCGATGTCGCTGATCAGCTTGACGACCTCACCAATTTTCCCCGCCGCTTCGCTCAACCCGCCAACCGACTGATCCGTCGCGCGCGCTTCCTCGACCGCCTGACCGGCGATCCGAGCGGATTCCGCCACCTGCCGGCCAATCTCCCCGACTGAAACGGCGAGTTCTTCCGCTCCCGCGGCGGCCGTGGCGACATGACCCGACGCCTGTTCCGACGCGGTGGTCACCGCCATGGTGCGTTGACCAGCCTGCTCCGCTGACAAGGTCATGGTGCTGGCCGCATCCCGCATCGCGGCGGCGGCCTCGCCCACGGTGCGGGCGATCGTCCCGACGCTCAGTTCGAACCGCGCCGCCAGCCGGATCTCATCCGTCAGGTGGCGCCAGACCACCATTGGCCCGATGTAGGCGCCGTGAGCATCGTGCAACGCGGTGATTTGTAGTTCCAATGTCTCCCCGCCCAGTACCAAATGAGCGCGATGCGGCAGGGCGGCCGGATCGGTGACGATCAGGGACTGGCCGGACGCACGTTCGAAGATGGCGAGACCCTGCCCTTCAAGTGCGTCGGGTGCCACCGGCAGGTGGTCCTTGATCGTGGCCATGATGCGTCGCGCCTCGGCGTTCAGATACTGGATGCGATGATCGCCATCGCCGTCGGCGGTCATCACCCCAACCGGGATCTCCTGGATCATCTGGGCTTGCACGAAGGCCTGGCGCATCACGCCGCGCAACTGCTCCACCGCCTTCGCCATCTGCCCCACCTCGTCGCGGCCTTCAATGCCGGCGACCGTGGTCTCCGTCTGTCCGTCGGCGATCGCGCGTACCGAGCGGGTCAGCCGGCTGATCGGACCGGCGATGAGGCTGGCGATAAAGGTGCCCATGATCGCCATCAGCACCGCCACGACCGCGATGAAACAGGTCAGGGTCCAACTCGCGTCGCGGCGTCCATCCGCCGCCCGGTCGGAGGTCGCTTTCGTGTGCGCGCTGAAAGAGTTCACGACCGCGTCGATGGTCTGTCGCATGGCCTGATTCGCCTGGGCCACTTCGCCGTTGGTCATGCCTTCAAGTTGCCTGGTTTGATCAATCAGGCTCAGCGCGGCCTGGCCGATCCCGTGGCCAAGCGTATCGACCACCCTGGCGTCCGCCTTGACCGCGTCGGGAGTTTCACTCGCCAACAGCGCGGCCATGCTCTTGCCAGCGGTCGACGCGGCATCACGCACATCGTTGGCGGCCGAGCCGTTGGCCGTGGCCATGAACATGATCGCGCTCGCCAACACCCGGCTCATCTCCAGTTGGTAGGCGGCGATGTCCTGCATGCCGGGATGGTCACCGGTGGCGGCGGCAACCGACATACCCTCGCGCACCGCATCCACGCCGCTGCGCATGGCGCCCCCCGCCGCGACCTCATTCATCAACGTCTTCAACGCGTTTTCGAATGCCGGACGCGCCTGGAACAGGTTCTTCTGACGGTTGGTCAGCATGTCTTTTCTCAGATCCCCCTGGCGCCGCTCCGCCGCCAGCGTCGCGTCGAGGCTGGCGAGCGCCTGATCGAGCAGCCCGCGGTCGGTCACGTCCGCCGTCATCTCGCGCGCTTTGACCATGGCGCCATGGGCGATCGCGTGCTGTTGGCTGGCTCGTTCAATCTCCGCGTTGACCAGGTTGATGGTTTGCCGTTGCGGCAGGGCGACGCTGACAACGCGCAGCTCCATCGCGGCGAGCATACCCTCCCGCACCTGCCGCGCGGCCGCGGCCTGGGCCGCGACCTCATCCTGCAATGCCCCCATCGCGGCGAGGCGATCGAGCGCGAACCATGAGACGCTGGCCAGCAAGGTCAACGCGCCAACGATGGAAAGGCCGAGCTTCAGGCTGACGGAAAGGTCACGGAACAGACGAAGAGGATACAGCATGCGCGATCTCGATTGGCCGGCGCGCAGTATCCCCGCCGATCCATTAACAGGCGGTGAACGGAAACGCGAAACCTGGTTACGTCGATAACAGCAACCGCCGAAGTTGTGCGACCGTGATGCCCGCCATGGCCCGGAGATCGTCGTCGCCGGCACTGCTGTCGGGATGCGGGATGACCGCGAACGCATAACCGGGCATGCCGAGCACGCGCGCCATCAGTTCGGCGGCGCTGACGAACTGCTCGGTCATCACCGCGAGCGCGGGAACGCCCAGACGTTCGGCTGTCACGGCGTCATGCGAACCGCACGTTACGCCACAACACAGCACTCTCGGTTTCTCAAAAGACTGGCTTGTTTCTCTGGGTTCGATCTGCCAACGCCGTCAAATTTGTCGTCAAAATACTGATCGAAGTTCACCCCTCAGCCAACGCAAGCCGCCGGACTGACCAGCGGCGACCGTCGTGTGCACCGAATTCGTCTTCGTCGTGGTCACCGCGCGCGCTCGCCACGGGCTGAGTTGGTGCATCCCATCCAGAGTGGTCCTGTTATCGGTGCCATAAACACCTGGCGTGACGATCACGACACGACCCAGATGCAGCGCCTTTCGCGGCGCCAGCAGATCGGCCGCGGCCGCTACCGCCGGCGAACAGCGGCGCCCGCTCCAGAACGGGAACTGAGCCCGGATCCGGAAGAACATGAACGTGGCTATCGCAAGTACGCGCCGGCACCAGGAAGTTGACCGGTGTTTTCACCGTCGGGGCCGGCGCGGCGCTGGCGAGTTTTATTTCGTCTCTGCGAGAAGGTACACGATGTCTCCCTTTCCGCGCCTAAGCCGCCGCCGGTGCCGCGCCATCGAACGCCGCCACATCGATTGGCTTGCCGGGTACCATGAACACGTAAACCAGCGCGGAGGTCAGCCCCAGGCCCGCGGCGAACAGCAAAGCCGGCACGAAACTTCCCGTGTCCTGCACGATGAACCCTGTCACCGCTGGCGCCAGCGCGCCGCCGATATAGCCGCCGCAATTCTGGATCGAGCCGAGTGACGCGGTGCAATGCCGCGGCGCCATGACGCTGGCCAGCGCCCAGCACATCCCCCCGGCCATGCCGTTGAACCCCAGCGCGATCGACAGCGCCGCTACCGCGACAAGCGTGCTCGGCGTCAAAGCAGTAACAATCGTGAAGCTCGCCATCCCAGTCAGGCCGATCACCACCGGGATCTTGCAACTGTTGATCGGCGATACGCCACGCGCCGACAGGTGATCGGCCAGCCAGCCGGCACCGAGGCTGCCGAATATGCCGCAGGCGAAGGGAATTGCCGCGACCCAGCCGGTCTTGGCGATGCTCATGTGGCGTTCCATTTCCAGGTAGCCCGGCAGCCAGGCCTGGTAAAGCCAGCCCATGTAGACCTCGCCGAAAAAGCCCAGTACCAGACCCCAGGTCGCGCGGTAGGCGAACAGACGTTTCCAGTCCGCCCAGGTGACGCGCTCGGCCACCTGTTTCGCTTCGCCGTCTGTAAGGTAGGCTTTTTCGTCCTCGGTCAGCGCAACCTCGCGCGGCTCACGGTAGACCGCATACCACAGGATCGCGACGCCGACGCCGACGATCCCCATGATGGCGAACATCCAGCGCCAACCGCAGGTGAGCATCAGCACGGTCAGCACCGGCGGGGCGATGGCGGGGCCGATCTTGGAGCCGCAGGAGGTGATGCCCATGGGCATGCCGCGCCCGCGGACGTTGAACCAGTCGCGTACCGCCCGCACCGCGCCGGAAAATTGCGGCGCCTCGCCCAGGCCGAGGAAGGCACGCGCGCCGACGAACTGCCAGAATCCGCCGACCAGGCCGCCGAGTGCCTGGGCCAGCGACCAGATGAATATGCCGGCGCCGAGGAGTTTGCGCGGGCCGTACCGGTCGACCAGCGCGCCGGCCGGAAGCTGGAACCCGGCATAGGCCCAGAGGAATGCGGACAACAGCAGCCCCATATCGACGACCGACAGGCCAAGATCGTGGCGGATGAGCGGATTGGCGACCGCGAGGGTGGACCGGTCCACGTAGTTCAGCGCCGCGCTGAGCGTCAGTAGCGCGACAGTACTGCGCTGGATGTGTTTCAGGCGCGGGGAGGCGGTGACTGCGGCCATGGTCTTGCTCCTTGGGCGGGATTGGTTGTCCCGGCATGTCCGTTTCCAATCAGCACGATGCTCTCCGCCGCCGCGTCACAGTTTGATGTGGATCAAAGACAGACCTGCGAAACGTCCGCGGATCTTGATTTGTCAGACGTAGGTTTGCCGCGGAAAGCCGAGTGCCTGAATACGGGCTGTCCCACCCCCGGGCATCCCCAATCGAACGCTTGGTTCCGATGCTGCCGGCCACCCTGAACCGGCACTCGTGTGAAGTGGCACAAAGGGCGAACCCACGACTGTTGGATGTCGACCTGTTCGGTGTGTGCAACAGAAGGAGTGGTCGCGACATGTCGTCCCTCAAGACGTTGGTCAGCTTCAATTTCGCCGACGGGGCAACCCCGGTTGCCGCTCTGATCACGGATGCCGCTGGTGACCTGTTCGGCACAACATCGAACGGGGGTGCGGCGACCACCGCTTCTGGCGCGGTGTTCGAAATCGCCCATGCCGGTGGCGGCTATGCCGGCACACCGACCACGTTGGTTTCGTTCTCTCCATTGAACGGATCTCTGCCTTCTGGCGGTCTGATCGCCGACGCGGCCGGGGACCTCTTTGGCACGACCGTGATCGGCGGGGCGCCAGGCGATGGCACGGTGTTCGAAATCGCCCATGCCGGTGGCGGCTATGCCGGCACGCCGACCACGTTGTTCAGTTTTAACGGCAGCAACGGATCCAATCCTCACGG
>ODAK010001682.1_pt1 | contig 23769 bp, 20 predicted proteins | sample 1539591 | NCBI WGS metagenome assembly ODAK01 (sample SAMEA3539303, study PRJEB22396) | soil metagenome | biome: tundra; feature: field; material: soil | place: USA | collected 2010-05 | depth 0.15 m | reverse complement strand
CGGAAGTCACGAGGACCTGGGATCGCAGCCGGCGCTCGGCGCCTTCGGCGCCGGCGCCGTCTTGGCGGGCGCGAATCAACCGGGCCCTTCTGGGTTGCCTGCCGCCACGCCGCCACCGACGGCCGGCCCGGTGAGCGGCGGCCCCGCCGCCCCGCCGCCACCGCTGAGCGACGGCCCCGCCGCCCCGCCGCCACCGCTGAGCGACGGTCCCGCGGCCGAGCCGTCACCGGAGAGCGCCCTGCCTCCGCCCACCCGGGATGAGCTCGTCGCTGCGTGGGGCGACCACGTGCTGAGCCAACTGCGCCCCCGAGTTCGCGCCGTGTTCGCCGTGGGCCGGTTCCTCGCGACCGAGGGCGCGACGGCGATTCTGGCTCTGCCGAACTCCGCCCACGTCGAGCGCGCGAGCTTTGACTGCGAGGAGGTCGCAGAAGCGCTCAGCCGGTATTTCGGCCGCCCCGTTCACTTGCGGCTCATCGCCGAAACCGGCCTCGGGGCCGCGTACTCAGCGCCCGCCTCGACATCCAGTGGCCCTCGGGGAACCTCGGAAGCAAAGGGCGACGCCCACAGCCCGTCGGCGCCGTCGCCCACGCCGGAGACTGGCATTCGGGGTGAAGTCCCGGGGTCCGCAGCCGGAGGCACCTACCCCCGCTCGTCGGTGGCTTCGGGTGCCCCAGGCCGGGCCGCATCTGGTCGCAAGGCGTCCGTAGGCCGTGGTGCGGATGGCATCGATGACGAGATGCTCGACCCGGAGGATCTCGACCCAAATGCCGAAAGCGTTGCGGGCACGACGCTCTCATGGGCGCAAGACCGGCTCATGGAGGCGTTTCCCGGAGCAGAGGAGGTCTGACATGGCGGAAGGCGGCTCGACTCCGACCGGGGGGCTGGGCGACTTATTCTCCCGGCTCCAGGAAGCTCGGGCTGACCTGGAGGCGCAAGAGGAAGCGATCGAGGCGACCATCGTCGAGGGCCACGCAGCCGGCGGCGCCGTTGTCATACGGCTGACTGGATCGCTCGGAGCCGAGTCCGTGCACATCGACCCTTCGATCGTCGACCCCGCGGACCCGGCGCTTCTCGAGGACGCCGTGCTCGCGGCGCTTCACGACGCGCTCGGCAGGATCATCGAACTCAGGTCTTCAGTACAAGCGCCGGTCGATCCCGCCTTTGCGGGCGGGGTCGACCTCGGTGGCTTCGTCGGCAATCTCGACCTCGGGGGACTCCTGGCCGGCGTCGACCTCGAGGGGCTGATGGGGAACCTGGGCATGGGCATGGATCTCAGCGCCCTTGCCGGGCTCGGTGAGCTCGGCGAAGGCGAGGATGACGAGTACATCGACCAAGTCGACGACGAAGTCGACGACGAGCCGCAGGCCTGACCGGCCAGTGTTCGCCGGGCCGATTCAGGAGCTGGTCGACGAGCTCGGGCGCCTTCCAGGTGTGGGGCCGCGCTCGGCTCAGCGCATCGCCTTCTACGTGCTCGAGGCGGACCGGGAGAGCGCCCTCCGCCTGGCACAGGCCATCGTGGAGGTGAAGGACCGCATACGGCTCTGCGAGCGATGCTTCAACGTCGCGGAGACCGAGCTCTGCACCATCTGCTCCGATTCACGTCGCGACCGCAGCATCATCTGCGTCGTTGAGGACCCGAGAGACATTGTCGCCGTTGAGCGAACTCGGGAGTTCCACGGTACTTACCACGTGCTCGGAGGAGCTCTGAGCCCGATCGACGGGGTCGGCCCCGAACAGCTGCGCGTGCGGCCGCTCCTCGTGAGACTCGGTATCGAGGGCGTCGCCGAGGTGATCTTGTGCACGAACCCCAACCTCGAAGGAGAGGCAACCGCAATGTACCTTGCGCGGCTCTTGTTGCCGCTCGGGGTGAAAGTGACACGTATAGCGAGCGGGCTGCCCGTCGGCGGGGACCTCGAGTATGCCGACGAGCTCACGCTCGGGCGCGCCCTCGAGGGCCGTCGGGAGGTCACCAGCTGAGCTCCTGCGCGGGGTCGTGACGAGACCGCCTCGAGCACGGAGCGTCGCGCTGGCCTTCACCACCGCACAGGCCGGCTGCGCGCCGGCGACGACAAGATCACCGTTTCCAGGAGGTTGGGCCAGTGCACGGCAATCGATCAGAGCCCTCGACGATCACTGAGATCGACCACGTCGCCATCGCAGTGCACGACCTCGACGCGGCAATCGCCTGGTACCAGTCAGCACTCGGTGCCCGAGTCGCCCATCGCGAGCGGATCGAGCACGACGGGGTTGAGGAGGCGTTGCTGAAAGTCGCCGAGTCGTTCATCCAGCTTCTCAGCCCGACCACCGACAGCTCACCGGTGGCGAGATTCCTCGAGCGCAATGGCGAGGGAATCCACCACGTCGGCTACCGGGTGGCCGATTGCGCCGCAGCGTTGGAGAAGATGCGAGCCGCCGGCGCTCAGCTGATCGACGTAATGCCGAGAGCCGGGTCTCGGGGCACAACTGTGGCTTTTGTGCACCCTCGCAGCGCCTTCGGCACGCTCATCGAGCTTGTTCAGGAGTAGCCCGTTGAGCAATCTCGCTCAGGGGGCGCAATCCTCCCGGAACTGGCGGTAGAGCTCCATCAGACCCTGCCGGGTCTCCGGAGCGAGATCCTCGGGCTGGATCCTTCCAAGGACCCTGATCGTCGCCCGGACCTGTCGCAGGTACTCTTCGCAGCCGTCGCAAGCTTCGAGGTGTGCTTCGAAACGTCGAGTGTCGCGCCGCGAGAGCGTGCCTTCGAGATAGTCGGTCACGAGCTCGACCGCCTGTTGGCAGACGATGTCCCTGCGGAGCGTGGTCAGCTTCATCGCTTCGCCAACTCGTCTTCGAGACGGGCACGTATCCGGCTGCGGCCGCGGTGCAGGAGTACCCGCTGGTTGACCTCGCTGATCTGGAGCACGTCACAAACTTCCTTGCTTGACAGTCCGTCCAAGTCGCGAAGTGTTACTACTGCACGCTGGCTCTCGGGCAGGTCGGAGATAGCGGCTCGCACCTGGGCGACGAGAGGCCCGCTCGAGAACCGGTCGACGACCTCGTCGGACCAGTGAGCCGGCGGGTCCGACCATGCTCCCCCGGCGTCAAAGCGCCCTCTGTTCACGGCCGCTTCATCGGAGAGGTCCACAGGTGTCGTGCGCTGCTCGCGCACGCCGGTTGACCGCGCCCTGTTCGAGAGGATGCGGAAGATCCAGGTCTTGAGCGACGACCGGCCCTCGAAGCGACCGATGCCTTTCAGGACGGCGAGCCAGGTGTCCTGTGTGACCTCTTCAGCGACCGCCCGGCTCGAGACGAACGTCTGCGCCAGACGGACCATTGACGAGTGGTAAGCGTCGACGACCTCTGCGAAGGCGGATTCGTCGCCCGAGCGCAGTCGGCGCACCAGGTCGTTATCACTCACGCCCGCAGCGTATGGCGCGCGGCCGGCCCGGTGGCGCGCGGCCGCCAGCGGCGAAGCGACCTGAGCCCCCCCTCCGACCGGTAGCCTTCGCCCAATGGCGGAGCATCCCACGGCCGACCGCTCAATGGGCGCCCGTCTTGCCGGGCTTGAGGCCAGGCGGGCGGAGGCGATCAACGCGGGATCGCAGCGTTCGGTCAAGGCGCACAAGGCCAAGGGCAAGATGACGGCCCGTGAGCGGATCGACTACCTGCTCGACGAGGATTCGTTCCAGGAGATGGACCTGCTCGTCCGGCACCGGTCGCACGGCATGGGCCTCGAGCGCTCCCGCCCCTACACAGACGGGGTGGTCACAGGCTTCGGGACGATCGACGAGCGGCGCGTCTGCGTGTTCAGCCAGGATTTCACCGTGTTCGGGGGGGCGCTCGGCGAAGCGCACGCCGAGAAGATCCACAAGGTCATGGATCTTGCGCTCTCTGTCGGCGTGCCGATCATCGGCCTCGACGATTCTGGCGGGGCACGCATCCAAGAGGGTGTGGTCTCGCTGCACAGCTATGGCGGGATCTTCTACCGGAACGTGCGCGCGTCCGGGGTCGTGCCACAGATCAGCGTCATTCTCGGTCCGTGTGCCGGCGGCGCCGTCTATTCCCCGGCGATGACGGACTTCATCTTCATGGTGCACGAGACGAGCCACATGTTCATCACGGGGCCCGATGTCGTGAAGACCGTCACCGGTGAGGACGTCACCCTCGAGCAGCTCGGCGGAGCCATGAGCCACGCGACGCGTTCGGGTGTCGCCACTTTCGTCGCACCGAACGAGAGGGCGTGCCTCGACGAGGTCCGCTATCTGCTGTCCTTCCTACCTTCGAACAACCTCGAGACTCCGCCGGACTTCGAGGAGCCCGACGACCTGGACGCGCAGGTCATCGGGCTTCGCGACATGGTCCCGGACAGCCCCAACCAGCCCTATGACATGAGGCGGGTGATCACAGCCGTCGTCGACGGGGGCGAGTACCTCGAGTACTTCCCTCGTTGGGCGATGAACCTGACTTGCGGCTTCGCCCGGATCGGGGGGCGCGCCGTCGGGATCGTGGGCAACGAGCCGAGCGTGCTCGCGGGCGTGCTGGACATCGCCTCGTCGGAGAAGGGCGCCCGGTTCGTGCGGACGTGCGACGCTTTCAACATCCCGCTTGTGACTTTCGTCGACGTTCCGGGATTCATGCCCGGAACCGACCAGGAGTACGGTGGCATCATCCGTCATGGCGCCAAGCTTCTCTACGCGTACTGCGAGGCAACCGTGCCTCGGGTGCAAGTGATCATTCGCAAGGCATACGGCGGCGCCTACATCGTCATGGACTCCAAGTCCATTGGTGCCGACTTCGCCTACGCGTGGCCGTCAGCCGAGCTCGCGGTCATGGGCCCACAGGGTGCGGTCGAGATCGTCTACCGGCGCGAGCTCGTGGACTCGCCGGACCCCGCCGCACGCCGCGCCGAGCTCGTCGAGGACTACATCGAGCGTTACGCGAACCCTTATGTCGCCGCCGAGCGCGGATACGTCGACGCCGTGATCGACCCGGCCGACACTCGTCGCGTCTTGGTCCGAGCCCTTCAGCTGCTCGCCTCCAAGCGGGAGGAGCTACCCAAGCGCAAACACGGGAACGTGCCGCTTTGAGCACTACCGATCGGACACGTCCGGCTATCCCTGCTCGATCGCTCAGTGCTCCTGCGGAGGTGGCCGACGCGATTGCCGCGGCCGTGGCGATCTGCTGGCCGAGGGGCACCGACAAGGGCGATCCCCCGACCGGAAGCCGCAAGCTGCCGGGGGGCGGATCGGAGCACGCGTGGCGTTTCTCGGGGCGCTGGTGGCACGCTCCGGTATCCCTGCGCCGAGACCGGCCGTGGGCGGAACAGGCGTGGAGATGAGCGCGGTTCCAGAGGTTTGGGACCTGACGACTGTCGCCGAGGACGAGGTCGTCTTCCATCTCCACTCTCCAGACACCCTCGAGATGGTCGGGGTGCGCGGCGGCTGGTCGGGACCTGGTTACGAAGTCATCACCGGTTTGCGGCCCGGTACGCCCCTGCTGCGGCACGGGATCGCGACTCGGACGCTCGATCGGCCTTCGGGTGAGCTTCTCTGCAGGTTCGCCACCGTCAACGACGTTCACTTCGGCGAGACCGAGTGCGGCAAGCTCTCCGACATCGCCGACACCGTCGGCTATCTCACCGCAGGCGGGATGGACGCGACAGGCATGGCGGACGCGAAGGACAAGCTGCAGGCCTTGTTCGACACGCTCGGCCCAGCTGTGGCGAGCTCGTCACCGGAGGGCGCCATGCCGTATCCGGAGCTCATGAGCCACGCGGCGGTCACCGAGATCGCCGCGATCGACCCGGCGGCGGTCGTGGTCAAGGGCGATCTCACCGCGTCGGGCCTCGTTGTGGAGTACGACGCCTTCCTGCAGTGCTACCTGGGTTCGTTCGGCGACCGGCTCTTGCACGTGCGCGGGAACCACGACGCTTTCTCGGGCCGCAACTATGCGTCCGAGCCCTGCCAGGAGATGGCCCTGCCCGGCGTGACTCTCGCCTTGCTCGACACTGTCATCGAGGGCAGGGACTCAGGCCAGGTTCGTCGCGAGCAGCTGGAGTGGCTCGACGAGCTCGGCGCCCGCGCGGACCGGCCGGTGCTCGTCTTCGGCCATCATCACGCTTGGAAACCGGGTTCGGTGAACCGGGCTCCGGACTACTTCGGTATCAACCCGAACGACTCCGAGCGCCTGGTCGAGGTGATAGCGAGGCGTCCGGCCATCTGTGGCTACTTCGCGGGGCACACCCACCGCAACCGCGTGCGGAGATTCGCCGAGACTGGTGATGTCGCCTTCGGCGAGGTCGCGTGCGTGAAGGACTTCCCGGGCAGCTGGGCCGAGTACCGGGTCTTCGAGGGCGGGATCCTGCAGGTCCACCGCCGTCTGTCGTCGCCCGCGGCGCTCGCATGGTCCGAGAAGTGCCGCGGGCTGTTCTGGGGGATGTACCCCGCGTACTCGCTCGGGAGGCTCGAGGACCGCTGCTTTCCGATCATGCCCCGCAGTCCCGGGACCTGACGCAACCGGGGCGGCGCTCAGAGGTTGCCGTGGCGATGCTTACGACGAGTCAGCGAGATGCCTGAGGTCGCCCGCCTGCTCAGCTGCCTGCCAACGCGAGCGCACGGTCGAGATCCTCGAGCAGGTCGCCAACGTTCTCGAGGCCGACGGACAAACGGATGAGCGAGGGATCGACTTCGAGCTCGGATCCGGCGGTCGAGGCGTGGGTCATCCTGGCCGGCAGCTCGATGAGCGACTCGACAGCCCCGAGGGACTCGGCCAAGGTGAAAAGCCGCGTGCCCGCGGCGACCTCGAGCGCCGCGGCCTCGCCGCCTCGTAGCGTGAAGGACACCATCGCGCCGAAGTCGCGCATCTGGCGTTCTGCGAGCCCATGGCCCGGGTGGTGGGCCAGCCCTGGGTAGTAGACCTCCCGCACCGCTCGGTGCGAGAGCAGGTGGGCCGCGATCAGGTCCGCGTTGGCGCATTGGCGGTCGAGACGGACCGCGAGGGTCTTGAGCCCGCGCTGCACGAGGTAGCAGTCGAAGGGGCTCGGCACCGCCCCGGCCGAGTTCTGGACGAAACCGAGGTGCGCTCCGAGCTCCTCGTCGTTGGTGGCGACGAAGCCGCCTACGACGTCGGAGTGCCCGCCCAAGTACTTCGTCGAGGAGTGCACGACGGCGTCGGCACCCAACCCGAGCGGTTGTTGCAGGTAGGGCGTGGCGAAGGTGTTGTCGACGATGCAGCGGGCTCTGTGAGCGTGCGCAACCGCCGCGACGGCCTCGATGTCGATGATATTGAGCTTCGGATTGCTCGGCGTCTCCAGCCACACCAGGCGGGTCTCGTCGCGCCATGCGGCGGCCAGCGCGTCGGGGCTTTGCAGCTCGACCGCCGAGAAGGTGACGCCGGACCCGGCATAGATGCTGGAAACGAGCCGGTAGGTGCCGCCGTAGGCGTCGTCGGGGATGAGCAAATGGTCGCCCGGCCTCAACAAACGGAGAACGGCGTCGGCGGCGGCCATGCCGCTCGAGAACGCGTAGCCGTGGCTCGCCCCTTCGAGCGACGCGATCGTCGTCTCCAGCGAGACGCGCGTCGGATTGCGCGTGCGCCCGTAGTCGAAGCCCTTGTGCTTGCCCACGGCCTCCTGGGCAAAGGTGGAAGCGAGGTGGATCGGCGTCACGACCGCTCCCGTGAGCGGATCGGGGTCCTGGCCGGCGTGGATCGCGCGCGTGGAGAACCCCGGGCCTTCTCCCGCCTGATCAATGGAAGGGCTCATCGCGCCTCCCTGGGCGAGCCGGCTTGGGCCAGGAACGCGAGCGCGTCCGACCGGGTGATTATTCCGATCGGATGCCCGTGGTCGAGCACGATCACCGCCGGTGACTCCTCCAAGCGCTGCAGGGCGATGTCCACCGTCTCGCCGCTGCCCACCGACGGGAGCGGCGGCCCCATGATCTCGCCCACCGTCCTGTCGAGGATCTCCGGGTCGTGCAGCGCCCGTTGCATGAGATCGTGCTCGTGGACGGCCCCGACCACTTCGGCCGCCGCGAGTGGGGGTTCGGCCTGGATGACGGCGATCTGCGAGACGTCGTACTCGGCCATGACAGCAACCGCCTGCCGTGCTGTCTCGCCCGGGTGCACGTGGATCATCCCGGGGAGGCGGTCGCCCTTGCGGTCGAGGAGGTCGGCCACAGTGTGCCCGCTCGTCCTCAAAAAGCCGTGATCCGCCATCCACTCGTCGTTGTACAACTTGGACAGATACCCACGCCCTGAGTCGGGAATCAGGACGACGACGACGTCGTCGCGGCGCAGGTCAGGCGCGAGTTGCAGCGCCGCCCAGACGGCGGTGCCCGTCGAGCCTCCCGCGAGGATCCCTTCATCGACCGCGAGACGCCGAGCGGTGAGGAACGAGTCGGTGTCACTCACCATCACGACACGGTCGACCAGCTTCGGGTCGTAGGTCGTCGGCCAGAAGTCCTCGCCTATCCCCTCGACGAGGTAAGGCCTTCCCGAGCCCCCGGAGTAGACGGAGCCCTCGGGGTCGGCACCCACGATCTGGACATCGGGATTCTGCGACTTCAAGTAGCGGCCGATGCCGCATATGGTCCCGCCGGTGCCGATGCCGGCGACGAAGTGGCTGACCCGTCCGGCTGTCTGGCGCCAGATCTCAGGGCCGGTCGTCGCTTCGTGCGAGGCCGGGTTCTCGAGGTTGTGGTACTGGTCGGGGTGGAAGGCACCGGGGATCTCCTCGGTAAGGCGTGCGGTCACCGAGTAGTACGAATCGGGGTGATCCGGTGCGACCGCAGTCGGGCACAGGATCACCTCCGCGCCATAGGCGCGCAGCAGCGCGACCTTCTCGGGGGCCATCTTGTCGGGCATGACGAAGACGCAGCGGTAGCGGCGCCGGGCAGCGACGATCGCGAGCCCGACGCCGGTATTGCCCGATGTGCCCTCGACGATGGTCGAGCCGGGCCGGAGCAGTCCCGCTCGCTCGGCCGCCTCGACCATCGCGACGGCCGGCCGGTCCTTGACGCTCCCACCAGGATTGAGGATCTCGAGCTTGGCGACAAGCGGGCAGGGAAGGTCCCGGCCCACCCGGTCGAGGCGCACCATTGGTGTGTTGCCGACGAGGTCGAGGAGCGAGTCGGCCACCTCCATCGCCGGCCCACGGTCGGTCAGCGGCACCACCTCGACTCCGACCAGGCCGGATCTGTCGGACACGTCCTCGTCGGTGTGCAGCTCGGTCGGGAGCCCTGCGCTGCGCAGCTTCGCGGCCACCGTTGCGGCGCCCGGGCCGAAGACCGCGACGTGCCGGGGGATCCGCGCCCGGATCTCGGCGATCAAGGCCGGGGTGACCTCGGCCAGAGGGACCGCGAGAATGTGGTGCGCCCGGGCGGCCAGGCGCTCGGGGGGCTGGTCGGTTCCGACTACGACGAGCAGGTCCATGGCGACATGTTGGCCCAGGAACGCGCGCTTTGCATAGAGATAGTCGAATTCGACTTGTCCGGAGGGGCCGGGCCGCCCGCGACGATCGAACAAGTGTTCGGATAACATGCGAGTCCATGCAGCCGGTAAAGGGGGCCGAGGTCGGCCTCCAAGGAAACGAAGCGCTCCACGCCTTTCATCCCGCGGTCGCCGAATGGTTCCGGAGGCGTTACCCGGCCGGACCGACCCAGGCGCAGGCCGACGGCTGGGCAGCTATCGCCTCGGGCGTCGACACGCTGATCGCCGCGCCCACGGGGTCGGGCAAGACCCTGGCCGCGTTTCTCGTGGCGATCGATCGTTGTTACCGGGCCGCCGAGTCGGGAGGCGCCAGTCGAGGTACAGATGTCGTGTACGTCTCGCCGTTGCGAGCCTTGACGGTCGATGTGAGCGAGAACCTGCGAAAGCCCCTCGCAGAGATCGCCGAGGTCGCGATCGAGCTCGGCCTGGAGCCGCCCAAGGTGCAGGTGGCCGTCCGCAACGGCGACACGCCTCCATCCGAGCGCTCGGCGATGTTGCGCAACCGCCCGGAGATTGTCGTGACGACACCCGAGTCGCTCTATCTCCTCCTCACCTCGGCACGCGGCAGGGAGATGCTCGCGACGGTGAGGACCGTGATCGTCGACGAGATCCACGCGCTGGCCCGGGACAAGCGCGGCGCGCACCTCGCTCTCAGCTTGGAGCGACTGGACCGCCTGGTCACGACGGACGAGAGGCCGGTCCGGATCGGCCTCTCGGCAACACAGCGGCCGATAGCGACGATTGCCCGGCTGCTGATAGGTGCCGGGGAGGACAGGACCCTGCCCGGCGGCGAGCCCCGCTGCATCATCGTCGACGTCGGCCATCAACGCCGGCTCGACGTTGCCATCGAGCTCCCGGACGATGAGCTCGGCGCCGTGTCGACCCTCGAGCAGATGGCGTCGGTGCTGGAACGGATCGCAGCGCACATAGAGCAGCACCGGACGACCCTCGTGTTCGTCAACACCCGGAGAATGGCCGAGCGGGTCGCTCATCAGCTGGCTGAGCGCCTCGGCGACGACAGCGTCCAGGCCCATCACGGGAGCCTGTCCATGGACCGCCGGCTCCGGGTGGAGGCACGCCTTCGCGCCGGGCAGCTCCGGGCCGTCGTCGCGACCGCGTCACTGGAGCTCGGCATCGACGTCGGCCCCGTGGAGCTCGTGTGCCAGCTGGGATCGCCGAGGAGCATCGCCACGTTTCTCCAGCGTGTCGGGCGAGCCCAGCACCATGTCGGCGGCGTTCCGGTCGGCCGCCTGTACCCGCTCACGCGCGACGAGCTGGTGGAGTGCACGGCGCTGCTCGCCGCGGTCCGCTCCGGCGATCTCGACGCGGTCATCCCGCCGGTCGCACCGTTGGACGTGCTCGCGCAGCAATTGGTCGCCGAATGTGCCGCCTCCGATCCCGAGGGCTGCACCGAGGAGGAGTTGTTGGCGCTCGCCCGCCGGTCGGCGCCCTACAGCTCGCTCGGCGCCGACGACTTCGAGGCGATCGTGGAGCTCGTCAGCCAAGGCGTCGTCACCGGGCGCGGCCGCCGGGGAGCACATTTGCATCGCGACCGCGTGAATGGCGTGCTCCGGCCGCGGCGCGGCGCCCGCCTCACTGCTGTGACCTCGGGCGGTGCGATCCCGGACGTCGCCGACTTCCGCGTCGTCCTCGAGCCGGAAGACACTCTTGTCGGCACCGTCAACGAGGACTGGGCGATCGAGTCGATGGCGGGCGACGTGTTCCTTCTCGGCAGCGCGTCGTGGCGGATCCGGAAAGTCGAGCCAGGCACGGTCCGGGTGGTCGATGCGAAGGGGGCCTCACCGACCGTCCCGTTCTGGCTGGGTGAGGCGCCGGCGCGAACGGCCGAGCTCTCCCAGGCGGTTTCCGATCTGCGAGGCGCCGTCGAGACCGCCCTGCGGGCCGGCACCGCCGGGGCCGGCACCGCCACGGGCACCGAGAGGGCCATCGAGGTCGTCGAAGCCCTCGGCGGAGTCGATCGTGCCGTTGCCCAGCAGGTGGTCGCCTACCTGGCGGCCGGCTACGTCGAGCTCGGCGCGTTGCCGACGACTGAACGCTTCGTGATCGAGCGGTTCTTCGACGACACAGGCGGGATGCAGCTCGTCGTTCACTCGCCTCGCGGAGCGAGAGTGAACCGCGCGCTGGGCTTGGCATTGAGGAAACGTTTCTGCAGGACGTTCGACTTCGAGTTGCAAGCGGCCGCGAGCGACGACGCGGTAGTGCTGTCGTTGGGGCCACAGCACTCATTTCCCCTGGACGAGGTCCTCGGCTTCCTCTCCCCGGCGACTGTCCGCGACACCTTGATCCAGGCGGTCCTCCCGACGCCGATGTTCGCGTCCCGCTGGCGGTGGAACCTGACGCGCTCGCTCGTCTCACCCCGCTACCGAGGGAGCCGGCGGGTCCCGCCTGCCATCCAGCGTATGGAGGCGGACGACCTGATGGCCGCCATATTCCCGGCCCTAGCCGCATGCCAGGAGAACGTTTCCGGGCCGATCGAGATCCCCGATCACCCTGTCGTGCGCCAGACCCTCCACGACTGCTGCACCGAGGCGATGGACCTGGAAGGCCTGACCGATGTGCTCGCCAGAGTCCGATCGGGCCAAGTGCAGGCGCTTTGCGTCGACACGGTGGTCCCCTCGGTGCTGGCCGAGGAGATCTTGAACGGGCGTCCCTATACCTTCCTCGATGATGCCCCGCTCGAGGAACGGCGGACGCGGGCGGTCACGACACGGCGTGGGCTCCCGCTCGACGCCCACGATCTCGCCGCGCTCGATCCGGGCGTCGTGGCGAGAATCGTCGAACAGGCCAGGCCCGAGCTCCGCAACGCCGAGGAGCTGCACGACCTGCTCTGCTCGCTGGTGCTCGCTCCATCGCGGCCGGAGTGGGGCGACTGGATGGACGTGCTAACGCATTCCGGCCGGGCCATGACCGTCGAGCTTCCCGCCGCCGGCGCGCGGTGGGTGGCCACCGAGTGCCGGGAGCTCGCCACCGAGCTCGTAGGCGGAGCTCGCTTCGATCCCGACCACAGACTCGAGAGCAGGCCGGCACAGGCGGTTCCCTGTTCGCGGGACGATGCGTTGGTCGCTGCTGCGCGCGGCCATCTCGAGATGCTCGGGCCGGTCACCCTCGAGGAGCTGTCGGCCTCGATCGGCACGGGAACTGTGGGCGAGCTACGTTCGGCGGTTGCCCGCCTGGAGGCGGAGGGTTCGGTGCTCGGATGCCGCGTGGCCACAGACGGCCAGCTGCCGACGGCTGTGGCCTACGAGCGGTTCTGCGCGAGGCACCTGCTCGCGCGTATCCACGCTGCGATGCGCGACAGCTCCCGGCGTTCTGTCGAGGCGGTGTGTGCACAGCAATTCATGCGTTTCCTCCTGTCCTGGCAGCACGTCGGGCCTGGGCACAGACTGCTCGGATCAGGCGGCGTCGTCGAGGTGATCGAGCAACTGCAGGGCTACGAGGCAGCCGTCGACGCCTGGGAGTCGGCGATCCTCCCGCTCCGGGTCGCGGGCTACCACGCCGCCCTCCTCGACGAATGGTGTGCGCGGGGCGAGGTCGCTTTCGGCCGGCTCGGTCTCCGGGCCACTGACCGGTTGGGCACCCCACCCCGTCGCGGCGGTGCGACGCCCTCGCCGGCGACGCCGATCAGCTTGTACAGGCGCGAGGACCTCGAGTGGCTCCTCGCTGCAAGTCGCGCCGGGGCGACGCCCGACCCGCCGACGGTCGGCGCCGCCTTGGAGGTGTTCGAGGCCCTTCGGCGCCACGGCGCTCTTTTCGTCACCGACCTTTGCCAGCTGACTGGTCGCCTGCCGGGTGAGGTCGTCGAGGCGCTCTGGGACGGGATGGCCCGCGGCCTTCTCACCGCGGACGGCTTCCAGGCAGTTCGGGCACTGCTGAGTGGACGCGGGGCCAGGGCGCGAACGAGCTCGTTTCCCGGCCGAGCCGGGCCGGTGCTGGGTCGCGCCGGCCGGAGCAGGCCCGGATTGCCCGGTCAGGGCCGCAGTCGCCTGCGCGTCCGGCCCGCCGTCTCGGGCGGCAGGTGGTCGTTGCTGGGAGATGGGCTCAGGTTCGGCGCTCTGCCGGCGGGCGATCCGGCCGGTGCCGATCCAGGCGCGGCGGCCGGTCAGAAGGACCCGGGCTTGGATCCCGACGAGTTGGCCGAAGCGATCGCGGGCCAGCTGCTCTCGCGCTGGGGAGTGGTCTTCCGCGACCTGTTGGCGCGTGAGTCGCTCGCCATCGCCTGGAGGGACGTCCTCTGGGCCTTGCGCCGCCTGGAGGCACGCGGCGTGGTGCTCGGAGGCCGGTATGTCGCAGGCTTCGCCGGCGAGCAGTTCGCTCTGCCCGAAGCCGCCGAGCAGCTGCGTGCGCTCGGCAAGGTCGCGGCCGATGGCCTCACCGTTCAGCTGTCGGCGACGGACCCGCTCAATCTGACCGGTGTCATCCTGCCGGGACCTCGGATCCCGGCCCAGCACGCCCGGACGATCACGCTCAAGGACGGCGTCCTCGAGCGGCTCGAGGTCGAAGGGCCCGGCCTCCAGCCGGCGATCCCGCGCCATAGTGCCATTCCTGGCTGACAACCGGCTGTCCGGACCGGGGCGGCTCGCTCTCGGCTCGACTCCGGCATCGGCGGCCCGAGATCGCTTCGTCACCGGGGCGGGCGAGCCGCCTCATGGCAATGAGCTGGGGACCGTGCACGCCGCGGAGCGCTCCGCCTGGGTGGGCTCGGGGAGAGGGGTCAGGACCGGAGGCTTCAACGGGCCGTAGAGCGTCGCGACGCCCCGCGCCGCACCGGATGCCGAAAGTTCGGAAAGGCTCGGTGCGCCCACGAGCGCTCGCTTCAAGAATGCAGCCGTGAGCTTCTCGACGACCGGCGCAGCCGGGCCCCTGCCGACGTACGGGGAGAAATGGTGCGCTCCGGTGAGCTTCAGGAAGAAGCCGCCGCCGGCATCGTGAAACAGCGTGCCGGCCTCCTGGGGCAAGTTGCAGCTGTCGACGGCACTCTGGACGAAGAGCACCGGTGGCGGGTTGGCCGGTGCCGCGTAGGTGCCGGCCAGCTCCGATCCCGACAGGATGAGGACGCCGAACGGGTGGGCTGCCATCGCGTCATAGGTCGAGGCGTACTTTTCCGAGTAAACGAGGGCCGCGACGGCTTGGGCACCGTCGGAGTGACCCGCAATGGCGATCTTGCCTGGCTTCGCGAGGCCCTTGAGCCAGGAGGCACCGCTCGAGGCGGCACCACCGGCCCCCGACTCGACCTCGCCTGCCACGTACGCGATGTCGTAGGGCTCGTTGACGACGTCGGACTCGGCGAGCTCGCTCTGAGCGGTAGTGCGAGGACCGAGGGAGTTGATCTTGTTGGCGTTCTCGTCCGGGAACAGCGGCGCCACCACGACGAAGCCGGCCTTCACCCACGACACCAACAGAGGCTTATAAGTGGCAGGCAGGGTGTCGAATCCATGGGCGAAGACGATGACGGGGAACGGGCCGCCGCGATAGTCGGGTGCCTGGCCAGTGGTCGGCGCCTTCTCGGAACCGCCTATCGAGGGGTACCAGATCTCGGTGACGAGCGTCCGGGGCCCGGCGCTGCCTCCCGGCGCGGGGTTGACCACGAGCCCGGCACTCGGGTTGCTATCTGTCCAGGTGACGGTCTTGAGGCCGATCCCGGTCGGCCGTAGCCGCGGGAGCGTCGTCGTTGTGTGCGGAGCTGGCTTCTGGCTGGAGGACCCCCCGTCACCGATGAGCAAGACGATCCCGACGAGCAACGCGGCGACGAGAATGGCCGTCAACGCCACGCCTATGCGCCGGCGCCTGTAGACCGCCGGGTCGAGACGCCGGGAGGTCGGTCGCCGGCCAGGTCCATAAGCACCGCTCACCTGCGGAAATCTACCGTGCCGGGCGCGCCGACGCTCCGCAGCCGGTTCGCGTCAGCTGCCGCGGCGCGCCATTCCGTTTCGTCTGGCCGTGGATGACATCGCCGACCTCCGGTGTTGTGCCTGCCATGTTGAAGAGTGCCAGGTGAGCCGCGCCCGTTTTTATTGGCCTGCAGGCAACCGGGCAGCCATGCCCTGGCGGCTCGGCACTGCGGCTGACCAATCCGGACGCCCCTCTCGGCCGTACTCCCTGTGATGAGACGGACGCGGGAGCCGACCAACGGGGCCTCCGACGAGTCGTTGCTCGCCGGCATGGCGCAGGGCGACGAGCGGGCCGGGCTCGCGTTCGTGAGGAGGTATCAGGGAAGAGTGTTCGGCCTGGCGTTCGGCATGGTCTCTGATGCGGCTCTTGCCGAGGACATCGCGCAAGAGGCCCTGCTGCGAGCCTGGCGTCACGCGCCGGTTTACGATTCCCGCCGCGGCGCCGTCTCCACCTGGGTGCTCACCATCACCCGCAACCTCACCATCGACGCGTTGCGCATGCGCCGGGCCATCCCGACCGATCCTGACGATCTCGTCAATCTCGGCCTCGTGAGCAACGAGGTGACGCCCGAGGGCGCCGCCGTGAGCGCCGATGCCGCTCGCGGGCTCCGCCAGGCGCTCGCGGGCCTGAGCGCCGAGCAACGCCGGGCCCTGGTGCTCGCGTACTTCTACGGGATGACGGCCGCCGAGATCAGCGAGAGGGAAGCGATCCCCCTCGGAACTGCGAAGACGCGGATCCGCGCGGGCCTCACGAAGCTACGCGAAACGATGACGAGCGAAGGGAGCCATCGATGAGCGACGACGACGTGCGTTCCGGACCCGAATGCGGTCCCTACGCCGACGAGATCCCGGAGCTCGCGCTCGGGATCTCGACAGGAAGACAACGCGCCCAGACACTCGCCCACGTCGAGGCATGCCCACGCTGCCACGCCGAGATGGAGCAGTTCTCGCTGGCAGCCGACTCGTTGCTCGAGGTCGTGCCCGCCATCGAGCCGCCACTCGGTTTCGAGGTCAGGCTCATGGAACGGCTCGGGGCCGGCCGCGCGGCCCGGCAACCCGTGCGCCGGCAGTGGTTTGTGCGGCGCGCCTCCTTCGTGCTGGCGTGCCTTGTGTTGTTGGTTGCCGTCGGCGCAGGTGTCGGCACCGGATGGCTCGTACGAGGTGGCCAGCAACCGCCCGTTGCCCGATCCGCGTTTGGCACCGAGCCCGGAGGGCGCATCGAGACAGCGTCACTCGTCTCCGCAGGCCGCAGAATCGGCAACGTCACGGTGTACGCGGGCCGGACCATGTGGCTGTTCATGAGCCTCGATGACGGGTCGTGGTCCGGCAAGGCGACCTGTCAGGTGCGCCTGGCAGGGGGCAAGACGGTGCTGCTCGGCACCTTCTGGCTCGACAACGGCTACGGAGCCTGGGGCGTCTCACTGGCGCCTGGGACCGCGCGCATCCGGTCCGCCTCGGTGTTGAGCAACGGGGGCGTTCTGGCGAGCGCGGACTTTGCGCCGGGGCCGACGGCATACCTGTCCGGGACGACGGCACAGGTCCAAGCGGCCGGGCGTTAAGCGACAGCGACAGCGACAGCGACAGCGACAGCTGTCAGCCGGACCCGTCCTCATCGACGGACTCGGGGTCGTCGAGCATCACGCCGGCTTCGATCGCCTCGACGACATCGAGAGGCAACTGGTCCTCTTCCTGCTCGTCGTCGTAGTCGATCTCGCTGTCGAGCGACACCGCGTCCGCGGCGTCACCCGCGACGAAGGGGTCAGGCCTTTCAACCACTGGGCTGTCCCCGTACACATCGCTCATTGCAACATCGTGGCAGATCCGCGCATCACGGGCGCGACAAGCTACGACCTTGGGGAGATCGCCGGGGATGCGGACTAGTTGTGCTGCTCGAGAGCCTCAGGCCGGCTTGCTGATTCCGATCTTCACCGGTGCCTGCTTCGCCTTTTTGGCCGCGCGCTTTTCCTTCAGTGATTTCCCGGGCTTTTTACCCGAGTCCTTCTGTGGCGACTTATTGGCCACGTCGAGCTCCTTTACCTGCGGTTCACGTCCGCAGCCTCACAGCTGCGGACGTGAGACTTCAGATCGCGCGGACGCTGCTGGCTTGCATGCCCTTTTTGCCCTGGGTGACTTCAAACTCAACCCTTTGGCCTTCGAGCAGCTCGCGGTAGCCCTGCGCTTGAATCTCTGACTGGTGAACGAAGAGGTCCTCGCCGCCGCCATCGGGTGCAATGAACCCGAAGCCCTTGGTGGCATTGAACCACTTCACAGTACCTACTGCCATCTTTGGAACTCCTCTTGCTCCACGCACATTAGAGCGGGAGTCCAATGACGGATACCAGCACAGCACTCAGCCTGCGTGGTGGAGACTGGTGCATGACAATGATACCCCGTTTCTGAGTCCGCCCGTACCCGAGCTCGCGTCAGTACCTCTACCAGTCCTGCGGAACACGCACCTGGCTGCGGTTCAGCTCTGCGACCGAAGCGCAGCCCAGAAGCCGAAGTGTGCGGTCCAGATCCTCCCGAAACAGGGCCAGGACGCGCTCCACGCCCGGCTGGCCGGCAGCGGCGAGCCCGTAGGCCCAAGGACGGCCGACCATGGCCGCTCGGGCCCCGAGCGCAACGGCCTTGACGACGTCGGCACCGCGCCGGAACCCGCCGTCCACCAACACCTCCACCTCTGCTCCGACGGCGTCGACGACCTCGACGAGGGACCTGAGCGCGCCAGGCAGGGAGTCGAGCTGTCGACCGCCGTGGTTCGAGACGATGATCGCGTCGGCGCCGCTGTCGATCGCACGCCTGGCATCGTCACCGGTGACAATGCCCTTGGCGAGGATCGGGCCGCGCCACTGCTCGCGCAGCCATGTGAAGTCTTCCCATCTGGCCGGCGATGCGACCCAGTGAAGGAACGCCTCCTCGGACGACATGGGCTCTCCACAAGTGCCGAGAGTCTCCGTGTTGACGATGCTGAGCTGGAAGCGGTCGTGAGCGACCCCGGCCAGCCACCCGGGCCGCACCGCGACCTGCGTTGCCATCTTCCTCATGGTGGGAAGGTCGAGCTTGAGCGGCGGACTGATGCGGTGTCGCTGCTCGCGCTCGCGGTTACCTGTGACCTGGGTGTCGAGTGTCACGACGAGCCCGCTGAAGCCGGCTTCTCGGGCTCTGGCGACGAGCTTCTCGGCTCCGGCGCGGCCACCGAGGAAGTAGAGCTGGAACCAAGCCGGCTGAGCCGCCGCAGCCATGACTTCGTTCATGGTGTGGCCCGACATCGAGCTGAGAGTGAAGATCGTCCCTGCTTTGCCTGCTGCCCGGACTCCGGCGACGTCCCCGCCGGGTTCCATCATCCTCGTGTAACCGACCGGGCTCATAAGGACCGGCATGGCGACGGGGACGCCGAGGACAGAGGTCCGCAGCCCCGGCGCCGGCACTCCCATGGTGACAGCCACCCGGGGGCGGAACTGGACGGCTTCGATCGCGGCCAGGTTCGCCCCAAGCGTGAGCTCGGCGCCCGCGCCACCGTCGATGTAGTCGAAGACGGCGCGGGGCACCCGCCGCATGGCAAGCCGGCGCGCGTCAGCCACCGTCGCTATCCGCGTCGTCGCCCGGTCCTGTACGAGCCGGCGATACCGGTCCCAGCTTGAAACCACCATCGGGGCCAACCTTATGCCGCCGGATCTGTCCGGCCTGCCACGTCTTGTCCGGGCAAGTGGCAACGCCGCGCGACATCGCAATTCGTGGGCGAGGGGGGACTTGAACCCCCACGTCCTTGCGGACACAGGAACCTGAATCCTGCGCGTCTGCCAATTCCGCCACTCGCCCGTTGCCGAGACGATAGCCGCGGGAGCTGGGTCACTCCGGCACGCCGGCTTCGGAGTCGGACTGATGCCGTCGCGCCATCAGGCCAGTTCACCCCACAAGTAGTCTTATTGCACCATGGGATTGCAGCAGTTCGAGCGCCGCCTCGAGCGTCTGGTCGAAGGTGCCTTTGCGAAGGCGTTCCGCGGCCAGCTCCAGCCGATCGAGCTTGGACGACGGCTCACGCGCGAGATGGATCTACGTCGCGCTGTCGGCATTCACGGTTTCATCGTGCCCAACCAGTTCAACGTCTTCCTCGCGCCTGAGGATTTCGAACGATTCGAGGAGTTCGGCGACTCGCTGGAGCGTGAGCTGATCACCGCGGTGAGGGAGCATGCCGGTCGCGAGGGCTACCAATTCGTCGGCCCGGTGAAGCTGAACCTGCATCTCGACCCGCAGCTGTCGGTCAGCACCTTCGCGATCGAGAGCGAGCTGGTCGAGGGCGACGATCGGCCGAGCGACTGGCTCGTCTTCCCCGACGGGCGCCGAGTCGGAATCGGTTCTCAAGTGGTCACGATCGGGCGCCTGCCCGAGTGTGCGGTCGTCCTCGACGACCCGAACGTCTCGCGTCGTCATGCCCAAGTGCGTCGGGAGGGCGACGCGATCTTCGTCGTGGACCTCGGTTCGACCAACGGGACCCGAGTCAATGGTGTCCTGGTTCGCGAGCACCGCCTCGTTCCAGGCGACGTTGTTTCCGTGGGGACTACGGCTCTCAGGTTCGAGCCTTCCTAGGTAGTCGCGACTTCATGCCTCACTCCCTCTTAGAGATCCTGCGGTACTCCTTGCTCGCAGCGATCTGGCTCTTTTTCGTCTACGCCGCTCGCATGGTGTGGGTCGAGGTACGCCGTTCGCGTGCCGAGCAGGCGCAGGCGCCCCCTTCAGCTCCGGTTGCTGGCGACAGGGCGCTCGTCTTGCGCTTGCGCGTCATCGATCCACCCCAGCGGCGTGGGCGTGTCTTCGAGCTGGGCGACGAAGTCACCGTCGGCCGTTCGCCGGGTTGTGCGGTCCCGCTCGACGACGACACCTTTGCGTCCTCGATCCACGCGCGCGTCTTCAGGCGCAGCGGCGAGCTCTGGATCGAGGATCTCGGCTCCACCAACGGCACCTGGCTGAACGATGAGCGTCTGGACGTTCCTGTCAGGCTCCGTCGCGGGGACCATGTGAAGGTCGGGAGCACGGTTCTCGAGGTTGCCCGATGAGCCGGCTGCGGACAGCGGCAGCGACCGATACCGGTTATCTAAGAGCCACCAACCAAGACGTCGCGCTCGCAACCAACGACTTGGCAGCGGTCGCAGACGGGATGGGGGGACATCTCGGTGGCGAAGTTGCCGCTCGAATTGCGGTCGAGCAGTTGCTCGAGGCGTACCGTCGGGATCGGACGACAGATGGTCTGGTCGCAGCCGTCGGAGCTGCCAACTCAGCGGTGTACAGCCGCAGCAGGTCCGACCGCAACCTTCGGGGGATGGGCACGACTCTGACCGCGGCTGCCTTCATCGGAGACGAGCCTGACGGCCAGCTGCGGCTCGCTCTCGTGAACGTCGGTGATTCGCGGGCGTACCTCGTCGACTGGCGCGAGCGGCGCGTCCACAAGCTGACCGAAGATCACAGCGTCGTCGAGGAGATGGTCCGGAGCGGTGAGCTGACCCCCGAAGAGGCAGCCGTTCACCCTCATCGGCACATCCTGACGCGGGCGCTCGGTATCGAGCCCAATATCGAACCGGACTGCTGGGAGCTCGACCTCGAGCCCGGCAGCCGGCTGCTGCTCTGCAGCGACGGCCTCACGAACGAGCTTGGTGAGGAAGAGATCGCCAACGTGCTGCTCGATGAGGCCGATGCCGAGAAGGCAGCGAACGAGCTCGTCCGACTGGCGCTTCACCGCGGCGGGATCGACAACGTGACAGTCGTGGTGCTCGACGTTCTCGCAGGCGAGACGCCGGCGACGACTGACGACGTAGTCCTGATCCCGCTGGCCGTTCCGGGCAAGCCGAGCCGGACCCCGGGAGCTGAGACAGCGCCGATCACCGAGGCGGTTGTGCTCACTCCGGCCGTGAGCGCCGAGGCCTCTGCGGCAACCACATCCGCGGCCGCCGCCGGGGGCTCGAGGCTAGCCCCCCAGCCCTCGAGGCAAGCCGCCCAGCCCGTTGCGGGCCAAGGGCCTTTGGCCGTTCCGATGACGACGACACCCTCCGGCGCGCCGACGGTCCCGTCGTCCGGCGCGGCGCCCAGGGCGGCTCACGGCCGGCCGATGGTTCTCGTGCCAAGGGTCAAAGGCCCGAAGGAACACCGGGACCGGATCTTCACGATTCGCGTCGCGCTGTTCGTGGTCGTCTTCGTTGCGATCCTCGGGAGCACTGCGGGCGTCGTGGTCTGGTTCGACAAGGCATCGTTCTATGTCGGGCTCGATGAGGGTTATGTGACGATCTTCCAGGGGCGTCCCGGCGGCTTGCTGTGGCTCAAGCCCTCGGTCGTGGAGCGAACGACGATCACACCAGCCGACTTGCTTTCCTCGAATGTCTTCTACCTGAAGCAGGGAATGGAGGAGAGCTCCTATCAGGCGGCGCGCAACCTCGTGCACAGCCTCTCGCTCGAACACGCAGTGATCGTCCCGAGTGAGTCGACCACTACGACCACGGCCCGCGCCCCGACGACGACGGTTCCGAGGAGGGGGACCGGATGATCAATCGCCGCATCCGCTGGTTGGGCTTCGTGCTCTTGGCGTGTTTTGTCCTGTTGTTCCTGCAGTTGAACAACTTCCAGGTCCGCCAGGCCAACTCCCTGGTGAACAACCCCCACAATCAGGCGGGTCAGCCCGACCCCTACGCGCTACCGCGAGGCGACATCTACAGTTCCGACGGCCTGGTGCTCGCCACGTCGAAGCCCACCAACGACGGCTACGGCGAGCTCAGGATCTATCCGTCGGCCACAGCCACCCTGTTCGCCGGAATAACGGGCTACGAGTCGGTCGCCGTAGGCAACGCGACAGGGCTCGAGCTCGAGTACAACCAGCTTCTCACCCAGCACAACACGCCCTCATCGACGCTCGGCCAGCTCCTCACCCAGCACAAGACGACCGATGACATCACTCTGACGGTCTCGGTCGCGCTCCAGAAAGTTGCCGCGACGGCCCTTGGCGGCCAGACCGGTGCGGTAGTCGCCATCGATCCGCGGACGGGGGCCATCCTCGCCATGTACGGCAACCCGACGTTCGACCCCGATCTCTTCTCGGTCCACAGCGGTCCGAAGGGAGAGACCGCATACGCCGCCGTCATCAGCAACTACAACAAGCTCTTGAGCTCGCCCGGCGATCCGCTGATCAACTACGCGACAGCCCAGGCGAAGGCGCCCGGATCGACCTTCAAGGTCGTCGACACCTCCGCAATCTTCGACCGCGCTCCGCAGCTCGCAACCACCGTGTTCAAATCGGTGTCCTACGTCACCCTTCCGGAAACGAGCGGCCAGAAGTTGTCCAACTTCGGCGGTGAGATCTGCGGCGGTTCCCTGGCAGAGGTTCTCTTGAGGTCGTGCGATACGGCTTTTGCATTGGTCGGCCAGAGCCTTGGGCCGGAGAAGCTGTACCTCGAAGCCTCTGCGTTCGGATTCGACAGCGTCCCGCCCATCGACCTGCCCGCTGGCGAGGCCGCCGCATCGAACTTCCCGTCACCGCAGGATTTCGCCGGGGACACGCCGGGTCTCATGAAGTCGGCGATCGGGCAGGAGAACGTCACGGCGACGACGTTGCAAATGGCACTTGTCGCGGCAGGCATCGCGGACAACGGCGTCATCATGGCCCCGCACCTGCTGGACAAGGTCATCGACGACGAGGGCAATCTTGTGGAGACCTACCAACCCCATCCCTGGCGGCGCGCGACTTCGGCGAAGACTGCCGCGGCCGTCCGCCAGCTCATGCTGGGCGTCACCGAGAACCCTGCAGGCACGGCCTACGGGAAGTTCCCGGCCTACCTGTTCCCACCGGTGGCGGCCAAGACCGGCACTGCACAGATAGATGCGCGGGGTTGCGGCACCTACAACTGGCTGATAGCGACTGCACCTGCCGGTGCCGGCGAGACACCGACCGTCGCCATCGCGGCGATCGTCCCGATCCCGCCGGGCAGCTCGTGCGTGGACTCGACCGGCGCCCAGGTTGCCGGCCCTGTCGTCGCCGCCGTGATGCAGAAGGCGCTGGCGATGCAACGATGAGCGGTACCTTGCCCCCCGACCGTGTACCCGGACAGGCCGGGCCGCCGAATAGGCTGTCCCCGACGATGCCCGAGACCCCGCCACCCGTCTACAACGGTCGCTACGAGCTGAGCCGCCAGATCGCACGTGGCGGGACGGCTCAGGTCTATTTGGCCCACGACCTGCTGCTCGATCGTCCTGTCGCCTTGAAGATGCTCTTCCCGGAACTGTCGTCGGACCACTCGTTCGTCGAGCGGTTCCGCCGGGAGGCACAGGCTGCCGCGAACCTGTCGCACCCGAACATCGTCCCGGTCTTTGACTGGGGTGAAGCCGACCGCACCTACTACATAGTCATGGAGTACGT
>ODAK010001681.1_pt1 | contig 23771 bp, 18 predicted proteins | sample 1539591 | NCBI WGS metagenome assembly ODAK01 (sample SAMEA3539303, study PRJEB22396) | soil metagenome | biome: tundra; feature: field; material: soil | place: USA | collected 2010-05 | depth 0.15 m | reverse complement strand
GGGTAGCGCGAGTGTCGCTCGGCCGGTTGCTCGGAGGGCGGCGACGTCGGCGGGCGGCATGGGTCGTGCGAGCACAAAGCCTTGGCCTTCGTCGCAGTTGAGTGCGAGGAGGTTGTCTAGCTGGCCGGTGGTTTCGATGCCCTCGCCGACGACGGTCATGCCGAGTGCGTGTGCCATCGCGGTGACGGCGGCAATGATCTCGCGGTCGCGGGAGCCTCCACCGATCTGCGCGATGAAGCTCCGGTCGATCTTGAGGATGTCGGTGCGCAGCTGCTGCAGATGCGCGAGTGTCGAGTACCCGGTGCCGAAGTCGTCGAGCGCGAGCCGAACGCCCAGGTCCGAGAGGGACTCGAGTACCTGGTTGGCGTCGCCCAGCTCGCCGATCAGTGCGGTCTCGGTGATCTCGAGACACAGGCGCGACGGCGTGATCTGGTGGCGTCTGAGCGCGGCGGCAATGCGGTCGACGAGCCCACGGTCGCGAAGCTGTCGGCCCGAGACGTTGACCGAGATCATGAAGTCATCCCACTGGTCGTCGTCGCGGGTCCACTCTGCGAGTTGCCGGCACGCTTCGTTGAGAACGAACGAGTCGATCTGCTCGATCAGGCCGCGCTGCTCGGCGAGCGGGATGAACTCGTCCGGGAGGATCACCCCTCGCTGCGGATGACGCCAGCGGACGAGTGCCTCGGCGCCGCTCAACGCGCCGTCGTCGAGGCGAAACAGCGGTTGGTAGAGGACGAACAGCTCGGAGCGTTCGATCGCCTGGGCCAGCTCGAGCACGAGGCCGGCCGTCGACTCGGCTGCGAGGTGGATCCCGGCGTCGAACACCTCAAAGCGGTTGCGTCCGGCTCGCTTGGCGCTGTACAGCGCAGCGTCGGCACGGCGGACCAGTTCGCCAGGTTCGACCTGCGGATCGGCAGTAACCACGACACCGAGGCTGCCCGTGACGGCCAGGTCGCGGCCGTCGATCGTCAGCGACGCGCGGATCGCCCGCACGACGCGATCGCCGATCAACCGGACGTCTTCGTCGTCGTTGAGGTGCGCGCACAGCAGCACGAACTCGTCCCCCCCGAGGCGAGCGGCGGTGTCGACCCGGCGCGCGACATCGGTCAGGCGTCGGCCGACCTCGACCAGCACCCGGTCGCCGGCTTCATGGCCGAGCGAGTCGTTGACGTCCTTGAAGTTGTCGAGGTCGATGAAGAGCAGCCCGACGCGGCCCGGTCGACGCTCAAGCGCGACGAGCGCCTGCGTGAGGCGGTCCATCAGCGCCACCCGGTTCGCGAGTCCGGTCACCGGGTCGTGCAGCGCCTGGTGGGCGAGCGCACGCTCGGCCACCACCTGCGCGGTGACATCGCGCGAGATCCCCCACGTCCCGACGATCTCGCCGTGCTCGTCGCGCAACGGAAGCTTCGTTGTCGACACCCAGACATCGGACCGATCATCGAATGTCTCTCGCTCGACCTTGGCGACGATCGGCTGACCGGTGGCAATCACACGCTGCTCGTCCTCGAGCGCCGCAACCGCGTGCGGGCGACTGAAGATGTCAAAGTCCGTCTTGCCGACCACTTCGGAAAGCGATCGTCCCTGCGCCAAAGCCGCAAGGAAACCGCCACTCACGAACAGGAACCGGCTCTCCCTGTCCTTGAAGAAGACCCGCTCTTCGGGACTCGCGAGCAGATTACGGATGCACAGACGCTCGACATCCTCTCGCAAGGAGAAGCTCGAAGCCGGATCAGATCGCAGGTCGTCCAACACAACACGCTCGGAACCGCATGCGTACATCGTCTACATCGGCCTGCCGGGCGAGAACGTTGAGGGACCCGCACGCCCCCCCAATCGCCACGACGTCGACATTCCTCGGCCCCATCGAGCCCCAGGTCTCAAGATGCACCACGCTCCAACGAGGTGCACGAACGCGTCGAGCTTGCGATCGCCGCGCTTCGCCGGCTTGGCGATACGCGCGTTCCCGCAGGCCCGGTTCGCCCGCCGCAGCCGTTCCGGCGTCACCGTCGCGGTCGGGGCGCACGAATCCGGCGCGTCAGTGAAGAGGAGCTCGACGGTTGCGGCGAGCAGACCCATCCGGCCCGCCGATCGGGCGTCGAGCACCCAATCGCCTGGCTACAACGATGCCGCGGGATCCTGGTCCGCAACGACAAGCAAGCCGCGAACTACGAAGGGCTCATCCAACTCTCCCGCGCCCTCATCTGGCACCGCAGCGTACACCGCGTCAACCAGCCCGACAGAGTTCTCGGATGTCTTCTCACGGAGCGGGTTTCGTATCGGCGATCGAGGTTTCGCGCCATGGTCGCTCAGGCGTCTCGGTGAGTGCGCGCGTGATCGCGTTAACGCGGTTGCGTCCGGTTTCCTTGGCGATGTAGAGAGCGCGGTCGGCCTTTCGCATCAAATCGTCGGGTTCGACGGCGTCGGTGGGAAGCACCGCGACCCCGAGGCTGGCGGTAACCGAGCCGATACCTGAGAGCTCGGCCTTTTCGATCTCGCTGCGCAGATTCTCCGCGACGAGTAGGGCGCCGTCGCGTTCGGTGTCGGGAAGGAGGATCAGGAACTCCTCGCCGCCGTAGCGGGCGGCGAAGTCGCTGGCGCGAATCGTTGCGCTGATGATTCTCCCGACGAGCGCCAACGCCCTGTCGCCGCATTCGTGGCCGTATCTGTCGTTGAGTGCTTTGAAGTGGTCGAGATCGAGCAGGATCGCCGCCAGCGGGCTCACGCTGCGACCGGCGTGGGCTGCCATCCGGTGGAGCGTCTCGACGGCTGCGCGGCGGTTGGGAAGCCCGGTGAGCGCATCGCTTGCCGCACGCGTCTCGGCCAGCATCAGGTTGCGCTGGTTGGCGAGGATCGGCGCGGCCTGCGCCACCGACGCGCGCATCCGAGCCCGGTGATCGGTGTCGATCGACCTGCTCGAGGCGACGAGCACCGAACCGATCACCTGGCCGCCGACGAGCAACGGCTCACAAACCGATGTCGCGGGCAGCTCGCCGCAGATCTCGCAGCGCAGCAGGACATCGTCACCCGGGTGGTGATCGTAAGGGCGGCTGAGACGCACGGCCATGCACGAGCGCGGCGTCAACTGCGCGGTGTTTTCCGGGCTGAGCGGCGAGTCGCAGGCGTTCGCGCTGCGCGTGATCTCCAGGCGGTCGTCGCTGTTGTTGCGGTTGAACACCGCTGCGCGAGCTCCTGGAAGCATCTTCTCGATGTGGCGGATCAGCAGACTCCGCGACTCCTGCTCTGACTCAGATACCTGCAGCAGTTCGCGCAGCTCGGCTTGATCGCGCCGGCGTGCCCGCTCCTGCCCGGCGATGCGACGCGTCACCTGCAACGCCAGCCCGATCAGCAAGATCGCCAGCACCGCCGCGACCGCGACTGCGACCGTCGTCGCCCGCGACAGGCTCTGGTTGCGCTCCTTGGCCAGCGCCGCGTCGAACGCCGCGTGCACCGAGCGGAAGCCGTCCATCACGGTCTTCGCCCGTAAGGCCGCCGCGACGGACTGGGAGTGACCGCCCCGACGCAGCGTTGTGATCGCGGCGTCGGTCGCGGCATGCCACGCATTGGCGCGCGTCGCCTGGTCGGTGAGCAACCGCGCCAAACTGGAGTTCTGAGGGATCAGCCTGCGAAGCGCCGAAAGGCTCGAGGCAAACTCGGTCGTACCCTGCTGCCAGGGCACGAGGAACGCTGGCTTGCGCGTCTGAAAGAAGCCTCGCGCACTGGTCTCCTGATCGAGCATCGCCGTGAGCAACTGCTGCGAAGCCACCTGCCGACTGGCGGCCGCCAATGCGGTGTCACGTTGCACCTCGGCAGTCGCCAACACCGCACCCGCGATCAAGACGACCGGCAAGATGAGCATCAGCGCGAGATGCCGGAAGGACCTCGTCCCCATATAGGCACGATCGGCACCCCACCAAGAGACCATGAGGCGGATCCGTCCCCCCCGACCCACACCACGAGACACATCTCGGCTCAGGAGCGCCACTGCTGGCGGCGCTGGACATCGACTCGGCGCAGTCACAGACCAGCCCAGGCAGCCAGATAGCACCCAACCTGCGACCTCTCCCACCCCGGAACGATCTGGGGCCGTCGGCTCGGCCGACGAACGCGCGAGAAGACGGTCAACGTCCGCACAACCGGAGTCGAGACAGCCGATCGCGCGTACGTGCCATCATCGTCACCCGAGGCCGTGGCCGGGGGTTTCGCGTCCGAGCTCGCGTGCGAGTTGGTCGCGAGCGCGGCGGGCATGTTCGTTAGTCGGCGCGCTGTTCCCGGCCGGCGCGCTGTGGTCCGAGGGATCGTCGGTGTCCGAGATCTCGTCCTCGACGCGGAAGCGGGCGATCATGCGCGCTGCGCGATCCGAGCGCTCCGCCTCCCAGGCACGCTTCGGTGGCTCGCTATTGGCGATGCGGAAGCCACAGGCGCCGGCGACATCGCTGCCGCAATGGACGATCTGCGAGAGCGCGCTGCGCTCATCCGTTTGCGCCTCCTTTCGGCCCAGAAGAGGCGTCCGGCCCGGACGCTGCGACACGGACCGGTGCCGTCGTTGCGCGATCTGCCGCAAGTACCGCTAACGGCGCGGCGTCGGGCCGGCCGGCCACCACGCCCCCGCCAGGGCGACGATCTCCCCCACCAGCGTGCTCGTTGACGCGGTGCCGTCGAGGATCGCGTCGGCACAGCCCCTGAAGGCCGCCTCGCGACCGGTGAGCAGGGACGCCAGGGCGTCCGGGCCCTCGCCGAGCCAGGCCCGGTCGGTCCCCTGGATGCGCTTCTCGAGAACCGCCACCGGCACCTGCAGGTACACGACGCGCCCGCTCGCGCGCATCCGCTCGACGGTCGCCGGGAGATCGACGACACTCGCGGCGAGCGTCGCGACGAGCGGCGGCGGCTCGGCGAAGAACGCGTCGGCGACGGCGAGCTCCGCGGCGTGCACGGCGGCGCCGCCGTCCTCCGCGAGCTCGCGGGCGCTTCGCCCGCGGGTGCGCGCAAGCTCGACGTCGTTGTCGAGGTAGCGCCAGCCGAGCGCCACGGCGGCGGCTCCGCCGGTCGAAGACTTCCCCGCGCCCATCGGGCCGACCATCCAGATCCGCGCCGGCCGCGCAGCACTCTCCGGTCCGGTGTCTCGCCCGGCCGTCACTCGAACGCGAGCGTCCCGACGTCGACGACGTGGGCGCCGCCGTCGGCGATCAGGATCGCCCCCGTCACAAACGACGCCTCGGAGGAGGCGAGGAACAGGCACACCGAGGCGAGCTCCTCGGGCTCCGCCATCCGCTGCAACGGGGTGTGGTGCGCCAGTCGCGCGCGCGCCTCCTCGATCGGGACGCCGGCGCGGTCGCCGACCATGCCGACGATGCCCTCGGTGACGCTCGTCTTGATCCAGCCCGGGCAGATCGCGTTGACCCGCACGCCGACCGGGCCGTAGTCGCGCGCCAGTGAGCGCGTCAGACCGATCAGCGCGTGCTTGGATGTCGTGTAGGCGGCGATTCGCGGCCCCGCGCCGATGCCGGCGACCGACGAGATCAGCACCGCCGCCCCGCGGCGCTCGATCAGCGACGGCAGCGCCGCGCGCATCGTGCAGAACGCGGTCGTCGGGTTGGCGTGCCAGCTCTCCGCCCATTGCTGGTCGGTCGTCTCGACGGCGGCGTTCATGTGGCCCTGGCCGGCGTTCGCGATGACGATGTCGAGCCCGCCGAACCGCTCGCGGGCGCGCTCGACCGCCCGGCGAGCGTCGTCGGGCTCGCCTGCGTCGCCGTGCACAGCCTCGCCGCCGACCTCGGCTGCGACCGCGTCGATCAGCTCGGCGCGGCGTCCCATCAGGACCACCGAGGCCCCCTCGGCGACGAACCGCCGGGCGACGGCTGCGCCGATCCCCGTGCCGCCGCCCGTGATCAGTGCGACCTTACCCTCGAGCTGCATCGCAACACCTCCGTCTCGGTCTGTGGGCTGCGCGCCGGGAGCCGAGGGCCCCGCCGCGTTGTCGTCTGGCAAGCTTGCGTGCGCACAGCGATTCGGGAGCGCGCATGTCAGTCACGGGCCGGGTGGCCATCGTCACGGGGGGCGGGAGCGGAATCGGCGCGGCCACGGCGCGCCGCCTGGTGGAGCTGGGTGCGCGCGTCGCCGTCGTCGACGTCAATTCCGAGGCGGCCGAGGCGGTCGCGTCGGAGCTCGGGGACAAAGCGATCGCCATCGACGCGGACGTCTCGATCGAGGAGGACATCGAGCGCTACACGCGGACCGCCTGCGAGCGCTTCGGACGCGTCGACCTCGTCCATCTGAACGCCGGCATCTCCGGCCCGTTCGGGCCGTTTCCGGAGGTCAGCACCGAGCAGTTCGACCGCGTGATCGCGGTCAACCTGCGCAGCGTCTTCATCGGCCTGCGCGTCGCGCTGCGGACCTTCGCCGAGCAGGGCGACGGCGGCGCGATCGTCGCGACCGCGTCGCTCGCCGGACTGCACGGCGGGGAGTCGCTGGTCCCCTACACAGCCGCCAAGCACGGCGTGATCGGGCTGGTCAAGTCGGCGTCCGCGTACGGGGCGAGGATCGGTGTGCGGGTCAACGCGATCGCCCCCGGGATCATCGAGACCGGCCTGATGGACGACCTGCGGACGGCCCTCGGGGATGACCCGGGCGGCCGCCTCGAGTCGCTGCGCGCCGCGATCCCGCTCGGGCGCTTCGGGGCGGCCGAGGAGGCCGGCGCGCTCGTCGCGTTCCTGCTCAGCGACGAGGCCTCCTACCTGACCGGAGCGGTGATCCCGATCGACGGCGGCGTGCTCGCGTCCAACCCGCTGGTGGCCCGCCGATCCGGGCCTGACTGATCGGCGGCCATGGTAGGCTCGCCGCGGGAGGCGACAGTGAGCATCGCGATCGACAGCAGCGTTCCGCAACTCGACGTCGACCCCTACTCGGACGACTTCCTCGCCGACCCCTATCCGCACTACGTGACGCTGCGTGAGGCGGGGCCGGTGGTCTGGCTGCGCCCGCTCGGTGTCTACGCGGTCGCCCGTCACGCCGAGGTCGCCACCGTGCTCCGCGACTGGGAGACGTTCACGACGCGGCGCGGCTTCGGCCTGACCGACATGGCGGTCGACGTGCCGCTCGTCGACTCGCCGGAGTACGCGCAATTTGCCGACAACCCGGCGATGAACACGTTCGGGATGCGGATGCTGCTCGACGGCGCGCGTCCCGACCCGCCCGATAACGCCCAGTTTCGCAAGGTCTTCACGACGCTGCTCGCCCCGGGTGCGGTGCGGCCGCTGCGCGAGCGCTTCGCCGCAGAGGCCGAGGAGATCGTCGGGCGCGTGATCGCGCGCGGGAGCTTCGACGCGGCGCGCGAGCTTGCCGAGGTCTACGTCCTGAAGATGCTCTGCGACACCGTCGGCCTGCCCGAGGAGGGACGCGAGCACCTCTTCCTCTATGGAGACATGGCGATGAACACGAGCGGCCCGCGCGACCGCCGCTACCTCGACTCGATCGCGGCAGCGGTGCCGGCGGTGGAGTGGGTGGCGGGAGTCTGCCAGCGCGACCGCCTCTCTGGCGAGGGGATCGGCGCGCAGCTGTTCGCGATGGCCGACGAGGGCATCATCACCCACGAGGATGCCGGCAACTACGTCCGTGCGTTCCCGACGGCAGGCGTTGACACGACCGCCAGCACGATCGCCAACGCGATCTTCGACCTGATCGAGAGCCCCGACCAGTGGCAACTCCTGCGCGAGCAGCCCTCGCTGGCGCGCCGCGCCTTCCAGGAGACGATGCGCCGCGACGTCGCCCCGCAGCCGCTGTTCCGCACGACGACCCGCAGCGTCGAGCTCGGCGGCGCCACGCTCGAGGAGGGTCGCAAGGTGCTCGTGCTGCTCGGGGCGGCCAACCGCGATCCGCGCCGCTTCGAGGACCCCGACCGCTTCGACATCCGCCGCGACGCCTCTGGCCATCTCGGCTTCGGCACCGGCATCCACGCCTGCCCTGGCCAGACGCTCGCGATGCTCGAGGGCGAGTGCCTGCTCGGCGCGCTTGCGCGCCAGGTCGAGCGGATCGAGCTGGATGGCGAGCCGGTGCGCCGCGCCAACAACACGCTGCACACCTGGGCGAAGCTGCCCGTTCGCGTCAGCGCGAGCGCGCATACGCCTTGAGATCGAAGTCCGCCGCGGCCGCAGCCGCAGGCGAGAGGCCCGGGTCGCTCGCGAGCAGCCGGCGCGCAGCGACGTGATCGCCGGGACGCCCGACCGACTCGACGCCGCACAGCCGCCCCGCGCGGAAGCACAGCGCCGAGAAGCGGTCCGCCTCGGGATCGCCGCAGACGACGACCTGCTCGGCGTCGGCGCTGCGCCCGGCGATCTGCAGGCGCAGCCCGGCCTGGTCGCTCCAGAACCACGGCACCGTGGCGTAGGGAGCATCGCCGCCGAGGATCCGCACGGCCACCGCGTGCGCCTGGTCGGCGGCGTTCTGGACCGACTCGAGCAGCACCGGCGCCTCCCACAGCGCGCAGGGGAAGCGCGCGCAGTCCCCGATCGCCGAGATCGCCGCATCGCCGCTGAGCAGCTGGGGGTCGACCAGGACGCCGGCTGCCACGGGCAGCCCGGCGTCGGCGGCGAGCTCGTCGTTGGGCTGAACGCCCACGGCGATCAGGACGACCTGGGCGGCGTGGCGACCGCCGTCTGAGTCCTCGACCGCGCTGACGCGCCCGCCGCTGCCGAGCAGGGCGCGAACCGCCGAGCGGAACTCGAGCTTGACGCCGTGCTCGCGGTGCGCCCGCGCGAAGAAGGCGGCGGTGGGGACGGTGGTGGTGCGCGTCATCGCTCGCTCGGCCAGCTCGAGGACGGTGACCTCGCGGCCGGCCCTGCGCGCGACGCTCGCGACCTCCAGGCCGATGAAGCCGGCGCCGACGATCACGATCGACTGCGCCTGCTCGAGGCGCTGGCGCAGCTCGAGCGAGTCGGCGAGCGTCCGCAGGCCAAGCACGCCGTCGAGCTCGCCGCCCTCGAGTTCGAGCGTGCGGTTGCGCGCTCCCGTCGCCAGGACGAGGTGCTCGAAGCCCAGCAGCGTCCCGTCGTCGAGCTCGAGGCGGCGGCCGGGGCGGTCGATGCGCATCGCGCGGCGGCTCTCGAGCAGCTCGATCTGGCGATCGTGAAAGTAGGCCTCCGGGCGCAGCGCCACCTGCTCGGGGCCGATCTCGCCGGCGAGCAGCGCCTTGGACAGGGGCGGGCGCTCGTATGGCACGCCCGGCTCCTCGCCGACCATCGTCACGGTGCCCGCATAGCCGCCCGCGCGGAGCGCCGCCGCCACCTCGCAGCCGCCCTGCCCGGTGCCGACGATGACGACCGAGCGCGGAGCTCCCACGCCTAGAGCTGCTCCGCCGGCAGGCGCAGGATCAACCCGTCGAGCTCCTCGGTGAGCTTGATCTGGCAGCTCAGGCGGCTGTTCGCGAGCCGCTCGCTCGCGGTCGACTCGAGCATCTCCCCCTCGTCCTCGCTGATCTCGGGGAGCAGGTGCAGGAACGCCTCGTCGACGTAGACGTGGCAGGAGGCGCACATCAGCTGGCCGCCGCACTCGCCGATGATGCCGTCGACGCCGTGTGCGAGCGCGACGTCGCGCGCGGTCGCGCCGAGCGGCGCGTCGATCTGCGTCGGGGGACCGTTCTCGGGCTGGTAGGTGACACTCGGCATCGGCTCAGCCGCCGCTCAGCGCGCGGTCACGGTCACGGGCAGCTTCGCCCAGGTGTGCAGGGTGTTGTGGACGCGCCGCGTCGGCTCGCCGCCGAGCCGCAGGTCCGCGACGCGGCGCGCCAACGCTCCCAGCACCGCCTCGCCCTCCAGGCGCGCGAGCGTCTGGCCCGCGCAGGAGTGGATGCCCGAGCCGAAGCCGAGCTGCGCGCTCGCGTCGCGACGGATATCGAAGACGTCGGGGTTCTCGAAGACGCGCGGGTCGCGGTTGGCCGAGCCGAGCAGCAGCATCATCTTCGTCCCCGCCGCGATCGTGTGGCCGGCGAGCAGGCTCTCGCGGTTGGTGGTGCGGTAGAGCGGATGTATCGCCTGCGTGAAGCGGATCGTCTCCTGGAAGGCGTTGCGTGCGAGCGAGGGGTCCTCGCGGAGCAGGCGCCACTGGTCGGGATTGGTCGCGAGGTTGTGGATCGCGTTGGCGATCGTGCTCGAGGTCGTGTCGACCGCGGCGGTCGGGAACAGGCGCACGAACACCTCGCCCATCGCCTCGTCCGGGATCTCGCCCGCGTCGACCGCGTCGTAGACCAGCTCGGCGACGCCGCCCGCTGCGACGGCGTCGCGCTTGCACGCCGTCTCGACCCAGCCGATCGAGTCGACGGCCTGCGCGATCGACTCGATGTAGGTCTCGTTGCGCGGCCCGCTCGTGTTCATCGCCATGTTGCCGTAGGCCAGCATGTGCTCGCGCCCGTCCTGCGGCAGGCCGACGATGTCGCCGATCACGTTCAGCACGAAATGCTCGGAGAGCTCGACGGCCGCGTCGAAGCGCCCGCGCGCGACGAGCTCTGCGACCAGCTCGTCGGCGCCCTGCGTGATCCGCTCGCGCCAGCTGCGCACGAGGCCGGGGGCGAGCATGCGCATGAACATGCGCCTGATCGGGTCGTGCTCGGGGGGGTCGGGCCGCACCGCGTCGAGCAGCCGCCGCATCCCCTCGGTGCACATCCGCGGGTTCGTCGTGAAGCGCTCGTACTCGGGCGCGTCGACGAGCGGCACGTCGTGTTCGGGATCGTTGAGGCCGAAGCCTCGCGTCGAGCCGAAGATCTCCCAGTCGTCGAGCACGACCTGCGTCTCGGCGTGGCGCGCGACAACGTAATGCTGGTAGCGCGTCAGCCAGACCACCGGCCCCGCATCGCGAAGCTCCGCGTAGCGGGGGTATGGGTCGGCGAGGAACTCGGGCGAGTAGGGGTCGAGATCGAGCTTCGGAATCGCTACATCGACCGTCATCGGCCGGCCTCCTTGTCGTGCTCTCGGTCGCGGTGGCGCTCGGCCATCAAGCGCTCGGTTGGGTGTCCTGCTCGGGCGGCGTCACTTCGGCTTGCGCCCGACCTGGTCCGACGGCGGCCTGAACAGCCTCGTGTACGGCACGTCCAAGCCGAACACGCGCGCCGCGTTGCCGCCGAGGATCAGGTTCATGTCGTCCTGCGAGAGGCGCAGCGAGGTCAGCTCGCGCAGGCTCCAGCCCCAGTAGTCGACCTGGTAGTGGACGATGCCCTCCTTGCGCAGCTGGACCGGGTAGCTCGGCGGGACGCGACCGAGCTGCGAGTAGATCTGCATGCTGGCGCCCCAGTCGGTGCCCCACAGCAGCTTCTCGGGGCCGATGTTCGGGTCGACCAGCGGGCGCTCGTAGAGCTCGCGCCACCACAGCCCGGTCTCGACGTAGACGTTGTCGTGCGCGCCGACGACGTTCAGGCACTCCTCATACCAGCGCTCCCACCACCACGCCTGGATCCCGCCGTGGTCGAAGACCAGCGTCAGGTCCGGGAAGGCGGCTGCGATGTCGTGCCCCCACAGCGGGTTGGAGTTGGCCGGCCCGAGGAACCCGTAGGAGTACGCGGCGGTGTAGCCCATCGGGATGCCGGTGTGGTAGCGCAGCGCGACGTTGTGGCGCGAGGCGACCTCGGCGATGCGGAGCATGTTCGTCACCGCCTCCTCACGGGAGATCGGCCGGTGGTAGTCGTAGGGCAGCGGCATGTAGGGCATCGACTCGCCGATCGCGACGAAGCGGCCGGTGGCGAGCAGCCGGTCGAGCTCGGCACAGACGCCGTCGATCGACCATTCCTCCTCGCCGTCGCGGCAGCGGCCCATGTACTCGGTCGCGCCGCACGCGGCCACGTAGCGGCCGGGGGCGCGGTCGACGATCTCGAGGTTGAGCTCGTCGGTCATCCCGAACGCCGGCAGCAGCACGCAGGCGTCGACGCCGTAGCACTCCATGTCGTACTCGAGCCGCGCCGTGTTCTCATACGGGACGAGGCCCGACATCGTGGCGCCGAGCACGTCCCACTGGCGCGTGCTGGCCGGCTTGCGCTCGGCCAGCGCACCGCCGGCCGCGAAGCGTTGTGCGTGGACGTGGGTGTCGACGACGAACCGCCCGTGCTTCATGGCGCTCCCCTTCCGCTTGTGGGGCCGGCCGTGCGGCGATCCAGCACCCGTTTTGCCTTTGCCTGCTCGAGCCTCGGCAGCGATCCGAGGGCGAGCAGCTCGACCTCGGGGTTGACGCCGAGGCCGCCGCGCAGCGCGCCCCGCACGCGCTCGCGCAGTTCCGGCCGCTCGCTCTCGCTGAGCGCCTCGACCTGCACCGTGACCACCGGAAGTCCGCGCGGCCCGTCGTCCAGCACGATCCGATACTCGGGTGACAGGTCGCTGTCGCGGCGGACGATGTTCTCCACCGCCGACGGGAAGAAGTTGACGCCGCGGTACCAGATCATGTCGTCGGTGCGCCCCTCGATCCGCTCGATCCGTGTCACCGTATGGCCGCACGCGCAGGGCGAGCTGAAGCTCAGACGCCCGATGTCGCGGCTGCGGTAGCGCAGCAGCGGCTGGGTGTCGCCGACCAGGTTGGTGAAGACGATCTCGCCGGTCTCGCCCTCCGCGAGCGGCGCCATCGTGTCGGGGTCGACGCACTCGATCGCCACGAGGTCGTCGGGGATGTGCAGCGCCGGCGATTGCGGGCAGTTGCCGCCGAGCGGCCAGACCTCGGTCAGGCCGTAGCCGTCGATGATCTCCTGCACGCCGAAGCTGCGGGCGATCACCTCCTGGGTCGCCTCGACGCCGGCGCCGGGCTCCCCGAACGAGGTCACACCGCGCAGCCCGCAGCTCGCGAGGTCGACGCCCATCTCGCGCGCGACCTCGGCCAGATGCATGATGTAGGAGGCGGCTCCCGCGATCACCCCGGGCCGCAGCTCGGCGATCGCCTCGACCTTCGTGCGCGTGTCCCAGAGGCCGGCGAGGATCGGGATCGAGCCGCGCTCGCGCGCCGCCTCGACGCCGACCGTCGCGCCGAGCACGCCGTCGACTGGGCCGAGCAGCATGAACATCTCCCCCGGCGGCGGCGCGGGCGCCCGGTAGAAGCGGTCGATCATCAGCCGCCAGTCGCGGCGCGACACGACCCGCTTGAGCTTGCGCCCCGACGTGCCCGAGGTCGTGAACAGTCCCATCCACTGCTCGCGCGGACTGCACGTGTACTCGCCGAACGGCGGGTGGGCCGCCTGCTCGGCGTCGAGCTCGGCGCGGGTGGTGAACGGCAGTCGCGGCAAATCCGCGACCGATTGGATCTCAGCCGGGGTGACGCCAGCCTCCGAGAGCTTGCGCCGCCAGAACGGCGAGGTCTCGTGGACGTAGGCGACCATCGTGCGCAGCCGCTCGTCCTGCATCGCCACGAGCTGCTCGCGCGGCAGCGTGCTCAGCGCGGGATCGCGAGTGTCGTAGGCGGGGAGGGTGGCGGTCATTGCGCCTCGGCGCCGGACGCGGCGAGGGCCGGCTGCGGCTCGGACACGGGGAAGTGGCAGGCGGCGAAGTGATCGGCGCCCAGCTTTCGCAGCTTCGGCTCCTCGAGCGCGCAGCGCTCCTGGGCGCGCGGGCAGCGGGTGCGAAAGCGGCAGCCGCTTGGCGGGTCGATCGGCGACGCCGGCTCGCCGTGGACGGTGGCCTCGAGCTCGGTCGGTGCCGCGCGTGGGTCGGGGCTTGGGATCGACGCGAGCAGCGCGAGCGTGTAGGGGTGGCGGGGTTCGCGGTAGAGAGCCGTTGCCGGCCCGATCTCGCAGAGCTTGCCGAGGTACATCACGGCGACGCGGTCGGAGACGTGCTTGACGAGCGAGAGGTCGTGGGCGATGAAGAGGTAGGAGAGGCGAAGCTCGCTGCGCAGCCGCTCGAACAGGTTGAGCACCTGCGCGCGGATCAGCATGTCGAGCGAGGAGACGGCCTCGTCGCAGATGATCAGCGCCGGGTCGAGCGCCAGCGCTCGCGCGATTGCAACGCGCTGCGCCTGGCCGCCGGAGAGCTCGCGCGGGCGCCGGCGCGCATGGCGCTGGGGGTCGAGGCCCGCCAGCTCGAGCACCTCGGCGACGCGCCGGCGGCGCGCGGAGCGGTCGCCGACCGAGAAGGCGACCAGCGGCTCCTCGACGATCTGGTGCACCCGCCAGCTGGGGTCGAGCGAGCTGAACGGGTCCTGGAAGACCATCTGCAGCTGACGGCGCTCGGCTGCCAGGGCGCGCCCGCGCAGCTTGACCAGATCGGTGCCGCGGAAGAGCACCTCGCCGGACTTCGGCCGCGGCGCCTGGAGGATCGCCCGCGCGAGCGTCGACTTGCCGGAGCCGGTCTCGCCGACGATCCCGAGCGTCTCGCCGGCGCCCAGCTCGAAGGAGACGCCCGAGACCGCGTGGACGACGCGCTTGTGCACGCCCGAGCCGTCGCGCACCGTGAACTCCTGTACGAGGTCGCGGACCTCGAGCAGCGGCGTCTGCTCGCTCATCGGTCGTCCTCGGGGCCGTAGGGGTGCCAGCAGGCCCACGCGTGCTGGGGCTCCTGCTCGCTGAACGGCGGCGCGTTCTCGCGGCACTCGTCGCTCGCGCGCGGGCAGCGCGGCGCGAAGGGGCAGCCGGGCGGCAGCGCGGCGAGGTTCGGCGCCTGCCCGGGCACCACGTTGAGGGTCATGTGCGGCGGATCCGCGAGTCGCGGGATCGAGTCGATCAGCGCCCGCGTGTAGGGCATGCGGACCTGCTCGAAGATCGCCTGCGTCGGTGCGCGCTCGACAGCGCGGCCGGCGTACATCACGAGCACCTCGTCGGCGAAGGTGGCAGCGAGGCCGAGGTCGTGGCTGATCATCAGCAGGGCCATGCCGAGGCGTCGCTGGATGTCGCGGAGGAGCTCCATGATCTGCGCCTGCGTCGTCACGTCGAGCGCGGTCGTGGCCTCGTCGGCGATCAGCAGCTTGGGGTTCGCGGCGATCGCGATCGCGATCATCACGCGCTGGCGCATGCCGCCTGAGAGCTGGTGGGGGTATTGCTCGAAACGCTCCTCCGCCGCCGGCAGGCGCACGAGCCGCATCAGCTCGAGCGCGCGCTCCCGCGCGGCGTCGCGGCGGTCGCTGCCGTGGGCCCGCACGGCCTCGACGATCTGATCGCCCACGCGCATGGTCGGGTTGAGCGAGCGCGTCGGGTCCTGGAAGACCATCGCGATCGCGGCGCCCCGGTAGTCGCGAATGCGCCGTTCGGGGAGGCCGACCAGCTCCTGCCCTTCGAAGCGGATCGAGCCGGTGACGTGGGCGGTCCGCGGCAGCAGCCCCATCAGCGCACGGGAGCTGACCGTCTTGCCGCAGCCCGACTCGCCGATCATCGCGACGGTCTGGCCGCGGTGCACCTCGTAGCCGAGACCGTCAACCGCGCGGACATGCCGCCCGGCCGTGTGGAAGTCGACGCGCAGGTCGCTGACCGCGAGCAGCGGCGCCTCGGCGCCGGCCGGCGCCGCCGCCGTCTGCTCCGACGTCGCGGCGGCAGGATGTGCCGCGCCGCTCGTGCTCATCGCGAGCTCCAGTGCTCGCGCAGCCCGTCGCCGAGCAGGTTGAGCGAAAGCACCGTGATGAACAGCGCGACGCTCGGGATCAGGACGAACCGCGGCTCGGCCGTGAGCACCGTCTGGCCCTGGGCGATCATGTTTCCCCAGCTGGGCGCGGGCGCCGGGATGCCGAGGTTGAGGAAGCTGAGCGCGCCCTCGAGCACAATCGTGATCCCCATCCCGAGCAGCGTGAACGTCGTCAGCTGGGGCAGGATGTTTGGCACGAGGTGGCGGAGCAGGATGCGGTGCGTGCGGGTACCCGACAGCCGCGCCGCCACGATGAAGGGCTGCTCGCGAACACGCAGCGTCGCCGCGCGCGAGAGCCGCGCGAACGCCGGGATGCTGAAGACCGACAGCGCCAGGATCACGTGGAACTCGGAGGGGCCGAGGCGCTCGGCGATCGCGAGCGCGAGCACGATCGCCGGGAAGGCGATCAGCACGTCGACGAAGCGCATCATCACGGCGTCGCGGATCCCGCCCGCATACCCGGCGAGCGCCCCGAACAGTCCCCCGACGACCAGTCCGATGGCGTTGACGGCGAGGGCGATCTCGAGCGACGTGCGCCCGCCGTAGAGGATCCGCGACCACTCGTCGTAGCCGACGCTGTCGGTTCCGAGGAAGTGGCCCTTCGCGAAGATCGCCAGGTTGGAGTCGAGGATGTTGGTGAAGGTCGGTGAGGGCACCGGATAGATCAGCGGCCACAGGAAGCAGAGGAAGAAGATCAGCACGAGCAGCGCGGCCGGCAGCGTGATCTTGAGGGTGCGGCGCAGGCGTCCCTGCGCGCGCCGCGACGGCAGCTCTGTCAGGGCGAGCTGCAGAGCGCCGGGAATGCCGGTGTTAGTCGGTTGCGCTGCCATAGCGGATCCTCGGGTCGAGCGCCGCGTAGAGCATGTCGGCGACCAGGTTCCCGCCGACTGTCATCAGCGCGAAGATCAGCACGGTTCCCTCGATCACGGGGATGTCGTGGTTGGTGAGGGCCTGGATCAGCCCGTCACCGAGGCCGGGAAGCGAGAAGATCTGCTCGATGATCACGATCGCGCCGAGCAGCGTGCCGAAGTTGAGTGCCACGATCGTGATCAGGCCGAACAGGGAGTTGCGCAGCGCGTGGCGGATGATGACGCGCCACGGCCCCACCCCCTTGGCCGCTGCCGTGACCACGTAGTCCTCCTGCTGGAGCTGCTCGAGCAGGTCCGCCCGCAGCAGGCGTGTGTAGAAGCCGAGCAGCGGCAGCGCGACGGCGACGGCCGGCAGTGTCAGCGAACGCAGGTTCTCGCCGAAATCGGTGCCGATCGTGACGAAGCCGATCGCCGGGAAGACCTGCACGACGTCGGCGAACACCCAGACCAGGACGACGGCGAGCACGTAGTTGGCGACGGAAACTCCCGCCATGCTGAACATCATCGTGAACCGGTCGATGATGCCGTTCGGCCGTCGCACCGCGAGCAGCGCCAGCGGCACGGCCAACCCGATCGAGATGACGAACGCGTAGACGATCAGCTCGAAGCTGACCGGCAGCTGCGCGCCCATGATCGAGGTGACGCTCTCGTGGCTCGAGTACGAACTCCCGAAGTTGCCCTGCAGGATCTTGCCGAGCCAATCGAAGTACTGCGTCAGGAACGGCTTGTTGAGCCCGAGCTTGGCCTGAAGCGCGGCCACCTGAGCGGGGGTCGCGGTCGCGCCGAGGAGTGCCTGCGCCGTGTTTCCGGGCACCACGTTCATCACGAGGAACGTGAGGAACGTGACGCCCCACATCACCGGCACGGCCGCCAGCAGGCGGCGCCCCAGCACGCGCAAAAGCGAGGAGCGCACGACGCGCGCCAGCCGCCCGGAGCGGTCCCAGGCGGCCAGGCGCTGCGGCGGAGCGGGTGCGGACGCGCTCATCGCGTCCGCACCAGCACCCTGTCACTACTTCTTGATAGTGACATCCTCCCAGAGCACGTTAGCCGACACCACGACCGCCGGCAGTGGGGTGCTGAGTCCGGGTCCGCTCACGTTCTTCGCAAAGATCTGGTCCGGGGCCCATGAGAACAGGAACGGGCCATCGGCGTTCTTCGCGATGTAGGCCGCCGCGGCCGCGTAGTCGGCCTTGCGGGTCTTGTTGTTGAACGTGGCGGCCGCGCCGTTGAGCAGCGTGTCCAGCGCCGGGTCGTGGACGCCGCTGAACGGCGACATCGATCCGAAGCGGAAGGCGACGCCGACGCCGGCCGCAGGATCCCACGAGCCCGCGGTCTGCAACATCGCCTGCCACTTGCCGCCCGTGAACTGGCCGATCAGCGGGAACAGCGTGTACTGCGCGGTCGTCGTCTGGATGCCGGCCTGCTTCCACTGCGCCGCCAGCGCCAGAGTGGTCTCGTCGGCCACCGGGACGTCGATCGTGCCGAGGTTCACCGTCAGGCCGCCGAGCTGCGTGACGAGCGCCTTGGCCTTTTTGAGGTTGTAGCCGAGGTAGCCGGGCACGTTCTGCTGGTAGAACAGACCCCCCGGCGAGGTGAACGACTGCGTCAGCGGGAACTTGCCCCCGAACAGCTTCTGGACGATCTGCTTCGCGTTGGTCGCGTAGTAGATCGCCTCACGGGCGAGCTTGTTGTTGAACGGGGGAATCGATGTGTTGAGCTGCAGATCGTACGGCGACGTCGAGGCCTGCTGGACGGCATTGAACTTCTTGGCTGCCTGGGCCTCGATCTGCGGCGTGGAGGCGTCCTCGTAGACCTGGCCCTGGCCGGCGACCAGCGCTTCGTAGCCGGCCTCGTCGTTGGCCACGACCTTGAAGGTCAGGTTCTGAAGCAGCGGGTGTCCCGCCTGCCAGTAGCTCGGGTTGCGCTTGAGCACGAGCTCCTGGCTGAGGGTGTCGCTGACCACCTCGAAGGGCCCGGCCCCGATCGGCGTGGTCTGGAAGGTGTTCTCGCCCTCGCTCTGCAGCGCCGTGAGGTCGGCGATCCAGTTGGCGTCGGAGTCGATGAACGTGTGGATGACCGCCGCGTACGGCGCATTGAAGTGCAGCTGGATCGCGTAGTCGCCAGCCGTCGTCACCGCCGGCGTCGCCAGGCCTGGCCACACCGACTTCGGGCTGCAGGTGCACGACGAGGCCAGATCGCGCGTGATGTTGTTTGCGACGTCCTGCGAGGTGAGGGGGTCGCCGTTGGAGAACTTGAGGCCCGCGCGGAGATCGATCGTGACGGTCTTGCCGCCGTCCTGGAACGAGTAGCCGCTGGCCATGTCGTCGATGATCTTGCCCTTCGGGCCGAGCTCGAAGAGGTTGCCGTAGATGGCGTTCATCAAGCTCTGGTTCGCGGCCCCGTTGGTGTTGGTGGACGGGTCGAGGCCGGTCGGCCACGCACCCTCGTAACCAGCGTTCAGGAGGTCTGTCAGCGAGCCGGCGCTGCCGGCTGCGGCTGCGGCTTTCGCCGTCGACGCCGAGCTCGACGCGCTCGAGAACGCGCCAAACGCCGCGACTGCGGCGAGCGACGCCGCGAGCGCCAGCCGAGCGCTCGCCCGGCCGCCGATGCTCCAGCGGCGCGTCAGTCTTGACGTGCGCCTGGAATCGTGAGACGGATCGGTGCCGCGACCGGTTGGCCGTCCGTCACCGATATTTGATGTGACCATTTGGGCCTCCTCCTCTTAGTGCCGAACCCGTCGCCGGTTCGAGGCGACGCGGGCGGCTCTCCTCTCGCCTTCCCCACACCCGTCAACCCAGGCCGCTGGGGCGTTCGCCATCGATTGCGAGCTCACCGCACCCAGAGGTGCGCGATCGCAGCGTCGAGCCCATCGACCTATGTCCGATGGTAGCGCCGCCGCCGCTCCCGCTGCTATGCATTGCGCGCCGCACTGTTTGTCGTCGGGTGCACGCTTTCACCCCGGATCCAGCGGTGACGAGGAGGGCCCCGAAGGGGCTACAGTCGAGGTCGTCCGGGCGGTGAATCGGTGGTGCCGATCGGCGTGTGAGTGCGAGCGGGAGGAGCGCCATGGCCAGCTTTGTCGGGGCGATCGATCAGGGAACGGCGAGCACCCGCTTCGTCCTGTTTGACCGCGACGGGCGGATCGCGGCGATCGAGCGGCGTGAACACGAGCAGATCACGCCGCGGGCGGGCTGGGTCGAGCACGATCCGCGCGAGATCTGGCGGCGCACCCGCGAGGTGATCGACGGCGCTCTGGCCGGCGCGCAGGCCAGCGAGGTTGCGGCGATCGGCATCACCAACCAGCGCGAGACCGCCGTGATCTGGGACCGCGAGACGGGAGAGCCGATCCACAATGCGATCGTCTGGCAGGACACTCGCACCGCCGAGCTGGTCCGGGAGCTCGCGGGCGAAGCCGGCGTGAATCGGCTGCGCGACCGTGTCGGGCTGCCGCTGTCGACGTACTTCTCGGGGCCGAAGATCTCCTGGGTGCTCGATCACGTGCCCGGCGCGCGGCGACGCGCCGAGAGCGGCGAGCTGTTGTTCGGAACGATGGACACCTGGGTGTTGTGGAATCTCACCGGGGGCGCCAACGGCGGCGTGCACGCCACCGACGTGACGAACGCGAGCCGGACGCTGCTGATGGACCTGCGGACGCTCGACTGGCACGAGCCGAGCCTCGAGCTGATCGGTGTCCCGCGCGCGCTGCTGCCCGAGATCCGCTCCTCGAGCGAGGTCTACGGCGAGGCCGCGGGCACGGCCGCGGCGGGGCGGCCGCTGGCGGGCATCCTCGGTGACCAGCAGGCGGCGCTGTTCGGGCAGACCTGCTTCGCGCGCGGCGAGGCGAAGAACACCTACGGGACCGGCTCGTTCCTGCTCGTGAACACCGGTCAGCAGATCGTGCACTCCGATGTGCTGTTGACGAGCGTCGCCTACCGGCTCGGCGGCGGCGAGCCGAGCTACGTCCTCGAGGGCTCGATCGCGGTCACCGGAGCGCTCGTGCAGTGGCTGCGCGACCGCCTGGGGCTGATCGCCGCCGCGGCCGAGGTCGAGGAGCTCGCCCGCACGGTGGAGGACAACGGCGGCGTGTACTTCGTGCCCGCCTTTTCGGGCCTGTTCGCGCCGCACTGGCGCGCCGACGCGCGCGGGGTGATCGTCGGGCTGACCGCCTATGCGAACCGCGGCCACCTGGCACGCGCGGCGCTCGAGGCGACTGCGTGGCAGACCCGCGAGGTCGTGGATGCCGCCAACGCGGTCAGCGGGCTGCCGTTCAGCGAGCTGCGCGTCGACGGCGGGATGACCGTCAACGGGCTGCTGATGCAGTTCCAGGCCGACGTGCTCGGCGTGCCCGTGATCCGCCCCGCCGTGACCGAGACGACGGCGCTCGGTGCCGCCTTTGCCGCCGGTCTGGCCGCCGGATTCTGGTCGGATCTTGACGAGCTGCGCGAGCGCTGGGTCGAGGACCGCCGCTGGGAGCCCCGGATGGACGCCCAGCTGCGCGAACACGAGTACGCGCAGTGGCGCAAGGCCGTCGCGCGGACCCTCGACTGGGTGCCGTAGCGAGCGAGCCGCCGAGCTACGCGACGACGGCGACGTCAGGATCCGGTTGCGCCGCCGGCTGCAGGGCCGGTTTCGGCGTCAGCGGCACCCGGCCGCCGACGAGCCGCGTGGCCACCGCCCCGGCCGAGGAGGTCCGCGCCAGCAGCCGATCGTCATGCTCTGAGCGCGCTGCCGTCGATGGTCTATTGCCGGTCGGCTGCGCGAGGAAGGTCAGCTCACCGGCAGGCCTGGGCACGTCGATGAAATAGCCCTGGACGAGGTCGCACCCGCAGCGCGAGAGCAGCGCCAGCGTGCCGTAGTCCTCGACGCCCTCGGCCACGACCCGCAGCCCGAGCGCGTGGCCGAGATCGATCGTCGCGCGCACGAGTTGCACCTCGCGCTCGCGCTCTCCGGTCGCCAGGCGCGTGATGAACGTGCGGTCGAGCTTGAGCTCTCCCACGGCGAGGCTGCCGAGAAACGCAAGTGAGGTGAATCCGGCGCCGAAATCGTCGATCGACACGACGAGACCGAGGTCTCGCAGCTGCGCGATGACCCGCCTGGAGCGCTCGAACTCGGTGATCAGGCTGGTCTCGGTGATCTCCAGAATCAGTGCGTCGGCGGGAAGCTCGCATCGCGCGAGCAGACCGCGCACGAGATCGATGAACCCGACGTCGAGCAGGTTCGTGGCCGAGATGTTGACCGAGACGGTGATCCGCCGGCCGGCGCCTCGCCAGACGCCACATTGGGTGAGCGCCGCCTCCAGCACCCATCGTGTCAACGAGCCCATCAGCCCGGCCTCCTCCGCGACCGGCAGGAAGCTGAGCGGGTGGAGCAGGCCGAGCCGCGGATGGGGCCAGCGAATCAGCGCTTCGACGGTCGGGATCTCATCGCTGCGCAGGTCGAGCTGCGGCTGATAGTGCAACACGAGTTCCCCGCGCTCGAGCGCCAGGCGCAGCTCTTCCGCCAGGCGCAGGCGGTTGCCGTCACCCTCGAAGTCCCGCTCGTGTTCGAAGACCGCGAACGGCAGCCCGCTCGACTTGGCGCGGTACATCGCGACGTCGGCGCGGGCCATCAGCGCAGCGCTGTCGGCGGCGTCCGATGGGGCGTGGGCGATCCCAATGCTCGCGCTGATGCGCGAGCTCACGGCGTGCAGCGCGAACGGCTCCCGCAGGCTGTCTGTCAGGTGCCCGGCGATCGTCGTGGCGTACTCGGCGTCCGCGTCCATCAGCACCACGGCGAACTCGTCGCCGCCGAAGCGGATCAGTTCATCGGACTCACGCAACGAGGCCTTCAACCGTGCCCCCAGCTGCTTGAGGATCGCGTCGCCGGCCGGATGGCCGAAGGCGTCGTTGAGCTCCTTGAAGCGGTTGAGGTCGATGAACAGGAAGGCCAGCCGGCGACCGGGCATCGCCGCGCCGGCCGGATCGGCAAAGAACGCGTCGAGTACCTGGAACAGATAGCGCCGGTTCCCGAGGCCGGTCAGGTCATCGGTCACCGATTGGTGGTAGCGCTTCCTGGTCAACGTTCGCATGCCCCGCGCCGACAACGCGAGGCGAACACCGACGACGACCAGCGTCGCGGTGGCCAGCCCGATCGCGACGCCGCTGGTGTGATGGAGGGTTCCGACGACCAGGATTGCGAGCCCCGACGCCGCTGCGAGTGCCGGCAGGACGAATCCGGTTGGCTTCTGCGCCGCGAACGGGCTTGCATGACCGGCGCCCAGCCAAACCGCCATCGACATCAGCAGGATCGACGTCGGCCAGGCCGCCGCGTTGGCGAGGGCGCCCACGTGCGTGGCGCCGAGCGACGATACGAGCAGATTGGAGGTGTCCCCGACGACGTTGATCGCCACGCCGGTGGCCAACAGCAGCCATGGCCCCCGGCGGCGGCCGGACAGCATCGCGGTGCCGCCCACGACCAGGAAGAGCAGCAGCAGGTCGCCGATCGGGTAGGCGAGATTGGTCGCGACGGACAGCGAACCGCCGCCGGCCAGACGGTGAACGCTGGGGAACGCGAACGCGGCGCATATCGCGGCCGCTCCGAGACCGGCGACCGCTCCGTCGAGCCAGCTCGGGGTGGACAGCCGTCGGGTCACACCCCGTATGAGGAGCACGACCGCGACGTAGGCGAATGGGAAGAACGCGAGGTAGAACGCGTCCGCGGGCGAGGGCGCCGACGGTGTCGCCCCTCCGAGAGCCTCGATGGTTATCGCAAGGTCCCCCACCGACCAGCACAGCAGACCGACTCCGAGCACCAGCGCCACCGCTCTCCCCGGCCGGTGGGCGAGACCCCGGGCCAGGCACAGACCGCTCGCGACGAGCTCGAAGCCGGCGACCATCCAGCCGTCGATCAACGGCGAGTAGCGGCCTGCGCCAAACAGCTCGCGCGCGAAATACGCGGCCAACAGGACGCCCATGGCCCCATAGACGATCCAGATCGTCAGCCGGGGACGCGTCGCGGAGGCGGGCAGGGCTGCGCGTGCAGCCGACGCTGGAAGCGCGCTCATAGTCTCCCCTTCGACCGGCGCCGGGCTCAGCGCGAGCATTTCGGCCTTACACGGACGGCTATCGCCGCTCGCCGCGGGCGCACCGCGCGACGCTTTCAGGACCGCGGCGCGGCCGGGTGGCGACCGGCGATCGTCACGCCACGGTCGAGCGCCTACTGGCCGGCGGAAGCGTCCTGTTCCCGGGCCGCGTAGCAGGCGCGATGGTAGTGCGCGCTGCGCGCGAGCAGCACGTCGCGCTCAGCCGCCAGGGAGGTCTCGCGGATCTCACCGTCGCCAATGAGAATCAGCGGCTCGTAG
>ODAK010001680.1_pt1 | contig 23771 bp, 20 predicted proteins | sample 1539591 | NCBI WGS metagenome assembly ODAK01 (sample SAMEA3539303, study PRJEB22396) | soil metagenome | biome: tundra; feature: field; material: soil | place: USA | collected 2010-05 | depth 0.15 m | reverse complement strand
GTCCGCGGACCGTCGAGGTGCGCCTGCCGGGTCACCCCGCCGTTCGGCCGGAGCCCGGCCACGAGGACGAGGCCGGCGACATTCCCGGCATCGACATTCCCTCGCAAGAGGCCATCTACGTACCTCTGATCGGGCGGATCGCCGCGGGCGGCCCGATCCTGGCCGAGCAATCCGTGGAAGACGTCTTCCCGCTGCCCAGGCAGCTGGTCGGCGAGGGCACGCTGTTCCTGCTCAAGGTGGCCGGCGATTCGATGATGAACGCGGCCATCACAGACGGGGACTGGGTCGTGGTCCGGGAGCAGCAGGTCGCGGAGAACGGCGAGATCGTGGCGGCGATGCTTGACGGCGAGGCGACGGTGAAGACGTTCAAGCAGAGTGACGGGCACGTCTGGCTGATTCCGCACAACCCGGCATACACGCCAATCCTCGGCGACGAGGCCACCATCCTCGGCCGTGTCGTGGCCGTGCTCCGCCGCATCTGAGCGCGCCACGTCTGACACACAGCGTCTGAGCACAGCGCGTCTGAGCACACAGTGGTCGGGGTGGTGCGGAGGCGTCCGGGCCCACCCAGGGCCGGGCGCGTCCGCCCCGATCGAGAGCTGGCCCGATCGAGGGGGGCGCCATGGATCGAGGGGGTTTACGCCGCGACTATGCTGACCAGCTTCGGCGCCCGGACAATCACCCGGCGGACCTGCTGGTCACCCAGCGTGCGTACGACCCCCGGCGCGACGAGCGCGAGTTCGCGAAGGTCGTCTTCGCTGATCTCGGGCGAGACCTCGAGCTTGTCGCGAACCTTGCCGTTAACCTGCACCACGCAGGTGATCTTGTCCTGAGTCAGCAGATTCGGGTCCGCGGCCGGCCAGGCTGCCCGGGCGACTGACGGCTTGTGGCCCAGCACGTCCCACGACTCCTCGGCGGTGTAGGGGGCGAACAGCGATACCAGCACCGCCAGCACCTCCGCCGCCTCGCGAACCGCCGGGTCGGCCGCGCCCGGGCCGGAGTCGATGGCCTTGCGCGCGGCGCTGACCAGCTCCATCAGCCGGGCCACGGCGACGTTGAGGTGGTACGACTCCACCTGGCGGGTCACCTCGTCGATGGTCCGGTGCGTGATCCTGCGCAGTTCGGTATCCGCCGCGGCGGCGGCGAATTCGCGCGGTACGGGGTCTGCATCGGCCACGTCAGCGGCAATCCGCCAGACCCGGCCTAGGAACTTCACCATCGCTTCTGGGTGCATGTCCGCCCAGTCGATGTCGTCATCGGGCGGGCTGGCGAAAATCATGGTCAGCCGGATCGCGTCCACCCCGAAACGCTCGATCTGCTGGCCCAGGTCCACGCCGTTGCCCAGCGACTTGGACATCGCCTTGCCGTGGTTGATCACCTGGCCCTGGTTGATCAGCCGGGTGAACGGCTCGGTGAAGTCCAGCATGCCCATGTCGTACAGGACCTTGACGAAGAACCTGCTGTACAGCAGGTGCAAGATGGCGTGCTCGACGCCGCCCACGTACAGGTCTACCGGCGCCCAGCAGCGGACCTCGGCCGGGTCGAATGGCCCGTCGGTGTAGTCGACCGAGCAGTACCGCAGGAAGTACCAGGAGGAATCCATGAACGTGTCCATGGTGTCGGTGTCGCGCTTAGCCGGGCCGCCGCAGGCGGGACAGGGCACGTTCACCCAGTCCTCGGCGGCGGCCAGCGGGGACACGCCCCTGGGCACTAGGTCCTGGCCGCGCAGGTCGGGCAGCACCACGGGCAGCTGGTCGTCGGGCACCGGCACCTCGCCGCAGGACGGGCAGTGCACGATCGGGATCGGGGTTCCCCAGAAGCGCTGCCGTGACACCAGCCAGTCCCGCAGGCGGTAGTTGACCGCCGCCCGCCCCAGGCCCTTTTCCTCCAGGATCGCGGTGATCGTGGCGATGGCTTCCGCCTTCGCCAGCCCGTTGAGCGGGCCCGAATTCACCAGCTTGCCGTCGCCCGCGGTCGCGATCCCGGTCTGAGCCGGATCCGGCTGCCCGGTGTCCACCACCATCCGGACGTCGAGTCCGTAGGCGCGGGCGAAATCCAGGTCCCGCTGGTCGTGCGCGGGCACGGCCATGATGGCGCCGGTGCCGTAGTCGGGCAGCACGTAGTCGGCGGCCCACACCGGGATCCGTTCGCCGTTCACCGGGTTGATGGCGGACCGGCCCAGGAAGACCCCGGTCTTCTCCCGGTCAGTGGCCTGGCGTTCGATGTCGGTCAGCTTCCTGACCTGCTCGACATAGGCACGCAGCTCGGGCAGCCGATCAGGCGCGCACAGCTGCTCGGCCAGCGGCGAGTCCGCCGCCACCACGAAGAAGGTCGCGCCGTACAAGGTGTCGGGCCTGGTGGTGAAGACCGTCACCGGCTCGTCCCGGCCCTCCACCGCGAACTGGACCGCGGCGCCCTCCGAGCGGCCGATCCAGTTCCGCTGCATCAGCAGGACCCGCTCGGGCCAGCTGCCCTCCAGCTGCTCGGCGTCCGCGAGTAGCCGGTCCGCGTACTCGGTGATCTTGAAGTACCACTGGTTCAGCATCCGCCGCACCACGTCGGCGCCGCAGCGTTCGCACTTCCCGGCGATGACCTGCTCGTTGGCCAGCACCGTCTGGTCTACCGGGCACCAGTTGACGTACCCGTCCCGGCGGTAGGCCAGCGCCCGCTCGTAGAAGCGCAGGAACAGCCACTGATTCCAGCGGTAGTAGGTCGGATCGCAGGTCTGCAGCCTGCGGCTCCAGTCAAAGGACGCCGCGTACCGCCGGAACGAGGCGGCTTGGGTTTCGATGTTGGCGTACGTCCAGTCGGCCGGGTGGGTGTTGTTCCTGATCGCGGCGTTCTCGGCGGGCAGGCCGAAGGCATCCCAGCCGATCGGGTGCAGCACGTTGCGGCCCCGCAGGAAATGGTAACGGGCGAGGGCGTCGCCGATGGCGTAGGCCTCGGCGTGACCCATGTGCAGGTCGCCCGACGGGTACGGGAACATGTCAACTAGGTAGAAGCGCTCCCGGGGATCCTCGGGATCCTCGCTGGCGCGGAACGGATCGAGCTCCGTCCAGCGCGCCTGCCACTTCTCCTGGACATCACGGGGGTCATAGCGCTGCGCCAGCTCGGCGCTCTCGGCCGCTGTCATTGTTTCCTCACCATTGAATCGGTCCGGACCCCTAAAAACCCCGTAAAGCCCCTGGGGTGATGATCACCTGCAATGAAAACGCCCCTCGAGACGAGGGGCAGCCGCGCCAACGACGGTAGGTCGGCGCGGCTAAGTAAGGAGCAGCCGGACGGCACGCATACCCACAGGATAGCGCACCCCCCGCGTGTCCGTCCGCCGCCTGCGGCCCGTCGGCGCACGGCCGTCCGGGCGGCCGGTCCCGCGGTGACGAGCGGACCCGGCCGGAACTCATCCCCGGCCGCGCATAGCGGTGAAAATCCCTTGTCACCGGCCATAAATGCATCCGCGCACGGATATCAGCGCGTCTCGGCATTCCCCTTGACGGGCGGCTCGGCAGCACCTACTCATTACTGAGTAGTCGAGCTAACCATTCCTGGCGGGGGGGCCAATGGACGGTCGGGGGGATCGGCGCGGGCCTGTCGCGATCATCGGCATGGCGTGCCGGTTCCCTGGTGCCAGCGATCCCGCCGAATTCCACGACGTCGCCGTCGCCGGGCGCCGCATGTTCCAGCCGGTGACAGGCTTGCCGGGCCGCCCGATGTACGCGGCGCTTGTCGATGACTGGACGGTCCCGGCCGTCTCGTTCGGTGACCCGGAGCTCGGCCCGCATGATCTGGGTCCGGTCCAGAAGCTGGCGGCCGAGATGACCGCTGTGGCCCTCACCGACGCAGGCCTGCGCGACGCGGCCGGAACCGCCCGGACCGGACTGATCATCGCGAGCGTAACGCCGAGCGTGTGCGGGCTCGTCCGCGCAGAGTTCGGCTTCACCGCCGGCGCGCCGTACCCGCGAGCGGCGTACCAGTCCTCCCTGCACGCGGTCGTCGCGGCCGCCCGTGCCCTGCAGGCGGGCGAGCTCGATCTCGCGGTCGCCGGCGGGGCGGAACTCGGCATCGACCCAGACTGGCTCGCCCTGCAGGAACGAGCGGGCACGCTGGGCACCGACGAGATGCGCGTCTACGCCGCCGACCCGGCCGGGCTGCTGCCCGGAGAGGGTTGCGGCATCGTGGTGCTGGCCCACACGGCCGACGCCCGGGCCGCGGGAGTGCCGGTGTACGCCGAGATAGCGGGCTGGAGCACGTGGCCGGCCCTGGCCCCCGCCCTGGCCGGGCCGGCATCGCTGCTGGCCTACCAGCAGGCGGGGATCGACCCCGCGGATATCCAGTTCGTCGAAGGCCAGGGAACCGGCACCTCGACCGGAGACTCGGCCGAGCTGGCCATGCTGACACAGCTCAGGCGCGGCGGGAAAGCGGTCGCGGCGCTCGGCGCGGTATCGGCCAGCATCGGGTATACCAAGGCGGCGGCTGGCATCGCCAGCCTGGTCAAGACCGCCAGCGCGATGGCCGCGGGAACGATTCCGCCCGGTACCTGGTGCGCGCGGCCGCATCCGCTGCTCGAGTCGGGCCAGGCACTGCTCCGGATGCCCGCGCGACCAGAACCGTGGCCGGACGGGACACGGCTGGCCGCGGTGAACTCCCTCGGTACGGCCGACCCGGCCGTCATGTCCGGCTTTCCCGGCGCCCGGGACGCCGAAGGCGTCCATCTCGTACTGCGCCGCGAAGGAGAGACCGACCGCGGATCCGGCCGCCGGCGCCGCGCCGCCGGGCAACCGGCCACGCCACCGGGCGCCTTCCGGCGACCTGGGGACGTTGCGGCTCAGGCCAGGGTTTTCGCGCTGTGCGGCGGGGATCTCGGCGCGCTCGCGGGACGGCTCGACGACATCGCCGCGAGCGCGACCGCACTCTCGGATTCCGAGCTGCCCGAACTCGCCCGGCAGCTGGCGATCGGCGCGCGGCGCGCCGCCGATCACGCGGCGCCGCTGCGAGTGACGCTGACCGCGGCCACGCCGTCCCGGCTGGCCGCACAGGCTCAGTACGCCGCCTGGCAGCTCAGGACCGGCGGGGCGACCTCGGGCACGACTGAGCCGGGCGTGCACGTAACAGCGGGAGCGGCCGGCGCGGTCGTGGTGCTCTTCCCCGGACGGGCCGAATCGGCGGCTGCTCATCAGGCGCTGCTCACCACCTCGCTCGAGGCCCTCGGCACCTTGGACCTGCTCGGCGTGAAGCCGGTCACCGGAGTGGGCTACAGCCTGGGCGAGATTACCGGGCTGGTCTGGGCCGGCAGCCTGCCCGCGGCTGAGGCGGCGCGCCTGGTCGCCCGGTACGGGCAGGTCCTGCGCGCCTGCGGCGACGGGCGGCGGGGCTCGGTCGCGATGGCCCGCATCACGGCCGACATCGACCTGACCCGCGCGCTGTGCGCCCCCGGCCGGCTGCACATCGCCGCCTACGAGGGACCCCGTGTGCACGTAGTGGCCGGGTCCACCACGGGCATCCGCGAGCTGGCCCGGCGGGCCGGCCCGCGTAAGGTCCCGGTCGAGGTTCTCAGCAGTACCACCGCCATGCACTCCTCCGCCATGGCCAGATGCGTCGCTCCGCTGCGAAGCATCATGGCGGGCACCCGGACGGTTCCGCCGCAGCGCAGGCTGATCTCCACCATCACCGGCCAGCTGGTCACCGCGGATGACGATATCGCTGAGCTGCTCGCCCGGCAGGCCAGCGTGCCGGTGCTGTTCACCCAGGCGATGACGCAGGCCGCGCAGGACGCGGACCTGATCGTGGCGGCCGGGCCCGACGCCGGGCTGGCCGCCACGGCCGCCGCATGCTGCGGCCTGCCCGCCGTCGCGATCCCGGCGCCCACCCGGGCGGGCCTGGCCGAGGTCACCTCGGCCAGGACGATCGCCGCCCTATTCGCCGCCGGGGTCATCGCCGACCTGCTGCCGTTCCTGGCCCCGGCGGGCGTCGCTGGCACGCTGGCCAGCAGGACGATACCGCGCATGCGGCTGGCGGAGCCGCAGGCACCGCCAGGACGACAGGTCCGGCCGACAGCACACGTCCCGCAGGACCTGCGGGGTCAGGACGAAAACGGTGCTGTGGGACGGAGAACCACGGTCCGTTCGGCGCGAAGTTAACTAGCGAGAACCGGGGACGCCTCCCAGTCGGGCCGCAGCGGCATGCCGGATTTCCCGTCCGCGGCCAGCCGGACGCACAACACCTGGTGCAGCTCGATGTGGTTGCGGTCGAAGCCGAGCCGCGAGCCTGCCATGTACAGGCGCCAGACCCGGGCGGTGCCCTGCCCGACCTCCTTGACCGCCTCGGCCCAGTGCGCGTCCAGGTTGGCGCTCCAGGCCGCCAGGGTCTTGGCGTAGTGCTCGCGCAGGTTCTCCTCGTGCCGCAGCTCGAAGCCGGCGTCGTGCATGAGGGAGATCAGGTAACCGGGTCCCTCGAGCTCGCCGTCCGGGAACACGTACCGGTTGATGAACCCGCGCTTGCGGATGGCGGGCTCGGTGTTATCAGGCCGGGTGATGCAGTGGTTGAGCAGACGGCCGCCGGGCTTCAGCTTGCTGTAGAGAAACGCGAAGTACGACGGGAGGTTCTGCTTGCCGATGTGCTCGGTGAGCCCGATGGAGCTGACCGCGTCGAAGCCGGTCTCCGGCACGTCGCGGTAATCCAGGTGCCGTACTTCGGCGAGCCCGGACAGCCCTTCCCGCTCGATCGCGGCCTGCGCCCACGCGGCCTGCTGGGCGGACAGCGTGACCCCGAGAGCCTTGACGCCGTACTCACGGGCGGCGTGCATCACCATGCCGCCCCAACCGCAGCCGACGTCCAGCAGGCGCATGCCCTCGTGCAGGCCAAGCTTGCGGGCGACCAGGTCGAACTTGGTCGCCTGCGCCTCCTCCAGGGTGGCGTCCTCGCTCGGATAGCAGGCGCACGTATAGGCCATCGTCGGCCCGAGCACCCACTCGTAGAACTGGTTGGACACGTCGTAGTGATGCGAGATCGCGCTGGCGTCACGGTCCTTGGAGTGCAGGCGGCCGGTCCGCCAGCGGCTTTTCATCCGGACCTCCTGCGGCGGCGGCGGCAGCCGGTGCAGCAGCAGCTTCGGACCGCCGAGGGCCTGCAGCAGGCGCAGCTTCTCGGCCACCGTCATACTGATGTTCTGGGCCTTGGTCATCCGGGCCAGGGCCTCGTACATATCCCCTTCGATGTCAAGGTGCCCGGACACGTAAGCCCGGGCCAGTCCGAGTGCGCCTGGCGCCTGGGCCAGGTGGGCCACCGCCACCGGAGAGAGGACCGTCATCTTCACCGGAGATCCGGCCGCGCCGGCCCGGCTGCCGTCATAGGCCGCGAATTCCAGCGGGGCATCGGGCCCCACGAATGACTCAAAGATTTCCGCCAGTGCCATCCTTAGCGTTCCTTTCCGCTCTTGCAGGTAACTCAGCGTCCCGTGACGCACTTCTCGTACAGGCCGAGCAAGCGACCCTCACCGTCATACGTGCGCTTGAGCGCCCGGTAAGCGTCGCCGTTGTAGCGCTGGTAGAACTCGTCCTCGGCATAGAACGAGGTCGAATACAGCGACTTATGCCCGTCCAGCCTCGCGACCTCATCTTCGATGAGGCGGTTGTAGTAACCGTCAGACCTGCCCGGCGGCAGTGGCACCGTTCCCCAGAACCCAAAATTCACGTACACCTCACCGGGCTGCAGCGGATACAGGGGCCAGACACGCTCACCACGAAGCCGCAGCGGGCACATCCATACCGGGCTCATCCCCACATTCGCGGCGAAAAATCGCAGAAACTCGGCCCCGCGTTCGACCGGGATCTCCACGTCCTGGATCACCGCCTCGCGGGGCGGGAGTTGCCGCCGGGCCATCAGGGTGTCACTGAAACCATGACGCCGGTCGAAGGCGACCAGCTTGCGGTAGACGTCACTGCGCCGGTAACGACGCGGCCACAGCCGCCTGATCATCGGCTTTTGCACACCGAAGGGGCGCGAGCACCAGAACCAGTCGGTATCCCACCGCCACAGGTAGTCCCGGATGGTGAGAAAATCCTCCTTGTCGCGCCTGATCGATTCGTAGTAGACCTGCTGGCCGGTGTAATCGCTGCGCCACGGCGCGACGTCGCTGAACGCCCCGACCGTGAGGTAGAGCTCATCGGGCCCGAAGGCGGTCCCGTCGACGAAATCCGCCCGGTGGCCGCGAAAGCTTCCCTCCGCGGCGATCTGGGCCACCGCGTCCAGGCACGCCTCCGCGGTGCTGAACGGGAAATGGCGCAGGTGCACGAACGGCTGAACCGGTTCCAGTTCGATCGTGAGCGAGAGGGTGTAGCCTAGGGTGCCGTAGGAGTTCGGAAAGCCGCGGAAGAGATCGGCGTACTCGTTGCTCTCGGTGGCGCGGACCACACGGCCGTCTCCGGTCAGGATCTCCATTTCGAGCACGGACTCATGCGGCATGCCGCTGCGCAGCGAGGTGGACTCGATGCCCAGCCCGGTGACGGCCCCGCCCAGAGTGATCGTCTTGAGCTGCGGCACCACCAGCGGCATGAGCCGATGGCTGAGCGTGGCGTCACAGAGATCCTCGTACGTGGTCATGCCCCCGACCCAGGCCGTCCTGCGGTCCGGATCAACCCGCAGCACGTGGCCGAACGCGGATACGTCCAGGCCGGTCCCGGCGCTCCTGGCCGCCTTAATCTTCTGGCCAGCCGAGGTCGCGGGGCCTGCGTCACGGAACCTGAACAGGTTAGACGTGCGCTTGGCCAGCCGGACCGGTGTCCCCGGCGGCCAGGCCGCGTAAGCCTCCCGCAATCCGGCCACCGCGACCTCGTGCGTGTCGGCAGTCATGCGGGCATCCTTCCGGTTAAGCGTGGTTACCCGTCACGGAAACGGCCAGGGACGGGCAAAAGGCAACATACATGCTGAGCTGGACGAACATCTCAGGCAGTGTATCCCGGAACCACAGGCCCTCCTCTTCATCACTGATCCTTTCCCCGACCTGACCTCACCGTTCGTCGTCAGCGTCCAGGTCGTGGACATCTAGGTCCATGTCGTGGTCATCGTCGGCGTCGCCCCCAGCCTCCGCCCCAGCCTCCGCCTCGGCATCGTCGTAACTGGCGGCCACCTCCTCCGGCGTCATCGGCAGCCTGGCCAGCGACGGCGGAGCCCCGGCGGTGATCACCTGGCGGAGCAGCAAGGCCATCGAGTAGCGGGGATCGTCGGCGAGGGCCCGGTCGAGCGCGACGTTCGCCAGCGCCCCGTCCCCGGACTGCCAGGCCACGAAGGCGAGCAGAGCGGCGGGCGCGGCCACGTAGCCGGGCTGCGCGCGACGGGTCACGTCGATCCACAGCCGGCGGTGCGCGTCCCGGTGGGCGGGGTCCATCCGGGCCCACGCGTCGTCCCTGGCCCGCAGGTCGCGCAGGGCCACCGTCATCCTGGCGAGTTGGTAATCCGTGGTGAACCGGCCGCCGGCCCGGTAGGTGGCAATCAGGGAGCTGACCGCGGCCAGCCCTTCGGAGGCGATCAGGTGCCGCACGGAGCCGAGGCGTCCGGACTTGCGCGTCTTGGCGAGCAGCTGAGTGACGTGCCGCTCCGCCCGGCGGGTGGCCTGGTGCATGGACTCCGCGGCGATGCCGCCGAGCGGGGCGATACGGGCGGCCACGGCGGCACGGCCGGGCAGGACCTCGTCGGCGGCGTGATCCATCGCGGTCGAGGCGGAATCCGCGCTGGCGTCGAAGGGCACCCCCGCGGCCGGGCAGCATTCCTCGTCGCCGCACACGTAGGACCAGTAGCGGCCGTTCTCGACCCGGAGAAATTCCTGGAGGTCGATTCCGGCTTTGCCGGCTGCGTCCCGCACCGCGGCGGCCACCATGTCGACCAGCGTCTCGGGACCATAGCCGACCGCCGCCGTAGTGGTTATCCCCTGCGAGCCGATGATGCCGACGGCGTGGGTGGCCACGTCCGCGGCTACGCCGATACCAGGCGGATCAGGCAGGTCGTATCGGAGCGTGACCTTCACGTGGCCAGCGGGATCGATCCCGATCACGACGAAGCTGGCCTCGGGGATGAAACCGAGCAGGTGCGGGACGAGGGCGAGAAGCGACGCGGGCGAGTCAACGGGGACGGGGACGGGGCTGGGTTGCGCGGCGGGCGGCGCCTGCGAGTTTTGCGAGTTTTGCGGGTTTTGCGGGGACTCGTCACCCGCAGTGAGTGTTTGTTCCATGTCACCAGCGTGTGACGCGGGGAAGGCATACGCCGGAGGCATCGGGCGCCTGTGGATAACTAGACTTATCCACAGGCGCCGGCGAGGGATAGGCCTGAAATGTCCCTGCCGCCAGTCCGCAGCCGCCCAGCCGGGGAAGCGGTTACAAGGTGATGCCGAGCAGGGCGTCGACGGTTTCCCTGCCGAGCCGGGCTCCGGAGACGTCGTGCGGAGTGATCCGGGTGGGCGCCTTGGCCAGCAGCGAGTCGGCCCAGCGATCGACGACGACAAGCGCATGGGGAGCATCGAGGTCGTCGTGAAGGCGCGCCCGCACTCCGGCCAGGACCCCGTCGGCCGCGGTGGCCGGACTCGCGCCGGGCGGGCCGAACTCGACCTCGCGGACGCCGAACTCGTCGTCGCCGGTCATCGGGGGTGCATCAGGAACGGCCGCCTCGGCCCGGGCCAGCGCCGAGCGCCAGCGGGCCAGCCGGGCCTGTGCGTCGCCGAGGACGGCGTCGGTCCACTCCCAGTCCGAACGGTAGTGGTGCGCCAGCAGCGCCATCCGCACCGCCATCGGGTCCGCGCCATCGGCCAGGAGCCTGCTCACGAACACCAGGTTGCCCAGCGACTTGGACATCTTCTCGCCCTGGTAGCTCACCATCCCAGCATGGGCGTACACCTGCGCGAACGCTCTTTCTACCGGAGCCAGCGCGACCCGGGCGTGCGACGCGCTCATTTCATGGTGCGGGAACACCAGGTCAGAACCGCCCGCCTGGACATCGAAGGCCGGCCCCAGGTACTCGGTGGCGATCGCGGCGCACTCGACGTGCCAGCCGGGCCTGCCGCGGCCGAACGGCGATTCCCAGGCCGGCTCCCCCGGCCGTTCGGCCCGCCAGACCAGGCAATCCAGCGGATCCTTCTTCCCCGGCCGGCCCGGATCACCACCGCGCTGCGCGGCGAGCTCAGCCATCTGAGCCGGATTGAGCCCGGAGGGCGTGCCGGGTCCGGACAGCAGACCGAACTGCGGGTCCGCCAACTTGGCGAAGTAGAGGTCCTCGTCGACGTTGTACAGGGCGCCGTGGTCCGCCAGCCGGACGCTGAACCGCTCGATGACCGGCAGCGCCTCAACCGCTCCGATCAGATGGGTGGGCGGCAGGACGCGGAGCGCCTCCATGTCCCCGCGGTACCGCTGGATCTCGCGGCGGGCCAGCTCGCGCCAGTCTTCACCGTCCCGGGTGGCTCGCTCGAGCAGTGGATCATCGACGTCGGTCACGTTCTGCACGTAGATAACGGTGAAGCGGGACGGGGAGGACTCAGCGTCTGGGGCGTCCTGGACCTCTGGGGCCGCGTCAAGCCAGGCGCGGATGAGCAGGTCCCAGGCGGTGAAGGTGGCCGCGTGCCCGATGTGGGTCGCGTCGTAGGGAGTGATGCCGCAGGCGTACAAGGTGGCCACCGGACCCGCCGAAGCCAGGACCAGTTCCCCGGTGGCCGTGTCGTGCAGCCGGGGCGCCAGCCCGCTCCCCGGTAGCACGGGGACATCCGCACGGCGCCAAGACTCCATGCTCGCCAGGTTATCGCGCGGCCTGGACCAGGCAACCCCGCACCTCCGTACCACCTCATCCGATGCACGATGGGCCAGTGTGACGCGAGCGAGGATCGCGCGGCATCCCGCAACCGGCCCAATGTTCCATCGGTGCGGTTATAACCGGCCCTATGTTCCATCGGTCCGGTTGGGGCTCGGGGGCGGCTGACGGGGGATGGGGCTAGGTGATGCTGATGGGGCTAGGTGATGCTGATGGGGCGGGGGGCCGGCGGGAGAGCGGAGGCTAGCTGATGCTGGCGGGGAGGGCGGGGGGCTGGCGGACCTGGGTCGCTTGTTCGAAGGCGTAGGCGAGGGCGATCAGCCGGGGCTCGGTCCAGCGGGGCCCGAAGAACGAGACGCCGACGGGCAGGCCCGACACGTACCCGCCCGGGACGGTGACCGACGGGCAGCCGGCCACCGCGGCCGGGCCCGAGGAGCCGAACACGTGGTGGTCGCCGAGCACGTAGTCGGTGAGGCAGGCAGGGCTGGCGGTCAGGGCCACGATGGCCTCAAGCCCGTGCTCGGCCAGCGGCCCCGCGATGGCGGCGCGGGCGAGCTTGGTGGCTTCGCGGCGGGCGGCCAGGTACTCGGGGTCGGCCAGATCGCCGCTGGTCGCCTCAGCCTGCTCGAATAGCTCCTGGCCGAACCGGGACAGCACCAGGTCCGCGTTCCGCTTGTTGAAGTCGATCAGCTCGGCCAGCGTGCCCGGCAGGCCGGTGCCCGCGCCGAACTCGGCCAGGTAGGCCAGGTAGGCGTTGATCCCGTACTTGAACTCGTACCGCAGCGCGGTGAACTCCGGTTCGCCGATCTTGTCCGCGCCGGGCAGCGTCACCGGATCGGTCACCACGGCCCCGAGCGAGCGGAGCTTGGCCACGGCCAGGTCCAAGACGGCGGCGGTGGCCGGTCCCGCCGGGCCCGAGGCATCCCGCCAGATCCCGAGCCTGGCCCCGCCCAACGCGGCGTTATCCAGCCACGACGGATAAGAATGACCGGGATGACTCAGCCACGAGCGTTCGGCCAGATCGTGGTCGCCGCCCGCGACGGGATCCTCGGGGTCGGCGGCGGCCAGCACGGACAGCAGCGCCGCCGCGTCCGCGACGCAGGCCGCTATCGGTCCCGCGGTGTCCTGCACCGGTGAGATCGGCACGATGCCCCGGCGGCTGACCAGGCCGTTGGTGGGCTTGATGCCGACTACCCCGCAGGCACTGGCCGGGGAGACGATCGAGCCGTCGGTTTCTGTGCCGACGGCGAGCGGGGCCAGACCCGCCGCCACCCCCGCCGCCGGGCCCGAACTCGACCCGGACGGGTTACGGTCGAGCGCGTACGGGTTGGCGGTCTGCCCGCCCAGCGTGGACCAGCCGCTGGTGGAATGGGTGGACCGGAAGTTCGCCCACTCCGACAGGTTCGCCTTGCCGATGATCACCGCTCCGGCGGCGCGCAGCCGTTGTACCAGGAAGGCGTCGGCCGGCTCAGCGGCGAGCAACGCGGGCGAGCCCGCCGTGGTCGGCATGCCCGTGACCTGGATGTTGTCCTTGACCAGCACGGGAATGCCTTCGAGCGGTCCGCGCGGGCCGCGGGCCGCGCGGGCCGCGTCGCTCGCGGCCGCCTCGGCCGGGGCCTCGAGGTTAACCGTGATGACCGCGTGCAGCGCCGGATTCAGGTGGTCGATGCGCTGCAGGTAGAAGGCGGTCAGCGCGGCCGCGGTGAGCCGGCCGGAGGCCAGTTCGGCCTGCAGCCCGGCGACCGAGGCCTGGCCAGCGCTGATCCGGGTACCCGGGATCACATCACGGAAGTCCGGCATTGGGGAAGAATAGCCGTGCCGGGGGCCGGGACCGACAGGCGGCTACCGGCGGGCGGCGCGCAGTTCGGTGTTGATCCGCGCGGCCGCCGCCCGGACCTGGTCCAGTAGCTGCTTTCGCTCCTCGGCGGACGCCCGGACCAGCGGCGAGGGCACGGTGAGCGCGGCCAGCGTCCGCTTCCCCTGCACCACCGCGGCCGAGGCCGCCCACACCCCCTGGTAGATCTCTTCCTCGCTGGTCGCGAAGCCCTGCTGCGCGGCCCGGGCGACCCGCGCCTCGAGCAGGGCGGCGGCGTCAGGGTCACGCTGCGCCAGCGGGGCCAGCAGATCCTTGCGGGCCTGCGGCGTCAGGCCGGCCAGCAGCAGCTTGCCGCTGGCGCCGCGCTCGATCGGCAGCGTCGCCCCCGGTTCGTATTCGATACGCAGCCGCTGCGCCGACTGCACCCGGTGCACGCACACCGCGGCCCGGCCGATCATCCGCATCAAGATGACCGTTTCCCCGGTGTCGGTGGCCAGCGCCTGCATCACTGGATCAGCGAACTCGATGATGCTTTCCGCCGCCTCCGCCGCCCGGGCCAGGCCGATGAGCCGCGCCGAGAGCCGGTAGCTGCCGCGTTCGTCCCCGGCCAGCAGCCCGGTCTCGCGCAGCAGCGTGATGTAGCGGTAGACGCTGGGCAGCGCGATGCCGGTGGCCGCAGCCAGGTCTCGCGCGGTAAGAGTGTTTTTCTCGGAGGAAAATGCCAGCATCAGCGCGAGAACGCGACGTGCACCCTCGCAACCGTGTGCGGCACTCGCCTCCGGCGGCATTCTGACCGCCGAAGCCCTGGCCATTGGGGGACCCTTCTCAGGTAATCAGAACCTAACTATCGGCAGATGATAACGGTGTCGGTTGTATACAGTCAACGGATTCCCAGGTTGCCATTCAGCTAATTTTTAGCCAGCCAATTTTCCGATACGTAAATTTTCCGCCAGCGAATGCCGGGCCTGCCCATCGAGCGGGAATGTCAGGCGTGCCAGCCGGCCGGGGCGAGCAGGGTGGCGCCGAGGACCAGGGCAGCCAGCGCGACCAGCGCGAACAGCGTCACCCACACCCCAGCCGGGACGCCGGTCATCTGGGCCAGCTGGTCGGCGTCCGAGCCCCGGGCCCAGCCCCGCGACCCCCGCGCTACGCTCCGGCGCCGGCCGCGGGCCAGCTCAAGCACCGGCCGCAGCCCGCCGAACAGCAGGAACCACGCGGCCAGGTAGGCAAATCCCGCCTGCACGGCCGCCGGGGCATAGTCGCTCACCACGAACACGGCGGCCGCCGTCACCAGCACCGCGAGCGCGCCGAACACGTTACGGACGGCCAGGAACGTCGCCGCGAGCAGCACCAGGGCCAGCCACAGCATCGCGGTCAGGTGCCGCTGCGCCAGCAGGGCGGCCGCCCCCGCGCCCAGCAGCGACGGCATGATGTAGCCCGCCGCCGCCGTCAGCACCAGGCCGGGACCGGTCCGCTTGCCGCGCGAGTAGGTGACCCCCGAGCTGTCCGCGTGCAGCCGGATCCCGTCAAGCCGCCGCCCGGACAGCAGCGAGACCAGCGCGTGCCCGCCCTCGTGCGCGATCGTGATGACCTTGCCCGCCAGCCGCCAGGACCCCGTGTTCAGCACGACGATCAAGGCGGCCAGGCCGGTCAGGCCCACCACCCAGGCGGGCGGCAGCGGCTGGCTGCCTGACACCCGTTCCCATAGCCGGGCGAGCACGTTCATAGCGCGGGCTCCTTATGGTTTGGGCAGCCAGCCGACGTGGCCGGCCAGCAGGGCGTAGCCGACGAAGGCCACCGAGTCGATGAGGAAGTGCGCGATGATCAGCGGGGTCACCCGGCCCCAGCGGCGGTACAGCACGCCGAAGATGGTGCCCATGACGGCGTTGCCGAGGAAACCGCCTGCCCCCTGGTACAGGTGGTAGGAACCCCTGATCACCGCGCTGACGGCGATCGCCCGGGACGGCCGGACGCCGAGCTTGTCCAGCCTGCTGAGCAGGTAACCGACGACGACGATCTCTTCCAGGGCCGCGTTCTGGAAGGCGGAGAGCAGCAGGACAGGGATCCGCCACCAGACGGCCGGCAGGTTCTCGGCGACGACGTTCAGCTCGACGCCGAGGTGGTACGCGATCAGGTAAAGCACAAGGCCGCTGCCGCCGATCACCGCGGCCAGCAGCGCGCCCCGGGCCAGGTCCCGGCCCGGCTGCCTGGCGTCCACGCCGATCGAGGACGGCCGCTCGCCCGCGCGGGCCAGCAGGTAGAACACGAGCAGCACCGGCGCGAGCGACAGGGTGATGCTGAGCAGCTGCAGGAACAGGTCGAGCAGCGGGCGGCCGGGGGCCAGGCTGCCGTTCAGGGTGGCCGTCTGCTTGCTGAGCGACTGCTGGGCGGTCAGCGAGCCGATGAACTGGACCAGCGCGTACAGGCCGCTCGCGCCGAGTGAGACGGCGAAGACAGCGACGATCTCCCACCGCTGCAGCCGCGCGGCGGCGCGATCCCGCGGCGCAGGCTTCGGCCGGGCAGGCTTCGGCCGGGCAGGCTTCGGCCGGGCAGGCTTCGGCCGGGCAGGGTCCGGCGGGGCGGGGTCCGGGGCGGGGTCCGGCGTAGCGCCAGCGCCCGCGGAGGCCACGGAGCCCGAGATCTCGTCCGTCATGGTCCTTGAAGTATCGCCGAACCCGCGGCGCGAATAGCCCGCTCCCAGGCTAGCCACTAAGCTCTATGAATCACCAGCGGATCCGCGCCCCATGTCAGAGGTCATCATGTACCAGCCTTACCCGTCGAGCGGCCAGACCGTTGAGCCGGAGCGGCCTGCTGCGCCCGCCACGGTCCTGAACGCGGTCAAGCTCATGTACACGGGCGCCGCGGTCAGCACCGTCAGCCTGATCGTCTCGCTGGTCAGCATCGGCGGCACCAAGGCCGCGATCAGGAAGGCGAAGCCCACCCTGACCGCGACCCAGGTCAATCAGCTGAACACGTTCATCATCGCGCTGGCGCTCATCTCCGGCCTGGTCGGGATCGCCCTGTGGCTGTGGATGGCGCGGGCCAACGGCCAGGGCCGGAACTGGGCCAGGATCTTGTCCTCGGTCCTGTTCTTGCTGGCCACGCTGGACCTGGTCGGCGTCGTCAGCCAGCCCAAGACCGTCCTCGGCCTGATCTTTCCCGTGCTGACCTGGCTCCTCGGCCTGGCGGCGGTGGTGCTGCTCTGGCGCCCGGCATCCACGGCGTTCTTCCGGCCGCAGGGAGTCGCGTGAGTTCTGCGCCGGTCGTCTTCTCGGCGGTCCCGACGCTGTTCGGGCCCGACGGTGAGCTCGATCCCGGCGCTAACCGCGCTTTGCATAGGTTTGTCGCGGGCCAGCTCGACGGGTTGCTGGTGGCCGGGACCACCGGCGAGTTCCCCGCCCTGGACGACGCGGAACGGCTGTCGCTGATCGAGCTGGCGCTGGCCGAGGCCGGCCCGGAGCGCGTCATCGCGCACATCGGGGCCCCGGACGCCCGGCACGCCAGCCGGCTGGCCCAGGCGGCGGTGGCGCTGGGGGCGACACGCATCGCCGCGATCACGCCCTACTACCTGCCGGCCCGCCCAGACGAGCTGACCGCCCACTACCGCGCCATCAGGGACGCCGCACCCGGCCCGGAGTTTTACGCCTATATTTTTCCCGAACGGACCTCGGTACCCGTGCCGCCGGCCCTATTCGCCCAGGTGGCGGACGCCGCGGGCCTGGCCGGGGCCAAGATCAGCGGTGCGGCCGCGGCCGAGCTCGAAGGCTACGTCGCGGCGGCGCCTGGGCTGCGGTTCTACTCCGGCGACGACACGAACCCGGCGGCCACGATGCGAGCCGGAGGCGCGGGCGTCATCTCCGGACGCAGCTCGGCCTACCCCGAGGTCTACGCGGCCCTGCGGGCGGAGACGTCCGGCCAGGAGGCGCAGCAGGCGCTGGACCGGATCGTCGCGCTGGGCGCGAGCGTGGGGCGGCTGAAGTACGCGCTGCAGCTGCGCGGGTTCGGCGGCGGCACGGCCAGGATGACTGTCGACCCGCCGGACGGGCCGACCGCCGCCGCGATCGCCGCCGTGGTCGCGGCCCTCGAAACGGCGCTGTGAATGCATACCGGGCTGCGCGTGAACCTGGATCGCCGGTAGCGCGTCATCTGAAAGCAGGGGTCCGGCGTAAGCGGGACGCCGGACCTCTCACAGGTCCGCGTCGAGCACCTCGTGAGCCCGGGCGACCAGCGCCGGGACGGCCAGGCCGTCCTGGTCGAAACCTTCACCGACCGTCTGGTGCTGCAGGTAGCGGGCATTGATGCCCTCGAGTACGACCGCGAGCTTGAAGTAGCCGAACGCCACGTAGTACCCGATCCGGGAGACGTCCCGCCCGGTCCGCTGCGCGTACCCGGCGGCGAACTCGGCCCGGGACAAGAAGCCCGGGCTGGCCGTGGCGTCGGTCGATACGCCCGCCGCGAGCGGGCCTCCGGCCGCCTTCTGCTCCGGGGTGAGCCAGCCGTCTTCGCCCGGATCGGTCCAGTAGACCAGGGTCAGCCCGAGGTCGGCCAGCGGATCGCCGAGGGTGGCCATCTCCCAGTCGACGACCGCCGTGATCCGCGGCGGCGGCGACACCGTCACCAGCACGTTGTCCAGCCGGAAGTCGCCGTGCACCAGCGTCGTCTCGCCTTCGGGGGGAAGCCGGCCGGTCAGCCGGGCCACCAGCTCGGGATATCCGGGCACATCCCTGGTCACGGACAGGTCCCACTGCCGCTGCCAGCGGTCAAGCTGACGCCTGAGGTACCCGGCGCCGCGGCCCAGGCCCGCCAGGCCGACCGCGTCGACGTCGACGCCGTGGATCGCGGCCAGCATGTCGGCCAGGCCTTCTGACAGCTCCCTGGCTTCCGGTTCGGTCAGCCCGGCGGTGTCCTGCCGGGTCCGGAGCACCGCCCCGGGCACGTACTCCATCAGGTAAAAGGGCGCGCCGACGACCTCGGCGTCGGCACAGAAAGCCACCGGCCGGGCGACCGGCACCTGCGTCCCTGACAGCGCGGTCAGGACCCGGTACTCCCGGGACATGTCGTGGGCGGTCGGCAGCACGTGGCCGAGCGGCGGCCGGCGGAGCACCAGCGACCGGCTCCCGGCGGGCCCCGAGACCGTCAGCCGGTAGGTCAGGTTGGAGCGGCCGCCGGCGATCAGCTGAATACCGGTCAGCTCAGCAGGCTCGCCGCCGATGGTGTCGTTCATCCAGCCTTCCAGGCGCGAAGGGCTGGGAATTCCCGGAGGAGTGCTGCTAACAGTCATGATTTCCGAATCGTAGAACGGACAGAACGGGAAATCTTATCGACCCTACCTCTGGACTAATCACCGATGGTGACGTAAGCAGGTGAGGGGAGCTAGTAAGGTCTAGACCGTTTAATCCTGTGGGAGGGACTCTGTGGCTGACGCGTGGCTGCCGGGCGCCAGGTGCATCCGGGCACAGACCGACGGGGGGAACCTGGCGGGAGGCGCGCCGCGCGTCGTCTGGCTCACTCTGGGCGCCGACCCGCGCAGCGTCTCGGTCTGCTCCGCCGCCCAGCGGCTCAATCAGGAGGACCGGCCCTGTCACCTGGTCTGGGATCCGCTGACCGGGGACATCGCGCAGCTGCTGCCGATCGTCCGGGCGGGCTGCGCCCTCGGCACTCCCGAACACCTCGACTACGCCCCGGATCAGCTTCCGTACCGCACCGCGGGGGTGAACGCCGAAGGCAGGCTGTGCGTCCAGATCGGGGTGCTCGGCTCGGCCAGGGAGCCGTTCACCAGCTTCCAGATGCTCGGGCTCGGGGCCATCCTGGACTGGCTTGACTCCTGGCAGATCCCGCGGCGCTGGCCCGCCGGGCCGCCCGCCCCGTTCCGCCAGCTGGCCCGGCCGCGCAGCCGCGCCCTGTGGGCCCGCGGCGGCCACTACGGCGCCTCGCAGGTCCCCGGATGCGACAGCATCGGCCCGGGCGGAATCGATATCAACCACCTCACCAGCCTAGACGTCGTGACCCGCGACCTGCCAGAACGACCCCGTACGAACGGAGCCCCGATCCGGCTGGGCCCTCGCCACGCGCACGAGATCCCCGTCTCCCTCACCGGCGCTGGCGTATGATGCCGCCCGCGAGCCAAAGGGGCGCCTGAAGGCGCCCCGGCGGCGAGCGGGAAGATAGCGGCCATGAGCATCCCTGACCTCTCTGCTACGCCGCGGACGGCGCTGCGGCGGCACCGTGATCGCGGCCGGACCGAACGCGACGATCTGTACGCGGTGCTGGACGCCGGACTGATCTGCCACCTCGGCGTCATCGCCGACGGCGTGCCGCGGGTGCTGCCCACCGGGTACGGGCGCGTCGATGACACCCTCTACCTGCACGGGTCGTCCGCGAACGCGACGTTCATGGCGGCCGCGGGCCGGCAGGTCTGTGTCACCGTCACGCACCTGGACGGGCTGGTCTGCGCCCGGGCGGTGTTCAGCCACTCGATGAACTACCGCAGCGCGATGATCTACGGCGTCGCGCGGCTGCTCACCGGCCAGGCCGAGCGGATCGAGGCCCTCCTGGTCATCACCGAGCACCTCACCCCCGGCCAGTGGTCCTACGCGCGCCAGCCCACCGCCAGGGAACTGGCCGCCACCTCGGTGCTTGAGTTGCCGCTCACCGAGGCTTCGGTCAAGATCCGGGACGGCGGGCCGTCCGATGAGCCGGAGGACTACGCGCTGGACGTGTGGGCGGGCGTGGTGCCGGTGACGGTCTCGTTCGGCGAACCGGAGCCTGATACCGCGCTGCGGCCGGGGATCAGCGCACCACCGCACCTCCGGCGTTCCTAGCCGTGAGAGGGCGGGCCGTTCGGTGTGGGGCCGGGCTCGCCGGGGTCATTGGTGGCCGTGGTACCACGGTTCGTTCGGTAAAAAAGGTTTTGCTGGCAACACCGGGCAGCCAAGGCCATACCCTGTGAAGATGAATTACCGGCTCGTGTGGATCGACTGCGAGATGACCGGGCTCGACATCGAACGCGACGCGCTCATCGAGATCGCGTGCCTGGTGACCGACGGCGAGCTCAACCTGCTTGACGAGGGCATAGACCTGATCATCAAACCGCCGGCGGAGGCCCTGGAGTCCATGCCGGAGGTGGTCCGCGAGATGCACACCACCTCCGGGCTGCTCACCGAGCTGCCGAACGGGATCGCGTTGGCCGAGGCCCAGGAACTCGTGCTCGGCTACGTGAAGGGGCACGTTACCGAGGCCAGGAAGGTCCCGCTGTGCGGTAACTCCATCGCCACCGACCGCTGGTTCATCGCCCGTGACATGCCCGAACTCGACACCTACCTGCACTACCGGATGGTCGACGTCTCCTCCATCAAGGAGCTCGCGCGACGCTGGTTCCCGCGGGCCTACTTCTCCTCCCCCGCCAAGCACGGCGGGCACCGGGCGCTGGCCGACATCAGGGAAAGCGTGCAGGAACTCCGGTACTACCGGGACGCGGTGTTCGTGGCCCGGCCCGGGCCTGACTCGGCCACGGCCCGCGAGATCGCCGCGCGCTACACCGAGCCCGTGGCGCCGCGGGACTCTGGCACCTGACGCGCGGGCGGCCGGGAAGGGCTATACTTCTGGGAGCCGCGCGATGTCCCTGGGGGCCAGCGCGCGTTCTGCTGTCGTTCGGCAGTCATGGTGGGCGTAGCTCAGTTGGCAGAGCGCTAGGTTGTGGTCCTAGATGTCGCGGGTTCAAATCCCGTCGCTCACCCCACGAGGTCTTCACGTTTCGGCTGGGTCAGGGTAGGGGCACGGGGCTGGCGGTGGCCGCGTTGCCGAGCAGGGTCAGGCCGTATTTCTTCTCGATGCCCGCCAGGACCGAGTAGTGCGTGAACAGGGTGGAGTTTTGCCCGGCCGGCACGCCGGGGCCCGTCAGCAGAGCAGCGATCTGGCCACCGCCGTGGACGGTGCCGCCACCCTCGTCCCAGGTAACCAGGACATCCGCCCCGGCCTTGGTCCACGCGGTGAGGTGGGACTTCAGCCAGGCATCTCCGCGGGTCAGCAGGCCTGGGGTCCCGGTGACGCAGTTGGTGAACGGATCACCTGACGGGAACCCGTGGTCGTCATCGCACAGGTTCGGGGTGACGAAGCTGACCTGGGGCAGGGACGAGGTGCTGAGTGCGGTCAGCGGGACCACGTGCTGGCATTCCGCGCTGGCGTACACCGGGCCAAAGGGCGTGGCGGGGTTGTGCTTGAGCGCGTACTGGCCATCTGTGGCGGTGCTGTTGTAGGTGATGCCGTTGAAGCATGTCGAGGGCATGCCCTCTTGGAACACTCGCCAGGACACTCCGGCCGCGGTTAGCTGGTCCCACACCGATTTAGCCGGGATCTGGCCGGCGGTGATGGTATCGGTGCCGGGCTTGTGCTGGGTGTATCCGCTGGCTATGGCCAGGTAATTAGGCAGGCTGGGGTGGCTGACGGCATACATCTGCAGGTAATCGGTAACGGGGCCGGTCTTGTTCTTGCCCTCATTCCACAAAGCGTTGAAGTAAGGCATCTTGGAATTGCCGATCACCTGCGAGTAGCCATGGTTTTCCATCATCACGATGATGAGCGGTGCGGTCGCGGCCCGCGCGGGGCCTGGATGGGCCACGCTCAGCGGGATGCCAAGAGCCAGGGCTCCGATGGCCAGGAAACCAATTCCTCTTACCTTCATGCTTCTCCCCGGGGTCAGCGCAAGTATTACCGGGCCGGCACCGAGCTAATCCGAGAAAGGATATTGTTAACCCGCAAGTGTCGGGGTGTTTCCTTTACCTTCAGCTTTAAGGCCGCGTCGGCGTGGACGCGACGGCCGGTACCACCGCCTCGGCGGCCCCGTTCGGGGTTGCGTGGGACGCGAAGACCAGGACCGCATGGGTGACCAACCTGCTGGATGACATGGTGGACTCGGTCGCAGCCTGCCCGAGTTAAGGATCAGACCGGCGCAGGCTGACCGGGCTCATGCGGCGTAGGCGGCGGACCAGAAGTTTCTCACCAGCTCGGTGGGCTCGGGTGAGGTCATCATCCGCTGGGTCAGCAGGATGCCGGTGAGGCCGGTCGCAGGGTCGGTGCGCCAGACGGTGCCGCTGCCGCCCTCCCAGCCGAAGCCGCCGGGCACGCCGGTCGACCCGTCCGCCGCCGGGACCAGCATCATGAGCCCCCAGCCGCTGTGGTCGCCGACGAACAGGAGATCCTGCTGTCCAGCCAGGTGCGGTTCACTGGCGATCCGCATCTGACGGCGGCGGCCGCCGCCGCGTTCGGCGAGGCCGGCGCCCAGCTCGCGATCGTGTACCTCAGCCCGCCGCACTCCCCCGCCGTGCTCGAACCGCTGGCCGCGGCCCTGGCCGGCCTGTCCTAGCCTGACAAGTGCCGCTTGCTCAGGCGGTCAGCAGCGCGACGCCATAGTCACCGAAACGCTTGTCTCGCGTAACGATGGTCAGGCCTTCCGCCTGCGCCTGGGCGATCAGCATCCTATCGAACGGATCATCGTGATGCCGGGCCAGCTGACCTGCCGCCACTCCGTGAGCGATGCTGACCGGCAGCGGCAGGAAACCGCCTGAATGCACCTGATGCTCGAGGTCATCCGGTGCGGTCAGCTTCCCCAGCGCCTTCTTGATGGAAATCTCCCACGCGCTCGCCGCCGACACGAAGACAGGATTAGCCGGATCGGCGATCGCATCGCGCGCCTGGGCCCCCAGCCCCTCGTCGGCGAGCCACCACAGCAAGGCGCGGGTGTCCAGCAGAAGCCTCATGGGCGCTCCCCGCGGAACGCCGCCTCGATTTCCGGTGGCAGGTCATCGAAATCATCCGAGATGCTGACCTGTCCGCGCCATCGTCCTGGAACCCGCTGACCTGGCGAGTCAGCCAGGGCCACGAGACGAGCCACCGGACGCCCGGCCCGCGCAATGATGATCTCCTCACCAGCGGCGGCACGATCCAGCAGCTGCGACAAGTGGGTGGGCCCGAAGCGGCTTCGTGTGCGACAGTGGCGGTTTGAGTGCACCGCGCGTGCTGGACCGCTGCTGTGAGCAGATCTGCTGACAGCAGCGTATGGGGGCCTCCGGGGCCGTCATGCCGCAGGCTGAAGGCATGGCTCACGACGACAAGAACCCGCTGTTCAGCGAGCGCATGCGGGAGCAGATGCTGCTTCGGCGGATCCTCGTGCTTG
>ODAK010001679.1_pt1 | contig 23772 bp, 17 predicted proteins | sample 1539591 | NCBI WGS metagenome assembly ODAK01 (sample SAMEA3539303, study PRJEB22396) | soil metagenome | biome: tundra; feature: field; material: soil | place: USA | collected 2010-05 | depth 0.15 m | reverse complement strand
CCGCCCGGGTTCAGCTGCTGCCAGCGCCAGCTGTCGGCGCACATCGCTTCCAGGCTGCGCCGCGCTTGCCAGCCGAAGAGTTGCCGGGCCAAGGTGGCGTCTGCGTAGCAGGCGCCCGCGTCGCCCGGGCGTCGCGCGGTCACATCGAACGGCACCGTGCGGCCGCTCGCCTTCTCGAACGCGCGCACGAGCTCGAGCACGCTGTGGCCGCGGCCGGTACCGAGATTGACGGTGAACGACCGCTTCGATCCGAGCAGATGGCGCAGCGCCGCGACGTGGCCCTCGGCCAGGTCGAGCACGTGGATGTAGTCGCGCACGCCGGTGCCGTCGGGCGTGTCGTAGTCGTTGCCGAAGATCTGCAGGCGCTCGCGCCTGCCCACGGCCACCTGTGCCACGTAAGGCATCAGGTTGTTCGGCGTGCCGCGCGGGTCTTCGCCGATCAGGCCGCTTTCGTGTGCTCCGACAGGGTTGAAGTAGCGCAGGATCGCGATCGCCCACGCCGGGTCGGCCGCCTGTATGCAGCGCAGTATGTCTTCGCTCATCAGCTTGGTCGCGCCGTAGGGGCTGGTCGAGGCCAGCGGCGCGTCTTCGCTGATCGGCAGGCGCTCGGGTTTGCCGTAGACGGTTGCGCTCGAGCTGAAGACGAGCACCTTGCAGGCGCTTTGCGCCATCACTTCGCAAAGGCAGAGCAGCCCGCCGACGTTGTTCGCGAAATACTCGACCGGCCGTGACGAACTTTCCCCCACCGCCTTGAACGCCGCGAAGTGGACGACGGCGTCGACCCTCTCGCGCGCGAAGATCGCCGCGGTCTTGGCCTTGTCGCGCACGTCGGCCTCGACGAACTCGGGCACTGCGCCGCTCAGGGTCTCGAGCCGGTTCAGTACCTGCGGCGAGCTGTTCGAGAAGTTGTCGACGCCGGTGACGTCGAACCCGGCTTCCAGCAGCGCCAGCCAGGTGTGCGATGCGATGTATCCCGTCGCGCCGGTGAGGAGAATTCGAGGCGCCTTCACAGGTGCAGGTCGTATCGCGCCGAGCAGCCGACCGTGGTGTCGTTGTATGCGTAGGCCACCGCGCCGCCAGACACATGCCGGGACCCATGGCTCAGGTTGCAGGCCAGGCTCCAGTTGCGGGCGACGGCGTAATTCGCACCGATGAAGGCCGTGCGCTGCGAGTCGATCGTGTCGGGCGCCGCCAGGTTGCCCGACGCATCGACGATGGTGCTCGCGAGGCGGTCGCGCACGTAGCGTGCGCCCGCGAAGGCATCGATCTTGGCGGTGGCCGAATACGTCAGGCGCAGGCCGGCGCTGTCGGTCACCTGGCTGTTCTGGTACTGCCCCGTCGTGGCGATCGTTTGCAACGAACCCGATGCGCCCGGAACGACGCTGTAGGCGGTGAAGGGCGTCGCCTGCAATCCCGCGTTACGGGCGGCGTCGAGAGTCAGCGAAGTCCTTCCGGTGGCCCTCCAGGTGAGACCCAGGCTGCCGGTCAGCCCGGAGAAACCGGGCTCGTTGCTTGCGGAATTCGTCTGCTTCGTGTAGCTGAGACGCGCATTGGTCGTTACCAGGCCGCTCACGTCGTAGTCGACCAGGAAATCGAGATTGTTGCTCTTGACGCTGTTCGATTGATAGGTGCCGTTCGCAGGATCGAAGAAGGCCTGCGGCGACCGGGTGTCGACGACCCGGGCCGCCAGGCCCAAGCGCAGAGGGCCGCCCGGCCGATAGTAGGTGGCGAGGCTCGCCGTTTCCGCCCTGGATTCAGACGCCACGTAGGCCGGCGCCGAATAGTCGACCTTCGAGTAGCCCAGGGTTGCTTCGAGCGTCAGCAAGGACGTGCCGCCCCAGCGCGCGGTTGCGTTCACGCTCTGGGTCTGCTCGAGGTTGCGTACCTGCTCCGGGACGGCGCTGGTCACGCCGGGTGGAACCAGCTGACGGCTCAGGGCGACACCGAGGTTGCCGGCGAGGTTGTAGAGCGTTTCCCAGTCGAGCCCGGCGGCCACGTGGTAGCTGGTGTTGTCGAGCTGCGTCTGGTCCCTGTAGCGGTTGACGCCGACATTGGCGCTGCCGAAGACCCGCTGCCGCCCGATCCGCTGGTCGAAGCCGCCGAGCAGCGAGGTGGTCGAGTAGCTGTCGCCCGGCCCGAGGGGCACGCTGTAGACGTTCGAATCGTAGGTCAAGCCCTGACTCAGGCCGACGTAGTACGGGATCGGCCCGGAGGGCGACGCAGCCGTCGCTGCGTCCGCGCCCTGGGCACAAGCCGAGCCGCCGCCGAGGCCGAGCAGGGCCGCCGCGGCACCGGGCAGCAGCCAATACGCCGTCCGCTTGATCCTGACGTTCATCGCGTTCCTCCGATCTGCCGTCGCATTGTGTGGCTCGGCAGGGGGCTTCACGCGCTCAGTAAGCATATCGGTCGAAGAAGACCAGTCGGATCGTGCCGACGATGATTCTCAGGTCCAGCCCGAGCGACCAGTTGCGCAGGTATTCGAGATCGTATTCGACGCGTGCGCGCATCTTCTCGAGGGTGTCGGTCTCGCCGCGCTGCCCGTTCACCTGGGCCCAGCCGGTGATGCCGGGCTTGACCTTGTGGCGCACCATGTAGGCTCGGATGATCTGCCTGTATTGCTCGTTATGCGTCACTGCATGCGGGCGCGGGCCGACGATGCTCATGCGGCCTTGCAGGACGTTGAAGAACTGCGGCATCTCGTCGAGCGAGCTGGCTCGAAGAAATGCGCCGAAGCGCGTGATGCGCGGGTCGTTGCGGGTCGCCTGTGGCACGTCGGCGCCGTCGTCCTGCGTCGTCATGGTACGAAACTTCCAGACCACGATCTCTTCGCCATCGAGTCCGTTGCGGCGTTGCCGGAAGATCACCGGCCCCGGCGAGCTCAGCTTCACGCCGATGGCAATGGCCAGCAGCAGTGGCGAGGTCAGGAGGATGATGAGGGAGGCGAGGATCAGGTCGCTCGTGCGCTTGATGAGCTGATTGGTTCCCGTGAACGGCGTCTCGCAGATGCCCACCACAGGCACGCCGTTCATGTCCTTGAGCCGGCCCTGGATGATGCTGATGCCGAAAACGTCGGGAACGAAAAAGAGCGACGCTGTCGTTCCCTGAAGCTGCTCGAGCAGGTTGACGATGCGCGGCTGGGAGCCGAGCGGCAAGGTGATGTACACCTCGCGCACTCCGCGCGCGGAGGTGAATGTGCCGACTTCAGCCAGTTTGCCCAGCACATGCGACGTCGCTTCGTCGTCGAGACGGTCGTCGGTGCGGTCGTCGAAGTAGCCCAGGAATTCGATGCCCTGCACGTCCACCTGGAGTGCCCGGGCGACCTTGACGCCGAGAGCGCTGGCTCCGACCACGATGGCGGTACGCCGCGACCGGTGCGTTTTTGCCCGATGCAACACGACAATTCGCCCCACCCAGGTGGCAAGCCACTGCAGCACCGGCGTGACCAGGGCCCACGTGAGGAGGACGTTGTCCTCGAAGTAGTGGAAGCTGCGCGTGGCGTAGGCGCACAGGGCGAGAATACCCAGCACGGCGACCCATGACGAGGCGATGTCGACGGCGGCGCCGAGGAGGTTGTCGCGGAAGCGGTTGCGACCCGGAAATGTGAAGAGGAAGACGAGAAGGCACGCCGTCAGCGCCGGCCTGTCCATCCGCTCGTCCGACATCAGCGTCGTGACGATGAACACCAGCACGGTGATGCCCGGCTCGAGCAGCGCGGCGATCAGCGACGCGACCGATTGCGGCGCGGTGAAAAAAGTTCGCTTGTGGGGATCGTCGAACATCGGCAGGAGGCTGGCCTCTGGTCGAGGCGCTAAGAGATGGGCAGTCGATCCGACCGCCGCCGCGAAGCAGCGGGGCGCTGCCCCGGAAAGCCGTCAAGCCACGTGGGGCTGGGCTCTCCTGCCACGACCAAACAACCCCAGTCGCTGCGCTTCGAGTGCGGCTTCCGCGCGAGAGCTTACATTCAATTTGCGATAGATCTGCTTCACATAGTCCGAGATCGTATGGCGTGAGAGATTGAGTTGCACTGCGATCTCGGGCAACGTGTATCCCTTTGCTACTCGCAGCAGCACCTCGTTCTCGCGGTCGGTCAGGATGACACTGGGCATGTTCTTCGGCCCTTCGCGCTGCGACGAGCGCGATGCAAAGTGGGCCATCACACGTCTGGCGATCGCCGGCGACAGAGGAGGTTCGCCCTGGCTCATTCGCCGGAACTGGTCGACGATCATCGGCGCTGCCTGGTCCTTGAGGACGTAGCCGAATGCGCCGGCCTGCAGCGCCGGGAACAGGTGGTCATCGTCGTCATAGATCGTGACGACCACCGCTTGCGCCTCGGGCTGTGCGCCGTGAAGCGCGGCCACGACATCGACACCCGAACCGTCCGGCAAGCCGAGGTCGATCAGGCCGACATCGAATTGCACCTTGTCGATCAGGGCGAGCGCCTCGTGGACCCGCGACGCATCGAAGAAAACCGCGTCAGGAAAGACCTGCGCGATCTGCACCTTGAGCCACGCGCCCGCTTCGGGAACATCTTCCAGCAACAGGATGTTTGTCATCTGCCTCTCCCACGTCCGACGCACTTTTCGCAAAGATATCCGCACCAGCGTCTGGAGCGGAAACACGAGGCATTCGGCATGCCTGAGACGCGCGCCGCTCACTTTCGGTTCCACCTTGCTCGCCCTGGCGCCCTGGCACGAGCGCCAGGCCGCTGTGCGGTCGATTTGGGCAGACAATCGCGACCGCATCATGACAGCCAGCGGCCGGCATCTGCCTCGATGCATCCTATTCCCGGGATGCGCGTGAATCGAGCTCGCTCAGGTCATCTCATATCGGAACCGTGAGCGAAATCACGACTCCGAAGCCGGGGCGGGACTCGACGAGGCATTGACCGTTCATGCGCTTGGCCCGCCGTTTCATCGTCGACATGCCTTGCCCGCGTTGCATGTCGCCTTCGATGCCGCGGCCGTCATCGCGCACCGTCAGCTTCAACATGCCCTCGGTGACGGTGCAGCTCACTTCGCAATGCGCGGCGGCGCTGTGCTTGATGACGTTGCTCACGGCCTCGCGCAGCACCCGGGTCAGCTGCATGTGAAGGTGGGCCGGGAGCATCGCAGGATCGGCCAGGGCGACGTTCTCCCAGCGCGCTTCGATGTTCGATTGGCCGAGCCGGCCCATGATCTCCGCACGCCAGTCTGCGATCGCGTCGTCCAGACGAACGGCCTTGCCGGCAAGGCCGCGAACCGACAGACGCATTTCCTCGAGCGCCTCGCGGGCGAGCTGCGGAACGCGGGCACTGTCGACAGTGTGGACGATCGTCAGCAGCTTGGCGCCGAGGTCGTCATGCAGATCCGAGGCGATCCGCTTGCGTTCCTGCTCCGTGAACTGTCCGACGCGTTGCTCCGTCAATTGCTCGACCCGAGCTTCGAGTTCGGCGCTCAGGCGGTGCAGCTGGCCGGATACCCGGTTGCGATCGTCCTCGGTGGCGCGAAGCGCTCTTGCAAACATCAGGAACAGGCGCGTGCCGACGGCCATCAACAGACACGGCACGACGACTTGCGCAGGCGAAAAGGACGGCGGCTCGATCAGGCCCGCTTGCGCGCCAAGCTCCACGAACAGCGCGAGAGTTCCTGCCGCGACGACCACTGCCATCGGCCAGAAGTCCTGCGGCCGCTGCCGCCGTGTGATCGCAAGGTAGATGCCCATGACGGCGAGGAGCTCGACAGAGAGCAGCACGTACCAGACACGAGCGAGGTCGAACAGTCGATCCGGGCCCGCGATCATCAGCGTCACTGGCACAAGCACCCACTGCAGCGCGACCATGTTCTCGATGGCGCGCGAGCGCCGGCCGGCGAAGGTGAGAAAGAACTGGACGGCGAGCGCAAGCGGCACGGCCCAAAACGAGCACAGCAGGAACTCCGTGACGTCGTTTGCCCATGGCATGTCGCGTGACGACGACGTTACAGACCTGACAACCCAGGCGAGGCTGAGCCAACCGAGATACGAGAAATAGACCTCTCGCTTGTTGAGCCATCCGACTGCGATCAGGACGCAGCCCAGCCCGATCAGGATCAGGCTGCTCGCGTCGGGCCACGTGCTCGCCCAGAAGAAGCGCGCGGCGTGAATCGATCGCAGGGTCGACTGCAGGCCCAGTTCGATGCGGGAAAGCCCCGCTGCCTCCTGGCGCGACGCCACTCGCTCGAGCGAATGACCTTGCACCCGGATGTCGAGCACGTTGCCATGTGGGTGCAGCAGGCCGGGCGGCAGAGTCACGAGTTGTGGGTGGCCGCAATTGCGCGTCACCGGCTCGGCCATGCGGCCGCCGCTGAAGATGAGCTGCCCGTTCATCTGGATCTGCAGGTTGCTGCAGGCGTGCTCGATGTACAAGGCGAGAAGCTCGTCGGGCAGCGCTTCTCCGCCGAGGCTGAAGCCGACCCGGTACCAGACGCTGCCTTGGTAGCCGGGGCGCGAGTGCGCCCAGTCGTCCGGGAGGGTCACGTCCATCGCCGGCTCGCCGGCCGGATAGCGACCGGCACTGCTGGGCACCGACAGGGCGCGATCGATGGTGAGCGTCGTCGTCGCCACCGGGGCCGCGATCGCCTGCCCCGTCGCCCATATCGCGACAAGAAAGAAGATCAGGGCTTGCGAAACCCTGGAGGTGACGAGGGCCGTGAAATGGACGAAAGCGGCGGGCATTGAAAATCGATTGTGCGGGATCGGCTCCGCCGAGCCGGTCGCGCCGCGCGGCAATCGCCGCCGGCTGGACGCTGGCGCTCCTCAGCCCATGCGTTGCGGCAGCCAGAGCGCGATGATCGGAAAGGCGATCAGGATCACGAGGCGGACGATGTCGGTCGCCACGAACGGCAGCACGCCCTTGAAGATGGTCGTGAAGCTCACTTCCTTGACGACGCTCTTGATGACGAAGACGTTCATGCCGACCGGCGGGTGGATGAGGCCGAGCTCGACGGTCATGACGATGATGACGCCGAACCAGATCGGATCGAAGCCGAGCGCGGTCACGACCGGAAAGATGATCGGCACGGTCAGGATGATCATCGCCATGGCGTCCATCAGGCAGCCGAGCACGAGGTACATCAGCATGATGAGCGCGAGCACGCCGTAGCGGCCGACGCCGAGCCCGGCGAGGAACTCGGTGAGCCTTTGCGGCGTCTGCGTGATGGTGAGGAAGTAGCCGAAGAGGAGGGCGCCGATCAGCACGGTGAACACCGCCGCCGCCGTGCGCGTCGCCTGCAGCAGCGCTTCTCGCGTGCTCGCGCGGTTGAGCTTGCCGCGCAGCGCGCCGAGGATGAAGGCGCCCGCCGCGCCGACGCCGCCGGCCTCGGTCGGCGTGAAGAAGCCGCCGTAGAGGCCGCCGATCACGAAAGCGAACAGCACGAGTGGCGCCCAGACGAGACGCAACGCCCGGATTCGCTCGCCCCAGGGCTTGGCCGCGCCGGCCGGCAGGAAGCGCGGCCGGATGCGGACGATCAGGGCGATCGTCAGCACGTACATCGCGATCGCCAGCAGCCCGGGCAGGATGCCGGCCATGAAGAGCTTGCCGATGTCCTGCTGGGTGAGGATGGCGTAGACGGCGAGCACGGTCGAAGGCGGCAGCATCGCGCCGAGCGTTCCTCCGGCGGCGATGACGCCGGTGGAGAACGATTGCGGATAGCCGAAGCGGCGCATCTCCGGATAGGCGACGGCCGAAAACGTCGCCGCCGTCGCGACCGACGAGCCGCAGATCGCGGCGAAGCCTCCGCAGGCGACGACGGTGGCGATGCCGAGGCCGCCGCGCAGATGGCCGAGGAAGGCATCGGCCGCCTTGAACATCTCGCGCGAAAGACCCGAGAAGGAAACGAAGGCGCCCATCAGCATGAACATCGGAATCACGCCGAAGGTGTAGTCGGTGACGGTGCGCAGCGACGTCTGGCCGACCAGCTTGAGCGCCGGACCGGGCCCGACGATGAAGCTGTAGCCGGTGACGCCGACCAGCCCCATCGCCATGCCGACCGGCACCCGCAGCAGCATCAGGACGAAGAGCGAGACGAAGGCGGTGAAGGCGATCCAGTCGTTGCTCATTCATTCGCCTTCACGGCGGACACTTCGACGAGCTGTTCAGGATGGAAGACGAGCCGATACGTACGGATCGCGATCAGCACGACGGCCGAGACGTCGCCGAGCCAGGCGATGGCGTAGAACGGCCAGGTCGCAATATTGAGGTCGTAGGTGAGGACATGCTCGACGAAGGTGGAGCGAACCTTGTCGAAGAGCATGATCGTCTGCACCGTGACGACGAAGAGCAGCACGATCGTCGCGAAGACGTCGATGGCTCGCTTCCAGCGAACGTTCGCCGCCGTCCAGACGAGGTCGACGGTGATATGGCCGCCGCGATAGCTCGTCGCCGCGATGCCCCAGAAGATGAGCGTTCCGAGCATCATCTTGCCGAAGTCGTAGCTGTCGGGAATCTGCCAGCTGAAGAACTTGCGCAGGATGACGCTGATGAAGATGTTCGCCGCGACGATTCCGACGAAGGTCGCGGCGCACCACTCGATCGCATCGATGATGCGATCCATCGAGCTGCGCCGCGACGTCACGTCAGAAGCCGGCCTTGTACTTCGCGACCGTCGCCTTGAGCGATTCCATCACCGCCTTGGCGTCGTAGCCGGCCTTGGTGGCGCCCGCGGCCCACTCCGTTTCGGTCGGCGCGATCGCCTTGCGCCACGCCTCGAGCTGCTCGGGGGTGAGCTTGTAGACCACGTGTCCGGGCTCGGCGGCGAGCTTGGCGCGGCCGCCGTACTCGAAATCAGCCCAGGGCGAGGCGACCTTCTCGGCCCATTCGGTCGTGCAGTGGTCGTCGATCACCTTCTTCTGCGCCGCAGACATGGACTCGTACTTGTCCTTGTTCATCACCCACACGAAGGGGGTCGTGTAGAGCGACGTGTCCATGTGGTAGTTCACGACCTTGTCGATCCCGAAGAGAATGATCGATCCCCACGGGAAGGTGATCGCGTCGGCCACGCCTCGCTCGAGTGCGGCACGGGCCTCGGGCGCCGAGGCCTGCACGTTGGTTCCGCCGAGCAGCGTGACCATCTGGCCGATCGTGCTCGTCGCCGGGCGCACCTTCAGGCCGCTGATGTCCGTCGGCAGGGAAAGCGCCTTCTTGCTGTGGAAGGTGCCCGGGTCGTGGATGAAGGCGAAGCAGTACTTCACGTCCTTCATCTCCTTCGCGGCGTACTGCCGATACCAGGCGTCGATCGCCGCCGAGCCGCCCTTGGCGTTGGTGAAGATGAAGGGCAGGCCGGCGCCCGCCATGACCGGGAAGCGGCCTGGCTGGTAACCGGGGTTGACGTAGGCAAAGTCGGCAATGCCGTCCTTGGCCATGTCGTAGTGGTCGAAGGCCTTGCCGAGCTGCTCGGAGGGAAAAAGCGTCGCCGTGATCGTTCCGTTCGAGGCCTTCTTGACATCTTCGGCCCAGGCGATGAGGGCCGGGTTCAACGGATGCTGTGCCGGCACCCAGCTCGAGAGCTTGAGCGCGACGGGCTTGTCCTGCGCGCTCGCCGGCGGGGCGATCAGCGCCGCGAGCGCCGCGCCGATGGCGACGACGGTTCGGGTCAGCTTGAATGCGGAAGAAGGGTGTGAGTGAGCCATGGTCTCCTCGTCTCGTGATGGAACAGTGGTGGATCGTGCTGCGGCCGTGACGGCAACCGGCGCAGCGTATTTCGTCGCCGGGCCGAAAGCGATGCTGATCTTCCCTGCCCGAAGATCGCGCTGGAGAAACGGCGCGCCGCTCATGCGCCGGCATCGTGCGCGCCGGCACGCGCTTCGGGCCGACCCGGGCGCGCGCCGACCCAACGGATCGGCTGCGCCTGCACCGGCCGCGGCGGGGCGCCATGGCGAAGGAGCGTCTGGTCGAGCGCCGTGCCGGCCTCGTCGGCGAGAGCAGCGACGCGCGCCTGGCGCACCGCGTCGGCCCGCTGCGTATCGGTCGCGAAATTCGCCGCCGACGCCAGGTGGTCGATCACGTGCAGCAGGTTCGTCTTGCCGCGCTCGTTGGTTGCGCCATAGCCCTTGACGAGGCGGCCGCAGGCGGCGAGCTCGAAGCCGAGCGAGGGGTGGCGCCGTGCGCCAGCCTCGACGGCGGCAAGCCAGCGCTCGATCATGGCCTGCTCCTGTGCGAAGCGGCTGCCGCGCCGGCGCAGGCCTTTCATCGCCGCGAGCAGGCGCAGCAGCGTCAGTCCGAAAGCCGTGTCGGCACGGATCTTGAGCGGCAGGGCAAAGGCATCGCGGCCGCGCGCGACGCGGGCACGATCCCAGCGCAGCAGCCGATCGGCCAGCGTCCGCGGCAGCAGGGCTGCGAACTCGGCCACGCCCGGCTTGAAGTGATCGACGATGGCGACGACGTCTTCTTCTTCGGCCTTCACCTCGCGTCGCACGCGGGCGAAACGCGAAGCGCGGCTCTTCAGGTCGGCAACGCGGACGATGTCATCGAAGGCCATCCAGAGCGCGAGATAGCGTGCGGCTTCGCGCGTCGTCGCGTGCTCGCCATTCGCCGCGGCGCCGCCTTCGCGCTCGGCCGCCAGCACGCGGCCGAGGCGCTCGAGATAGAGCCGGGCATAGGCCGCGTCCTGGTAGTCCTCGAGGCGGGCCCGGCCGAGTGCGAGGATGTCACGCACCTCGGCAGGAAACGCGGCCAACGGGGCGGTCATGCGCATGTCGAGCCGCGGCGCGATCGCATCGACGGTGGCTTGAGCGGCGGCGTGCGCGACGGCTTGCACGGCGCGCCGCCCGGTCCGCATCGATGCGACCGCGTCGAATGCAATCGCAAAGCCGCGCAGGCTGGCGTTCGCGCCTCGCTCCGAAGCGCGGATCGTCGCTTCGAAGGCTTGCCGCTCGAAGGGCAGGGCGCCGCTCGCCGCGATGGCGCCGAAAAGCACGGCGCTGATGACGGTGCCCGCTTCGCGCGCCGCCGCGGCCATGTCGAAGGCTTCGACCTCGCGGCTCTGCTCGCGGACGATGCGCAGCAGATCGCCTTCGCTGACGCGGCCGTCGCCGAGCTGCATCTTCTCGGCAACCGTGAGGCTGCGGCTCGTCGACGTGAGGACATGCGTGCGCTCGCGCGTCGTCATGCCGTTGCCGATCTGGCGCACCGTTTCGAGCAGCTCGGAAGAGACGAGCAGATCGAGCGCACCGGGCACCGGGTTGAGGCTGAACACGGGTCGCTTGCCGCCAAGCTCGCGGTCGGGCAAGGGGAACACTTCGAGGTAGTAGGTGGTTGCGCCGGTGCGTTGCGCGACGCCGGGGATCGACGTGCTCTGCACGCTGTACCCCGCGTGCGACGCCGTTTCGACGAGCCATTCGGCGAGGACGCCGCCGCCTTCGCCGCCGAGGGCCGTGACGAGGATCGTGATGGGCTTCCTGTGCGCACCCCCTGGCGCCTCGCGCCGTCCCGCCGAGCCGGAGGAGCCATCCTTCGGGCGGCCGTGCGGATGGCTCATGCGGGCTGCAGGGCGCGGCGAAAGACGCTGCGCAGCGACTCGACGGCGCGCTCGCTCCAGCGCGGGTTCTGCACGACTTCGCCGCGATAGAACGACGGGCACAGCGTCGCCGCGTGTGCGTTCTCGCCGCACAGGCCGCAGCCGACGCAGCCGTCGATCACCGTCGCGACCGGGTCGACCTTGAGCGGGTCGGGGTTGTCCTTCAGCGTCAGGGTCGGGCAGCCCGAGAGACGGATGCAGGCGTGATCGCCGGTGCAGACGTCTTCGTCGACGCCGTACTTGACGCGAACGACGCGCTTGCCGCGCTTGAGCAATCCGGCGATCCACGGCCGGATGCGGCGCTGCCGCTCGAGCTGGCACTCGCCCTCGGCGATGATGACCTTGAGGCCGGCGAACTCGGTCGTGAACGCTTCCTCGAGCGTCTTCTTCATCTTCGCGACGCGATAGGTGTGGACGGTGCGCATCCACTTCACGCCCAGGCCCTTCAGCGTCGATTCGATCGTCGTGTTGCGATCGACCAGGCTTTGCTGCTTGTCGGGGGCACGCGCCTTCGCCTCGTCGTCGGGCGTCGAGATGATGTCCTGCGTGCCGGTCGCCGAGGTGTAGCCGTTCTTCATGATGAGCAGCACCGAATCGTCGCCGTTGAAGAGCGCCGACTGCACGCCGGTCAGCAGGCCGTTGTGCCAGAAGCCGCCGTCGCCCATCACCGAGAGCACGCGCCGCTTCATCATCGGCGCGACGCCGGCGCTGCTCGCCAGGCTCATGCCGTAGCCGAGGATCGAGTGGCCCGACGAGAAAGGCTCGAAGGTCGCGAGCGCATGGCAGCCGATGTCGGCGGCCACATGCACCGGGCCGACTTCCTGTTGCGCGAGCTTGAGTGCGGCGAAGACCGGCCGCTCCGGGCAACCGATGCAAAAGCCGGGCGGCCGCGCCGGCAAGGCGCGGCCCAGATCGGCGGCGACGTCGGTGCGACGTTTCGCATTGCCAACGAGCCAGTCGCGCGCCGGGCCGAGGTCGATCTCCGGCAAGTGCCGTTCGACGAACGCGATCAGCCCGGCCGTCGTGACTTCGACCGTGTATTCGCCGGCCATCTGCAGCAGGTCCTTGCCGTGCAGCGAGGTCGTCACTCCCGCCCGATGCAGTGCGGCGAGGATGTCGCGCTCGATGTACTCCGGCTGCCCTTCCTCCAGGACAAGGACGGCGCGCTTGCCGCGGCAGAACGCGGCGATCTCGTCGGGCACCAGCGGGAAGGTGACATTGAGCACCAGCATCGGCAGCGCCGTCTCGCCGAACGCGTCGGCGAGGCCGAGCTGCTGCAGCGCTCGCACCAGCGTGTTGTAGAGGCCGCCCTGGACGATCAGGCCGACGTCGCGATGCGCGCCATCGACATGCTCGTTGAGCGCGTGCTCGGCGATGTAGCGTTGCGCCGCCGGAATGCGCTCGCCGCTCTTCAGCTTCTCGTGGCCGAAGGTGACGGGCGGATGGGCGAGCCGCGCGTAGTCGAAGCGCGCCGGCTCGGCCAGGGTGTGCGTTGTCGATATGCGAGGCGCGACGTTGTCCTTGCAGGTGAAGCTGCCGCGGACGTGGCAGGCGCGGATGCGCAGCTCGAGCATGGCCGGCATGTTCGACGTCTCGGAGAGACAAAACGCCTCCTCGACCATGCGCACCATGTTGCCGAGCTCGGGCCGCGGGTCGAGCATGAGCATCGACGACTTCATCGCGTAGGCGTGCGTGCGCTCCTGGATCACGCTCGCTCCTTCGCCGTAGTCTTCGCCGACGACGATGAGCGCGCCGCCGGTCACGCCGGGCGACGAGAGGTTGGAAAGGGCGTCGGCGGCGACGTTGGTGCCGACGATCGATTTCCACGTCACGGCGCCGCGCAGCGGGTAGTGGATCGAGGCGCCGAGCATCGCCGCCGCCGAGGCTTCGTTGGCGCAAGCCTCGACGTGAACGCCGAGCTCTTTCATGTAGGGCTCGGCCTGAACCATGACGTCGAGCAGGTGCGAGACCGGCGCACCCTGGTAGCCGCCGACGTAGGCCACGCCCGACTGCAGGAGGCCCTTGGTGATGGCGAGGATGCCTTCGCCGTGGAAGACCTGGCCCGCGCCGAGGCGCAGCAGCTCCACTTCCTTGCTGAAAGAAACTTCCACCGCGGCTGTCTCCATGCGCGGCCGAGGCGCGCGCATGGCGCCGGCCGTCTCTGGCGCGAGCTTATCGGTGCCGTGGCGCTTTCGCCATTGGCGCAATTGACTAAGTAATATTCGCCACGTGCATATCCGCGATCTCGACCTCAACCTCCTGCGCGTCTTCGACGCCGTCTACCGCCAGAAGAGCGTCAGCCGCGCCGCCGAGGCGCTCGGTCTTTCGCAGCCGGCCGTGAGCCAGGCCCTGACGCGGTTGCGCCTGCTGATGAGGGACGCACTCTTCACCCGCGCCGCTGGCGGCGTCTTGCCGACCGCCGCCGCCGACACGCTCGCCCATTCGGTGCAGCAGGCCATGCTGTTGCTCGAACAGGGCCTGCACGCGTCGGCGAGTTTCGACCCGGCGGCGGCACGTCGCACCTTCCGCATCCACATGAGCGATATCGGCGAGGCCGAGTTCCTGCCCGGGCTGATGCGGCGCGTACGCGCCGAAGCGCCGGGCGTACGGATCGAGACGCATCAGCTCGACTACGCGGAGATCGAAGACGCGCTCGACAGCGGCAAGATCGATGTCGCCTTCGGTTATCTGCCCGGCGTCGAGGAGACCGAGCAGCAGCGGCTCTTCATGGAGCGCTACGTCGTGCTGGCGCGCGCCGACCATCCGGTGCTGACGGCACGGCCGTCGCAAGCCGTGCTGGCCCGGCTCGACTACGTCGTGGTCCGCCATCACACCGAAACGGCGAAGGTGCTCGACCGGCTTTCGCTTTCCGCCAACGTGCGGCTCAGCATCCCGCACTTCATGGTCATCCCGGCGATCGTCGTCGCGACCGACCTCGCCGTCGTGCTGCCGCTGCGCATCGCGCGCAAGTTCGCGGCGGGCGGGCGCTGCCGCATTGCCCGGCCGCGCTGGGCGATCGGCGAGATTGCGATCGCCCTGCACTGGAGCCGCAGAGCGCAGGCAGACCCGGGCGTTCGCTGGCTGCGCCAGCTGGCGACGCTGCTCTTTCGCGAATCGCCCGGACGCGGCGAAAAGGTCCATTGAAGCGGCCACCTGCGCTCCCACATGGGGCCGATGCCGCTGCGCGCCGTGTCCTTTGTGTTGTATGCCTACGTCGGCTGGCGCATCGCCCCGGAGCTGGGCGCCCCGTGGATGAGCGCCGCCTTCATTGCCGTCCTCATCGCCTCGGTCCTGACCTTGCCATTCGCGTTCCGGGCACGGCGCACCCGGCCGGCGCGATCGATCGACCGGCTGCTCGCCTGGGGCGGACTCGTCGGCATGGGCCTGTTCTCGTCGCTGTTCGTGCTCACTTTTCTTCGTGATCTCGCGCTCGGTGCAGCGGCGATCGTTTCGTCGCTGGCGCCGGCCAGTGTGTCGACGGCAGCGTTTTCGCTCCTGAGCGCGCGCGCCGTGCCGCTCGCCGCCGGCCTCGTCACGCTCTGGGGGTTCGTCAACGCGCGGCGAACCGCGGCCGTCGTCCGCATCGACGTGCCAGTGGCCGATCTGCCGCCGGCGCTGCACGGCTTTTCGATCGCCCAGATCAGCGATGTCCACGTCGGCCCGACGATCCGGCGGCCGTATCTCGAAGCGATCGTCGCAGCCGTCAACCGGCTCGACGCCGACATGGTCGCGGTGACCGGCGATCTCGTCGACGGCTCGGTCCCCGATCTCGCCGAGCACGTGGCGCCGCTCGCCGACCTGCGTTCGCGCGACGGCAGCTTCTTCGTCACCGGCAACCACGAGTACTACTCAGGCGCCGCAGCCTGGGTCGAGGAGTTGCGCCGGCTCGGCCTCACGGTGCTCATGAACGAGCACGTCGTCCTGCACCGTGGCGAGGCCTCGCTCGTCGTTGCCGGCGTCACCGACTACAACGCCGGGCATTTCGATCGCGCCCAGGCCAGTGACCCGAAGGCCGCCGCCGCTGGCAGCCCACCGGCGGCTGCCTTTCGAGTCCTCCTCGCGCACCAGCCGCGCAGCGCCGAAGCCGCCGAAGCGGCCGGCTTCGACCTGCAGCTTTCCGGGCACACGCACGGCGGCCAGTTCCTGCCGTGGAACTTTCTCGTCCGTCTGCAGCAGCCTTTTACGGCCGGCTTGAAGCGCTGGCGACGGATGTGGGTCTATACGAGTCGGGGCACCGGCTATTGGGGGCCGCCGAAGCGCTTCGGCGCACCTTCGGAGATCACTTTGCTGCGCCTCGTGCCGGTGCCTCGCCCGGCGCCGGCACGAAGCCTTCCCGAGCGTCGGCCGGCGGCCGCGCCGAGCCCGGCCTGAGCGGCTTCGCGCCTCTACAATCGACGAGTTTTGCCGGCGCCCGCCGCGCACCCCGAGAGGATCCGCCCGTGTTCATTTCCGAAGCTCACGCCCAAGCCGCGCCGGCCGCCGGCGCCGACTCGATGTTCGGCAGCCTGGGCAGCATGCTGCCGCTGGTGCTGATGTTCGTCGTTCTCTATTTCGTCATGATCCGGCCGCAGATGAAGAAGCAGAAGGAGCACAAGGCGATGATCGATGCCCTGGCCAAGGGCGACGAGGTCGTCACCTCGGGCGGCGTGCTCGGCAAGGTATCGAAGATGGGCGAATCGTTCCTCAGCGTCGAGGTGGCGAGCGGCGTCGAGATCCAGGTGCAGCGATCGGCGGTTGTCCAGGTCATGCCCAAGGGCACGGTCAAGTAAGACAGCGGAGCCGCGCTTGAATCGCTATCCGGTCTGGAAGTACGCGCTCCTCGTCGTCGCGCTCCTCGTCGGCATCGTGTACACGCTGCCGAACTTCTTCGGCGAGGCGCCGGCGGTGCAGGTATCAAGCGGCAAGGCGACGCTCAAGGTCGACGCCTCGTTCGTCCCGAGCGTCGAGCAAATCCTCGTCAAGGCCGGGCTGAAGCCCGACTTCGTCGAGTTCGACGGCAACTCGGTCAAGGCCCGCTTCGCCGATCTCGACTCGCAGCGCAAGGCCCAGGACGCGCTCATCGCGGCGCTGAATCCCGATCCGAACGACGCGGGCTACATCGTCGCCCTCAACCTGCTCTCGCGTTCGCCGCGCTGGCTCACGGCGCTGCACGCGCTGCCGATGTACCTCGGCCTCGACCTGCGCGGCGGCGTCCACTTCCTGATGCAGGTCGACATGAAGGCGGCGCTGACGAAGAAGGCAGATTCGCTCGCCGGCGACATCCGTACCCTGCTGCGCGACAAGGACATCCGCCATGCCGGGATCAGCCGCGACGGCGACGACGTCTCGATCCGCTTTCGCGACGCCGCGGCGCGAACCGCCGCGCGCACGCTGCTGCTGGACCAGCTGCCCGATCTGCAATGGAAGGAAGAAGCCGAGGGCAGCGACTTCATGCTCACGGGTTCGCTGAAGCCCGATGCCGCCAAGCGCGTGCAGTCGGCCGCCATCACGCAGAACATCACGACGCTGCACAACCGCGTCAACGAGCTCGGCGTCGCCGAGCCGGTGATCCAGCAGCAGGGCGCCGATCGTGTCGTCGTCGAGCTGCCGGGCGTTCAGGACACGGCCAAGGCCAAGGACATCATCGGCCGCACCGCAACGCTGGAGATGCGCATGGTCGACGACAGCGCCGAGGCGCGCGCCGCCGAGACCGGCTCGGGGCCGGTGCCGTTCGGCGACGAACGCTACGTCGAGCGCCGCGGTACGCCGATCGTCGTCAAGCGCCAGGTCATCCTGACCGGCGAGAGCCTCACCGATGCGCAGCCCGGCTTCGACGAGAACCATCAGCCGGCCGTGCACCTGACGGTCGACGCCAAGGGCACCCGCATCATGCGCGACATCTCGCGCGACAACGTCGGCAAGCGCATGGCGATCCTGCTCTTCGAAAAGGGCAAGGGCGAGGTCGTGACGGCGCCGGTCATCCGCAGCGAGCTCGGCAGCCGCTTCCAGATCTCCGGCAGCATGACGACGACCGAGGCCAACGACACGGCGCTGCTGCTGCGCGCCGGTTCGCTCGCCGCGCCGATGGAGATCATCGAGGAGCGCACGATCGGCCCGAGCCTGGGCGCCGAGAACATCGCCAAGGGCTTCCACAGCGTCATGTACGGCTTCGCGGCGATCGCCGTCTTCATGTGCGCGTACTACCTGCTGTTCGGGATGATCTCGACGCTGGCGCTCGCCTTCAACCTGCTCCTGCTCGTCGCCGTGCTGTCGATGCTGCAGGCGACGCTGACGCTGCCTGGCATTGCCGCCGTGGCGCTGGCGCTCGGCATGGCCATCGACGCCAACGTGCTCATCAACGAGCGCGTGCGCGAGGAGTTGCGCGGCGGCGCCTCGCCGCAGGCGGCGATCAACACCGGCTACGAGCGCGCCTTCGCGACGATTCTCGATTCGAACGTGACGACGCTGATCGCCGGCCTCGCCCTGCTCGCCTTCGGCTCCGGGCCGGTGCGCGGCTTCGCCATCGTTCACTGCCTGGGCATCATGACCTCGATGTTCTCGGCGGTGATGTTCTCGCGCGGCCTCGTCAACCTCTGGTACGGCCGGCAGAAGCGGCTGAAGAGCGTCTCGATCGGCCAGGTCTGGAAGCCGGGCGCGAGCGCGCCGGCGAAGGCCTGAGTCACGCTGTCAACGAGCAAGAGAGAAGCATTCGATGGAGTTCTTCCGTATCCGGCGCGACATCCCGTTCATGCGGCATGCGCTGGTCTTCAACGTCATCTCGGCGCTGACTTTCCTCGCCGCCGTCTTCTTCCTGGCGACGCGCGGCCTGCACTACTCGATCGAGTTCACCGGCGGCAATGTCATCGAGGCCGCCTACGCGCAGTCGGCCGACATCGCGAAGGTTCGCGCCGCGGTCGAGGGTCTCGGCCTCGGCGATGTGGTGGTGCAGAACTTCGGCAGTTCGCGCGACGTGATGATCCGCGTGCCGTTGCGCGCCGACCTGAAGCAGGGCGATCTCACCACCCGTGTTTTCGATGCGCTTTGCAAGGCCGAGGGCGGTGCCGTCAAGGCGCAGGAAGGCGCTGCAGCCCAAGGGCAATCCGCGTCGCGCCAGGTTTGCGCCGCTGGCGCCGTCGAACCGTTGCGACTGTCGAGCAGCGAGGTCGTAGGGCCGCAGGTCGGCAAGGAGCTGGCGCAGGATGGGGCCAAGGCGCTCGCGTTCGTCGTCATCGGCATCATGATCTACCTGGCGATCCGCTTCGAGTGGAAGTTCTCGGTCGCCGCGATCGTCGCCAACCTGCACGACGTCGTCATCATCCTGGGCTTTTTCGCCTTCTTCCAGTGGGAGTTCTCGCTCTCGGTGCTCGCCGCGGTGCTGGCCGTGCTCGGCTACTCGGTGAACGAGTCGGTCGTCATCTTCGACCGGATCCGCGAGTCGTTTCGCAGGTACCGCAAGATGACCACGCAGGAGACGATCGATCACGCCATCACGAGCACGATCAGTCGCACCATCATCACACACGGATCGACGCAGATGATGGTGCTCTCGATGCTCATCTTCGGCGGCCAGACGCTGCACTTCTTCGCGATCGCGCTGACGATCGGCATCCTCTTCGGCATCTACTCGTCGGTCTTCGTCGCGGCGGCGATCGCGATGTGGCTCGGCGTCAAGCGCGACGATCTCATTCGTGCCTCGGCCAGGGAGCACGATCCGGAGGACCCGAACGCCGGAGCGGTGGTGTAGAGTCGAATCAGGTTCCAGTCAGGACGGATCACACCCCACCCATGCCCACCCCCGCCAACCCGACGGCACTGGCGCAGCAGGCGAGGCGGTCATATGTGGAGCGGCTGCTCGGGGGAATGCCGGCGGTCGTCCAGGCAGTCGATCAAGGCGCGAGAACACTCGCCGCTTCCGTAGCCGAGCCCGCGATCGCGATGAAGCGGCGCGAGCTCATCCCCATGCTCCAGGGTTCGTTTGCGTTGTGGCTGCATGGCATGACGACGCTGCTGCGCGCAACGCTGGCCACCGGTTCGGTGACGCAGACGCGTCTCGGCGAGCTGCCGGTGCAGTCGGCAGGCAATCGCCCGGGCGGCAAGCTGAGCCTCGTCGACGACGACACGATCGAGCACGAGATCCTCAGCTCGCGCCTGGCATTGGCGATGATGGATCGCGCCTCGTGGGAGTTCACCGACCTGCGCTCGCGCATGAACGTGCTCGAAGGCCGCGACGAGCTCGACACCAACGACATCCTGCGGCCGCACGTGCTGGCGCGCGTCGTCACCAATTCGTGGCTGACGGCGCCGCTCAGCTTCGACGCCTGGCGCTTGCTGCATACGGTGCTGCACGACGAGTTCTCGCATTTCGCCGAAGAGGCGTACCACGAGACCAATCGCTTCCTGCTGCAGCGTCACGTGCTGCCCGAGGTCGACCTGCGGCCGTTTATCCGCCGCTCGAACAGCGCTGGCGGGCCGACCCGGTCGGGCTCGATCGGTGGCTTCGGCACGCCGACCGGTACCGCCGCGAGCGGCGCGTCGGATTTCCAGTACTCGGTCATGAAGCCGGCCAGGGAGTCGCACGAGGTCGGCGAGGAAACGCGCCTGATGACGCGCGCCGCCGGCCTGGCGCGCAGCCCCGATCAGGCCGAGGCCGTGCTCGGTCGACTGAACCGGCTGATCAGCCGGCAGTTGCCCGACTTCGCCAACACCTCGCAATCGGCGCCGGCCGCGTCGCCGCGGCTCAGCGCCGCGATCTCCGCGGCGCAGGAAGGGGTGGTCCGCCGCCTTGCCACCGCTGCGGCGGCTGCGGCAAGCAGTGGTGCGCCGGCGGTCGGAACGCCGGCCTTGCTCGAGGAGCTGCACCAGCGCAAGCAGGCCCTGAAGGCTGCGGCGACGACGCCGGTCGAGCGCGCGACCATCGAGATCGTCGCCTTGCTCTTTCAAAGCATCCTCATGGAAGACGCGATCCCGGCGACGGTGCGCGTCTGGTTCGCGCGGCTGCAGATGCCGGTGCTGCGAGTCGCCGTCTCCGAGCCCGATTTCTTCGCCACCGTCGAGCACCCGGCGCGGCGCCTCATCGACCGCATGGGCTCGTGCGTGATGGGCTTCGACTCGAGCAGCCGCGTCGTCGGCGACCTGCTCGAGAAGGAGATCAAGCGCGTCGTCCAGGTCGTCGAAGCGTATCCGGACACCGGGCGACGGGTCTTTCAGACCGTCCTCACCGAATTCGAGAAATTTCTCGAGCATTACTTTCGCAACGAGAACGAGGCGTCGAAGAAAGGCGTCTCGCTCGCAGCCCAGGTCGAGCAGCGCGAGACGATGGCGATCCAGTACACGATCGAGCTGCGCAAGATGCTCAACGACATGCCGGTGCAGGAAGGCGTGCGCGACTTTCTTTTCCATGTCTGGGCCGACGTGCTTGCCACGACCGCCGTCAAGGCCGGCAATCCCGACGCGATCAAGGACATGAAGCGCGTCGCCGCCGATCTGATCTGGTCGGCGAGTGCGAAGGTGTCGCGGGCCGAGCGCGCCGAAGTGATCCGCCGCCTGCCGCCGCTGCTCAAGACCCTGCGTGACGGCATGGACGAAGCCGGCATCCCGGTGCCGAAGCAGGACGAGCACATCCAGCGCCTCAACAACTCGCTTGCCGCAGCGTTCACGGCGAAGGCGGCGGCGATTTCGCACGAGCGCCTCGAAGAGCTGATGGCGCGGCTCGAGACGCTCGAGGAACTGCTGCCCGAGGCCGAGCAGGTCGACATCGACGAATCGCTGGTCATGGATCTCTCGGGCCACGAAAGCTCGGAGCTCGAGGTGGTCGGCGAAGGCGGCTCGATGCCGACGCCGGCGATGCTTTCGTGGGCGCGCGAGCTGCAGGTCGGCAGCTGGTACATGCTCGACTACCGTAACCGCAACGAGGCCGTCCAGCTCGCCTGGCAGGGCATGCGCCGCCAGCTCACGCTCTTCGTTTCGCCGCAGGGCCGAGGCGTCCTCTTCCAGCAGCATCGCCTCGCCGCCTTCCTGCAGGCCGGCCTGCTCGTCCCGGCGCAGGAAGAAGCGCTCACCGTGCGCGCGACGCGCAGCGCCATGGCCAAGCTCGACGGCGACCCGAGCCGTCTCCTGGCCTGAGCGAACGCGCACGCATGCGTCCGCGTTCGCAGCCAGCAAGTTGACGGTGCCCACCGGTGGGTCGAACGCCGCGTGATGAAACCGGACGCTCGCGTCCGGCTTCAGCTCAGTGGATGAGCCGGTCGGCCTCGTCGACGAAGAGCTCGTCGAGGATCAGCGCGTCGGGCTCTTCGCCCAGGCTCCAGAAAACCATGAGGACAATGATCTTCAGGTCTTCGAGATCGAGCGGGCCGCCCGCAATCGCGCTGGCCCGATCGATCACCATCTCGCGCATCGGCGGCGGCAGGACGCCGGCCGATTCGAGGAAAGTGATGAAGCCGATCGACTGCTCGCCGAGGTGCTCGAGCTCGGTCGCGGTGTAGACGCGGATGCTGTCCTGCTGCTGGTCGCCGACGCGGGCCTCGGCGGCCGCGGCAACGCCATCCAGCCAGCTGAGCGCGTCTTCGATTTCCTCGGATTCGAAGCCGACCGAAGTGAGCTTTCTGGTCAGCTGACCGTGCTCGGGGCAAGCATCGGGGCGCCAGTAGTTCTCGTAGAGATACACGAGCACGTCGAACATGAAATGACTATACCCGAGCAGTCCTTCCCGACACGGCGTTGCGGACGAACGGCAGGCGCTGTGGCGCCGCTGTTGCACCCCGCTCAGGCGCGTTCGATGCGTTGAAAGACCTGGCCCGGATGCCGCGCCACGCGGCCGGCCAGCTCGAGGTCGAGCAGGCGCGCGGCCAGCTCGACCGCGCCCATTCCCGTGCGTGCGACCAGCGCGTCGAGGCCGATCGGATCGAAGCCCAGGGCGGCGAGCAACGGGTCTTGCCTGGCCTCGCTTTCGTCCGCGGCCGGCGGGATTCGGCTGGCAACGGCGACGTGTGCAGTCGCATATTCCTCGAGGATGTCGGCTGCCGCGTCGACGAGCTTGGCGCCTTGCTTGATGAGGGCATGGCAACCGCGCGCCTGCGGTGAGTGGATCGAGCCCGGAATCGCGAAGACGTCGCGCCCGGCCTCGGCGGCCAGGCGCGCCGTGATGAGCGAGCCTGACTGCACGGCCGCCTCGACGACGAGCGTGCCGCGCGACAGGCCGGCGATGATGCGGTTGCGGATCGGAAAGTTCTGCGCCAGCGCCGGCGTGCCGATCGCGAATTCGCTGACGATGAGGCCGGCCTCGGCGATGCGATGGGCGAGCGCCCGATGCCGGGCCGGATAGATACGGTCGAGCCCGGTGCCGACCACGGCGATCGTGCCGCCCCCGCCCTCGAGCGCGCCCTCGTGCGCCGCCCCGTCGATGCCCAGGGCAAGGCCCGAGACGATCGCGAAGCCGGCCCGGCTCAGATGCGCGGCAAAGGCCCGGGCGTTCTCCAGCCCCTGCGCCGTCGGATTGCGGCTGCCGACGATGGCAATCGATGCGGCGTTCAGCAGATCCACCCGCCCTTTGGCATAGAGAACGAGCGGCGGATCGGCGGTCTGCAGAAGCGCCTGGGGAAAGCGCGGGTCGCCGAGCACGATCACGTCGCGGTTTTCGCTGCCCGCGTCGTCGAGCCAGGCCAGCGTCGACGCGAGCAGGGCGGCGAATCCCGGTGGCTCGGCCCCGAGTGCTGCCGCGACCTGTGGCCCGACGACAGCCCGGCGCGCTTCGCCGGACGCGCCGATCGCGGCTTGCGGCGAGCCGAATTCACCGAGCAGGCGCCGCACCGATTCGCGGCCGACGCCGGGCGTCTCGACGAGACGCAGCCATGCGGCGAGTTCGTCGCGGTCGATCATGGATGGGCCAAGCCGCGAGTGCGGCTGCGATCCGGCCGCGCCAACAGGCCCTAGGGCTGGGTGAAGCGGTCGCCGGCGGCGACCGGCTCCTTCACCGAGAGGATCAGCGCGTACGACATGTGCTCGAAGACGCGGAAGACGAAAAGCAGGCCATGCCGTTCGTCGGGCAGCTTGATCTTCGGCCGGCTCTTGTCGGTTTCGTCGACGACGATCCTGCCGTCGCGATAGAGCGCCAGCACATGGCCGCGCTCGATGCCGTCGTCGGCGCCCTTGTTGATCGCGACGATCTGGTTCTGGCCCGCCGTGAGCGCGTCGCCGTAGATCGAGACGATCTGCCCGGCGATCGGCCCGGCCGGCGGGTGCGGTGCGTAGTTCGTGTACTCGCGCG
>ODAK010001677.1_pt1 | contig 23795 bp, 20 predicted proteins | sample 1539591 | NCBI WGS metagenome assembly ODAK01 (sample SAMEA3539303, study PRJEB22396) | soil metagenome | biome: tundra; feature: field; material: soil | place: USA | collected 2010-05 | depth 0.15 m | reverse complement strand
CCACCGAGATCTACACTCTTTCCCTACACGACGCTCTTCCGATCTGGATCTCGCGGACAAGGCTGTCCGCGCTCCTCCTTATCCGTGTCCATCCGTGGTTAATAATTTCAATTCGCCTTCACCGCCGCGACGAGCGCGTTCAGCGAAGCCTTGGCGTCGCCGAACTGCATCCGCGTGTGATCAAACCTTGGGTGGTTGTTCGCCGCGACTCGCAAACCATTCGCGGAGAAAAACCAGATCGCCGGCGTCCTTTGCCCGATGTGTGACGGCTTTCATCCGCCAGAGCAGGCGCGGCGAGGCAAAAGGAATCGGCACACCATCCACTTCGCGCACGACCACATCCTTGGCCGCTTCCGCATAGTCAATGCCGCCCGCCGAACCCATCAGGTCCACGAGAATCTCGTCGCCGACGCGGATGACGTTGTATTGTTTCAGTTCGCCGGGCTGGAGTTCGCGCACGGCATTGTCGGGCAGGGTGGACAGCGCGCTGAAAACTTTGGCTTCATTGTCCGCATCGGTCGCCACAATCAAATCAACATCGCCGGTGAATCGGGGGTAGCCTGCGGAGATGATGGCAAATCCTCCCACCACGACGTATTTCGCGCCGCGCTGGTTCAACTCGCGGCAAAGCGCAACGAGGTCGGCCTCGACGGGTGGACGGCTCGCCAAGTCGTTCACATTCCGCCCTGCACCAGCATTTTGATCATCCATTTGTCCGCCTCCTCATGGGTCTTGAAACGGTGAACGCCTTTCGCCAGCCAGCGCTGCTTGAACGCCTTGTGAAACTGCAATCCGGATGCCTGCAATTGCATGCCGGCTTTCCAGCCGTCGGGCGTTTGGGTGCGCCGGCCGACAAAGCGGTCAATCTTCTCTTCGACGTTGATGAACGGCTGTTTCACGGTGCAAAAGCTTATGCCTTCAATCGCGGCAACGCAAGCGGCGCAAAACAATTTGCTTCAATCACTGATGGACATAGCGCGGCGCAGCCGCAATCGAAGTAGCGCAGAATTGTATTCTGCCGTATCGCGGATTTGCAATCCGCTGGTCTGGAATGGGTCAGTTCTCCCTGCTGACACTCCCGTCACGCCGCAAAGAGGCGGTCCAACTCGACCGTGAAACCCGGCACCACCGCGCTGGTCAGCGAGCCGCCCGGCCCGTGGACGGCGTGCCCGGCAAATTGCCCGCCCTGCGGCTGGCGGTGGGCTTCGATCTGTTTCTCCGGTCCCAGCACCAGCCAGCATTCCTTCACGCCGGCGCTGGCGTAGGCGCGGAGTTTCGAGCGGTCATACTCATGGCTGCTCACGCAAATCTCAATCACCAGTTCGGCGGTGCGGGGATGTTCGGCGAAAAAATCATCCTCGCGGCCGTGGATCACACACAGGTCCGGCTCCGGCTCCGAGTCGCCACAAGTGATGGGCTGTTCCTGCCAAACAAAACAACCCACGAGTTTGATTTGCTGGAGCAGGCGCAGCAGGCGTTGGCAAAGGAACCTGTGGAGCGGTGATTTTGGCATTTTGTGGAATACCTGACCGTAGAGCAGTTCGGTCTTTTCGGGAATGAGGCCCAACTCGCCCAAGGCGTGATAAGCTTTGATGCCGAGCGGCCAGACTTGTGGCCCGCAGGCGACGGGTTTCGGTTTTTCTGTTACCGGCATGGGGCAAAAATAATCCGCGTGGCGTTGCTGGTCAATTTCATTTGGCGCATCTGAGCGGAAAAGGGCGCAACTTGCGCACTACCACCAAGTCCCGCTGAAAGCAGGAGCGCTGGCTTGCAGCCGGCTTACGATGTTCGCTGTCCATCGCAGCGTGCGGGTTTCGGCCGCGTCCAAAGCCGGCTGGAAGCCGGCGCTCCGGCGGCAGTGCCAAGCTGCGCCCTCTCGGCTTTGTTTCTTGGTTTCTTTGTTGTTCAACTGCGGTTTTCTGGATATTTGGGCATCAGGCACAGGGCATGCACCTGTTCACCCCGTGAGATAAAACCGTGCCGGTCCTCGTCATCCAGAAAAATCAACTCCCGCCGGTTCCCGCGATTCAGCACAGGGTTCACCCCGTGAGATAATTCCCAGCGAGGACATTTGACTTGGTGACGGCTACTCGTGAGACAGGCTGTTGCGGGAGAATCGTAAGCTATCTCACGGGGTGAACCCCGTGAGATGATTTGGAGCGGGGACAGCTAACCCGGAACTATTCATTCGGAATCCAACGCAAAGGCGCAAAGGAGCCAGGGCGCAAAGTGAAGGCGGCGAATACGCCCAGCGTAAGACCGGCAGTTCACACGCACCAAACAATGATTCTAAAAAAGGTGTAATCGCTTTCAAAATCCCTGCGCCTTTGCACCTTTGCGTCTTTGCGTTAAAAGTCTTCTGCATGGATTCGGCTAACGTGGTGACGGCTAATCGTGAGGGAGGCGGCTGCGGGAGAATCGTCCTCTGTCTCACGGGGTTCACCCCGTGAGATGACGCGGCGCGTGTATAACGGAAGTGGCAAGGGCTGCTCGTGCGGGAGATTGTTCCATGAGGACCATCCGTTATCTCACTGGGTAGATCGCGCCGGCATATTCCACGCGTAACTTGCGAGCCATGCCCAACCCTGCACCCGAAAGTGTTCAAAGTAAAGAACCCACGCCTTCATGTCTGTCACCGGGGCAAACTAAGAATCATCCGCGTAAGCACATTCGTTACCTGCTGGCCGACTAATTCGAGCGCGCCGAGCTAAATGTGGGCTTCAAGGATTTGATTTTTTCGCAGTCTCTTTAACGAGAAAATCATCAATAACCTTCGCACTTTGTGAATTCCAGTTGGTAACAATTTGATTCGTCTTTAGGTTTCTCGTCATATCCAGAACGATCTGGACGATTTCAGGCTGTGGCAAATCTGAAAGCTGAGAATTCCCGTCTTGGGAGGGCTGGGACAGCAATGTCTGGTAATGATGAAAAATGTTTTTATAACTGTGAGCGCGCAAATTTTCTATTGATATCCGGAATCCATAGTAAGAATGAATTAATTGCGCGGTCTTCGTAATTATTCCAGATATTTGATCGGATATCTGTGCTAATGGAATTTGAGTTGACACCTGAACTTGTGATTGCGCGGATTCTCTAAATTGTTGGAGCTCCCTATTATACATTGCGTATGACTCCAGCCTAAGCTCCGTGAGGCTGCTGTCTATTTGCAGTAGTGAGATTTGTGATTGGTCCGCAATGCGTCGAAGACGATCTGAAGGCACTGCGTGGTTGTATTCGTCCTTTGAATAATTTGTTTGCGCGGGAGTCATTTTGTATGCACTTAATTTCGTATTATCCTCTTGGAGTTGCTTTAGTTTGTCGGCCAATGCTGTGAATTCGTTCGTTGACTGTGCCAAGTTATTTTTTAGATTTGCGCACTGAATCTTTTCAAGTTCTAGTTCTTGGGATGCTTCTTTTTTTGCATCTGTAATCCGTTGCACCTCCGATTCTAGGTCTTTTATTTTGTCGTCTCGAAAGGAAACCTGACCATTCAAAGTCGGTATTCGAATTGATTCGTATAACCATACAACCACACCAGAAGCAAGTGAAGCAGCGATGAAAAATGTCAAAACCAGTTGGCCGAAACGTGATTTTTTGAATTGGTCAATCATAATAGTTGTGCGCGCGGCTTATGTTGCAGTGAAAGTTGTCGTTGAACAAATTCGTTCCACAGAGATAGATTGTATCGTGTGTCCATAACGGCGGCAATGATTGGTTTGAATAATGAGTGTTGGTGTGGGCGGTTTTCTCTTTGCAAGGAACATGGATTTGAAAAGGGGGCGGTTCTTTACTTTGGGCACTTTTAGCAGCGTCTGCTTGACGCCACTTGACTCTTGCCGCCAAGCCTATCCTGTTGTTGCAGCTTCAACATTTGGACTCCGGTCTTCAAAATACTTTATCAACTGATTCGTAGTTTTCTGTGACATATTGAAGATTCGGTCGAATGCAGCCGCTGACCAATTGTGGACGGATTTCCGAACATCGTCAGTAGTCTCGATTTCCTTTTTGAGTCTCGTTAGTTCCTCTCCGACACAAGAAAGCAACTCTAACTGACCCAGTTCCGAATCCCGTCCAATCCGGGCAAGGGTATCAACAAACTCCTCTCGCGCTCGCAAAAGAGCCTCCTCATGGTTGACCTCCACCAACTTCAATGCAATTTTGGATTCAGACACAAGTCGCTGTTTTTCAACTGCAAGCGTTGCCTGCGATTGTTGCCTCAACAAATCAATTCGGGCCGCGAGCTTTTTGTTGTCCAGTTCTGCTAGGCTCGCTTGTCGCTCAAGTCGCGCAAACAGTTCCGCGACTCTCTTTTCAAAGCGCTCCAAGCGAAACCGCGAAAGGCTGTTGATCACGCATGTCTGCAGCTCAATTGGGGATCTGAAGAAGTTAACGACATGGTTTAGCTTGAGCCGCTCCTTCAGTCGCTCGACCTTTTCAGCCGCAGGCCCTCGGTCAACATCATCTATGCGGATCGCGTGCTCTTTGTCCATCAAGAAGACGAGGATCGGAATTCCTCGTTCGATTGCGCGCTCGCACTCCAGTTCCGTAATCGAAACATCATGACCGTGAGGTATGAAACCATAGCGGTAAGCGAATATTCCTAAATAAATATCGGCTGAGTTCACCATGCCGAGGGACTCAGCAATTGCGTCTTGATCACTCGCTGGTAGATGCTCCATCATTTTTGGAAACATGTCTTGCTGCAAACAAGCGTGCATGACTTGCTCCCGATGTTCTGGCAAATCTCGGACTGTGCTGCTGATCATGACGATCGGGCGGCTATCTTGGAATAAGCTCTGTTCAGTATCCATTTCTGGTGCAACCTAGCTATGGTTATACGACAGAGCATGCACAGTCGTTTTCGTCATGCGCCTTTGTTAGCATGGTTCTAGGAAAGCAGACCTGCGAATTTTGATCAAGGATTATCGCCGGCACAAAAGCCTCAAGGTGAATTCCGAAGTTGGTAACAGAAAGCCCGTTGCCCTGGAAAGGGGTCGGAAATGGGTCTGAATGGCGGTTAGTTCTTGGTTTTGATAAGTCTCGCAACATTGAGCTTTTGAATTGGAGGCAGAGCTGAAAAATTCGCGGCAGCCCTTCGTAAAACGCGGCAGCCGTCCCAAAAATCTTGGCGGTGACGGAAGCTGGCCGGATTGGGATATAAAAATGGCGGGCGAGTTGACGCCATCAGTGAGACTTCGAATTGCAGCCCGGTTCCTCATGCGTTGCTTATTGCTTTATCAAGAGGCACCCCGCGCGTCAATTTTTATTTACAGGATTTTTTTACCACGGATTAACACGGATGGACACGGATGCGAAACCGGTTTAACGCAGAGGCGCGGAGAACGCGGAGGAGCGCAAAGAATTTGAACAATTTCCGCGAACCTTGGTGTTCTCTGCGTCTCTGCGTTTGGTCTTCAATTTGGAAATCCGTGTTAATCCGTGGTTAATTATTTCAATTCGCCTTCACCGCCGCGACGAGCGCGTTGAGCGAGGCCTTGGCGTCGCCAAACAGCATCCGCGTGTTGTCCTTGTAAAACAGATGATTTTCGATGCCGGCGAAACCGACGGCCATCGAGCGTTTCATCACAATCACGGTCTTGCAATGATCGGCCTCAATGATGGGCATGCCGTAAATCGGGCTGGATTTGTCCTCGCGCGCGGCGGGGTTCACCACGTCGTTCGCGCCGATGACCAGACACACGTCCACGCGGTCCATCGCGGGATTGATCTGCTCCATTTCGATGAGCTGGTCGTAAGGCACGTTCGCCTCGGCGAGCAGCACGTTCATGTGGCCGGGCATGCGGCCGGCGACGGGATGAATCGCGAACTGCACCTCCACGCCGCGCTTGCCGAGTTCCTCGGAAAGCTCGCGCACCTGATGCTGCGCCTGTGCCACGGCCATGCCGTAGCCAGGCACAATCACGACGCGCTGTGCGTAGGCGAGCAGCATCGCGACTTCGTCGGCTTGAATCGGCTTGACGGTTCCAGCGACACCGCCCGCCGCCGCTTTTGCGCCGCCGCTGGAGCCGAACGCGCCGAACAAAACGTTCGTGACCGGACGGTTCATCGCCTTGCACATGAGCAACGTGAGCAGCGTGCCGGACGATCCGACGAGCGTGCCCGCGACAATCATGGCGTTGTTGTGAATCGCAAAACCGTCCGCCGCGACGGCCAGCCCGGTGAAGGAATTCAGGAGTGAAATCACGACCGGCATGTCCGCGCCGCCGATGGGCATGACCATCGCGATGCCGAAGAACAAGGCCAGCGCGAACATCGCGATGAAGGCGGTGACGGCGTTGCCGCCAGTGGCATTGAACGTGAGCCAGCCGCACAGGCCGAGAATCACCAGCAAAATCAGGCCGTTGAGATAGTTCTGGCCGGGGAAGGTCATTGGCTTTTCAAATTTTCCCTCCAGTTTCAGATACGCGATGATGCTGCCGGAGAACGACAGCGAGCCGATGAGCGTGGCGAACAGCATGGGCACCGTGATGAAGGCGGTGACGGCTTCTGTGCCGTGGGCGTCGTGCAAAAATTCCAAGCTCGCGACCAGCGCCGCCGCGCCGCCGCCCAGGCCGTTGAAGAGCGCGACCATCTGCGGCATCGAAGTCATTTTCACCGAATACGCGCCAATCGCGCCGATGATGAGGCCCACGACCGTGCCGATGGCAATGAGCGTGTAATTAAAACTCCAACCGTGGGACCACACGGAGACGGATGCGCCGTTGCCGCCGGTTTTCTGCAACGCCAGCAGCGCCACAAACATGCCCGCCGCCGCCACGAGATTTCCCATCCGCGCGGTCTTCGGCGAACTTAAAAACTTGATGCCGAGGATGAATAAAACCGAGACGGCAATGACAATGAGGGGAATGATTTGAGAACTCATGTTATTTCTTTTTCTTGAACATTTGCAACATGCGGTCCGTGACCATGAACCCGCCGAAGACGTTGGCCGAACCGAACACGACGGCGACAAATCCCAGCGCCATCGTCAGCGTCGTCGTGGCGTCGGCGAGCACCAGGATGCCGCCGAATAAAATGATGCCGTGAATGGCGTTGGTGCCGGACATCAGCGGCGTGTGCAGCATGGACGGCACTTTGGAGATGACTTCAAACCCCACGAAGATCGCGAGGATGAAGATGAAGAGGATGTTGGTGTCCATGTGAGTTATTCTATTTTTTGTTTGCGACGATCTTTTCTGAAATGACTAATGACGAAATCCTAATGACTAAGGAATGACGAAGCACGAATGACGAATGGACCAGCGCCACGTTGTCGGCGTATTCGTCATTCGACATTTGAAATTCTTTAGTCATTAGGATTTAGAAATTCGTCATTTCCCTCGTCATTTGGGCAGCAGTTTCTCGTTCACGATCTTACCGCCGTGCGTGACAAGGCAGCCTTTGATGATTTCGTCGTCGAGCTTGAGCACAAAGGTCTTTTCTTTCTTGTCCCAAAATTCTTCGATGAGGTTCACGAGATTCGCGGAATAAACCTGGCTGGCGTGCAGCGGCGCGCGGCCGGGCAAATTCGCGATGCCGACGATCTTCACGCCGTTGCGGTCGGTGACTTCGTCGTATTTCACGCCCTCGACGTTGCCGCCGGTTTCAACCGCCATGTCTATCACGACACTGCCGGGCTTCATGGCATTGAGCATTTCGGCGGTGACGAGGATCGGCGCTTTGCGGCCAAAAACTTGCGCGGTGGTGATGACGACATCCGAATCGCCGCAGGTTTTCTTCATCGCGTCGCGCTGCTTCTGGATTTGTTCCTCCGTCAGCGCCTTCGCGTAACCGTCCTTCGTCTGGCCGGTTTCGCCAATGTCAATCTTGAGAAATTGCGCGCCGAGCGATTTCACCTGTTCCTCGACCACGGGCCGCGTGTCGTAGGCGGTGACTTTCGCGCCGAGCCGTTTTGCCGTGGCAATCGCCTGCAAACCGGCAACGCCGACGCCGATGATGAAAACTTTCGACGGCAAAATCGTGCCCGCCGCCGTGGTCATCATCGGAAAAATTTTGTTGGAATAACGCGCGGCGAGAATGACCGCCTCGTAACCGCCAAGATTTGCCTGCGAAGAAAGCACATCCATTTTTTGCGCACGGGTGGTGCGCGGAATGAATTCCATGCTGATGGCGCTGACGCCGTGTTCGGCAAATTTATTGACTAGTTCCTTTTCGTTGAATGGATCAAGCAGACTCGCGTGAATCGCGCCTTGTTTGAGCCACCCAATTTCCTCCACCGGCGGTTTGCGCAATCGCAGCACGATGTCGCCGGAATTGATAAGTTCCTTGCGGTCGGCGGTGATGATCGCGCCGGCCTTGAGATAGGCTTCATCGGAAAATCCGGCGGCGGTGCCGAGGCCGGTCTCGACCTCGACCTGCGCGCCGAGCTTGACGAGTTTGGCGGCGCTGTCCGGCGTCAATGGCGCGCGGGTTTCGCCCGGATGGGTTTCGCGTGGAACGGTAATTTTCATGGCCTCAATTCCTGCGGATAATATCACTCTCTCCGCCGCGAGTAACTCCTTTTCTGCTTTTTGTGTTGTCCTCGATTTGTGGTGATTCGGCGGTTAACAGGATTCAGTGGAACCATGAGGCTGGGCGTGTTTGGCCTGGACGGAGGGGTTGAGTTAAAGCTCCAAGCTTCAACCTCCAAGCTCCAGAGAAACCCCGATCCTCAAATTCCAATCGCTGCGGGAAAAATTGAGGCAAGCGAAACGTCCTTCCGCCGAGCCACCAGCGGGCGGGCTGATTTGTGCTTGGATGTTCTCTGGAGCTTGGAGGTTGGGGTTTGGTGCTTTTGCCGCCGTTGTCCCGCTCAAGCCGCCACGCTCAAACTCGCTTGCTGCTTCGGAATTCCCGCCAAATAGGCATCAATCGCCTGCGCGGCTTTCTTGCCGTCGCCCATGGCCAGAATTACCGTGGCGGCCCCGCGCACAATATCGCCGCCGGCAAACACGCCGGGAATGCTCGTCGCGCCGTTTTCATCCGCGACGATGTTGCCCCACTTGTTCAATTTCAAATCCGGGCAGGTCGCCGTGAGCAACGGATTGGCCTTGGTGCCGATGGCCACGACGACGACATCGCAGTCCAAAACAAATTCCGAGCCGGGGATGACCTCGGGCCAGCGGCGGCCGGAACTGTCGGGTTCGCCGAGTTTCATCTTCTGACATTTCATGCCGGTGACCCAGCGCTTGTCATTGCCGATCACTTCAATCGGCGCGGTGAGAAATTCAAATCGTATGCCTTCCTGTTCCGCGTGGTGGACTTCCTCGGCACGGGCGGGAAGTTCGGCGTGCGTGCGGCGATACACAATCATCGCCTCCTTCGCGCCGAGCCGCTTCGCCGTGCGCACGGCGTCCATGGCCACGTTGCCGCCACCGACCACGGCGACGCGCTGACCGTTCAGCACCGGTGTGTCGGAGCGCGGAAAATCATACGCCGCCATCAGGTTGATGCGCGTGAGATATTCGTTCGCGGAATAAACGCCTTTCAGGTTTTCGCCCGGCACATTCATGAACACCGGCAGGCCCGCGCCGTTGGCGATGAAGATGGCGTCAAATTTCTCCTGCAATTCGGGAATCGTGTAAGTGCGGCCAATGATGACGTTGCACTCAATTTTCACGCCGGCTTCTTCCAGCCGCTCCACTTCCTGCGCGACGATTTTTTTAGGCAGGCGAAATTCCGGGATGCCGTAAACCAGCACGCCGCCGGGCTTGTGCAGCGCTTCGTAAATGGTCACGTCATGGCCGCGCTTGGCGAGTTCGCCGGCGGCGGTCAGGCCCGCCGGACCGGAACCGATGATGGCGACTTTCTTGCCGGTCGGCTGCGGTTTGACCTGCGGCAACTGGTCGCGATGATCCCGCGCCCAATCGGCAACGTAGCGCTCCAGATAACCGACGCCAACGGGCAAACCTTTCGCGGCGCGGACGCAGACAGCCTCGCACTGCGTTTCCTGCGGGCAGACGCGGCCGGTGACGGCGGGCAGCGCATTGTCGCACAGCAAACTTTGCGCGGCCTCGGCGAGTTTGCCAACGGTGAGCAGATCCAAAAATTTTGGGATGTTCACGCCCACGGGACAGCCGTTCATGCAGCGCGGGTCCTTGCATTGCAGGCAGCGGTCGGCTTCCAGCAGCGCCAGCCGCTCGGGCAGGCCAAGGTTGACTTCGAGGAAATTCGCGGCGCGCGCGGCGGCGTCCTGTTCCGGCATGGCCTGCCGGGTGATTTGCATCCGTTGTTTGGTGGTGATTCGGGCGGACATATCAATCAATAGTGGCACAGGCGTCTCGCCTGTGAGTTGCTGCTGCGCGGACAAACCGACTCTGAAACACACAGGCAAGATGCTTGCACAAAGCTGGCTGCGCACCCGCGTCTTGGACTGCGGTGGCTGGCGGGGAATGGGGCTGACACCGCTTTCGGACCGGGTGCAACCGTTCGCCGAAAAAGCGGCGTGTGCCCTCACCCCTCACCCGCCGCAGTCCAAAACCTGGCGGACGTTCGCGTAATTTGTGGAAAATACAGTTCCTTTTGGACCGTTTCATTTTAGGCTTTGGCGGCAAGTTGTTTTTCAATGCGGCAATTTTCGGCGGCGCATGCGAGTGACTTTTGTTCAAACTCGCGGTAGGTGGAAAGCCGGTCCTGCAATTCATCGAAATTAACTTTGTGGCCGTCGAATTCCGGGCCGTCCACGCAGGCGAATTTGGTTTCGTTGCCCAGCGAGACGCGGCAGCCGCCGCACATGCCGGTGCCGTCAATCATCACCGGGTTCAGCGAAACAATCGTGTGGACGCCCTGGCCGCGCGTGAGGTTGGCCACCGCGCGCATCATCGGCACCGGGCCGACGGCATAGACGATGTCCACTTTTTCCGCCGCGAGAATTTCCTTGGCCGCGTCCGTCACAAAACCTTTGCGACCGTAGCTGCCGTCGTCCGTGCAGACGACGACCTTGCCGTAGCGCTGGAGTTCCTTTTCAAAAATCACCCATTCCTTCGCGCGACCGCCGATGACGCTCGTCACCTGCACGCCGCGCTGTTTCAAGCCCTGCGCGATGGGATGCACCACCGCCGTGCCGACGCCGCCGCCGATGCACAGCGCGTGGCCGGTCGCGATCATGTCCGTCGGATGCCCCAGCGGCCCGGCGACGTCGCGGATGAAATCACCCGGTTGCAATGCCACCAGGTCGTTGGTGCTTTTGCCAACCGCCTGAATCACCAGCGTGATCGCTCCGGTTTCGGGATTGGAATCGGCAATCGTGAGCGGAATGCGCTCGGAATTTTCCGTGAGGTGAACAATGACGAACTGCCCGGCCTGCCGGATTTGGGCGATGCGCGGCGCGTGAACGTCCAACCGCGTGACGTTCGGGCTTAGAGTTTGCTTGGCCACTATTCGATGCATTGCAGTGGATATTATCCTGCCCATCAAAAGCCGCCATGCGCTTTTTGTTTAATCATTCCCATTTTTTGTTTGCCCAAGCGGGAAGTCCGCAAGCGCCTGTGTGGAAAACCCTAGGTTCGGCTCCTCTTCGTCCTCGTCCTCGTTCTCGTCCTCGAAACAAACGGGAAACCGAGGACGAGGACGAAGAGGATCGGATTCCGGAAGTATCCGGCCAGACTCTAACTACGCCTTTCCTTGCGGATTTTATTTCACCCACTTGACTTCCGAGGGCGGACGGTGGGTCTTCATCCGGTGCAATAATTTTTCCGGATCGCTTTCGGCGATCACCAGCTCGCGATGTTTCGCGCGGATGAAACCTTCGTGCATCGTGTGATCCAGAAATTCCAGCAGGCTGCGATAAAAACCGCCCACGTCATAAAGCCCGAACGGCTTCTGGTGCCAGCCCAACTGGCCCCACGCCAGCACCTCGAAAAATTCCTCAAAGGTGCCGTAGCCGCCGGGTAGCGCGATGAAGCCGTCGGACAATTCCGCCATCAGCGCCTTGCGCTCGTGCATGGTTTTCACGACGCGCAGGTCGGGCAGTTTTTCGTGGACGACTTCCTTGATGACCAGTTTTTCAGGAATCACGCCGATGACATGCCCGCCGTGCTTCAACACCGCGTCCGCCACGATGCCCATCAGACCGACCATGCCGCCACCATAGACCAGTTCAATTTTTTCGCGAGCGAACAACGTGCCGAGTTCCTGCGCCGCCACCGCGTATTCCGGGCGGATGCCTTTGTTGGAGCCGCAATAGACGGCGATGCGTTTCATTTTAGGAAGCTCATTTCAACGCAAAGACGCCAAGAAGCAAAGGCCCATTTTATGAGGAACCCACGAATCCAGGAACTTTTTGAAATTCATGGCCTCTTGGCCTCCTTATGAAAAATCCGATAACTCCTTGTGCCGAAAGCACGTCACCAAATGATCATTGACCATGCCGATGGCCTGCATTTTCGCATAACAAATTGTCGAGCCGACAAATTTAAATCCGCGCTGGATCAAATCCTTGCTCATGGCGTCGGAAAGGGCCGTGCGCGCGGGCACTTCCTTCATGCTTCGGCGGCGATTGATGATCGGCTTGCCGTCCACGAACCGCCAAAGATACGCGTCGAAACTGCCGAATTCTTCCTGCAGTTTCAAAAACGCTTTTGCGTTCTGAATCGCGCCCTGAATTTTCAACCGGTTGCGGATGATGCCGGCATTGTCCAGCAGTTCGGCGACTTTTTTTTCGCCATATCGCGCAATCTTTTCCGCGTCAAAGTTGTCGAACGCCGCGCGGTAATTCTCGCGTTTCTTCAAAACCGTATGCCAGCTCAATCCGGCCTGCGCGCCTTCGAGCACCATGAACTCAAACAGCAAACGGTCGTCGTGGACGGGCACGCCCCATTCCTCGTCGTGATAGCGGAGGTAAAGATCGTCGGTCGGTCACGGACAGCGGGTGTTCGGCTTTTTCATTCGACAGATTTGGCGGCCTGGATGAACGCGCGGACTTTCGCCGCGTCCTTATTCCCTGACGCGGATTCCACACCGCTCGAAACATCCACAGCAAACGGGCGGACTTGTTTCACCGCATCGGCCACATTTTCCGGCGTCAGCCCGCCCGCGAGAAAAATGGGTTTGCCGAACTTCTGCGCTTCGATGGCCAGATCCCAATTGAATTTTTCGCCAGTGCCGCCAAGGCCGCTCTTGGAATATGCGTCGAGCAGGAACGCGTCGGTGTTAAAATTGTCCAGTTGATTCAACGACTCCGCATCGCGCACGCGCAGAGCCTTCATGCTCATCAAGCCAAACTGCGTGCAAAATTCCGACGGTTCGTCCCCGTGAAATTGCAGCAGGCTCAAGCCGCACTCGGCAATGGCGCGGGTGACCAGCGCCTCGTCGGGATTCACAAACACGCCGACGCGCAGCACAAACGGCGGCAGCGCGCGGGAAATTTCCACGGCGGTCGCCAGCGTGATGTGGCGCGGGCTGCCTTCATAAAACATCAGCCCGATCATGTCCGCGCCGGCCTCGGCGGCGGCCAGTGCATCAGCCACGCTGGTGATACCACAAATTTTTACTTGGACACTCATGCGGCGGCGACAGGATTCCACTTCGAGGACAAAAGCTCAACTGCGTTTCCGTAGGACAGGCGTCGCGCCTGTCTCCATTTTTTCCTGTTTTTTATGGAGACAGCCGCGACGCCTGTCCTACCATCGTCAAACGATGCCGCGCACGATTTTCTTCGACTACAACGCTACCACGCCGCTCGACCCGGCGGTGCGCGAGGCGATGCTCCCGTTTCTGGGCGAAGTCTGGGGCAATCCTTCGAGCGTGCATCACGTCGGGCGCAAGGCACGGGCGCTACTCGATGATGCGCGCGACCGTGCGGCCAAATTTCTGGGCGCAAACCCGAGCGAAATTATTTTCACCAGCGGCGGCACGGAAGCGAACAACCTCGCCATCTTCGGCACAGCGCGGGCGCTTAAGCCAAAAGGAAAACACCTCATCACTTCGGTCGTCGAGCACCACGCGGTTTTGCAATGCTTCGATTACCTCGAAAAAAAAGAAGGTTTTTCGGTTTTCAGACTGCCCGTTGACGGTAACGGCCGCGTTTCGGTGGCTGATTTGAAAAAGGCGATCCGCGCGGACACAACGCTCGTTTCCGTCATGGCGGCGAACAATGAAATCGGCACGATCCAACCCGTTGCCGAACTCGGCGCGATTTGTCGCGAGCGCGGAATCATTTTTCACACCGACGCGGTGCAGTGGTTCGGCAAGGAGCCGTTTGACAGCATCAGCCAGTTCAACGCCGACCTGGTTTCCGTTTGCGCGCACAAATTTCACGGGCCGAAAGGCGCGGGGCTGCTTTACATCAAGTCGCCGCTGCATCCTGATCCGATTTTGTTTGGCGGCGGACACGAAAATGAGCGCCGCGCCGGCACGGAAAATCTCGCGGCCATCATGGGCTTGGTTGAGGCGCTGGAAAAATTTGTGAAGCCGCCGGTGTTTGCCCAGGCGAAGCTCAAGCCATTTGTCTCCAAACTCATTTCAGCCATCGAGAAAATTGCCGGCTGCGAAATCGTCAGCCCACGCGACCTTTGTTTGGCGAACACCGTTTCCTTCGTCGTGCATGGCTCGGATGGCATTGCGCTGATGGCGGGTTTGGACATGGAAGGCATTTGCGCATCGAGCGGCTCGGCATGTTCTGCCGGCTCGCTGGAGCCGAGCCATGTGATTTTGGCGATTGGGAAAAAAGAGTCGGCAAATTCGCTCGTCCGTTTTTCTCTGGGGCGCGATTCGACCGAGGCGGAAGTAGATTTTGTCTGCGCGTTGCTTCCGGCGGTCGTCCGGCGCGCACAAAGAACGTAGTGGCACGGGCGTCTCGCCCGTGCGTTGCTGGTGGATGAAAACGCAGAGGGCGACAGAAACACACGGGCGAGACGCCCGTGCCACTATCGCCTCGCGCACAACTTGGCGGAATGACGGCCTGCCGAATGTGAATGACTTGTGCATAGTGCCAACAACTTTGACTTTTCATTCTGTCTGGTTTGGATAGCTTGAAGTTGTCACCGGGAACATTTACAATTTTTCAAGTCGTGGCCGGTGGTTTGAAAGTTGCTGGGCTTGTTCACCGGCCTTAATACGGATAGTAATTTTTAAAGAGAAGATACATATTAAACGCGCATGAACCTCACTATCACCAAAGACCAGATCATTGCCGGCCTGCAGGCCGCGCAAAATGTTGTCAGCACCCGCACCACGCTGCCGATCCTTTCCAACGTCCTGATTCGTGCCGGGGACGGGCATGTGGAGTTCACCGCGACCGACCTTGACGTGACGGTCGCCTGCAAGGTCGAGGCCAAGGTCACCAAGCCCGGCGCGACCACCCTGCCGGTGAAAAAACTGTTCGGCATCGTGCGCGAACTGAACGGCGAGATTGACATCGAAGTGGACGACAAGAACGTCGCCAGCATCCGCAGCGGCTCCTCGTTCTTCAAGATTCACGGACTCGGCGCGGATGAATTTCCGCCGCTGCCGAAATTCAAGGACGACAAGAAAGTCAATCTCTCGCAGGAAACCATCCGCGCGATGCTCAAGAAAACGTCCTTCGCCGTCTCCACCGACGAATCGCGCTACGTGCTCAACGGCATTTTCATCAGCCTCAAGGAAGGCAAGATGACCTTCGTGGCCACCGACGGCCGCCGCCTGGCGCTGGTGGACGAGATCGTGGACATCTCCGAAAAGAGCAGCGGCGAATTCATCGTGCCCGCCAAGGCCGTCAACGAGCTGACCCGGCTGTTGCAGGACAAGGGCGAAGTGGAACTCAAGTTCGGCGAGAACCAGGCCTCTTTCGCGCTCAAGAACGAGAACGGTTTTTCCGTGCTGCTCATCACCAAGCTCATCGAGGGCAATTATCCGAACTACCGGCAGGTCATCCCCGGCGAGGCCAAGGAACGCATCGCGCTGGGCCGCGAGGAATTTCAGTCCGCCCTGCGCCGCGCCGAAATCATGACCAGCGAAAAGGCCAACTCCGTGAAACTGGCGTTTGGCAAAAACAATCTCACCATCACCGCCAACTCGCCGGAAGTGGGCGAGGCGCGCGAGACCATGGCGATCAATTACAAGGGCAAGGAACTGGCCATTGCGTTCAATCCGCGCTACCTGATTGACCCGCTGGCCGCGCTGACCGAGGACGAAGTGTTCATCGAGCTGATTGACGAATTAAGCCCCGGCGTGATCAAGATTAACGGTCCGTTCCTCTATGTGGTGATGCCTATGCGGTTGACGTAAAAAATATTTTAACGGGTAAGGTGTTGAGCGGGATCAGAACAATGGTCGTCCTTTTAAGAAACAAAAATGACATCGGCCACGATCAAACTTTTTCTTCCTCGCGGAGACGCGAAGAGCCTGCGAACTGCGGAAATCTCAAACTGGACGGGCAAAGCAATCGCTGCCCCTCGCACCGAACTGGACGAGCTTCTAACTCGCGAGGAACTGGACAAGGCCGGAGTCTATATCCTCCTTGGAAATGATCCCCTCACAAACGCACTCCGCGCCTACATTGGAGAAGCAGAGGTAATTCGCGAGCGCCTCAAGCAACATAAAACAAAGGAATTTTGGATTTCGGCCATCGTCTTCGTCAGCAAAGACGAGAACTTGACTAAAGCTCATGTGAGGTATCTTGAGAGTCGCCTTCTTGCGGAGGCCGCAAAAATTAACAGATTCACGCTTGAACAGAATCAAGCTGGTGGCGCCCGACTCCCAGAATCAGACCGCGAAGACATGGAGGTTTTTCTTGGCCGCATTCAACAACTTCTTCCCGTCCTTGGTTCGGATATACTCACGCCGATTGCGCAAACCACCATGAAAGCGCAGCCCGGCGGTGTGCTTGTTTGCCGCATGAAAGGAGCCGAGGCGCGGGGACGGCGAACAGCAAATGGCTTTGTCGTATTTCAGGAATCCACTGCGGTCTTGGAAGATCGTCCCTCCGCTGGGAGCTATCCCAATGTCCTAGCCGAACAAGCTTAACCAAAAGCCAGCGCCGTAGGCGCGACATCTTTGTAGCAACCAGACCAACCAAATTTTCAGCTCCGTCAGGAGCGACATCTACCGAATCTGCCGTCCCTGACGGGGCCTTGTCTTTTGTGGGCGAAGTTCTACAAATAATTCGCGCCGACGGCGCGGGTTCCATTCGCCAAAGGGCACTACGAATTGGCCACACGGACGGTGCCGAAAGCCGAAAAGCAAACCAAAAGGTGGAAGGTGGTTCCTCAAGCCGTTCCAGGTTGGGATTGTAACGAGGTTGACTTGACGACGTCTCGTAGCAAATAACGGTCTGATCACGCGAGCCGAGCAAAACAGCGGTCGAGCATGGCCAGCAGCCGTTCGATGTCGGCGGCGGTCACGCTCAAGTTCGGGCGCAGGCGGACATTGTTTTTGCCTGCCGTCAGCAGCAGCAAACCTTCATCGCGCAGGGCGGATTCGGCGAGTTGGTCGCATTGCTCCGGTGTGCGCGTGGAAAAGCCCTGATACAAACCCTGGCCACGCACGTTGAAAATCACCTGCGGAAATTTGGCTTCCAGCGCCCGTAGGCCGGCGGCGAGCAGTTCGCCATTCTGTTTCGCCAGCGGAATCAGATTTTCGCGTTCGACAATTTTCATCTCCTGCACGAACCGCACCATGTCGGCCAGCGAGCCGCCCCAGGTCGAGTCCAGCACGCCGTGATCTTGCATCGGCTCCAGCATGTAAACGACACCGCAGCCAAATTTTTTGGCGACGGCAATCGCCTGCGGCGGATGCGGCAAATCCAGTTGATCGGCCATGAAGACCTCGCCAGTCGGGCCGCCGGCGGTCTGCACCTCGTCGAAGCCGAGGAAAACTTTGTGCTCGTGCGCGAGCTGGCTCAAGCCCTGGAAAAATTCCGGTTCCGCCGCGCGATGCCCGCCCGCACCTTGCAGTGGTTCCACGATGATGCCACGATTTCGCCTGCGAACTGTTTCAGCAGCTTCTCCACGATGGCCAGCGACTCGTGGGTGCGGGCGCGGTTTTCGGCGGCGGGCGCGGAGTTGTTGATTGCCGGAAACGGCACGGAAAGGTTGTCCGGCATCAGCCCGTGAAAATCTTTCGTGACGACCGGATCGGCCGTCTGCGTGACGTTCAGCGCGAAGACGGTGCGGCCATGAAACGCCTTTTGAAAATAGATGAACCGCGCGTGTTCGCCCGGCAGCGCCGTGTGGCCGCGCGACTGGTGAAACAGGTTGATGAAATATTTCATCATGTTCTCGATGGCTTCCGCGCCGGAGTTCACGGCATAGACTTCGAGCTTGGGATTCCTCATGCAGCGCGGGGCGAGCCGGTAAATCGTGCGGTAATACTCGACGCATTCCGGCGTGAGAAAATCCGGGTTGGCGGTCTTGATGTTCGCGGCGAGCACGAGGCGGCGGACGTAATCCGGCTCCTGCATCGCGGGATGGTTGTAGCCGAGCAGCCGCGATGCGTAAAAACCGGTCCAGTCGAAAACCTTGCCGCCGTCCACGGTCGCCAGCCACATCCCGTCGCACCGCGCGAGATCCAGCACGAACGGATGCACGTCGGCAATGACATATTTGCCCAGCTCGGCGATGAACGCGTCGCCGACCGACCCGGTGATGTGACTTGGTTTCGGCATGGCAAATTATTTTTTAACGAGCGCGGCATGGCGGAGCGGCTGTCCCGGCTTCGCGCCGGTATGCACGCTGTTTTTGATGACGATCACGCCGTTGACCAGCACAAACGGAATTCCCTCGGCGTAATGATGCGGGTCTTCGTAAGTCGCAGGTGAATTGACCTTCGCGGGATCAAACACCGTGATGTCCGCCGCCCAGCCCGCGCGAAGCTGGCCGCGCCCGGCGAACTGAAACGTGTTGGCGGGCAGGCTCGTCATCTTGCGGACGGCATCCTCCAGCCGCAGCACGTGCAGATCGCGGACGTAATGGCCCAGCACGCGGGCGTTGTTGCCATAGCCACGCGGATGCGGCATGGCCTTGCCAAATTCGCGGATGCCGCTGTCGCACGCAAACATGGTGTTCGGATGCTGCATGAACACTTTCAAGTCGTCCTCGTTCATCCCGTGAAAAACACCCGAAGCGCCGCCGTTCTTCTCAATCTCCAAAATCGTTTCAACCTGGTCGTCCAAGGTGTCCGCGCCGCGCAGTTTCATCGCCGCTGCCACGATGTTTAAGCCATCAAGCGACGGATCGTGCGCGAAGTGAGCGATGACGGCGTAGGCGTAGTTCGTCCCGCCACGATTGTGGATTTTCTCTTTCATCTCCGCGCAGAGCTTCGCCTTTTCCTCCGGGTCGGCGATGAGCTGCTTAAGAGTTTTCTTGCCGCCGTCAAACGCGCGATCAGGAATCAACTGCGAGAGCGACGTGCTCGACGCGGTATAGACATATTGATCCTGCGTGATGTCGAGGCCCTCGGCACGGACATTTTCGATGCGTTTCAAAATCCGCGCTGCCTGACCCCACGCCCGTTCGCCGCCGAGCTTGATGTGCGAGACCTCCGCGCGCACATGCGCCTCGCGCGCCACGCGAAAAACTTCGTCGAGGGCGGAATCAATCCGCCAGTCTTCATGCCGCATGTGGCTCGTGTAAATGCCGTCGAACGGGGCGATTTCCTTGGCGAGTTCCACAATCTCGCCCTCAGTGGAAAAAGCTCCGGGCCGATAAATCAGTCCGGTGGAAAGTCCAACCGCGCCGTCCTGCATCGCCTGGCGAACGATGGCTTTCATCCGCTCGCGCTCGGCGGGCGTCGGCTCGCGGTCAAAGTTGCCGCCCATGGCCTTTTCGCGGACGGAATTGTGGCCGACGAGCGAGGCGACATTGAGGGAAACTTTCTTCTTCTCGAGGTCGCGGAACAATTTTGCGAGGTCCAGCCTGGAATCCCCGCAGTTGCCAACCACGATGCTGGTCACGCCCATGCGTAGGAAATTTTCCGCCGCCGGAAAATCGGCGACATCGTCCGCGTGGGTGTGAACATCAATGAAACCGGGCGCGACGACCAGGCCGGTCGCGTCAATCTCCTCCTTGGCTGTCCCTTCAATTTTCCCGATGACGGCGATGCGGCCTGCCTTGACGGCCACATTCGCGTGAAAGCCGGGGTTGCCCGTGCCGTCCACAACGACGCCGTGGCGGATAAGGACATCAAAGTTTTCCGCGCGGCAGAGCAGAGGCAGGGCGAGTAGCAGGAAGAAAAACGAAGCTGCGCGTGCTTTCAAATTAAATTTAGGCACGATGATTTTGGCGCAGGTGTTCGGCTGCCCGATGCAAAGGTGGGGCGCGTCGCTCCGCGTGCGCCGTTCGTTGCCAGACCAGGACGGCGCGCGCGGAGCGACGCGCCCTACCAGCCTTGGCATTGTCAACCGAGACTGCCAACCGCACGGCGTTTTTATGTCACAAACGATGCTTTTCATTGGTGGGCACAGGCGGGACGCGCGAGCCACTATGGCCCGACGCGGGCGCGGAAGAATTGCTGCGGCGCGTTGGTGATGCCGCAGGTGAAATTGAACGCGCCGTTCGCGCTCGTCAAATTCGTCAGCGCGCTCCAACTCGTCAGGTTCGTCGAGGTTTCAATCGTGTAAATCCAATGCGCATCGCCGGTGAAACTGATTTGCAGCAGGCCGCCAGTCACACTGACCGATTGGAACTGGGCGGCGCTGGGCGGCAACAAGGCGAGCAGCGCGTTGGAACTCGTGGCCGAGCCGGCGATGTTTGTGGCGACGACCGAATAATTTCCGGTGTTCGTCGCCGCGACAAACGCGAGCGCGTAGCTGGCGTTGGTCGCACTGAAAATGTTCGTGCCGTTAAAACGCCATTGGTAATTCGGCGCAGGCAGACCGGTGGCGCTGGCCGTGAACAATGCATTCGTGCCGAGCTTCACGGTTTGCGACAGTGGATTTGCCGTGATGACGGGCGCCACGGCGGGAACTTCCACGCGCACGTTGTCCACGAGGCCGAAACTTAAATTCGTGTTGTCGGAAACCCACGCGAACGAATCCCAGTAGCCGATGAAAATGTTGCTGGCCGTGAACGTGACGTTGGAGATCGCGGCGATTTTTAAGCCGTCAATAAACCATTCGACCGTGCTGCCGCTTTTGTTGATGACCACGTCCCGCCAGGCGAAACCAACCGTGCCGACATCCAGCGCGCCGGTCTGCTGGGCGAAACCGGATTGCTGTGTTGCCGGCGCGGTCTGGCCGCCGGGAAAAACATTCGCGTAATAAGGATGACCGTTGCCGCGCACGTTCGCCTCGGTGCCGCCGCTGTAAACGCCGCTGTTGGTCGTTTGCAACGTGGTGCCCAGATACGCGCGCCAGTCGGGCAGCGTGGCCGAGGTGTCGGTGGCCTGGCCTTCGCCATCCGTCGCAAACCACGCGCCGTCCGCGCTGCCGCTGTTCCATTGCACGCGATTGCCCGCCGTGCCGAGGCCGGCGGTGAAATGTTCCGTCGAGCCGGTGCCGCCCAGTGGAAACGGCCCGTTGGCGTTGATCCACATGTCGAAGTGCAGACGATAATTGCCGGCGAAACTCTGGCCGACGGGCGAAATGTTCAGCGCCGCCGTGACGCCGAGCGACAGGTTCGCCTCAAACTTCACCCCTATGGTCGTGCCGCCAGTCGAGTTGGGCGCGGAAGGAATCCCGCTCACCGAATAGTCGAAGGGAAAGGTGAGGCGCGTGTCGGCAGACGATTGATTGAGAGTCCAGTTGGCGGAGGAATTGATGTCGAAGTTGTCGCTGAATACGGCCATGAACCGTGGGTTGACGGTGAGAACCGCGACGCTGCTCGTCACGCTGCCGAAGGCGTTCGTGATGACGACGGTGTAATTTCCGGCGTTGTCAGTTTGGATATTCGCGAGTGTGAAAATATTTGTGGTCGCACCGGGCACGTTGGTTCCGTTCAGCCGCCAGCGGTAGGCCAACGGTGCAGAACCGCTGGCTGCGATGCTCATTTTGATGGTGCCGTCTTGATCGGCCCAGCGGCTTGAAGGCGCGGAGGAAATGGCGGGCGGGTTGCTGAAAGAGCCGATGCCGGCGGCGTTGAGGGCGGCGTCCATGTCCGCGTTGCGTGACTGCGCATCCCAGAAACTCACGCCGTTGTAGCCACTAGCGCAGGCCTTGGGCGTGTTGGTTTGCAGCGCGGCGAGGAACGCGGTGATTTCCGCGCCGGTGACGGGCGCGTAGGACTGGCCGAGGGGGATAATGGGCTTGATCGCATTGGTGTTAAAACCGGTCAAAGAATTTTGCCAGGTGATCCACTTGCTGTTCATGTTGGCGACCAGGGTCTGCGGCGAAATGCCAATCGCGCCCCAATAATCCTGCGGCATCACGGCGTCGCAGTTCGTGCCGAATTCGAGATACGGAAAGCCGGCGTGCGAGTTGATGTAGGGAAACGGCGCGTGGGCGAGAAAGCGCGTCGGATAATTGGATTTGATCGTGCTGGCGTAAAGCGTGGCGTCGGCGCGGCGCGTGGCGTTCGTTTCGTATTCGATTTCTCCGTCAATGATGAAGCCGTCCGCGCCCAGCGCGAGCGCGTTCAAGGCCACGTTGATTTCGCCGGTGCCATTGCCGCTGTTGGTGCTGCCGTAATGAGCGCTGTTATTGCCGTAGGCATAGGCCCAGCCGAAAATTTTCAGTCCGGCGGCATGCGCGCGGGCGATGAGGTCGGCGTCAAACTGCGTCCAGATGCTGCCGCCATTGCCGCACTTCACGGTGATCCACTGCATGCCGAGATTTTTTTCGTAATCAATCACCGCCTGCACGGTGGCGACGCCCAGACGCGTTTCGGTCTGCGGCATTTGCCAGATCCAGTCGCCCTTGCCAAGGTTGGTGGGATTAACGTCGTTGTCCAAGACGACGCGCGGGCGGAGGGTTGTCGCGACGGCGTTGGTGGCGGCGGCAATGACATTCGTGGTCTCGCCGGAGTGATCCGCCGGGTTGACGCCGGGCGGCGGCCACTGGCCTTGGTGCGTGCGGCGATAATACAAATCGGTATCGTCCGGCACGGCCTGCGCGAAAATGGAAATTGAAGCAAAAAAGACCAGCGCCGCAGCCGCCAACGGGAAATTTAGAAAAATTTTCCGCTGGAATTTTTTGCGCGGCGCGACGGGCATAACGGCACGGCTAATTTAGCACAATGGCAGTCCGTGCGCCTCGGCCACCGCCTTGTAAATGATTTTGCCATCTTTGACGTTGATGCCACCCACGAGCGCGGGAAACTTCTGGCAGGCTTCCTCCACGCCATGATCCGCCAGCATTTCAAGATAGCGATACGTCACGTTGGTCAACGCCTGCGTGGCCGTGCGCGCGTAGGCCCCGGGCATGTTCGCCACGCAGTAATGCGTCACGCCTTCCTCGACATAAACCGGATCATGATGCGTCGTGGCGCGCGAGGTCTCGGCGCAGCCGCCCTGGTCAATCGCGATGTCCACCAGCACGCTGCCCGGCCGCATCCGGCGCAGCATGTCGCGCGAAATCAATTTCGGCGCTTTCGCCCCCGGCACCAGCACCGCCCCGATCAGCAGATCCACCGTCGGCAGCAAATCCAGCAGATGCGACTCGCTCGAAAACAGCGTGTGCGCCGTGTGCAGCGTGATGTCGAGAAAACGCATCCGCTCCAGATCCACTTCGAGAATCGTCACGTCCGCGCCGAGGCCCTGCGCCATGCGTGCCGCGTTGACGCCCGCCGCGCCGCCGCCGAGCACGACGACTTTTCCCGGCAACACTCCCGGCACGCCGCCCAGCAAGGTGCCGCTGCCGCCAAAATGTTTCTGCAAAAAATAACCACCCACCAGCACGCTCATGCGCCCGGCGATTTCGCTCATCGGTTCGAGCAGCGGCAAACGGC
>ODAK010001676.1_pt1 | contig 23815 bp, 20 predicted proteins | sample 1539591 | NCBI WGS metagenome assembly ODAK01 (sample SAMEA3539303, study PRJEB22396) | soil metagenome | biome: tundra; feature: field; material: soil | place: USA | collected 2010-05 | depth 0.15 m | reverse complement strand
ATGAAACGCAGAAGATGATGTCTTATCTGCAGGCACATTTCGGCAAGTAGCCTAGGCGTGGGTATCGCAAGGGCCTCGACCGCTACCGCTGACGATTACCGAGCTGAAAACATGCGAGGTCCGGCTCGTTTTAGACAATGAAGCAGTCAGGGGATGGAACGGTATCGTATCAATAGCTATCCATCAGGTTTCTGACACCGGCAGCCATCACCGCCGGAGAGGCACTGGTAGCAGCCATGATGTATCGATCCGGCCGGACGAGCATCAAGACGGTCGAGTCCTCCGGGAGGATGGTGGCCAGCATTCCGTTGACGTCTCTGACAACCTCGACGTCGGAGGTTGCGTTCCGATCAGGATTGAAGATGCTGGGGAGAATGGCCACTTTGCGAAGGTCAGCGATCCCGAAGTTGCAGGAAGATGCCTCTTGTAGAAGCGCCTGAGCATCCTTGCCGTAGGTGACCAGGCAAAATCCCATTCCAAGCCGCTCGTCGAGCAAGCAGCGCTGTCCATCTGACCGCTCCACCAGAGGTTGCGGCAACATGCGCCCAACCACGTCGAACTCCTTCGTCGGGAGGAGGAACCCCTGCCGATAGAAAGGCTTCGGCTTGTACTTCATCTGGGCAAAATAGGACTGCGCGCGTGGGGCAAACCGCGCCAGACGAAAGGCGGTCTGCATGAGCAAAGCATGCAGCGGGGAACGGGGCATCATGATCCGACCCATGTTGACCGCAAGTTTTATCAATGCTGCAGCGTGGGGTTCACGCTCCTCGAAGTACGTCTTCAAGAGGGATGGCCGCAACCGGTTCTGCACGATGGCGGCAAGCTTCCATGCGAGGTTGAAGGCATCCCGTATGCCGCTATTCATTCCCTGGCCCGCAAAGGGAGGCGACAGATGCGCGGCATCGCCGGCAAGGAAGATCCGATCCGTGTTCCACCTGTCTGCGATAAGCGCGTGGAAGGCGTACACCTGCCGCCTTGCAACCGGAACATCCGCATCCGGGCCGTAGCTGTTCAGAAGGTTGCGAATAAACTCCGGCTGAGTTGCGACTTCGTCCTCTTCGCCGGCGTTGAGCATGAATTCGTATCTCCGAATCCCACGAGGTCCGGGCAGGGTGATCATAGGCCGGCGTGGATTGCAGACTACGCGAGTCTGGCGAAGGCGATCGTTGGTGGCCGCGAGGTCAATGATCAACCACCGTTGGGCATAGTTGTGGCCGAGCATGTTCGCTCCGATGTGCTTCCGGAACATGCTTCTTGCGCCATCGCACGCAGCTACGAAGGTCGCTCGAACCCACGCCACGTCGCCATGATGCGCTTCCACTAAGAGCCTCACCTCAGATGAAGACTCCTCAATGGATTCGACCGAGTGACGAAACATCACGGTAACGTTCGGAAAGCGGCGCAACCCCTGTAAGAGAGTTGACTCGAGCTGTGGCTGGGTGAACGCATTGCGGCGCGGGAAACCGTACTCGCGTGTCGTGGGCTCAACGCGGGCAAAGCATCGGCCGCCAGCGGTGAAGTAGTGCGATCCATAGTCGGCTGCGACGTCACGCATCACGGCATTTATCAGTCCGATAGCCTGCATTGTACGCAGCGACTCATCGTCAATGGAGACGGCGCGGGGGGCACTGACGGTGCCTTCGTTCCGCTCGATCAGCAGAACGCGCACTCCGGCTTGACCGAGAAGATTGGCCAGTGTGAGCCCGGTTGGTCCTGCACCTACGACAACGACGTCGTAGCTGAGGTCATTATTCATGTATCACCGACCGTCAGTAGCTCGAAGCCTTGCGGCGCGCATCGTCGTGGCTTCAGCCCAACGGATCCGGAAGTGAAGCGTCTTGTTCAATGGTGTTGATCAGCTTGCCGATCCCCTCCACCGTGACCTCAACTCGATCGCCGGCCCGCAGGAAGACCGGCGGATTGCGCTTAACTCCGACACCTCCCGGCGTGCCCGTCGCGATAACGTCTCCGGGTGAGAGCCGCGTAAATCCACTTATATAGGAGATGATCCGGGGGATTGCGAAGATCATGTCGCCAAGCTTTGCCGATTGCATGGTTACGCCGTTGACTTTGGTCTCTATGTGCTTGTCTTCGAGCGGCCCAGCCTCCTCCGGTGTGATCAGAGAGGGGCCAAATCCGCCGGTGTTAGGAAAGTTTTTCCCGGGTATGAACTGAGGCGTGTGGTGTTGCCAGTCGCGCACGCTTCCGTCGTTGAAGATTGAGTAGCCACCTACGAAGTTCATTGCATCGTCTTCTCGCACACGAAAGGCGGCCTTACCAATGACGACTGCCAGTTCACCCTCATAGTCGAGAGCCGACGAGTTGAGCGGAACCAGAATCGGCGAGTCGTGACCTACGAGGGTATCCGCAAAACGAGTGAAGATCGCCGGATGTTTGGTTTCGGCTCGTCCGGTCTCACGCCGATGTTCGTCGTAGTTGAGGCCAACGCAAAGAATCTTCGCAGGATTGGGGATCACAGGGGAGTATGTAAATTCTCCGGTCGCATAGTCAGCGATCACCGCTTTGGGAACACTACCTAGGATTCCAAGCCCTTGCGCCGTCAGAAACGACTTCAGATCCGGCAATATATTGCCAATGCGCCGCCCCAGATCGAAGACGCCATCTTCCCGGAGCACTCCGTAGCTGATGCGATTCTCTGCCTTGAAGGTTATGAATGCCATATCGTTCGTCCTCTATTCTGTTGCCCTGAGCACACCGCGACCCCAAAGGTTCAGAGTGCGCTCCTGATGTGGCCAGATCTTCACCGGTCGATCATGAATGACCTCAAGCTCCGCGGAAACCTCGATCCAATTGCCGTCAGGATCTTTGATGAAGATGAAGAGGTTATTCCCAGGACCATGCCTTCCGGGACCCCAGAACAACTGAATGTCCAGGCTGGCAAAATGATCTGCCCAGTCGCGGATTGTGTCCCATTCACCCGCCTCATACGAATGATGGTCGACACCTTGTCGGTCTTTATAGAAGCAGGCCAGATTATGGTGCTCATGATTGCCTCGCATAAAGCAGGTCATTACCTTGCCCTGCTCAGTGACAACGCGATCCGACACCCCGAAGCCCAGCTTGCCGGCATAGAAGTCTTCTATCGCCTGCACGTTGCGGCTTGCCAGAGTTAGGTGTTGGATTGGACCGCGAATGCCCTTCAGCATTCTCACCGACTGGGATATGGCCAACCCAAAGAAGATGTCATTGCCGTCAGGATCCGTGACGGCGAATGCGCCGGGCTGCAAGAGAGGCGTCTCTGTGGCGCGCGGAGATATCCCCATCTGCTCAGCACGTTCACGCAGTCCCTGCAGTGACTCGGCATCGCGCACCGCAAAGGCAGCGTGGGCAAGCTTGTTTGCTTCTCCCTTTGAGAACAGAACCTGGCGGGCGGGACCACTCGTCAACCAGAGATCACCGGGAACAGATTCCAGTTGCATGTTCATTGCACTCCCATACCACCCCGCGAGTCGCTCCGGATTGGGAGAGTGGAAGTGGATGTGGTGCAAGTAGGCGGAAGTCTGTAACGCAGTTAGTGACATACTATCTCCTAAAATTTGAGGCCATATTTACCCATCCAGATATTGCGCAGTTGCTTCATCAATAAGTCCTAATTGACTGTCCCACCCAGCCGGGGACTCATCCGCTGAGGTGCGCTGATGCGGTAACCCTGCCCTGTTGCCAATGCCTTGCGATAGAGTTCCACGCCAAGAGACAGGTCAGAAATTCCAACACCAAGAGCCTTGAAGAGTGTTAGGTCGTCGGTTTCGGCGCGTGGAGATCGCTTTGCCACGACCGTGGCGAGCGGCTGGACGGCGCTCCATCTCGCCGGGTCTTTGCCAAAGAATTCGATCATCTCCCGAGACAGCTTCTGCGCCTGGGGAACGCTGTCCGTGACGACCTGGGTCGAGCGAGCCAGAACGTCTTGCGAGATTTCGGCGCGGCTTGGCACAATTGCACCGACGGAATTGATATGTGCTCCAGGTTGCACCATATCGGCCGTCACTATCGGGTCTGTGGCGCGGGTCGCCACGGTAATGATCGAAGCGCCCTGCACGGCCTCTCTCACGCTGGGGCTGACAGAAACTTCAACCTGGAATTCGGATCTTAGACGTGTTGCGAATTGAGTGCGGCGGGTCTCATCCCGGCTAAAGACGCGAATCCTGCTAATCGGTCGTACGGCAAGAACAGCGGCGACCTGCGTGATCGCCTGTTTGCCCGTGCCAATCATCGCAAACTGGTCGGCCCCAGTTGCAGCAAGCCAGCGGGTGGCCACCCCTGAGGCCGCCGCCGTGCGCATCTGGCCCAAGGCAAAAGCCTCGATCACAGCCTTAAGGTTGCCATTATTGCTATCGAAGAGGATGAGCAGCGGTGTAGCTCCGTCCCGAGTATGGGCCCAGGTCTTGGTCCCGCAGATCCCCATCCCCGGAAATACCGCGCCGATAGCATGCAGGGTGGAGCCGTCCCACTCAACATGGGTTTTAATCATGTTTTGAGCGTGTCCCTCTGCCTCGGCCATGAGTCCCCGCTCAAGAGCGCCAATCGCTCCTCCTATGTCCATCATGGAGACGACTTCCGATTCCGAAATCCAGAGGGCGGCCTCTACAGGAGTGGTCAAGACCCGTTCTCCTGCGACAGAGCCATTGGTGGAGGAGCAAGATTCAACGTATTGACGATGAGCGCGTGAGACATATATCGACCGATGAGCATCAACACAGCGATGGCTTGAGCCGGGCCAATGCTTCGGGTCACTGCTTCGAGTTCAGGAGTGGTATTGCGTCCTCCGCGTCGGGCGACAGAGATCACCAACTGTTGGACCACCGTCTCCTGCTGAGACAAACTCCGATGATCCTCGACCCCAAGATTCAGTACTTCGCGGAGCCATTCCTCGCTGAAGCCAAGCTTGAGACAGAGTCGTTCGTGCTGCACACGCTCGTAGGCGTTATCCATGAGTGCCGCTACGGAGAGGGCAACGATTTCGGTCAAATTGTTGGGCAGTGCATGCTTCAGGTGTTCCGTGAACTCGAGGAATGAAAGCAAGGCCTCCGGTTGATGCGCGGTGCATTGAAAAAACTCTCCAAGATAGCCTAATCTTTTGATCCTGGAGCCTAGGAACGAAGCGAGCGCCGGCGGCATCTCTTTCGCAGTAAGCCGTGGGATCTGGTCACTCATGTCCAGAGGCCTCGAGGTGGCATTGAACGTCCAGAATGTGCAAACTCATCACTCGTTTCGCGAGGTCTGCATCGCCGGTTCGTACCGCCTCGAAAATATCGCGGTGATAGCTCACGACGCGCTTCCGCATCTCCTCGGTCCGTTTGGAACGAAGGATCGAACTGCGGATGGACTCGTTAACTGCGTTCACAACGATGTTCATGACCGGATTATGAGCGGCCAGGGCGATGCAGTTATGGAACTCCATGTCTAGCTTGCGGCTCAGTTCTCCACCCTCGAGTTCCTGTTCCTGAGCGATGACCACCGCCTCAAGAGCGCTAATGTCTTCCGGAGTCGCGCGCAAGGTCGCCAGCCTGGTGCTCTCAGGCTCCAAAATGGAGCGCATCTCTGTTAGGTCGGAGCTTTTCGCTGAGCCCAGCCGCACAACAGTGTTGAGCGACTCCGCCAAAGCGTTGAGCGCATTATTGAAATCGGCGACAAATGCCCCGCCTCCGGCACCCCGCTTTACGGAAATCAGTCCTTCCTTCTCTAGGGATCGCAACGCCTCCCGCAGCGCAACACGGCTGGTTTGAAAGTGCTCCGCCATCTCGCGTTCGGGAGGCAACTTATGGCCAGTGACAATCAAGCCTTTCAAGATGGCTTGGCGAATCTGATCTGCAACGGATTCGTTAAGGCGTGGTCGCTTAACTCCAACGATTTTGAATGGACTAGCCGAAAGGATTTCTGTCATAGAGTTGGCCTCAAGGAGGCTACTGGCCCCCCTACCCGATTATTGCTGCGAAGCAATGGTATTACATTATACCACTGCGCATCTTCGTGAGCTGAAACATTGATCCATCTTGATCCCAAACCTCGTCGTCCTACGATCTGCGACCACTGAGACCAAAAAATCGGGATGGCCCATGAATATTGCATAATAGCAAGACATCTCACTGACTTGTCCCCAAATGACGCAAGGTCGACGTCGCCCAGAGGCCTAATGATCACTTTGGAAACGCGGAAATTGAAGCCCTCCCCCTTTGAGATTTGATCCCGTAAGCAAGGAGCCGCCTCTCCCAGTGGAAGCACAGCCGAAAGCAATGGGGCCTTGCCGGCAACCCATTCGATAGGCACCACCAGGCTACAGTGCCCCAAAGGTGCCCCTGTGCTCGCCTTAGCGTAGAAGACCATACCAGTGCCCTTTGCCTTCCCCAACCAACCCGCCTCCGGGAGACGGCCGACGCAATTCTAGTCCATTAAACAACGTAGGCGATCCACCGCCCGGCGGCGACGATGCCAAACCAAAGCAAAATTGAAACCGAACCCGCTATGCGGGCAGATAGCGGCGCAACAGGATCTTGATCCCACTTTCCGACGCTTTTATAGGCTAGAAAATGGAAAACAACTGCATTCAGCCCTGCGGCGAGGATCAGCAGCATCTTGAGTTGAAACGCCCAATTACCGTACATCTTTACGGCTTCCGAGGAGAACAGCAACAGGCCCGTTATCACCTGCACTGCAAAGCCAAACCAAGTCCAGGGCAAAAAGCGCTTCGCTAGTTTTGTCACGGCCTCATCCCGAAATGTCAATCCCATAAGACGAAGGTCCAAAATCGACGTAGATCCTACAAGGGCGACGATGCCAAAAATGTGCAGCGTCTCAATCACGGGAAATAGCCACAGGGAATCGCGAATATCTTTGCCCATCGCTGTGTGTGTAAGCCATTTGCAGAAAGCCAACAATACGTCCATTTTCTCAACCCTCGCAGTTATGTTATGACTTGGCATGCTCCGCCGGAGCTGCTACTTAAGTCAGCCTTACTAATATCTGTCACGAAGTCGGCCTAAGCTTCAGTATCGTTTGCCTTTTTCCCAATCCTCGTACGAAATCCGCGACACAGTTACAAATGCATTGCGGGTCTTCACATAATTCCCTAGCCCGTTCATCCGTCCCACCGAGTGCAACTCTTCGGCCTTGATATACGGGCCGGCCATATCGACGAACCGGTCCTCTACATACATCGCCACCACTCGGCCCAGGATGATTCGCGACCGCCCTATCTCCATCGTGGTGAATTCCTTGCACTCCAGCGCCGCGTGGGCTTCAGCGATTCTCGGCACCTTCACCATCGCCGAGGGAGACGTAGTCAATCCGGCCATATCCACCTCGCTTACGCCAGTTGGGAAGTCCGTCGCGCAAACGTTCATCTTCTCCAGCAGGTCCTCTGTCACCACGTTGATCACAAACTCGCCCGTACGCCGGATATTGGTAGCAGTGTCCTTAGGTGCCCACTGGCTCCCCTTGCGGTTATTCACGCCCATTCCAACGATTGGCGGGTCACTGCATAGGTAGTTGTAACTACTGAATGGAGCCGCATTCAGACGCCCCTGTTCATCCGTGCTCGTCACCAATGCAATGGGCCTCGGTGCTACCAAGCCGATCAATAGGTTATAAACCTGCCGAGCGGGCGTCTTCTCCATCTCGAACTGCATTCCTGTCTCCTGACGCATTCATCCTTTGCAGATGCTTCTTTCGCTGCTGGCCGCCTTATGGTGCAACGGAGGCATGTTGAGCTAACACCGCGATAGAACCTGTAAATGCAGCGATCTCGCTTTCAGATCCTAAGGTGTGGAAGCAGTCTCCGGGCATTGTCATAGTAGATGGCTTCGAGTTCCGCAGCCGAGAATGCGCCGCATGTCTTTAAATCGTTAGCCTGGTCGGCCACGGAACCCTCATAAGGGAAATCCGTACCAAACAGAATCTGAGGCAATCCGACCACTTCTTTCAGCGCGGTCATCGCCACCACGTTGTTCGCATTCGCGGTGTCGTAATAGAACTGCCTTAGCTGGTGAAGTCGAGCATTGGGGCGAGTAGGATCCGCGAGGCTTGCCATCTCCTTCCGCCCCAGGATGCGCTCAATCAGGAAGGGCATCGTTCCGCCTGCATGGGAAAACGTAAACCGAATATTGGGATAGCGATCATTGGCATTGATTACCACCAGGCTCATGATTGCGCGAGTTGTGTCGGTCCCGTACTCAATTACGTTGTTATTGACACCGGGGACCAGATACCGCTGCGCTCCAGACCCGCCGCGCGTGCAGCAGGTTGGCACATTTGCGTGCGTAAACACGACGGCTTTACGACGATTAAGTTCTTCGAAGACGGGTGCGAACGCTGGATCTCCAAGCCATTTGTCGCCATAACTCGTCAACACACCGATTCCGTCGGCTTTCAGCGTATCGAATACGTACTCGATCTCGCGGAGACTGCCATCGATATCCGGTAGTGGTAAAACAGCGAATAGACCAAAGCGGCCAGGATGATCCGCCACCATCTTTGCGCCGTAGTCGTTGCATTCACGTGCCATAGCACGGGTGGCATCGATCGGAACAACATTTTCTCCCAGCCAAATTCCAGGATAGGTGATAGAAATCATAGCCGTTGCCACACCTGCACGGTCCAGTTCCTCTACGGCTAAAGCCGGTGTCCAACCGGTCCACGAGGGATAGAGCACATTCCTGGCCGTCAGAAATGCACACCACTTGGGTGGCCCAAAATGATGGTGTATGTCAATTCGACGAAAACTCTTGCTCGAATCCTGTGCTGGAGACTCATGGATGGGGAGAAGCACTCCCGCTGTAAGGGCGGCCGCTCCAAAGAGGAACTCCCTCCTTGGAAACTGATGGATGGGCGACGAGTTATACATCGACTTAATAATCGTCCTATCGCTCACTACGATCCCCCGCCTATCTTCAGCTTTAAGGCACACGTCTTCATGGCAGCTGCTCATTGCTTCACAGCCCGCTGCTAGTCCTTGTGGCCCCACAAGACGTGCCCGTCGTGAAACTCGACTTTGATCAAATCTACTGCTGCATGCGAACCATTTTTCGCGGGATGAAAGTAGACTGTTACGACATCACCCGCCTTTAGTGAGTCGTTCAGCCAGCCCTGATCTCGCATCTGGCTCGCAGTCGGGGCTTCGCATATCCAATTCTCTACTTTGCCGCTCTCGCTCTTGACGTCGAACGCCAACATGGAGTGCGGAGTCGCCAATTCGTAATCAGTCACGGTACCTTTCAGCGAGACAGTCTTGGTCTCATCGTACGAGGCAAATCCGTGATGAGCTAACGCAGGGGTTGAACTCGCCAGACAAGCAATCAACACGACCCAACAACTCAGTAGTAGCTTCTTCATGTTCTCCTCCAACTCATTGCGAAGTTCTTTGACATACCGTCCAGAACAGTGTCGTCGCTCTCGTTAGTTCTCTGGCGCGCCCGTGGATAGGTGGAGCGACTCGTATCCATTAGTCAGTTCCATCGCAGATGCTCAAAAATCGGTAGGGATATTCTCGTGACTGGTGTGCGCCCATAAAATGCGCCCATCAGCAAACTCGACTTTCACTAGATCCACTGAATGCGAGCCATTCTTAGCCGGGTGAAAAGAGAATGTCACGACATCACCCACTTTCAGCGTGGTCTCTGTCCATCCCTCATCTTTCATGAGGCGAATATGCCCGGCTTCGGCTATCCAATTCTCGACCTTACCGTGCTCGTCCTTAACGTCAAACGCCATCATTGAGTGGGGATTCATCAGTTCGTAATCGGTCACAGTCCCCTTCAGCGTAAGAATCTTGGTCAAATCGTAAGCCGCGTAACCGTGATGGGCCGCAGCAGGGATTGGATTCCATAGACAAATAACCGTCACGACCAAGCACGCTAGTAATAGCTTTTTCATGTTCTCCCTCCAATTCCCTTCAAAAGGCCTGATCAACACCCTAGGTGACTTCGTATTGTTTTGTTACTTTTTCGGCGCGTCCTTCGGCAGATTGAGCCCTTCGGAACCGTAGGTTGGTTTCATTATTTTCTGATTAAATTCGGCGTCTACCTCTGGGACACAAATCCATTCTTGTAATTGATCATTCTGTAGTTTCAACGTTCTCGTGAACCCCGACCACGACTTGTCACCCCAGTTCTTTGGATCGTAGAACGTCAGTTCGATCTTCAAGGTGTCATAACTGGTTCGGGTGTAACGTTCTACAAGGTGGAACTGATTGCTCATGGGATGATCCACATCTTCGGTGATCCACTCCTTGCCGTTGTAACCGATGGTGTCGACTACGAGAGTGTTGCCCTCCCATTTGCCAACTGAATCACCCATGTATGTAGGCGACAGGTCTTGTGGGTGTTCCTTGTCGATCCATATATCGCGCCACTCGCGATGAAGCTCGAACACCTGGTGGATTCGACCTGGAAGTTGAATGTTCTCCATTGGATAAAAGCGAAGATAGGCGAATTGAGCAGGGACTGCGATCGGATCACAATTCTGACCGGGAAATCCTCCGCTTACCGTAATGTTGCTGCCATGGGTGATTCCTCCTGGAAATACGTGCTCCTTCCCCCACGGAGTCAAGGTAGGTTCGGGCATGGGGCTTGTGAAAGAAAGATTTGCCTTCGGCGTCATCGGAAGTCGCCACACCCCTGACAGATCATGGGGGTCGTATACTTTCTCCGTGGCAGGTACGTCCGCCGATTTGGCACCGGATTGGGCGACCAGAGTCGATCCACTGGTAGCAAGTCCTGCAAGCACAACTAGAACGATAACCCTCAACTTACACACTAGATAGACTCCTTTGCTTGCCCAGCAAGGACTGAGCGCATGCTAGGCCTCTCATAATTTGCTGTCAACTCAAGCTGCAACGATCGTCAGACTGCGGGAGAAAGGGATGCGTTTACAAAGCTCTCGAAAGCGCGGACATGGTTGAATCATGTATTCGATGACAGAGGTCTTGAGACGCTGGAACACGACTCTACTGTGCTTATTTGGTTGCCCCGAATCCTTTATCGGACTTGAGCGAATTGTTAGGCCTCGCGAAAATGCTGTCAGCGAGTGGCACGTTTTCCAAGACATTGGATATGACTCCTCTGACTCGAGTCTCAGGACCTTGGTTGACAAACTGGAACGGCATTACGGTGCCATCACCAACCTTCCTATACTGAAGCAGATCCACAATCCTTGCGCTGTCGCCCGCCGGTGAAAGTTTCATTGAACCCGAGTTGTCGGCGAGTGGAGGGTTAGGCCAATTCGGGTTGTTTCCAGCACTGGCGAAACGAAGGAGCAGACCCGTCTCTGTGTCGAAGTAAAGCCATTGATAATCATCGGTTGCTTTGGCAGGGACGCCGAGAAGAAGGTAGGCGTCACGAGCCGACCCGGCCGGAATGATGTCGGGGCCTTGGCCACCCGCTACTGCTCCTACCGGTAGAGCCGCTTGCTGGAAGATCTTGTGTATCCCCTTGTATTCGAATCGCTGATAAGCCCTCTTGAGATGGTTAAGATCGAGCGGGAAATAGCCGTAGAAATATAGTTCCTGCTCACACAGCCCATCGGTCGAGTTTTTAGCGTCTTTCGGAATCCCACTCGGGTCCTTCCGTCCAGACCAACTCCAGCCCCCGCTTTCATCGCATCCGTTGGGCCACCGCAGAAACGTTCCGTCTAGCGCGGTGTCACTCATAATGGACAGCAGCCGGCCTTTTTCTGACTCGGGTTTCTTAGTGTAGCGAACTAGATACTCGTCTTCTGGTGTTCCAATGTCTTGAAACCTGCGCTGAGCAATTACACGCGTGTTGATCTTTGCAAGTGCGGTTGCTCCTCCGAGTGCATCCTGATACTTTGTGAGGATGGAATCGATGTCCGGCGCGGTGCCGGCCGAGGCCGAGCATGGCCAGCGTTGCTCGTAGAGACACTGAAAGAATTGCGCAGTGCCTGGCGCAGATTGCGGAGTCTCCCACGTGTGCTCTGTAACGGTCTGAGCGGGGGAAAGCACGGACGCCAAAGCGATTGCTAGCGCGGCTACCAGTGTCGCCACCGTCAGTCGCAATGTTCTTCGTATCGGGCCCATCGCGAAAACTCCTTATTTGCCGAAGCATGCTGGCAAGGAATTACTGACACTTGGTTGACTAGAGGCGCTCTCTAGAATATGAACTTCAAAGAGAATTGCGATTGCCGAGCCGATGTTGCAGTGGCAATTATGCCCGTGAACGACGGCTGTTCGACGGTATCAGTGAGACTTCCGGCCAGGAAACCACCGTTCTGAGCCGGCCCAAAATTGGCATGATTCAGGATGTTGAAGAACTCCGCGCGGAACTGCACTGCACCTCCCTCGCCGAGCCTCCGCCAAACCGCACAGATCGACCATCAAACAGCGAACCTCAAAAAAGAACTTTCAAAGCAAACTGGATCTCCCTTGAAGGCGTATTGGTCGAGATGATCCCGGTGAAGCTCGGCTGTTCCTGCACGTCGCCGACGCTTCCGGCCAGAAAACCGCCATTCTGTGCCGGTCCGAAATTCGCATGATTCAGGAGGTTGAATACTTCCGTCCGGAATTGCACTTTCCCTGCATCACCAAGGAATTTCCATGATGTGTCCTTGTTGATTGAAAAATCCCAGGTCGAGATACCCGCTTCCCGCAGCGTATTTCTGCCGACATTGCCGATCGTGCCAACCGGCTGCAGGGCGAACATATTTGGATTGAACCACTGGCCGGCGCTGTGGGTAATCACCGTCTTTGGATCATAGATCGTTGGGTTATATGGAATGCAACCTGAAGTAGTTGTGGGGCAGGTCGTCAAGCCCAACGCAACGGCCTGGGCCGTGACGGCTCCGATGTTATCGGCCGTCACGTACATGGGTCTTTCCAGGCCCCCATTGGTGCCCGCGATCCCGGCTTGCTCACGGTCGGAAGAAAGCAGGGCAGAGAAAGGCGTCCCGGATTGGATGGTAACGATATTCCCCGTCCACCATCCGTTCAAAAGCTTGCTGACGAGATGTCCCTCGGAAATATCCGGGAAATGATAGATTGCGTTGAAGTGCAGGTTGTGGCGTATATCGAAATTGGCCGGCCCATAGTCCAGCATTGGGTCAAACGGATCTTCAACCTGGCCCGTAGTGGCGCCGCTAGTATCGGAGTTTGACAGTCCTTCGGTATCGTCCAGCAACTTGCTGAAGGTGTATGCGACCTGGAACTGCACGCCGTGGTGCAACTTTTTCGTCAAATTCACTTCCAGGGCGTTGTACCAGGATATGCCTTCGGTGTTGAACAGAGAGAAGTTTGAAAAGAAAGGATTCAGCCTCGTGCCCTTCGCTATTGGCGTTGACCAGACGGGAAGAGAACCAGGAATAACGGTCGTGATAGCTTCGCAGCCCCGGGGGATGGCTTTGTACGTCGTGGGACAGTCCGGGTTCGCTTCGCTGACCGGCTGGAAGAGGTTCAGTCCTCGGGAGCCCGCGTACGCCACGTTCAACAAGATGTCCCACGGAAGTTGCCGCTCGACCGCCAGATTGTAATCCAGCATGTGGGGCGACTGGTAGTGGTAATTGACGCTGGTGGGTGCTGTTCCCTGAAGGGAGCCGGAAGCCGCATTCGAAGGTACGGTAAACGGAATAGTAAGGGGCGTTGGTGGAGTTACCGTATAGCTGATGGCATAGGGCGGCATTCCGAGCCCTTCCAACTGAAAGACGCCGCCGATGTTGGCGAGGTCGTAGAGAATCGCGAACCCGCCTTTCAACGATGTCTTGCCATTTCCGAACACATCCCAGGCAAAGCCAACCCGCGGGCTGATATCACGGTGCGTTGGATTTCCGACGATTGGCCCGATCGTGGGTGCAGTGCTGTAAGGCGGATCCACAAAGTAGGATTGACGGCCATTCTTTTCGTTGGGCTGCGTGGCGAATTCATAACGCAGACCGATATTCAAGGTGAGACGGGGCAAAACGTGATACTCGTCGGTTCCATAAAATCCAATAGTGTCAAACAGCATGTCCTTCAAGCTGTTGAACCCGGGAGCATAGGCCGTATAGCTACGGTAGTTTCCCAACAGAAAGGAGTTCAGGGTGCTGAAACTTATGGTCCCCTTTGCCCCGATCCCCTGGTTCGCGTACTGGTCATAGTGGTTGATCAGGGTTCCGAACCGAATCGCGTGCTTTCCTTTTGTCTTGAAGATGTCGTCGCCGAAGCTGAAGACGTTCTGAACGTCTTTGATGGCCGTGTAGGTGGTATCGCTGAAATTCGCGATCGAACTGATATTGATAGGACAGATTGATTGCCCGGTAACGCAAGAGTATTGCGGACCGGATAAAGCCCCATATGGGTTCGAAGTGGACGGTGTCGAGTCCAGGATCGCCGAGCGGCTGAAGGAAATTCGTCCTGAGTTGAGCAGCGTCGGAGAGAAGATGTGGTTCTCGGAAACAGTGAGATACTGCTGTTTTTCAACGAGACCGGAGTCAAACGTTGGAAAGATCCTGGGATAGACCTCGTTCGTATCGTTGAAGGTATAACGACCAAACAAGGTGTCTTTGCTTGAGATGATATGGTCGATTCGTCCTTGAGCATAATCCTCACGGGTATGTTCCGTGCTCTCGTACGTGAACTGATTACCAGGCAAATTTGGGTTGGGCCAGAGGGCGAGAAGCGGCTGAATCGCCGCCAGCACGTTCTCCGTCTGTCCGGCTTTCAGTTTAGAGTCGCAGGCATTAGTCACAGTCTGGACCCCGCCCACCACGGGAGTATGACATGCTGCCGGAATGGTGGGGGTAACGCCCACATTGGGCGGGTTGTCCAGTGTTTCGCGGAAGCCCTCGTAGGTCGCGAAGAAGAACGTTTTATCCTTTTTGATCGGTCCGCCGGCTGCTCCTCCAAACTGGTTCCTCTTGAACGGGGCAACGCGACGCCCTCCTCCCGGACTCGTTGAGGGCACTGAGTACAATTCGTCGAAGTAATTACGGGCATCCAGAACGCTATTACGCAGATACTCAAAGGCATCGCCGTGGAACCGATTCGTTCCACCCTTGGTCACGATCGTCGTCTGGCTTCCCATGGTGAGCCCATACTCCGCGCTGAACGTATTGGTCATTATCTTGTACTCGCTGATCCCGTCAATCCCAAGGGATAGCCCCGCAATGGAGGATGCGCTCGCGCCCTGAATGTTGCCCATGATGGCACCATCGAGCGTATACGTGTTGGAGCGGAGCGGCGCACCGTTGCTGCTATAGAACTGTCCGTAAAGCCCGTTCGTACCAAAATTGTTGTTTTGGAATTGCGTGATTCCGGTTTGCAGCAAGGTCAAGTCGATGAAATTACGGCCGTTCAACGGCAGTTCTACAATCTGTTCGTTGTCGACAAGGTGACCCAACGAACTGCTGGTCGTATCCACTCGAGGCGGTTCCGACGTAATCAGCACTTGCTGCTCTACCGAGCCAACTTCCAACGCAAAGTTCACTACTGCTTCTTGCGCGATGTCTAGCGTCACACCCATCTGAATCTCGGTCTCGTAACCCACGATCTTCACCTTCACGTTATATTGACCGACTGGAAGCGCCGGAAACCTGTACGCCCCATCGTCGCCCGTAGTCGTGGTTCGCGGGGCATTCGACTCGGTGTTTAGGGCGGTGACAGTCGCGTTCGGAACCGACGCGCCTGATGGGTCCTTCACGACGCCCGAGATAGTTCCGCTCGGTATCACTTGAGCGAAGAGTGGAGAAGCGATAACAAGCAAAATTAGCGCTATCGGCCACCTTGCTCGGAACTGTTTTTTGTCACTCAGCAGAGTCACCATTTTGTCCCCTTTGTAGTCGATATTTGTGCATCGCGAGGCCAGGGCCTATCACGCCGAGTGATTTTGCACTCTTTGCCCCAGAAATCTGGCCTGTCGCTGAAACCATCGCAGAGGTGTTACCCGAGCGGTTAGCCTTCGCGAACGCAAGTTGACCCTGTGGGTCCTTTCTCAAGTGGACTATTCTTAGACCAATGAGTTCAGATTTGTCAACAACAAAATTTCGCGGTCCTAATGGCATACAGGAACGGAGTCTGCATGGACTTCGGTCACTAAGGCGGACAAATCGATTTCTTTTGCGGCATGGTGTGCCATAAGTCATTGCAAATAATGATATTATGTCATGCTGGCGATATCCGGCACAAGATCCTACCACCAGTCGGACTGGGTGCGGGCTGATCGAACGCCGGCCGAGTTCGCTGCGGTAAAAAAACGGTGATCGGATAAGCCCGCCGTCAATACCGCCGCTCCACATTTTCCCAATTGGCCACCACTCGGCGATGGATGAATCTCGTAGTCAGAGACGAAGCCAATTCACCTGGTGTTTGAACCATTCCAGTGAGTTGCAGTACCGCGAATCTACCGATGAACACAACTCACGTTCCAGAGCTAACTCTCCAATCGCTTTGGGATCAGTATTCCGGGACGGCTAAATACGGGAGGACTTCAAGTAAACACTGATTAAGTTTGCGGGGAGCGGCTCGCCGAGGTGGACCAAAGCCATCACCAAGTGACAGGACCCCCTTCTTCGTCAAATAACCTGCTTACTTCACGCTCCGTTGCCCCTTATCCTACCTTCCCATTTTGCTCAATTACAGATTAGAGTTGAATGTGTTTGGTCGATGGTCTAATATTGGCCCTTTATGTTTGAAGTTCAGAAGACACTCACCAAACAACAGTTTGAAGTCCCCTTTCAGTTAGAGCCTGCGAAAGGAACAGATGAAGATACGAACGACTATCGATGTCGGGGCGCTGATTGAAAACAGCCAGCTCGGTTGGTTTCATGCCGCGATTCTTCTTCAGACATGCATCGTGATGTTTTTTGAAGGCTATGACATGCTCGTCACGTCGTATGCCGCTCCAGCGATCATTAAGTCATGGCATTTGACCAATGCCTACTTCGGGCTGGTTTTCGGCTTTGGGATGTTCGGCTACCTATTAGGCGGGACGCTTCTTGGCCACCTGGGTGATCGTTTCGGGCGCAAGAAAGTTATCATAGGTGGGACTTTGCTTTTCGGTCTATTCACGTTACTCACAGCTTATGCGACGTCACTTACAGCGCTGTTTACCCTTCGATTTCTGGCTGGTATCGGTATAGGCGCTTCCATCCCTGCCGCGATCGCCTTGACCGTGGAATACGCTCCAGTCCATGTGAAAGCACGAATCATCAGCCTTCTGTTTCTTGGATACACACTGGGCGCGACCCTCGGTGGCTTTGTGGCAGCAAGACTCATTCCGGTATTTGGTTGGCCCGTAGTGTTCCTGTTAGGTGGTATCGCTCCCATTACTCTTGCCACTATTGCAGCCTTCACGCTGCCAGAATCACTGCGCTTCATCGCACTTAGGGGAGATCAACCCAATCAAGTACGTGCCATTCTGCGAAAGCTGACGCATGATTTAACTTTCGACGATAGCACTGACTTTGTGGTGGCGGAGGACAAACACCAAGGGTTTCCGGTCAGGCACTTATTCACAAACGGTCGGGCCGGCATGACAGTTCTATTGTGGGTTGCTTTTGCGTCGAGTCTCTTAGGTCACTATTTCTTGACAAGCTGGTTACCGACAATCCTCGCAGGAGCAGCGGTCCCACTTACATATGCAATTATTTCAGGTGCACTGCTCCAGGGCGGAGGCGGACTCGGCGGCCTACTGCTATGTTGGCTGAGTGACAAGAAGGGCATCTTATATATAGCGCTTGCCTACTGCGTCGCTGCCCCTCTGATCATATTGATCCCCGGGGCGCGCGGCTCTTCCCTACTGATCCTGGCTTTCTTGGTAGGCTTCTTTTTGGTGGGCGGCCAGATCGGACTAAATTCAATCGCCGGAACGATGTATCCTACCGACATCCGGTCTACTGGGGTCGGATGGGCCCTTGGAATCGGACGGATTGGGTCGATTTTGGGGCCAGTACTCGGCGGCGTCTTGATGTCACATCACCTTCCTCTTCGCTTGCTGTTCATTTACACAGCCCTAGTCGTCTTTACCTGCGCGGCCACAACCCTGGTTCTTTGGAAGATTACGGCCACACGCAGTTCTTCCGCATATCTGACTGAGCCCGAGTGACTCGGTCCAAAGCAAACTGTGCTCTCGTCCCTGCAACCAAAGTAGTAGGATATCGCTGTGTAAGCCTTGCAACATGCGATGGAGTAGTGGCAGATTCGCGACGTTGCGATTTTTGTACCATCCAGGTAGGAGTTGAATGCCTGCAATTGCAGCCTCAATTCCTGAGGAATTCCGTGAAGACGTCCTCGGTTGCCAAATCAAGTATTCGGGGCCTGGTAATCGTATTCTTTCTGTTTTTGTCAGTGTCCTCGTGGGGCGCGACCGGCGGGAGTATCTCCGGCACAGTCGCGGACAAGAGCGGGGCCGTCGTCCCTGGGGCAATCCTTAAACTGGTTAGCACCGCCCGACAGACCACCTACCAAACCGTCGCCAACAGGCAGGGGCTCTACACATTCCCCAATCTCCCCGTCGGTCACTACGATCTCACCGTCACCGCAACCGGGTTCACTCCGCAACACAACCCCGACCTAGTCATAGACACCGATTCGGCACTTCGAGTGGATGTGACCTTCGACATCGGTCCGCAAGTTGCCAACGTGTTTGTCACTACCGATACGAGTGTGCAGATCGATGCCAGCGCTACCAATCTCGGCGAGGTCGTGTCTGCCGCGCAGATGACGGCGCTCCCCCTGAACGGCCGGAGTTATACCGACCTGCTTGCGATTCAACCAGGAGTGGCACCTATCTCCACCCTATTGCCCAGTTCCGTTATCATGGCCGGCGTCACCGGGGGAATCAACCCGTCAGGCAACTTGAATCCTGGCAATCTGTCGATCAACGGACAGCGAGAGTCCTCAAATGGTTTCATTGTGAATGGGATTGATGTGCAGGAACACATGAATGGAGGCACGTCCATCATTCCCGACCTTGATTCGATCGAAGAGTTCAGAGTCCTGACGACGAACTTCGATCCGGAGTATGGCAATTATAACGGCGGCATCATCACTGTTGTCAGCAAGGCTGGAACCAATGCTCTTCACGGCGCTGCCTTTGAGTTCTTCCGTAATACAAGTTTGGACGCAAGGGGTTATTTCGACCCCACCCGGTCGACCTTCAGCCAGAACCAGTTTGGCGGTGCAATTGGGGGCCCAATCAAGCGCGACACGGTCTTCTTCTTCACCGACTACCAGGGCACTCGGACTACTCAAGGGATCTCGACCGGAGATATCTCGGTTCCTACCGTCGCTGAACGCAATGGCAACTTCAACGACCTCACCGGATCTGTCAGCGGCCCTTATCTCGCATCCCTGCTCACGCAGGAACTGGGTTACGCCGTGAGTTCGGGAGAGGCGTATACGTCGGTCTTCCCAAGTGGAAACATTCCGCAAAGTGCCTGGTCGGCACCCGCGAAGAAGCTGTTGCAGTACATTCCGTCTCCTAACGTCGGTGATAGCCAGTATTCGACGTCGGCGTTCTCGCAGACCGTCCGCGACGATAAGGGTTCGATGCGCCTCGACGGCAACAGCCGACTGGGGGACCTATCTGCCTATTATTTTGTGGACGACTACAGCCTCGACAACCCCTACCCTGGCTCCGTGGCAGGTGCAAGCATCCCCGGCTTCGATGCGCTGTTTATCGGCCGGGCCCAACTGCTATCCCTCAACCAGATCAAGGTCATTAACGCGAAGACCGTCAGCGAGTTGGACCTCGGCATGCTTCGCTATAACAACATCATTGGTCAACCGCATGGCGGCCTGGGCGTCAGCCTGGCATCGCAGGGCTTCACGACGGGCTCCGGTACGCCGGGCATATACGTGCAGGCGCCGCAGTTTGAAGGCGTAGAAAACATCTCCTTTCCGACATTCGTGATGGGAGTACCCATCACCAATCTGACACAGGTAAATAATACTTACTACGCGAGCGATGGAGTCTCCATATCTCTGGGTTCTCATACCCTGAAGTTCGGCGGTCAGTTTCACGTCGATCAGGTAAATGAACATCCCAACGCTACGTTCAACGGAACCTTCAATATCGATGGGACAGAGACGGGTTCACCTTACGCGGATCTTCTGCTTGGCACTCCAAGCAACTTCACCCAATCCTCTGGCCAGCCATTCTATCTGCGAGACCGATACTTCGGGGCGTATGCACAGGACAGTTGGCGGGTGCGCAACGATCTCACCGTTAATACTGGGCTGCGGTGGGACCTGATCTCGCCGTGGTGGGAGAAATACAACCAACTCCAAACCTATATCCCAGGAGGCCAGTCCACTCTATATCCAGGAGCACCTCCGGGACTGGTCGTTGCCGGGGATCCTGGCGTCCCAAGAACCCTCGCTCCAACCAGCTACAAGAACTTCGCTCCAAGAATTGGCTTCGCCTATGCGCCACGATTTGATCAAGGCCTCTGGAAGACAATCTTTGGCGGTAGCGGCCAGAGCAGCATTCGGGCTAGCTACGGACTCTTCTATACGGCCTTTCCTGGCCTGCCGGCAGGCATCATGTACTCCGTCCCTCCTTTCGGCTACAACTATCTCAGTCCCGGTCCGCCCCTGCTTGCAACCCCCTATATCACGACCGCCACAGGTGTGAACAACGGACAGCGGTTTCCGTTCCCATTTCCACCGCACAGTGTCTCCCCATCAAACCCAGATACTTCGGTCAACTGGTCCAACTTTCTTCCGTTGGCTGCAGACCCATTTTTCTACTACCGAAATCGTGTGGCCTATGCCGACAGCTACATGGTTTCAATTCAGCGACAGCTTACCCAGACCACGTTATTGACAGCTAGTTACGTTGGAAATCAAGGGCACCACATTCTGACGCTCGTCTCTGTCAATCCGGGCAGTGCTGCGCTCTGCCTCAGTCTTTCTGGCTGCGGCCCTTTTGGCGAAGACTCTACCTACACCAATAGCGCCGGACGCACCATCGACGGGACCCGCGTCGGACAAAATGTCGGACCACTCATAGGACAACGCGAAAACTACGGCGAAAATACGGCTGATAAATCTATCGCCAACTCGAACTACAACGCGCTCGAAACAACAGTTCATTACCAGGATCACGGCTCGCAGTTCCTGTTAAGCTACACCTATGCGAAGTCGATCGATCAAGGATCCAACCTCGGCGAACAACTCGATCCAATTGATCCGCGACATAGCCGAGCCATCTCCGCATGGGACATCAAGCACGATTTCGTTATCAGCTATCATCAGGAGCTACCCTTCGCCGGCCTCCTCCGTAGAAGTAATCGTGCCACTGCAGGTTGGAGCCTCTCTGGCACAACTCGCTTCGCAAGCGGTTTTCCCGTGACACTATTCGATAACTCAGATAACTCGCTACTCGGCACACTCGGAAACGGCGCAAACAACTATCTGCTCGACACGCCGCAGCATCTGCCGGGGCCGCTGACAATCAACACAAACGGACGCAATGGGCGGCCAGCCTTCAATACCTCTCTCTTTCCTGAAGAGACCCTCGGTCAACTCGGCAGTGCCAAACGGCGGAATTTCTATGGTCCAGGAATTGAGAACTTTGATATGACGTTAGAAAAGAGCCTGCGTCTCAGCAATGAAAAGTTGTTCGAGTTCCGCGCCGAAGCATTCAATATCTTCAATCATGCGCAGTTCTATGGTCCAGCGGCAGTCGACGGGCAGAGACAAGATCCCAGTTTCGGAAGCATTGAAAGTGCGGCTTCTCCCCGCCTGGTGCAACTCGCAGCGAAGTTCTCTTTTTAATAGTGAAGGCAGCCATCGATCGTGGATGGGTTGCCCGGATTTTCAAGATCACGAGGGCACGCGCGCGATTATCCATATCGACTCAATCACGTATGTGTTACTATTTGGCCGCTAGTAAATCAAGGCCCAGCTCAATTAGGAGGTACTTCATGCGTTCACGCATCCTTCCCTTTATGATTCTCCCGGCATTTCTTGTAATCGTGATCGTGTTGTGGGGTGGAACAAAGGAGACTACCGCCCAGTCATCCACAGCCGCCGTCAAGGTCCCAGGGGCACCTGCGACCGGAGATCATCCGGCGACTCTCGTACAGTTGATGCGAGGCGTGCTTTTCCCCGAATCTAATGTGGTCTTTGCAGCCGGAAGCAAGAACCCAGATGACGTGCCGCCCGCAAGAATGCCGTCAGCGGCAACAGATCCTCTCGCCGGGACCTTCGGCAAGTGGGAAGCCGTCGAGAACAGCTCTCTGGCGATCGTCGAGGCGGCTAACCTTTTGACCGTTCCGGGGCGCCTATGTTCGAACGGCAGGCCCGTGCCAACGACAAACGCAGACTGGCCAAAGCTGGTCCAGGGTCTTCGCGACGCAGGCATGAAGTCTTACCAAGCGGCAAAATCGAAGAACCAGGACAAGGTTCTTGATGCGACTGACCTCCTGACTACCGCATGCAGCAACTGTCACGTCAAATACCGCGACACACCCAAGTTGGAAGATCGCTGCCGTTAGCGAACCGGAAACTTCCGAACAACGCGCCTGTTGGCTGCTAAGAATTTGTGATGGATTCAGGTTTTGAGCCGAGAGTCAGGAGAATTGAGCCGTCGTTGCCAGAGTGGAGCGGAGATTGAGCGGCTGGGGCCTTGTGTCTTGTGTACTGTAAGCGTGGTTTTCTGGCCGTCTGTACAGGCAAGTGAGATTGTGTACAGTTCAAGGTCCGGTCGTGTCAACGATCTTTTCAAGCGGACACGACCGGACTCATCCAGAGTGGGTTTTACTTTGCGGGCGGATTCACTTCGTCAGTGGAAGACGTCCTCGACTATCGTTCGGGCGGTCGAGACGATGTCAGTAATTGCGTGAGCGTTTCACCTCCATTATGAATAGCTTGCATACGTGCGACCGGTTGTGAAGAGAGCGCTCACAACCGGCAGATGAGGAGTTCGCGCTCATAGATCATCTCGGGCGGTAGGTAATCGTGGAGGGCGAGAAACAGTTCTTCGTGGCCCATGACTTCCTGCTTCCATGCTTCTCGGTCGACGGTTTCGAGTTCTTTGAACTGTTCATAGGAAAAGTTAAGTCCCTTCCAGTTGACGTCATTGAAGTGGGGAACCCAACCGATCGGAGTCTCCTTACCTTGGGCCCGGCCTCGGACGCGGTCCACGATCCAGTTAAGCACACGTAGATTCTCTCCGTAACCAGGCCAGAGGAACTTGCCCTCCGAACTCTTGCGAAACCAATTGACGTGGAAGACGCGCGGCGTAGAGGAGAGATTGCGCTGCATGCGGAGCCAGTGACGGAAGTAGTCGCCCATGTGATAGCCGCAGAAGGGCAGCATCGCCATGGGGTCGCGACGCACCTTGCCGATAGCACCGCCAGACGCAGCTGTTGTCTCCGAACCCATCGTCGCGCCAATGTAGACGCCAGACGACCAGTTGAATGCCTGGAAGACCAGCGGAATCGTCGTGGGCCTACGTCCACCAAAGATGAAGGCGGAGATCGGTACACCGTCGGGGTCTTCCCATGAGGGATCGATCGTGGGGCACTGACTAGCAGGGGCGGTGAAGCGTCCGTTCGGATGAGCCGCGGGCATGGAAGATGCCGGTGTCCACGGATTGCCGCGCCAGTCCAGGCACTCGGCGGGTGGTGTGTCGGTCATACCCTCCCACCAAACACCCCCGTCGGGAACACCGTTCGTCGTGGTCAGGGCGACGTTGGTGAATATAGTGTTGCGGGACAGCGTCGCCATCGCGTTGGGGTTGGTCTTGGCAGAGGTACCGGGAGCGACGCCGAAAAATCCGGCCTCAGGGTTGATCGCACGCAATTGGCCACTAGCGTCGGGAGATCGGATGAGCACACGTCTGAACTCCAGTCACTGACCAATCTCGTATGC
>ODAK010001675.1_pt1 | contig 23820 bp, 14 predicted proteins | sample 1539591 | NCBI WGS metagenome assembly ODAK01 (sample SAMEA3539303, study PRJEB22396) | soil metagenome | biome: tundra; feature: field; material: soil | place: USA | collected 2010-05 | depth 0.15 m | reverse complement strand
ACATCGGTGAAGGTTCCGTTTCCGTTGTTATGGAAGAGAATATTGTGACCCCAGAACGTGCAGAACAAGTCATCCCATCCATCGTTGTCATAGTCGCCTACGCATACGCCCGTTTGCCACCCCGACCGTCTGAGGCCAGACTTTTCCGTGACGTCTGTGAAGGTACCGTCACGGTTGTTCTTGAAAAGATGCGTGGTGGGCTCTTTCCCGGGAGCCCAGTGCGCGTCCAGCCGGCTTCCATTCGTGAGATAGATGTCGAGCCATCCGTCATTATCGTAGTCAAAGAATGCGATGCCGCTGCCTTTCGTCTCAATAATGACGCGCTTATGGTCGATACCTCCCCAGACATTGGGGATGTTCAGCCCGGCCTTAGCCGCAACATCGATGAATTGAACAGGAGATTCCGCGGAAGCCGCCACAGCAGCTTCGATTCGCGATCTTTCGTTCCACGCCCACAGCGGAGTCGTCAGCCTGTCCAGCAGAGAACTGCCAAGCACGAAAAGCGATGACCCAAGAAAACGGCGCCGCGGAATCTTCATAGAATTCGATGATTATAGGTTACAGATACCTGTCTCATAAATCGCTCGCCCGCCGTTGCCGTGCCTCTTCAACTGAACACCGCGCTGCTCATTTGCGCTGAACCTTGGGAAAAGGATGCGGCACAATCCCAACGCCTTCCTTGACCGCGATGATCTGGTCAATAGGAACATTCGTCAATTTGTCCACCTGCCCGCTCGGCCACGTGATAACCAATGATTCGATTTTGGTTCGCTTGCCAAGCCCAAAATGAATGCGAGGGTCGCTGGCAGACATGTAGCTTGTTCCCCCCTTCGACTGCTCCACACGAACGAATCCCTCTGACGTCAGTTTCAGCGCTGAACCAATCCCATCGCGATTCGACTTTGTGCCAATCAGGAGAACTTCCAGCCAGTGGTTCGCATTGCCGCCATCATTGCGCAGCAACTCAGGCGAATCGCCCCTGCACACCACCGCTATACCGACCTTGCCGTTATTGAAAAAGTCTGCGGTCGCCAGGCCGCGCCCCACCACCGGCCGATTGAAGTCGGGTCCCAACAAGTCAGAAACCTTCTCGAAGTGGCCACCACCCAGGTTATGGAACATGAGCAGCGGCTCTTTATAGGAGACCTCGCTATGGTAGAGCTTTACGTTGTCCACCATGGCCCCGTTCGCCTGCACAATATCCGGCCAGCCGTCATTGTCGTAGTCGATAAACTTCGCCGCAACCCCGCTCAGCATGATCGCCTTGTTGCCGATACCAGAACTGTAGGTGACGTCGGTGAAAGTGCCGTCCCCATTGTTGTGATAGAGACGGTTCAATTCAAAATCCAAATGCGTAATGTAGACATCGAGAAATCCATCCCCGTCCACATCGGCGGCGTCGATGCCCATCCCGGCTTCGTAGCGTCCATCCTCGCTCGCCGCCAGCCCCGAGATCAGAGACTCGTCTGAAAAAGTCCCATCGTGCTTGTTCATAAAAAGGAAGTTTGACCACGTGTCGTTCGCAATCGCAATGTCGGGCCAGCCGTCGTTGTTAAAGTCAGCAGCTACCACGCCCATGCCCTTCGACTCGGCCGTGCCGATCCCTGATTTCTCGCTCACGTCTGTGAACGTCCCGTCATGATTGTTGTGGTAAAGCTTTGTTTTCTGGCCGTGGTAGTTATTCGGGTTGCAGTACGAGCGATACCCCGGCGCTCGCTCGCCGCACCACTCGTTATTCTGTGGTGTCCAGTCAAGGTAGTTTGTCACCACCAGGTCAAGCCAGCCATCCTTATCGAAGTCGACCCATGCCGCGCTCGTCGACCACTTGCCTTCATCCGCCACTCCTGCCTTCGCAGTCACATCGGTAAAGGTCCCGTTGCCATTATTGCGATAAAGAATGGCGCGGCCAAACCCGGTGACATAAAGGTCGGGATAGCCGTCATTATCAAAATCGCCAACCGCGACTCCCTGCCCATAGTGACCCTCGCCCCCAACGCCTGCTTTCTTCGTCACATCCGTAAACGTCCCATCGCCATTGTTGTGATAGAGCGCCGAGCGCAGAGGCTTTGCCGGCTTGTAAGCGTCTGTGGCCCCTGCCTGCACGAAGTACAGATCCATCAGCCCATCCTGGTCGTAGTCGATCCACGCCACGCCGGTGCCCATGGTTTCCAGGTAATACTTCTCATCCGTCTCCGTAGAATCCTGCACGAATGTGATGCCGGCAGATTGGCGGATGTCGGTGAACCTAACATTGACTGGCGCATTTTGCGGCATTGGTGGCAGTTGCGCACCTGCCTTCGCAACGCCAGTCACGCTGGCCAGTGCGATGCACCAAACCGGAACTAGGTCTGCGAGTAGCCTTAAACATGGCGAGTCGTCGCGGCGGCTGCGCGATCCCACCGGGCATCCTGTTGCTTCCATGCGGGGAAGGTGACGAATCAATCTCATAGGGTTCTATCGGCGAGCGACAACGCCAACTGTATAAATTGTGCCTTGTTAGCCAAAGCTGTGGGTCCACTCTCCGCCGCGGTCGCCGGTGCGGCCTGATCAAGCACCTGCGCAATCCTGTCGATGTCCAGGCTCGCATTCGTGCTGCTATTCCTGAAGCGATTCAGCACATCCCTTGCTTTGCCGATCTGTCCCGTTTCAAAGTAGAAAACGCCAAGAATTGAATAAGCTCCCGACCACTCGGGAAGCAAGTCGACGGCCCGTTCGAGCTCCTCTGCGGCGTCCTTTGAATTGCCCTGTAGGGCCGCCGTAAGCCCCAACCCCCAATACAGCTTGCCGGAGCCCGGAATCCGTTTCTGGCCCTTCAGCAAAATCTGCCGCGCCTCAGCGATGTTCCCGGTGCGCAAATTCAGCAGCGCCAATGACAGGTACGCTTGATCGTCATCAGGATTGCGGATGATTTCGTCCTCGAAAATCTTTTGAGCCGGTTCTGCATTTCCCATGTGCGCGTAGATGTCGCCGAGCAACGCCATGTAGGCATCGTCCTTGCGCTCATCCGCCGACACCTGTTGTGCGATGTTGAGTGCTTGAGAATACGCGCGCTTACGAAAATACGCGTTTGCCAGATCGAATTTCACATCGTCCCCATTTGGGTTGAGCTGAAGCGCATGCTCAAAATGTTGGATTGCGTCATCGTACAGATGAAATCGAGCGAGCAAAACTCCTATACCGGTGAGCGCCCGGAAATTTGCGCTACCGAGTTGATCGAGTTGTGCGATCGTGCTCTTCGCGTTTTCTACGTCTCCGGCTTTCAGGTACGCTTCGGCCAACAGGTAAAGGTTTTCAGGTTGATCCGGATGCTTCTTCACTTCATTAGTCAACTCTGCCAGGTCGAGCTGACTACGTGCGCCCGCGGCCAGCGTGGAGCGATTATTCAGATAATCGAAAAGGTTCTCAAAAGGGAGAGGACCACTCGAGGAATTTTTAGACAATGTCTTGAACGAATTCAAGTCGCGATCCGCAGCTGCAGTTTCGTGCAGGCTGCGCTCGGCCATGGCCAGCTTGTAATAGCCGTTAGCCGGGTCGCGGCTCACGCGGACGTATCGCCGCAACAGTTCCTCCGCCTCCGGATACTTCTTCGCTGCCATTCGCAGATTGGCGAGCTCGAGCAGCGCGTCAGGAAAATCCGGATTGTAACGAAGCGCCTGCTGAAAATAATTTTCCGCACCAGCCGCATCCCCGTGGCGCTCGGCGATGAATCCGAGGTTGAAGAGACACGACGAATTATGAGCGTCGAGTTTAATCCCTTCCTCAAAGTATTTCTTCGCTTCGTCGAACCGCCCGAGATTTCTGTAGGAAAGTCCCAGGAACGAGTAGGAGCGCGCCGAGTTCTCAATCTTCAGCAACTTCGTGAACTGGTCAATCGCCTTATCAACCTTGCCCGCCATGAAATAGCTCTCGCCGAGCGCCGCGATTAAATCAGGCCGCTGAGGAGCAATCTGTATTCCCGCCTCCAGTAACGGGATCGCGTCTTCAAAATAGTTCTGCGACATGCTGATCTGCGCCATCAGAAAAATCACATCGGCATTCTCGGGTGCCAGCTTGTGCGCTCGCAGCAGGAGATCCAGCGCGTCTAGGGGGCGGGCCTCGTTCGTGTACGCCTGCGACAGCAGGTACATCGCCTCAACTGATTCAGGCTTAAGCTTCAGCGCGCGATTCAGCGCAAGTTCCGACTTTGCATTCTCTCCATCGCGAAGGTAGACCTGCCCGAGGTTGTAAATAATTTCAAACGTCTCCGGCCGAAGTGCATCCGCTTTCTCCAGCTCAAGCTGGGCAGCTTTGTACTGTTTCTGTGACGCAAGAAGCACGCCAAGAGAAAAATGCACCTGCACATCATTTTGGCCCTGCGCTGAGACATTCCTGACAACGCGAAGCGCATCTTCAACTCGCTTGGTCTCAAAGTACGCGCGAATCAAATTGAAGCGTGCAGCGACATTCTGCGTGTTTACTTTCTCAAAGTGAGGAATGGCCCTGATCGCGTCGCCTCTCATCATCAGCAGAACGCCCAGGTCGTAATTGCCGTCCTGGTTAGCCGGGTCCAGGCGCAGTCCCAAGCGGAAGGCCTTTTCTGCCGAATCCAGGTCCTTGATCGAGACATATGCATTACCAAGGTTGTTGTAAGTCTTTACTGAATTGGGGGCAATCTGAAGAGCCTTCTTGAAAGCCTCAAGCGAACTCGGGTAATCGTGCTGATTTGTCTCGATGATACCCAGCAAGTTATAGCCCTCAACGCTGGAAGGATGCTTCTGCAGTGCCTCCAATGCTGCCGTCTTAGCCTCCGCAACACGTCCTTGCTGGGCCAGCAACTCGGCCTGCGCGAAGTCATCCGAAGTCTTCAACGGCGTTTGCTGAGCCATTCCAGCTAAGGACCCGTTGAGCGCCAGTGTAAGAACCAGGAACGAAGCGAGACCTGCATTTGGCTGGCTGTGGACAGATGCAGCGTCATTGCGCCTCCCGCAAAACACCACGGAGGTGAGTTTCCAGGAGTTCATTGCAGCGTCTCCAACGCTTGCTTCGCGGTTGTGTTTTCCGGCTGCACCCGGAGCAAATCAAGCAGCATATTTCGTGCCTTCTCCTTCTCATTGCGTAACGCGTAGAGCCGCGCCAGATTGAGATAAGACTGATCAAAAGATGGATCCACGCGAATCGCATTCTTGAATTGATCTTCCGCCTCTGCGTACTTCTCGGTGCGCACATACAGGACGCCGAGATTGTTGAGCGCCTCAGGATAGTCAGGACGCAACGCCAGCGCCTTCCGCAAAGCTTCGGTTGCATGCGGCAGGTTGCCCTGTTGTGCATAAAGCATCCCCATGCTGTAGTTCGTTTCCGGATCGTCCGGCTGCAGTTCGAGGGCCCGGCCTAAGCACTCCTGTGCTTTCTCAAAGGACCGCTGACGGCGGTAGACATTTCCAAGATTCAGCAACGCAATTCCATAACCTGGCTTGAGTTGAAGCGACTTCTCAAAATCCTGGATCGCTTCGTCAAGCTGCCCTTGTTGAGCGGCCATCATACCAAGATTGTTCCACGCCTCAGGATAACCGGGACGCAATTCAATCGTCTTCTCAAGATACTTTCGGGCCTGCTGGAAATCATTCTTCCGCAGGTTCAGCGTTCCCAGGTTGTAGTAGGCATCGGCGTTATCCGCTTTTGTCAGTAGGACTTGCCGAAACGACTCCTCTGCCTGCTCGAGATATCCGTGCTGATACATGGCCACGCCATAGGTAAAGTCGTTGCGCTGAAAAGAGTCCTTCACGAGGATCCCCGTGAAGGGCAGCGCCATCTCTATACGACCGGCCGCACTGGTTGGCACGGAGTTCAAATCTGCCTGCAGGTGTTCCAGGTTGATCGGCCCCTGATACACCTTCACGATCATCCCTTCCTGGTCCACCAGGAAGGCGACGGGAATGGGCAGATCCCTGCGCCGGTCGAAGAGATGGCGATAAATGATGTTATAGATACCTGCAACTTCATCGCCGGCGAACAACACAGGAAACGAGAATTGTCCTTGCGCTGCAAAAGCGCGCGCACTCTCGTTCTCGGCTGCACTGTCAACGTTTAATCCCACAATGGAAACCCGCCCGGCACCAAAAGCGGCAGAGTGCTCATGAATCTGCTTCAACTGTTCGAGACTCGCCGGCGCCGTCGTCGCCCAGAAAACCAGCAAGACAACTCTATCTCGGAACGAATTGAGATCGATCGCTTTCCCCGCGAGATCGGGCAGCGAGAAACCGGGGGCCTTCAGCGGTTCAACGAGCCACGTCTCCGCTTGCAAAGGCAACGACTCAGGCTGAGGCGCTTCCCCGGCACGCGCGTAGATTGCAGGCGCGTTGCTGAAACGTTTTGCTTCAAACGTGCTTCGGCCCTCGCTAATTTTCAATCGACGGTTGATAGGCAGATTCTCAAATCGCTGCGATAGCCCATTGGGCCAGCAAACCGTCGCGCGGATCGGCCCCTCTGGCTTTCCGACACCGAAGGAGAGCTCCTTCGAGTGCTGCGACAGAAATCCAGATCCAGCCTGCAGGTATTTGGTCTGGCGCAGCTTTCCGGTCTCTACTGTAATGGCCGCTCCAATGGCGTCGCGGTTGCTTTCGTACCCTCTGAGGCGGAACGAAATCGAGTCGCCGATCTCCGTCATCGCATTGCGAAGTATTCGCACCTGCGGCGCGTTGCGGTTCTTGAGAATGACTTCCAATCTCCCATCATGATCGATGTCCGCAAGAGCAAAGGCACGGCTATCCTCCAGAAAATCCATCCCAACAGGACCTGAAACCTCGGTGAATGTGCCGTTGCCGTTGTTAGCAAACATCACGTTGCGCGCATACCCGTGCCACGTATTGTCCGATCGAATCAGCTCATTGATCGCTTGCCAGCCGCGCTCGTAACCCGCCGCCGGTGTTGCGTCCTCAGAGGATTTGGCGACCACTTGCCTCCAGAAAAAACTGGCAAGGTCCGCCTTTTGAACTCCTGAGAGATACCCATTCGTCACGTACAGGTCTGCAAAGCCGTCATGATCGATGTCCCAAAAATCAGACGACCATGACCATCGCCCCATCTCAACGCCGGCATTCTTTCCCAGGTTCTCAAATGTCCCATCGCCGCTATTGCGATAGAGCGCGTTGCCGCGCGCATGCCGCTGATAAAGTTCGCGAATGCGTTCGGGCGCGCTCTCATGAAACTGCTTCTGTCCTGAAACGCGTTGCCCCGCCGCCTCCCACATGCTGGGTACATAAATGTCTTGCCGGCCGTCGTTGTCGAAGTCGGCCCAGCAGCAACTCATACCTGCGCCCACCCCTTCAACGTGCGCCTGCGACGATACCACTGTGAATGTTCCGTCGCCGTGATTCTGGTAGAGTTGCGAGCTTCCAAAATCATTGGCAACAAACAGGTCTTGCAGTCCGTTGGAATTGGAATCGCCCCACGTACATGCAAAACTATAGCGGTCATTGTCCGCATTTAGTCCTGCAGCTTCCGTGGTTTCTACGAAATTCCCATTACCCTCATTATGGAAAAGGCAATTCGGCGGACCGTTGCGCGCGTCGTAGTAGGGAATTGGATAGTGATATTGATCCAGGCCTAGGTAATACATGTACATGCAGAAATAGATATCCAGTCGCCCATCACGGTCGTAGTCCGCAATTGCGGCATGCGTAAATGTCCCCTGAGGCTGCCGAGCAAATTTGAACGCGTCGCGCTTCAACACAAAGGTGCCGTCGCTCTGGTTCTGAAAAAGCAGCGGCCCGGTCCCGCAAACCACGAGAAGGTCCTGCCGCCCCTTGTTATCGAAGTCCGCAAAGAGCGCGCAGGCCGTGTTATCCAGTACGCCTACCCCAGACTTTTGCGTGACGTCTTCGAAGGTGCCGTCGCCGCGGTTTCGGTAGAGGCGGTTGGGCAGCCCCGCAGGCTGGCAAACATAAAAGTCGTCGAAGCCATCATTGTCGAAATCGCCGGCCGCCACGCCATTATTGCCGTAGACATCAATGCCCACCGCTCCATCAAGAACCGTGCGCCAATAGTCGGCTCCATGCGCCAATTGTTTTCTGTAAGATTCCGTCTGCCCTATCGACTGAGCCGTGACGTCGATGAACGCAGGTCCGCGCACAACGCTGAGCGTCTCTTCGCCGGCCCCCCATCGCAGCGTCTTCCATGACTGTGACGCATCGCGCCACCAAACCATCCGCCACGATCCAACGCGCTCCTCGCGTTTGTCATCGTTTCGCCGCGCAACCAGGTCATAACGCACGTCCACCTGAACCGTAAGCGGCGCGCTGCCGGTTTCTTCAATGCCGAAAATCTCAAACTCTGCTGTGTCTACCCGCGCAATGGGTCCGAGCCAGGCGTCGATCGCCTTGCGCAAATGCTCGAGCCCTGTCACTTTCGTTGATGCGAACTCTCTTCTAATCACATCAATCCCGAAGGAAGACCGCACCTCCTTTTCTCTGCTGTTAGAAAACGCGGAAGCCTGAATCTCGGCTTCAACGAACCCGGACAATGCAGAGTGGTCACGCGGCGAATTCTTCAGGCCGGCGCTCCATAGCTTTAGCGCGTTTTCAATTTCGAACGCATATTGTTCGGTGACGTATCGATCGGACCCCGGCGCCACGAGTTTGAGTACCTCTGCAAGAGGAGATTGAGCAGGATAATGCGGAAACAATCGCTTGTCTGCAAATGGGAATGCCACCTGCATATTCGTTGCATCCTCGGGCGCGGCGAACAGAAATGAAGTTCCAAACAGCGGTGCGGGACGAAGCAAGAAAGGTACAAACCCGATACCTTTGAGAAGCTTTCGGCGGGAAATTCGCGGGCTCACGATGCGCGGCAGGGAAGTCATTCTGCTGTCTGGAATGGAACCATATCACCGGATAATAGCACTTGAATAAAATCCGTCAGGGGCCTCCCCATTCTGTCTGCCCCCTTTGCACTCTTGTAGATCGACTCCTCGGCTTCACTGTCGAGCGAAGGCGATAAGGCGCATTACTACATATATTTCTCGTCCAAATTCCGTCTGATGACGTGGCCGAAGCGACCTGATTTGAGCCTTTCGCGTTTCCTTCGCTGTCTCATTCCGCGCCTCGATGCTGTGCGAAACGGGTCTACAATTTTAGGTTGACAAAAGTTGCACGAATATCCTAGGCTTCCTCGCACATTGATGAAACCGTTTACAAAACGGTTAAAAAGCAAGCAGTTTCCCTTACCAGCAATGGACACGTAGAAGCCGAGACCGGACGAGGAGGACATTAGGATGGGCCGTGAGCGCAGAACCATCGATTGGCTACGAGTGGCTGTTTACGCAACTTTCTCTTGCTTGTGCCTCCTTCTTATCCAAGGCCGATCGGCATTCGGCCAGGTGGACGAAGGATCGATCACCGGCACAGTCCTGGATTCCAGCGGTGCTGTGATACCCAACGCAAAAGTGACCCTGGTCAACACGGATCAAGGGATCACCCTGGAAATCAAGTCAAACAGCACGGGAGGTTACACCTTCTCGCCTGTCAAGCAGGGCAACTACACCATCACCGTCACGGCGCAGGGATTCTCCAAGACGACCCAGAAAAACGTGCACGTGGATGTGGCCCAGGTGCTCCAGGTCAACGTCTCGCTCAAGCTCGGTGCGGCAACTGAAACCGTTGAAGTCACCACGGCACCCGCGCTGTTGCAGACTGAAGAGGCCTCCGTCGGCCAGGTGATTGGCTCGGCGGAAGTGAATGCATTGCCCCTCAATGGGCGTAATTTCACGTTCCTCGCCCAGTTGGGTGCGGGAATGCAGACCCCACAAGCCGACACGCGCGGCAACGCGGCTTCGGGAGCTTTCTCGGCCAACGGCCTTCGTCCGGCACAAAACAACTATCTGCTTGATGGCATCGACAACAACTCAAATGCTGTCGACTTCCTCAACGGGACCAATTTCGTCATTCTTCCTCCGATCGATGCGATCTCGGAATTCAAGGTACAGACAGCAGACTTCAGTGCTGAACTGGGCCGTTCAGCGGGAGCTGTGCTCAATGCGACCATCAAGTCTGGAACAAACAGCTTGCATGGCGCGGTGTGGGAATTCTTCCGCAACGATAAGCTCGACGCTGCTGACTGGTTCGAAGACAACTCCGGAATCAAGAAGGGCGAACTGCGCCTGAACCAGTTTGGTGCAACCATCGGCGGACCGATCATCAAAAACAAGTTCTTCTTCTTCGGCGATTACGAGGGGAAGCGGCGCGTCCAGGGCAACACTCAGTCCGGCCTCTCGGTTCCCACAGCGGCAGAACGTTCCAGCAGCTACAGTGACCTGTCTGACAGAATCAACGGTACGGCTCGCGCAGACGCCTTGGGACGGCTCATCATTCCGGGCACGGTTCTCGATCCGGCAACAACGCGTTCAGTAACGGCGGGCACTACCGATCCAGTCTCCGGCTTGCCGGCAACTACCACCGGCTATGTTCGCGATCCTTTCGGGACCTGCCCTGCCTCCACCCTTTCCTTCACGGCAGCCTGCAACTTGAATCAGATCCCCGCCGGCCGGATCGACCCTAACGCGGTCAAATTGCTGAATCTCTATCCCTCGCCGACCACGTCGGGGGTTACTTCCAATTTCGGATCGAGCCCCAATCTTTACGAGCACTCCAACTCCTTTGATACTCGCGAGGATTTCAACCCGTCCGAAAAGGATCAGATTTTCGCGCGCTTCAGCTATGTGGATGACCCGCAATACATTCCTGGTCCTTTCGGCGGCGTAGCCGATGGCGGCTCCTTCCAGCAAGGCATTCAGACCGCAAAATCCGCGCAGATGGTCGCCGGATACACCCACGTCTTTACCCCCAGTACGATCAATCAAGTGCGCGCCGGATTCGCACACCTTCATACAACTCGCTTCGGACCGGACGGCAGCACCATGGGCCTCCCGGCTCAGTTCGGCGTCCAGGGTATTCAGCAGGTGTCTGAAAACGGCGGCCTGCCTAACTTCACGTTCAGCGATCTCTCCAACCTCGGCAGCAATAACTTCCTGCCCTCCGACGAAGTCAGCGCGACCATTCAGGTAACCGACGACTTCACGAAGATCTATGGGAAGCACAGCTTCAAGATGGGCATCGAATATCAGCACGTGAAGTTTTCCACGCTGCAGCCGGCCTGGTCGCGGGGCGCCTTCGACTATAACGGCCAGTTCACTGATATTCCCGGCCAGAATAGCAACCAGACAGGCATCGCCCAGATACTGCTGCAGCCGGCGCCCGACACCGCAAACTCCGAAGGCGAAACCATTCCGAGTTCTGTTGCATTCGACTACTCGGGAGGCGCGGATGATGTGCGCGCTTCAAACATCAACAAGACCTACGATCAAAAAAACTATATCGCGGCCTATTTGCAGGATGACTTCAAGGTCAGTCCCAAGCTGACCCTCAATCTTGGCCTGCGCTGGGACTACTTCGGACCAATTTCGGAGGCAAACGGCGGTCAGGCAAACTTCGTGCAGAGTGGCCCTCCGGATAACCTGCCTGAGTACCTCATCCCTGCCTCGGGCAAGGACAACAGAACATTGTCTTCAACGGCAACGAATCCAAGTCTTGCGGGCAATGGATTTCTTGATCTGTTGGCCAAGGATGGAATTGCCCTGAGGGAAACCAACACATGGGGAAATGGATTGCTCCAGACCCAAAAAGGAAACTTCGCTCCACGCGTTGGCTTCGCCTACCAGGTAACACCCAAGCTGGTGACGCGCGGCGGGTTTGGTATCTTTTACAATTCCTTCGAAAACCAGGGATACGGACCGAACATCGGTGAGAATTATCCCTTTGTGTACAACTTCAACTACCAGGTCCTCGGATCCGGGAATACCACCCTGGTGGCGCCCGTAAGTGTTGGTACGCCGTTCGCCGGCTGCGCATCAGCAGGTCCAGGTGGAACCGCGACCTTGGAGGCTGGTTTCTCCTGCATCTCGTTTACACCTGCCAACGTAAACGCGTCCGGCCTGGGGCTACAGGGACTTCAATTCGACTATCACACCCCTCTCACGATGAGCGGCAATGCCACGGTTCAATATTCGCTGAGACGCACGCTCACAGCGCAGGCCTCCTATGTCATTACGCATGGTGAGAACCTGCAGGCGGGCATTGGCAACAATGAAGTCACGGCAATCTTGCCGTTCGGGGCAAGTACCACGTCTCCTGTCAACGCGCACGTAAACGGTACTGTTCCATTCCCGGACTTCGGGCAGAATGGGAGCTACCAGCGGACCATTGGCATCAGCACCTACAACGGCCTGCAGACCAAGCTCGAAGAGCAGTTCTCGAACGGGCTGACTTACCTGCTCACGTACACATGGTCGAAGACACTTTCCGATGCCGGCGACTTGCTGAATGGTGGCAGTACGAGCGGATATCGCGCCCCATGGGTGCCGGGCATTGGCCCCAGGTTCGATCGCGGCTTGGCCGATTTTGATCTCCGAAACGTGTTCCATTTTAGCGGCGGGTATCAGCTTCCCTTCGGCAAGGGACACAACTACTTGAACACCGGAGGCATCGCGAATGCCGCCCTCGGTGGGTGGGCTGTCAACTGGATCGTGACGCTGCAGGGCGGTCAGCCGATCACTCTCAATTGCCCGACCGGAGCGACCTCCGGCACCGGTTGCTACGACTTCAAAGTCCCCGGACAAAGCCAGAAGCTTGGTCTGCACAAAGACACGAATGGAAAGCTGAGTTGGTTCGGGAACCCGGGGGCCTTCCAGCAACCCTGTGAGCTTGGAGTAACTCCGCCCACTCCAGCTGGATGCATCGCTCCTTCCAGCCTCGTTGGTTATTTGGGGGGCGGTAACACCACGACGTTCGGACCGGGATTCCACCGCTTCGACTTCTCAACCTTTAAGACATTCCAATTCAGCGAACGGTTCTCCTTGCAGTTCCGGGCTGAGTTCTTCAACATTATCAACCACCCGAACTTCAATGCTCCCGGTTTCGGCGGCAACGGTGTGGTGGCGATTTCGAACTCAACCAACTTCAACAGTTCCAACTTTGGAGAAATTGGATCCACTCGCGATGCTCCGTACGATCCGAGACAGATCCAATTTGCTCTAAAGCTGTACTACTAGGCTAGAATGAAATCGCCCCGGGAAGGCACGCCCAACAGGGTGCCTTCCCGGGGCTTTCTTATTCGTGGCAAAATGCTCACGGGACAATCACGGAGGCGGACGGTGAGCAAGAGCTCTCGATATCAGCTAGCGCTCATCGGGACAATGCTGACCTGCGCTATCCTCTCCTCCGCCCAGGACCCGCAGAAGCAGAAGCTCGATCGCGAATATCAATCCGCTGTCTCTGATTACGATGGCGGGCGATATGCGGCGGCAGCAGACCAGTTAGAGCGGCTTCTTCCCTATGCCCCAAACAGCTTTGAGATCCACGAGCTTCTCGGACTTGTGTATGCTTCGCTTTCGAAGGACACAAACGCAGAAGTGCATCTTAAAACTGCAGTGCAGTTGAAGCCCGACTCTGCAATCGCACGAACGAACCTCGGAACCAGCCTTCTTCACGCAGGCAAAACCGCGCTGGCGGGAGAGCAGTTCCTTAAGGCACTGCAGCTAGATTCCAAGAGCTTTGACACGAATAGAAATCTGGGTCAGTACTACATTCAGACCGGCAAGATTGATGAAGCGCAGCCTCTCCTTGAACAGGCACAGCACATCAAGCCCGATTCCTACGACAATGGCTACGATCTTGCAATGGCGGACCTTCTCCTGGGACATCTCCCCGAAGCAAGGCAAGCGGTTCAGAACATCATGACCATCCATGACACGGGCGAACTGCATAACTTGCTCGGCCAGATCGACGAGAAAGACGGCAAGTTTCTTGCCGCCGCTAACGACTTTGAAACTGCGGCACACCTCGATCCAACTGAGGACAACCTGTTCGATTGGGGAAGCGAAATGCTCCTTCACAGGACATACGAGCCCGCGATCAGCATTTACCAGCAGGCAACAACTCGATTTCCTGATTCTCCTCGGCTCTATATCGGATTGGGCCTGGCGCTCTATTCACGTGGCAAATATGACGAGGCTGTACAGGCCCTGCTCAAAGCTGCAGATCTGCAGCCTTCCGATGCACGCTGCTATATCTTCCTGTCCAAGGCTTACGACAGTTCTCCGAAACAGGCAGACGACGTTATCCGGCACTTTCACAGTTATGCAGAGCTCCGCCCCAACGATGCTCGCGCCCAATACTATTACGCAATGAGTCTGTGGAAGGGAAAGCGCGCCGGGGACGCTAGGGTCGATCTCCAGACAGTTCAGGGCTTGCTGCAAAAGTCGATCGCCCTCGACAACACGCTTGCTGAGGCTCATGTGCAACTCGGGGATCTATACGCCGGTCAGCACCAATACGACAAATCCATTCCCGAGTATGTGCGTGCGCTTGAGCTCAATCCAAATCTATCGGACGCGCATTACCGCCTCGGCACCGACTACGTGCACGTCGGCCAGAAAGATCAGGCTCAAAAAGAATTCGCAGTTTATCAAAAACTGCGTGCCGAACATCTGACAGAGAGCGATAAGGAGAGGGCGGAGGTTCAGCAATTCGTCTATTCGGAAAAATCGAGTTCTTCCTCTAAACCGTGATCGAGAATTCATCAAACGCCGGCGAACGGCTCACCCCAGGCGAGGCACATATTAATGGCATCGCAAACGCGCACACGATTGGGTAAGGTGAGTTGATGATAAGGTCGGCACTCAGCAACATTCTCGCTCCGAAATTTCGAACCGGTGCAGGGCTGAGTCCCTGGGAGATCGCCTCCGGCTTGAGTTGGAGCCGGCGCGAATTCCTGCGCACTTCTGCTGGGCTGGCTCTCGGGTCCACGCTAGCCGGGGCAAGTCCATTCCTGCGCGGAGACACTGCGCGCAAAAAGCGCAAGGTCATCGTCGTCACGTTCGGTGGCGGCGCTCGCGACCAGGAGACTTTCGCGCCCGAAGGCCAGGAAAACATTCCCCATCTGCTCAAGGAGCTGGTTCCTCAATCGAGCTTCTTCACCCACGTTACTAATCAAGGAATACTCGGTCACTACGTTGCCACTGCCAGCCTCACAACCGGCGTCTATGAAACCCTCAACAACTTTTCCGCGGTAGCCCCCGAGCATCCTACGGTCTTCGAATACTTCCGCAAGGATCTCAAGCGCCCGGCGTCCGATGCATGGGTCGTCGCGCCCAGCAACGGTTTCAACCGCATCGGCGAAAGCGATTGCCGCTCTTATGGTCCAGGAACCGGTGCCACCGTCATCCTTCCCAAACATCTGCTCAGCGCCGCAACCTCCGGCGGAGCGGTGGACTTTGATCATCTCCTCCGCGACAATTACGAGAATCCGCTCTACACGCCCCATCTCGGAGGCGGCGAGTTCGAATTGCAGCAACTCGACGGCATCCTCCGTCTGTCTGTGGTAGATTTCATGGCGCATGCACGAACCCTCTCCAGTCCCGACGAACTCTCTGTTTACATCGCCAAGCGCCTCATGCAGCAGGAGGCGCCCAGTCTTCTCTGGATAACCATGCACGATATCGACGTGGCGCACTCCGGTGCATACTCGCTTTATATCGAAGGCATTCGGCGTACGGATCGCCTCTGCGCGGAACTATGGAGAGCAGTTCAGGAGAATCCCGAATACGCCGGCAATACCACACTTTTCATTCTTCCTGATTTCGGCCGCGACTCTGACTATGATGCCGGCGGAAACGGATTCCAGCACCATCGCACGGGCGACGTCGCCAGCCGCACCACGTGGATGATGGTTCTCGGAGCAGGTGTTCGCGAGGGCGTGATCTTCAATGACCCCATGCAATCCATTGACCTGGTACCAAGTCTCGGCGCAATCATGGGCTTCTCGCCCGCCCAGTCCCAGGGCATGCCCATCAAGGATCTCTTGTAATCATGTTGCCGCGCGCGCTCCAACCCGAGCATTTCAAGGCCTATCCGCCCGAGGCCAGAACACTCGTTCTCGATCATATTGAAGCCATCCGGCAACTTCCCGTTACATTCCTGCCCAGCCTGCTGCGCGAAGTCATCGAGTATGACTACAAATTCCCAAGAGAACGCAAGGCAATCGATAAAGAGCTTTCTACGATTGCCGCGCTCTCCCCGTCGCGAGCCAAAGAATGGTTCCAGCCGTTCCAGGTCATCTCAACCTCTTCAAAGCTCGAGAACTTCGATTGGATCAATGCGCCCGCGCAGTTCATTGAACAGCAATCCGCTTACCTCTGGAGCACTCACCAGCTCGATGCCTTTCGCAAGGCTGCAACAGACTACGGCAACCGCCTGCAGGCGGCTATCCCGTCGCAACCTCTGCCCACCCGCAGACTCGGGATTGCTATCATCGGCCAGGGCGTCCCCACTTACGACGACCCGTTGTTCCGCAACCTGCGTGCACATGGCACCTGGTTCAACCAGATCAAACCCGAAAACGGCCTGCAACTCCTTCTGGCCGCGGCAGCCGCGCGCGCCGAGGCTCATCCCGGTCCATTCGATCACTGGTATGTCGACAGCGGATCCGAGGCGGAGCACAGCCCCCTCTTGATGTGCGTTTCGTACCAGGCGATGCAGCCCATGCGTACAGCCCTCCTGAAAAACATCCAATCGCAAATCGAACGCCCCGGCATGGGTCCTGAGGAGCTGCGTACCAACCTCGCTCGCTTGAATCCTTCCGACTTGGGCGCAGGCGACGTAGGCAATGCTGTTCTCGAGCGCTTCAAGCTCAAAATTCTTACGGAGGGGTCGGGAACACAGATGTTCGCCACCGCATTTGCCCAGTGGACAACGCGTGAAGCCCTGCGCCGAGCCGAGCCGCTCACATTACTGGTCCGCTTTGCCCCACGGCAGAGGCAGCGCCCGATGAATGAGCTGCTCTCAAATGCCGGCGGAAACCCCGAACTCGATCCCCTCGGTTCGCTCGTCGACGCCGACATGGGCGCCTACTATCACTGGATCAATCAGCAGCGGCTCCCGGGATTCGACCAATCCGTCTTCCTCGTGTGGTTCGAAGGCCACAACCAAGCTCTGGTGATCGCCCCAACATTCCCTCGCGGAACGCAATCAAGCTCGGTTCTGGATCTCGGTCAGCTCGTGACGTTAGCGGTCAGTTAAGCCGCCGGTCTCCGAATCGATTTCCCGCCCGTCCCTCTTCCTGCGCCTCGAGCTCTTGTGATCTCCAACATGGAGCACCCCTCGCATTAGGCCTACAATGACCTGTTTTCAGCCTTGGCTTTGCATCGAGGCTTAACTCCCAAGGTCCGCGTCCGGGGAGGGCTTTTCATGGAGATTGGCGATCGCGTAGATACATTCGACTCCGGATGTTCCAGCGGTTCAGGCATCCTTGCCGACGAATCCAGGCGTGCTTTCCTGCGTGCCGCGGGCCTTCTTGTCGCGGGGCTTGTCCTTCCCCAGTCGCGCGCAGAGCAGTCAACCCGGCCAGCATCGGCTTCTGATCATAAAGTCATCCTCGTGGTCATCGGCGGTGTGCGTCGTGCCGAGAGCTTCTCGCGCGAAGGAATCGAGAACATTCCTCATCTCACACAGGACCTCCTTCCTCACTCGCTCTTCTACACGCACGCAACGACGGTGTAACGGCTCACTTCAATGCAATATCGAGCATTCTTACCGGCAACTGGCAGCGCGTTGACGACTGGGGCAAACTGGCGCCCACCACTCCCACTTTGTTCGAGCAGTTTCGTAAAAACAACCACGCTGACCGCCGTGACACCTGGGTGGTGGCTAGCAATAAGGCGCTCACCAGTCTTATCGGCGCCAGTTCAGCATCAGGCTATGGACCTAAATACGGCGCGAACGTTATATTTCCAAAGCAGCTCATGCTCACCGCAGTCGAAGAGGCGCTGCGCTCCGGCCGCGCTGCCAACATGGCCGATAGAATGAAGGTCGAATCGGAGTTGCAGAACGCCTTGGAAGGCAGCAACTTTGAAGGCTTGGGTTGGAACGTTTTTGACGCCGCTGCCCAGCTCGATCCTCGCGTCGAGAGCAGCATCAAAACCGCCATCGCCAATTTTGTTCGTGGTGGCGGTCCGACCTCAGGTGACGAACTCGCCTTCTTCATGACCCGCGAAGTCATGCGCAAGTTCGCGCCAAGTGTGCTGACGGTTGCATTCTCTGACGTTGAAGCCGCACACTTCGACTCGTATTCACTGCATGTTTCCGGCATTCGCACTGCCGACCGGCTTGCATTTCAACTCTGGCAGGAAGTGGAATCAAACCCCGATTATCGCGGGAAGACTACCATGGTGATTCTGCCTGAATTCGGCCGCGATCCCGATGGCTCATCGACCAACGGCTTCTTCAATCATCGCGCCAATGAGGACTCAACCCGCGACACGTGGATGATGGCGCTCGGAGCTGCTGTCGACAAGCCTCAGATTATCGAGCGTCCCATTCGCCACATCGATCTTTGTCCTACACTCACCGAAATCCTCAATTGCCGGGGCATTGAATCTCAGGGCGCAAAGCTTCCGGAATTTCGGGGCTAGTTTCACCATTTCGCAGGAAGGAAATATGAAAACGGCAGACGGCTTATCGCAGAATCTCCAAGACGCCCTGAATAAGGACGTGTTGAAACGCCTGCCGTTCACGTTTCTTCCCTTTGTCAACGAGCAGCTGCAAAAGTGGCAGTATCTCTTTCCTAACGAGCGGCGCTCTGTTCAGCGGCTGCTCCTCTATGTAGACAGTCTGAGCGCCCAGCAATCCTCCGCTCTCTTCAAAAATGTGGTTCAGCTCGAAGAAAAAATGGAAGTCCGTCACTGGCAGTTTTCCACCACGGAGCAAACCATCCAGAACTCCTCTGAACTCGCGCGCTCGCCCTACTTCCTTGAATGGCGGCGAACGGTGCAGGCCGTCTTCGACACCGTGGATCAGCACCCCCCCCAATCCAAAAGTTCCTCAACGAAGCGTCTCGTCCTGCTCGACATCGCGCGCCCACTTACCGTAAACGCCCAAACCGTCTGGCGTCGTTGGCAGGGAATCGGCAAACCGCTGAATCTGGAAATGGGCAGTTCCACAAGCCCGCTCGACCCTTTCGAATTCCTTCTCGCCGGCATGCCCATTCAGAACCGCAACTCATCAAAAACGCTTCTGGCAAATTCCACTAACGACGAGTTCTCATTCGCAGACGCGTGGGTCGTCGATGCGGGAAGCTGCGCCGTAGAGGCAGTCCTCAAGCGCAACCCGGGTTATCTGGCTGCGCCGAATTCGATTCTCCTCAGCTACGAACGTCTGGCCTCCTACCGCGAAAACTTCTCCCGCGAGATGAACACCATGCGCAAAGACCTTGCCGATGCTGACGCCGTCTTCGATCGGCTGCGCAAGGTCGATGTGACCCGCTGGAGCCCTCCCGAGGTCTCCGCCGATCCTGCCGTACGCGAATTTGTGCGCTCGCTGTACCTCACCGGCAATGGCGCCGTCATCTTCGGCAATTCGTTTGTTGAGTGGGGAGCATCCGAGGCATTCCGCCTTGCCCGGCCATCGTTTCTTGCTGCAAAATTCGGCGTGCGCGCCAAGCCCAAGCCATTCACGGGTGTCGCCGTCTTCGACAATCCAGACCAGGTCAACCCCGCGCCCTCGGTCGACGACCTGCCGGGAAGCGCCGCCGACGCCGAAATACTTGCTCTCTACATATGGCTCGCCGCGCTGCGCTACGAAGAATATCAGCACTCCACCGTATGCGTCTGCCTGGCCGAAAGCATCGCGCAGGCCTACATCGTGGCCCCGCCGGACTTCACCGCAACGCTTAAAGCTGATAGCGCCTCGTTGCCGCAGCTCAGTGCCGCACTGGCCAGGTGGCTCTCTTGAATTGCTGGTATCAGTATTGCTCGCTGATGGCTCAAATCGATCTGCGGGAACTGCCTCGCTTCCAACAGAAAACGAACAGGTTCGATCCTCTCTTGAACCCCGCATTTCCGTGCTCTTTAACCGCATCCGGCTGGTATAGTTCCCATGGGTCTGCAACAGGATCTTTTCTCATTGCCAAGCCGGCATCTCAGAAGGGAGTCATCCATTGATCAGACGTGACTTTATCAAGACTGCGGGCGCAGTGTTGGCATCTACTGCATTGCCCGGTTATCACGCGCGTTCCGAAGGACAAATTGTCTCGGGAAGGATGATCCTCCCCATCAACAGGAACTGGCGCTACCAACCCTCAAAGATTGCCGGCGCTGAAGCCCTCAATTTCGACGATTCGAAGTTTGAACGCGTCGTTATCCCGCATACAAACGTCGCCTTGCCCTGGCACAACTTCGACGACAAGGATTACGAATTCGTCTCCACCTATCGCCGTCGCTTCAAACTCCCTCCGGCGGCCGCAGGCAAGCGCGTCTTCGTTGACTTTGAAGGCGCCATGACAGCGTCGACTGTCTGGATCAACGGCACTCTGCTCGGCGAGTACAAAGGCGGCTTTACACCCTTCTCCTTTGAGCTGACAAAGCACCTGCATCCTCGAAATGAAAACGTTTTAACTGTGCAATTGGATTCGACGGAACGCAGCGACATCCCGCCCTTCGGATACGAAATCGACTACATGACCTTCGGCGGAATCTATCGTGAAGTCTCTGTTCGCGTCGTTCCCCAGGTCTACATCGACAACATTTTTGCGCAACCCAAAGATGTCCTGAGCGGGAATCCGTCGCTCGATGTCAATTGCTTTCTCGCCGGCGACCCCTCGGCAGCCGGCCCCATCTCGCTTGAGGCTGAACTGCGCGACGGCGACAAGACCATCGCGAAAGCGACTCGTCCTGTTGATCGGCCGTCCTCGCCAATCGACCCATCCAATCCCCCAACTCCGCTCGATCCCTACACCGACGCTCCCGCTTATACCGCTGTCGAAACTCTCAAGGATCCCGCGCGTTACACCGTGTCGCTCACCCATCTCGGCGATATACAACTCTGGAATATCGAGCAGCCGCATCTCTACACAGTCCACGTGCGTCTCACCCAGACCGGCAAGGTTATCGATCAGGACACGCGGCGCGTAGGTTTCCGCGAGGCCGTGTTCACTGATCACGGCTTCTCGCACAACGGCAAAGTCATCAAGCTGCGCGGACTCGACCGTCATCAGACATTTCCCTTCGTCGGTCAAGCCATGCCGGCCCGCGTACATCGCAAAGATGCCGACATTCTCCGCAAAAATCTCCATTGCAACATCGTCCGCACGTCGCATTACCCCCAGTCGCGCCACTTCCTCGATCGTTGCGACGAGATTGGCCTGCTCGTGCTCGAAGAGATTCCCGGCTGGCAGCATATCGGCGACGAAAAATGGAAGCAAGTTGCCATCGACAACGTCGGCCGCATGATCCGTCGCGACTGGAACCACCCGTCCATCATTCTCTGGGGAGTCCGGATCAACGAGTCTCGCGACGACCACGACTTTTACACCCGCACCAATGCGTTTGCGCACGCCCTCGACGATTCGCGCCAGACCGGCGGCATTCGCTACTTTCAGGAATCCGAATTCCTCGAAGATGTTTTCACCATGAACGACTTCGGCTTCCCGCTGAAGCCGCCATGTCATCCTCGTTATCTCAATACCGAATTCGTCGGCCACACCTTCCCCACCAAAACCACCGACGACGATGAGCGCCAGCGCGAGCACACTCTCCGACACGCGCGCATTCATAACCAACTCGCCTCGAATCCTCAATACGCGGGAGGCATCGGTTGGTGCGCCTTCGACTACAACACCCACTCCAACTTTGGCGCCGGCGACCGCATCTGCTATCACGGCGTCACCGATATCTTCCGCGAGCCAAAACCTGCCGCGGGCTTCTACAAGTCGCAATGCGATCCTGCTGAAGAAATCGTGCTCGAGCCTGCATTTCACTGGGCCCGTGGTGACGAATCGGTCGGCTTCACCAAGGCTGTCTTCTGCTCCAACTGCGATCATCTCGAGGTCTTCGCTCGCGCCAACTCCGATCCCGCAAATTCCTGGACCCTAGTCGCCGAGGTCGATCCGGACCGCGCAGAATTCGAACACCTCAAATACCCGCCGTTCGTCCTCGATATGAACAAGATCAATCTCAAAAAACTTGGTGCGCCCTGGGGAGATTTGCGCGTCGACGGTTTCATCAGCGGCAAGCAGGTCATCTCCAAATCGCTATCCGGCAAAGGAGTCGACGCAAAGTTCGCGCTGCTGCCCGATGACCACGAACTGCACGCAGACGGAGCCGACACCACCCGCGTCGTCTTGCGCGTCACCGACGAGTTCGGCGCCATCCGCCCCTACGCGAACGATGCCGTCACCTTTACGCTGGAAGGTCCCGGAAAGTTGATTGGCGACAACCCGTTTGCGCTCGTCGGCGGAACGGGCGCCGTCTGGATTCGCGCAGGCGAACAGCCGGGCACTCTGCGGCTCACCGCGAAACATCCACGCCTCGGTGTGCAGAGAATCGAAATCAATCTGCTTTCGGCACCTCGGGAGGAAGTCTAGCATTCAGAGGAACCGTCCCGGCTCGTCTGGCCCAGGCCAGCTTTCAACGCGCGATGTCAGCAGAACAGTTCGCATCAGTTATGATCGCCTGTCCAGTTTGCCGTCAGCTCCCTTGAGGTTCACTTATTGAACCGGACCGGAAACACTCGTCGCAGGATCCCGCTGGTCCCAGAGATGGAGCGCTTTGGCTTCAAGTGACCCTTGATCCTCCAACTCAAAGTCAGGGGTAAATTCCCCGGTCGACAACTTGGGAGCAGAACAGATTTCGTCGGCTGGAAGCTCAGGGTTAGTGCATATGTCCGCTTCGTTTATAAGAAGCACCATATGCGAAATTGGGCCCGGGCAAAAGATGGAAAGAAATCACCCAATTCTTTCGCGTGAAAGAAACCACCTATTTCTTTCCATCTTCCCTACGGAATGGGAGTTCGGTATTTCTTAAGCAGCCGTTGGAGATGTCCAACCTCGGCACGGTGGGAGTTTTGACAACTGGGATTATGAGTCGCCTTGCAACAGGGACAGAAGTGGCTTGTTATTTTCGGCCACGGCCATTTGACGTATTTGCGATAGATGAGGGCCTTTATGGCGGGAACTTGTTTAATCGGAATGCGCCCCTTAGGCTGTTTTCCTGCCTGCTTCAAAATGGCGTGGCACTCCTCCAGAGTGGTGGATTTCAAAGCCTTCTCTGTTGCTTGCTGATAGGACAATTTCCGCGGAGGAGGGTAAGCCCAACCAAACAGTTCTCCCCAGCTTCGGTCTTCTTCATCGTTCTCGGCCTCACACTCAATATGGTTAAGGAATATCTCCATAGCGCTATTGCCAGTCGCGTCTGCTTCTAGCTTCTGTTTTGTTCGATCGAGAGTCATGACGATTGGCATGATTGTTCTATTTTGTCGGTTGCCGGATGCAGTACGCAACAATCGCCTGAAGTGGTAAGTCCGAAAATCAAGCCCCGAACTTCGGCCAAGCCGGGCTGGAGAATGCGAGCTGGTTTGATAGGGCTTCTATGTCGAAAGACGCTACGCTTCTGATTCAGCATGAGTGCACCGGTGACGGCTCGTGCGATTTCATTCTTACGCCGCCGGAGATTGCATTCCTCCTTCGCGTTCCCGCAAGTTGGGTGTACCAGCACAAAGACGTTTTGCCACTGTTCTACATCGGGCGCTACGTGCGTTGCCGCTGTGGTGGCTTGCGTGCGTTTCTGCGTGCGCATGGGGGTCAGACTTCATGAACGCACAGATGGCAAGCAGCTTAAATTATCTCGACGTTACTGGTACCTGTCCGGACGTGAAACCAAGGAGGGCTTTGGTGAGGGAACGGTATCAGGACGTGAAGGTGAAGGATTTTGGGGATAAGTGGAGGATCGATTATTGGGATTAC